>Ga0307378_10006148_pt1 | contig 16539 bp, 24 predicted proteins | sample UN1MG_FD_202238 | JGI IMG/M metagenome (GOLD analysis project Ga0307378, IMG submission 202238) | Soil microbial communities from Risofladan, Vaasa, Finland - UN-1 | ecosystem: Environmental > Terrestrial > Soil > Coastal area > Acid sulfate soil | place: Finland: Risofladan, Vaasa | collected... | reverse complement strand
AAGGGAGAAATGATGTTGAGTTTTTGTATGAACTTGATAATGGGGAAAGGACTTCAGGACAAAAACGACAAATTTTGATGGAAAGGGCTTTAGGAGAGTATGTTTGTTTTGTTGATGACGATGACGACGTGTACCAATCATATATTGATAGAATCTTTGAAGGGATAGAAAAAGGAGTTGATGTTGTTTCTTTTGATTTGAAAATGACAGGTGGAAAAAAAGGAAAAGAGATTTGGAAGTTTGGGATGTATGCAAATGATCGAAGACAAGGAAACATGTGTGTAAATCATTTGTGTGTGTGGAGACGTTCTCTGGCATCCAAAGTTGCTTGGTGTCCTGATCTTGGGTATCAAGATGATTCAGTATGGTTTCTTCCTCTTTTTCATTCGGGATTGATTGAGTCTCATTACCACATTGATGAGGTCTTGTATTTATACAAGTACAGTTCTATAGGAACGGTCAATCAGAGACGCGAAAAATTAAGGTATTCAAACAATGAATACCTTAAGAATGGGATTAGGTGTTTCTTTGACAAGCAAAGAAAAATTGTTTTGGAGGTTCCTGAAATTGCTAAAAGTTATCTCCAGCACAATTCCCATGAAGTATGTGTTAGGGATAGAACTAACAAGGTTTTTGTTAAGAATTTATCTGAGTTGGACCAGTATTTTTGGATAAGTAAATGAGAGTTTTTGTTACAGGTATTGGAAGGTGTGGGACAGTTTCTTTTAAGGAAGCATGTAGTCACATTACCAATTATTCGTCTGCACATGAAACTGTAAATCCGAAATTGGTGTATCCAGATAATCACATCGAAGTCAACCCCCACATGAGGCAGTGTATTAGGGAGGTGGCAAAGAAATATCCAAATGAAAAGTGGATTCATTTGATCCGAAACAAAACAGATAATGTTAGGTCTTTGTCTGTTTTGGATGATGGGGTAATTATGACCTGCTATTGGGTGTTGAGGGGATCAACAATTGGCGAAACCCCAATTGACATTGCAGAGACATATTATCGGGATGAGAACAATCTGATTCGGGATCAATTGAAATTATATGTGCCTCCTGAGAATACAATGATTTTGTATTTGGATATGATTCAGAATTTTTGGAAATCATTCTGGGAGTTCATCGAAGCAGAAGGTGATTTTCAATCGTCAATTCAATCGTGGGACACTCCCCACAACACAACTGAGGAAAGGGAAGAAGCAGCAAGGCTGCTTCTATTAGAACAGGAAAAGGGAGAACAAGAATGAATGCAATCATCGTATGTGTTGACTACTGGGATTACTTAGGAGTGACTCTCCCAATCAACAGGCACCATTTTAATAAGGTAGTGATTGTCACGAATGGACGGGATGGGAAGACTGTTGATGTAGCCAATCAGAATGATTGCTATGTCCATCGAACAGATTCCTTTTATGATGATGGGGCTTTCTTCAACAAGTGGAAAGCATTAGAGGAGGGACTGGATATTGTTCGGGCAGATTTCGACAAAGAGTTATGCATCATGGATGCTGATGTTGTTTGGCCTAAGGAAGCACCTATCAAGATTCAGATTGGGAATCTCTATGCTCCGTACAGGCACATGATGCCCAACTATACAAATGATCTTCCTCCAGAAGATGCATGGGTTAATTATTCATTGAGTCGTTGTCCTGAACTTTCAGGATATTCAATCATGTTCAACATTGATGATCCTGTACTCAGAAGGACTCCGTGGTTCCAGATAGATTGGAAACATGCAGGAGGAGCAGATTCATTTTTCCAGAGAAAATGGAGAGATCGAAATCGAATCAGAACCAAATGGCCGGTTTTGCACTTGGGGCCAAATGGCAGAAATTGGTGTGGTCGATCAACCGCGTATCTTGATGGGCAGATTCCTGAGAATGCTGAACAGCATAATCAGAACTTGGATCAGTTAATGACTGTTAGGAGAAAGAAAAGAGATCCTAACTACCTTTCTGAGCGTTTGAAGAAATAGGCTTCGTGTTTGCCTCCACGGAGTCTAGCCTCGTCCTTTCTTTCTCCCTTGGAAGGGCGAGGCACTTTTATGGATTCATTTTTGCTCATCTTGGCTGTCTTTGAAATAGCAGTCTACTAATCTTTCCATAATGTCAAAGTCAGATGTTCCCTCCAGAGTACCAAAGTAGAATACTCCCCCACTGGTATGGAACATGTGGAGTTTGTAATCAAAGAGTGTGTATGAAATGGGGTCTTCCTCTTTGTTTTCTCCTTCCACTTGAAAATAACCATTATCAACATTGATTGCCTCTATTCTCCCATCCCAAGGACCATCAATGAATAAAACATTAGCCAGAGTCATGTGTTTTGTGTCCTCTTTCTTTTTTTCAGGATAGAGCAATTCAGGACGCAAAAGATAATCCAAGAGTGTGAATGGTGATTTACTTACTTCCCATTTAAGGGTTGTATTCGACCAATCAATGGGGGTTATTTCATCACCAATTTTTATGGTGTTTTTGTATTCAGTGAGGTCTTTCTCTTCCATTGTTTATTCCTTTGTGATTTTGATCACTGTTCCTAATTCAAATTCAGGATAAATATCTGTGTCGATATTTATGATGAATTGAATATCCAATTCGTCTGCCAATTGCTGTACAAGATTTTTGATTCTGGATCTGTGCTGCTGTCCTCGAAGGTTCTTGAATGGCTCATCCAATATAATGACTTTGTTCACTTTAGGACGAGTCATCATCATTGCTGATATCCTCAGTGCAAATGAAATCACATCCAATACTCCTCCTCCTACTTCCCTTTTGTAATCGTATTCTTCTCCGTCCCTAGACAACACAATCTTTGCTTCTGTCTTGGTGGAGCGTTTGATGAATTCAATCTTGAATTCGTAGGCATCCATACCAAACACCTCGATCAAACACTTTGTCACAATGCTTGAAATTTGATTGTGAGCAGATTGTTGGATAGTCTCTGCCACCTCATGGATGATTGTTTGGGCTTCTCCCAGATCCTGAAGATGCTGTTGTTTCTTCTTCAGAGATTTCTTTTCATGGGTCAGAGAACTGAGTATTCCTTGTCTTTGATTTTTCTTGACAAGGAGATCCAGCGAAGTTTTCTTGACCCAATCAATCATCATCTTCCTCCAAATCTAAATCACCAAACTCCTCTCTCCATTTTTCAGAAAGTTGTTCTAGGTTTTCTGTTGTTGTTTTGATTTCCTTTTCCAACTCCTTCAATTTTCGAGTGGCTGTTTTGACTGTCACCCCAAATTGATTTTTCAAATAGAGTTTGTTCACTTCCATTTTTGCTTGGATTTCATTTGTTTGTTTTGTGAACTCCTGAATCTCCTCCTCTAGTTTCTCCCATTCTTTCAAAGAGTCAGCCATTTTTCCCCTCCAATGCTTTTTCAATGATAGCTGAAACTCGTTCTCCTACTTCAGTGCTTTTCAAATAGACCTTCAATGCTTGTACAAAGTCTAATCCATTAAGGTCTATGCTTTCTAGATCCTTGATGAATTTTGATTCTTCGGGACTCAACATGTCAGGCATTTCCAATTTGTCTGCTAGTTTGTCTTTTGATGTATCAAGCACCCAGGGAATCACTTCTCCAGTATCATAAACCAATCCGACAGTTGGTTGGTAATCCTTTTCATCAATGTTCCTTCTCATTAAAGCTCCGCAATTGGCAACTTCTAGTCCATTGATCACTTCAAAGAATCCTTTGTGATTGTCTCCTGAATGAAGGACATCAAAGTTTTTGAAGACCTTTGCTATTTGTTCAACATGGTCTTGTTGTTTTGCTCCTGTGTACTTGTTGTTTCCTATCCACAGGTACTTGTGAAGTACAGCAATGTGGATTGCATCTTTCCATCGAGTGAATTCAGGAATTTTATCAAGGGGGTAATTCCATCCAAATCCATAAACATAAACACGAGGATATTTTTGTAACAAATGTGGGGCAGGACTTAGATGATGAATCTTTCTAGCTTGCATCAAAATCTGATATGCACTTTTGTTGAGGTGATCTGGATTGTGATAGTACAGATCATGTTGACCATAGATCGAAAGCATTCCTGTGGGCAGATTTCTCAGAGCAAAGTTTATCAACTCTGGACTGGCTGTGATGGCGTTGTGGAAAATATCACCTGCACAGATTACAGGACAATCATATCTCTTGGAAAGGGATCTGACTTGCTTCAAGGGATTTGCCATTGCCTTAAACCAATCATCGTCGATTCTGGCAATCGGTGCTTTGTCACTCAGATGGATGTCTGAGATTAGGATAGCTATGACCTTAGTTTTCTTCCGCACTTTGGGCATATCACTTTCTCCATTTCTTCTTTTGCTTTGGATATGGTCAAGATTTTTGTATCAAGGATGATCAGCTTTTTTCGATCCTTTTGGATCGAAATGATTAGCATGCTAAGTACTATCTGCTCGGCTGTTAGTTTGCGTAACTTAGATAGTTCTGACATCATCAGAGACGTTTGATTTGCCCCCGCCAATCGCTTTCGATGCTCGGCACGTAATCTAAGCCGATCTGAAACAGAACGCGAGAGAGACGATTCTAGAGCTTCAAGTTTCTGGAGCGATTTGGCCTCTTTCTGAATCACTTTCATGTCCTTAACAGCTTGTATAATCCAGGCTGATTTTTTCTTTTGTTCCTTTAGCTTTTTGATCCTTTCTTCATGCACTCTGATCTCAGCTTTTGTGTTCCTTACTTCCTTATTGATGTAGTTCTGTGAGGAATCAATTGCTCCTAGATTGACGATCTCATTGATATTCTTACTGACTTGAGTTGGGGACTCTGCCAACCAAAATAGGGAATCAAACTGATGCTGAAAATTGACCTCTTCAATCTTCAAACAATCCTTGACAACACTGGGCACGTCATTTCCAAATGCTGTCAGAGTTTGATCCCCTATTTTATATGTATTCCCTTTTTTCCCTTTTGTTCTTGAGATTACTGTTTTCCCAACAGTTAAGGAGACTCGACATGATAGGCTTCCTTTCCTGATGATTCCAGAACCTGCTGGGCGATTGTGCGTCACCCAATACAAAGCACGAATCAGAGAAGTCTTACCAGTATCAGTGTCTCCAATAATTGTTGTGATTTTAGGATCGAGAACTATCTCAATCCGTTTGTGTCTTTGGAAGTTTCTCAGTGTCAGCTTTCTTAGTCTGGTGTTTCTTATTCTCAACACCACTTGTTCCCCCCATAAAATTTTCCTGAGAGATATTCAAAGTTTCCAAAATTTCATCACGCATGATTGTCACGCCATCGGGAGCAGTAATTCCTAATCGAACCATATCTCCTTTAATATCAACTACAAGAATACGAATCCCGTTATCTAAACAAATGGCTTCATCTTTTTTCCGTCCTAATACGAGCATGTCTTTTTCCTTTTCTTAGGGATTTTTTCAATCTTGAGTTTGCGAAAGACTTTGTTGATGTCCTTTTTTGTCATTCCTATTTTCAAATCTCCCAGAATCACCCCATACAAAACTCCTTTGAATTCTTTTTGATGTTGGGAGAATGCAGCTTTCAATCGTCCTGCTGTCAGATTGAATCCAGATTTGTGAATGTATCTAGCTTCAAGAATCCTTAATACAGGCTCGTTGGATATTTCAAGATGGGCTGTGATGATGTCCTGCTTTTTAATTCCTATCTTGATATTAGGATCATACGTCACCCTGAAATACTCAATCAAGTATTTGTTTCTTTTGAGGTTTTCGTAGACCAGTTGTTTTTTGAGGGATGCCCCTTTGCATGATCTGACTGAGAATACCAAAGCAGCCAGTGTTGCAATCTCCAATTCGTCTTGGGGTTTCTTCTTGTTGCTGTACTTGTATTCAGTCCTCTCCACTTTGTTTTTCTTGTTGCACTTACCACAACGAACATAGTGGTAGTAATGAATGGCTCCACACTTTGGGCATTCATGTTCTTTTCCTAATGGGCTTGTTTTTTCTTTTGGCTTTGGGTTTTTTCGTTTCGCCATGACTTTCCGCCAGTTTCTTTACGAACTTGGGATCTAGGTTCAGAAAGAAGTCATCACTCCTGCAAACAAAATAGCAGTTGCCTTTGATTCTGAATTCTGCATAAGGATAAGAATCTTCAATACATCCACTAGACGTGAGAATGTTGTAGTGGACTTTTCTCATACAAACTACAGGATGTCTTCCTTTTCTTTTGTGAACAATGACCCATAGTTTGCCGGTTGGGTAGGCTTCGGCATCAATTTTGTTAATCCATTGTTCCCATTGCTGTTCATTCTTTTGATTGGCAGCGTCGAGTATGTTTAGGATTGTGTGTTTTGCATACCCATTCTTCAGTTCAAAAACAAACAGATCAAGGAGGGGTTTGCCTTTTATATCCATGTAGGCAATGTCTCCTTGTTGTGTGTTTAAGTTTCCCCTTCCTTGTTTCTGTCTGATTGTGGATCTGCCTCCACTGAGTTGGCTTCTCCAAAAGATATCTTCTGACTCTCCTTTTGTCCACCAAAGGGATAGTTGTTTTGCAAATTCCCGTTCATACGATCCACCTTTGCTAGATTTATGTGCCATCAATACAGAGCATCTTCGAGGGAGTAAATGGATAGTTTGTCTGTGATCTTCCCCCAGTTCTCTCTGTTCAAAGTATCTGGAAGTAATTTGATTTCAGGAAGACCTGCAATTGGGAGAGTTACAAGTTCTCTGTTCCTGGCAATTACTTCTGTACTGTTTTGGATGTCAATGTATGCTTTGGAATGTTCCATCAATTCCTTTCTCAGATATCGAAGTGCCGTCAAGTCCCCCACTCCTACTACTCCTTTCACAAAGTCAGAACTACAACCTGCAATGGCTTTCATTTCTGCCCATTGCTTTGGTTTGATTCCGTATGATTTGCGAAAGTGTTTAGAAGTCATTGCTTCCCTTGTGATTGGGTTCCACACCCATACTTGGGTGTTTAGCAATTGAAATAAATCATGGTCTGAGGAAATGATAACCGCTTCATCTTTGGGGCCAATGCTGTCCTTTACAATTTTGGCAATGATGTCGTCAGCTTCATATCCTTTGAATGCAAAGATATTTTTGTATCCTATACTGGGGAGGATGCTTGTTCTCAGTATTCTCAGTTGGTCTCTGAAATGTTTCTCTTGCTCCTTTTCTTTTTCAGACCTTTCTCGCTTTCGCTTTCGTCTGTTGCTTTTGTAGTCAGGATAAATCTTGAGTCTTTTCGTAGGTTTTCTATCAAAGCAAAATACGATCCTTTTTGTGTTATGAATTCTTTGTAGGTGAATCATACTGGATAGGAAGATGTAGACAACTTCCGTTCTTATATTATCCAGAGACATCATAGGCTGGCTTTTGATTGCGTGGAAAGATCGCCAAGCCAAGTTATGACCGTCAATGACTAACCATTTGTTGGGTCTATTCTTTATTTTCATGTCTGTTTCCAATCCTCCCCTTCATCGTCATCGTCGTCATCGTCGTCATCGTCGTCATCCTTAAAGTCGACGGCGAATGCTTCGTTGATGAGTTCGTGCTTGATTATTTCCATACATCCTACAATGGCGGCATAAGACATATGAAACTCATTTGAAAAGTAATGGATTACTTTTCCTAGCTCCGTAGTTAATTTGAACTCTACAGAATCAGTTGGGTCATATTCTTCATCCTGTTTTTCTGGGTCGAACATGTTTATCCTTTTTCCTTACCTTGAAGTGATCAATATGTGACCAACTACTGCTTTTTCCTTTGTCATGCACAAACCATCCGTATACTGGACTGATTTTGATGATTGTGTAGATGTTCCTACTCACTCTGTTCTTGACTTGCTGTCCTACAAATAAGTTTAGTTTCCTTTTCATTTGTATTTGTTTTTCCTTTTTACTTCGGATTGACGTTCAATTTCTCGCCATACATCACGTACCAATTTCTGAAGTTCCCTTTCTCTTTCATCTTCTTCAATCAATTGAATCAGATTGTCTTGTGACCCAACGAAATCAAATTCTGGTGCAGAGATTCCTCCTTTTGCTTTCTTCCAATGATTCTCATCCACAAGCCATTGTACGTTTGCTCCTACATCATCAATGCCTGCTGTGTAATAGATGGGTACCCAGCATGTTTGATCCTTTCCTTGTACTCTGTTTTTCTTGATGCGTATCTCAGAGAGAATTCCAATTCCTCTTTGCTTCCCTTTGATTGTCTTTTTGATTTTGCCTTTGATTGAAAGCCACAGTTCTATGGTCGCGTAGAAACGTAGGGCTTTTCCCCCTGCTCGTGTTTTTGTTTCAAATCCAAATCCTAAGTTCTCCCTTGTTTGTGAAATGATGATCAGAATGGATCCACTCTTTTTCAACTTGGGAATGAATGAGCGTAGCCGCGTTGAATTCAATTTGGCTTTTGCTGTTCCATATGTCCCAGATTCTTTTTCTTGTGTTCCTTCTTTCCTTTTCTTTCTCAGTGTGTTTGTTTTCTTGATATCCGCTTCGACATCCAATGCATCATTACTATCTTGGATGAGAATAAATTTCTCTCCTCTTTCTAATGCATCATCAATACTGTCGTAGGATTGTTCAAGTGTTTCTGAATGCTGTACTTCCATTCGCTCGACTAGACGCTTCCCAAAGAAGCGTTCCATGTCCATCAATGCCCCACCCTCAACATCGTCATAGATCAAACGATAGTCATCATAGTTAGGATTGATGGAGGCTTCAGCAAGAATGGTATGACTGACCCACGTCTTGCCTGCTTGGCTGTCCCCTACAAACAAGTAGTAATGTCCATCAAGTATTCCAATACGTGGGTGCCCTGTGATCGCCATGTTCAAAGTAGTGATTCCGGTATTCACTCCTTTGATCTTTGGGTTCTTCTTTTTGTCTTTGGGTTTTCTTCTCAGCATTTTCTTGATGTCCGATGGGTTCATTTTATTTCTCTGAAGGTACGAAAAAGGGAACCTCCTTGTTCCCCACCCATGTATGATCAGGCTATGTTAGTCCCAATCGTCGTCATCGTCCTCCTCGTCGTCATCATCTTCCTCGTCATCATCATCCTCATCATCGTCGTCATCTTCTTCTTTCTTGGATTTCTTCTTTGGCTTTCTTTTGGACTTTGGTTTTGACTTTGACTTTGACTTTTTCTTCTTAGGAGGAGGATCATCATCATCCTCATCATCGTCGTCATCCTCATCGTCGTCGTCATCCTCATCGTCGTCATCTTCGTCGTCGTCATCTTCCTCGTCCTCATCGACTTCTTTCTTTTTGGACTTTGACTTTGATTTGGACTTTTTCTTCTTGGGTTCGTCGTCGTCATCGTCATCATCTTCTTCTTCAGTTGGGGTCTGAAGAAAGATGCTTTTCAGTTCCTTGTAACTGATTTCCTTGACGAGCGAATCAAGATCATGTGCTCCTTCGGCAAGTTCTTCATCAACATCAATTACCTTTCTGGGTTTGAATTCGATGTCAACAACTTGGAAGCCGTAAGGAGGCTTTTCTTCAACTCCTAATTTCAGAGTCAAACCATCATCCCCCAAGTGGAAGAAGTTTTCATAGTTATCATCATCATCCGCTGAGTTGATTTTCGTGTTGAGTTGTTTCCCAAAGAAATGATAACTGTATTCCCAAACTTGAATACCTTTTTCTTTTTCATCATGCACTAGCACGTTGAATAACTGACGCTTTCGAGGAGCAAGTTCTTTGACTTGTTCCTCATCAATGTCAGGATCCTTTCTCATCTTTGCTTGAAACTCACAGACAGGACAAGGCTTGTTAAATGTCTGTGCAGGACAAACGTAATAGGAATTGGTTGCCCCTATTCCTCTGTGGATGTAGAAAGTTCTTTCATAGTGCATCATTCCTTTGTCAGCTTTTGGGTTTTCACTTGATTGCACTTCGTAAGGAATGATCTCAACACGGCAATTCTTCTTTGGCTTCCAAAGTGAAGTACCTTCTGGGATAGTAATGGACGTAAAGTCCAAGCCTGATACTTCCTTAGCTGCCTGTGCTTTGGCGTCCGTATAACGCATCTTTTTCTTGTTCTTACTTTTGCGGGACTTTGCCATTATTCATCCTTCTTTCTTTTCTTCTTCTTTGGTTTGTACTGTCCTTTTCGGGACACAGATTCTTCGATCATGTCGTCAACGGACTTACCGTTTCTTGTTTTGTTCTTGGGTTCACTGAAGTAATCAGCAAGCCGTAAGTCCACTAACTTTTCTAATGCACGCTTTCTATGGTCTAATGCTGCCACGAGAGCAGCCAGCACATCCATAGCATGGCGGGTTTCAATTACAACTCCATTGGCTTCCTTTCTTTTTGAATGAGCAACTACACATGTCTTGATTGCGGACTCCGTCAACTTTTCGAGTCCGTATTTTTCAGGAGCTATTCTGATTTTTTTGTCAAGTTCTGCTTCCACAATTTCCAGATTTGCTTTTGCCTCCTCAAACTCCTTTCTGGCGTCTGCTAATTGAATAGCATGTAAGCCATACAGTTTTGGTTGATTGACCCATTCCTTATCTAACGTGTTTGGGTCAATGTCAAATATAATGTTGTCGTCTTTCATTTTCCTTCTCCTTTGTGAAAACCCGCAGACAGCCCTAACGTAATCTTTTGCAGGACGAGCTAGGCTTTTGATCGAGCCACATTCTCTCCAAAATACCTAAGGAAAGATTGGGACTACTGTCTGCGGGGGGTTGCTTGTTTCAGCACTTCGCTACTAATACTATCGTAAGGACGATAGGCATGTTGAGGACTAAATTTAATTTTTCTGAACTACTACATCGTAGAAGGCAGAGATTAGTCCTGCTTTTTTGGAATCAAAGAAAGGGTCTGAGAAACATTGAATCACAAGGTTTGCTCTGGGAGCTAATTTTCCTCCTCCAATTAAGACCCCAGAAGCATACCCTAACACGATGCATCTGATTTTTTCAATGTCCCCTTCTTGCACGTTTTTGAATTTCGTTTTGAAGTCCCCCCATTTCACTCTAGGATTAAACAGAGTACGCACCAACTCAATGTGTTCGGCTGCTTCTAGATTTGTGGAGTTGATGCAGATCAACGCATCATCCTCATCTTCAACTCCTATGACAGCATCGAGAAGCACCAGTGCTTTTCGTGCTGACCCTTCTGCTTTCTCAACAAGTAGTTCCTTTGCTTCCTCAGTGATTTCCTCCTTTTCTCTTTTGAGGACGTAATTGACAAGTCCTTCAATCTCTGAATCCTTCAGTCGCCTTAACTCAATATGAGTTGCTCTGTTCCTGACAGCCGGGCGAAGTTTCTGAGGATCAGTTGTGCAGATGAAAAACCAAACATGATCAGGAGTATCTTCAAGGACTTTCAACAATCCTTCTTGTGCCGGTCCTGTAAGCTGGTGGGCTTCATCAAGAATCCATACTTTGTTTCCCCCATCAAACCCAAACAGATTGATTCGTGATTGAATGTCACGCACCATATCTAATCCTCGAAATGTGGAACTGTTCATCGTAACCAGATCCACTGAGTCTTTGACTACTCCTAATTGAGTAGCACAGATTTTGGCAAGAGTTGTTTTCCCACATCCTGTTGGGCCATGAAACAACAACACATGAGGAAGATTTGTCTTCTTAAAGTATTTTGTCAGAACTGAAACTGCTTGAGGTTGTCCTATAACCTTTTTCAGTTTCTTAGGTCTGTATTTTTTGTATAGCTCCATTCTGATCCTTTACTTGTTGGCATGGGCGGAACTGATAAAGGTTTTCAATAAGTCAAGGGATTGCAATTCATCAAACCCTTCCTCTAGTAAATTGACATACAGTCCTCTCCAAAGTCTGGGACCGACTTGGCAGACAGATGCTAGGTTTTGCTCTATTTTTTGTTGTTCGTTTATCCTTTTGATTTCTTCGTCTCGTTTGTCCTTCATCGAATCAGTTCCTTTTTATCGTACCAAGTGGTTTCGCTCATTTCGTATTCAATCTCTAAAGGGACAATAATCCAAGTCCAGTGCTTTCTGATTTGCTCCATCAGTTTTTCAGAATACTCAATGATGGCGTCCACTTCTTTCTTGTGAACATCAAGAAGCATGGAGTCATGTACCTGAGTAATCAGTTTGGTTTTCATCTTGTGCTTTTTGAGAAACTTGACCATCTTAATCAAGCACCACAAAAGACAATGAAAGGAAGCCCCTTGAATAGGGTAGTTGATAACTTCATTCCTTGAGTACAGTCCTCTGACTATGAATCCTGTTTTGTAGTCGGCCCATCCTTTTTCTAAATAGTCCTGCCATCTTTCTTCTTTCCATTTCGAGTAGACTTTGAAACGATCATTCCAGAAACTGTCTTCTACCTCCATCAGATGTTGTTCAAATGTTCCTTTCTTTGGCTTTTCACCAAAACTGCAATCTCCTAGTTTCTTGATTCCCTGTTTCTTCAAGTGATCAAGAACCAAAGTTCCATCTTCCATTGTGAGGTCATGCCGATTGATACTCTCCCACAATGTCGGGGCACAGTTCTCATAGACTGATCCATAGAATTCTGCGAACACAAAGTTATTCTTGGAATGAAAACGCATGTCCTTAGTAACATCAGCAACACCACACATGAATATCTCAGCACCCATATCCTTGTGCATGTCCTTTGATTTGTCTTTGATGTATTCGATCAGTCTAGGATCTTTGTTGTAACATGCGGCGATGCACACTTCTGCTCCTTTGAAGTCAAGCTCCAACAAGTTGTGCCCATCCCTAGGAATGAATGCTGACCGAACTAACTTGGCAAACATTTTGATTCTGTTAGGAAGATTTTGGGAGTTGGGCATCTCCATTGAACTTCGATATGTGATAGGGATATTCAGATTGCAACTAGGGTGAATGAACCCATCACATGCTTCCCGAAGAAGACCTCGCAAATAGGTTGCTTCTGCTTTCTTCAGCTTTTCGATCTTGATGATCTTCATTGGGAATGAATGATTTGTCTTTTCTAATGCGGTCTCATCTCCTTTAATGTTGTCTGTTCTCTTGTCCCGGACTTCTTCCAAAATCCCTTCTTTGACGAGAAGATTAGAAAGCTGAGGTCTCGATCCTAGTTTTGTTTTCTCTCCATACAGTCGTTTCCATTTCTCGTAAAGAGGATCTTGCTTTACTTCTTCCTCAAGTTCTTTGACCTTCTTGAGAACCTTTTTTGTTGAACGATTGAGATAGTCAACGTCAACCCTCATTCCAGCACGTTCAACATCAGCGAGTGCAAGAGATCCATCATGTAGTAATTTGTACGCTTCCGGTGTTGCCGGTTTCCCTATCATATTCCGTAAACTCCAGATGAAATTCGAGGTCTTGTAAGTTCAGCCAGTAGAAGAACAATGTGAGAAGGTCTTTCTCCTTCTCTGTGATTACAACAAGAACCTCTTTGGCATCGGTAAAATCTTCTCTATAAACTTCGCCATCGTCGTCGTCGATATTCATCCATCCTACTTTATATTCCATCTTACTTGATGTCCTTATTTTTGAGGGCGTTTGCGATTGCTTCGGGTGGTGGGTAGTTAATTGCGAAACTGTCAAATCGTTCTCCTCTTTTCGAGATCCACCAGTATTCAGTTCCTTTTGCAGAACTAGATAAGGCTTCAACCTGCCATCCTCCTTGTTGGATCATCTGATTTCCATACCTCAGTCGATCACTGAGAGATAGCTCATCTGGGTTTCGTTCAGTTTTGTTCATTGTACCTTCCTTTTCTTTGTTGAATCTCACCTACGAGATACTCAGTGAGTGAATCCATTCCACAGTATTGCAACACATCCTTGATTGCCATTTTGTGAATGTTGTTTTGGGCATTGCCTCCTTTTGCTTGTAGAAATGGTTCTGCTTTTTTGTTGTATTCTCCTTGGCCTAGAAACACCATACATTGGAACTTTGCTCCTGTAATCTTTCGCCTGTTGTCAAGCCAGTGCATTCCCAACATTGCATCCCATTGCCAATTTCGTACTCGGTGTCCTAGAATTGCTCGTGTCCATCGTTCCTCAAACTTTATGTTCTGGCCCCATTTAGGGAGAGGAGATCGAAGTAGTTCGCTTGTGGCTTCAATGGCTTCCCCATGCCATGGGTATGCAATTGTTTTCTTTCCGTTCCAACAAACAGAACAGCATACGATTTTTGCATCTTTGGAATCAGGTTTGAGTCTGTCTGTCTCATAGTCAAAGCAAACTGTACCTCCTTTCTGAACCATCTTACGAAGAATGTGGGCAGCTTTCTTTGGATCTAGAATACATTCAATTTGAGATAGGTAATCAGGAACTACTTCCCAAGGCTTTCTCTTTTTCCTGACTGCTCTTTCAAGATTGTTTTCAAACAGTCGAGTATGCAAGGGGATCAACTGTTTCTTTTTGTTGCTGATGATTGATCGAGGGTTCCAGTTAGGACAGACCCAACTGTTCAGTTCTTGACTGGGAATAGTCCACCCCAGCCAGATGCCTTCTTCTCCTATATTCTCTTTCCAAAGACGGCCCATCACACTTCTGATGGCTGCGATGCCAAAAGGAATAATTACTTTGGGCGTGAGTTCCTCTATTGCATTGTTGAGATTGGGACGACAGAAATCAATTTGCTTGTTTGTTGGTTGTTCCTTTGAACGACAAATCAATGCATGAGTCATCCAACAATCCTCATGCATATCAATTCCTAATCGGCCTAGCATCCTTTCAATGAACTGACCTGTCTCTCCCACAAACAGATGCCCGTCTTCATCTTCAGTGAGTCCTGGGCTGCTTCCTATTAAGAGTATTTCCTTTTTGCCTTCTCCTTCAATAGGCATTTTGGGTGAATTGCATTTTGTGTAGAGGAGACAAGACTCACAACGAGGGGCATGGAATGTAGGAGACTTTACGATGTACTCCGATTCTGCAAAGAATCCTTTCATTATGATTCCTTATCTTTCTCCTGATAGAAAGAACATAGGCTGTCTGCAAAATTAGTTGAGGACTCTAGTATCATTTGGGCAATTTCCTCATCAGAAAATTTCTGAATCGTCCATCGTTCCATTAGAAATGGGTTTGATATAAATGCTGCAACAAACTTTGCCGCAATCTCTGCTTCCATTTGGATGTGGGGACTCATTTCTTCTCCTCATTCTTTTGGGCGAGGACTGTGATATAAACCCATGACGGGCCAGAGACTTTTAGGTTGTCTTCTGTTACCTCACATTCATTGTGTCGAGTTACTACTTCAGAAAGAATACCAGGAGGAACATAGAATGAAATTTCTGGTCCATTGTACTTTATAGTGAATGGTTCTACATACCACCCTGACGTTCCTCTTCCTGTCAAACGCATCTTACCGGGCTTGAGATCAATCAACACAAGATTGTCATCCTGTGTGTCTGCTGAGAATTGTTCAGCAATTGGAATTGCTTCTTGCAATCCTTTAGGGAGTGTCATTGCTTCTCCTGACACTTGAATCTTTTTGCTCATGTCAGGATAGTCCATGTTGTGAATTCTGCATGACAGAACCAATCCTGAATCATTTTTGAAATGTGCCCAAGATTCTGTGACCGAAAACTTTGTCATTCCTAATGATGAGATTTGTTTGATCGAATCCTTTGACAAGAGAATAGGATCTTTGAATCCTGTTTTCAATCTGAATCGAGAGACGTGATATCCGTCACATGCTTCAACCCATTTAGGATGAATGTGAATGCAAGTCAGTGCATACTTGTTGACATCCTTTCCTGCACATTGCTGAATGATGGATATAGCATTGGTGAATTCTTCATGTAGCTTTGTCCATTTCTCAGGAATTTCAACTGAACTGAATTGTCCAGCAATCTTTGCCTCCATGACAATCCCAGCTTTTCTCCTTTTTCCTATAATTGTGATTTCACTTTTGGTCTTGTTCTCAGAAATGTCAAGTTGTGCCTCCTTTAGTTTCCTCATCAGATTAAGGAGAGGCTCTGCTCTGACTGCTCCTTCAAACGCTAGTTCTTTCCAGGGCAGTGAACAGAATACCTCATCGTTGTATGTGATGATTCTCCCATTTTGAAAGATGAAACAGTTTCCTTGTTCTACTACATCCCTTGATGATAATCCTGGCTGGACCATTTCGAGTTTGTGTAGTAATGCCTCCCGATCAACTCTCATTCCTTCTCCTTTAGGTTAAGGGCTTCTTTTTCGTCATCTGATAGTTGTTCGAGTATCCTTTCTCGAACACTTTCAAGGTACGCCTTTCGTCTTTCTTCAGCTAATTGGGATTCCTTTCGTTGCTTGGCTTCTTCGATCCGAGCTTCATCTTCTAACCGATGCTCATAATACCATTCATCAAGCTCAGTCGGAAGTTTTAACTCTTCCGACTCGTAGATGATTGAACAGACCTTACACAATCGACGAGTTAAAAGATCAATATGAGCAATAGCTTCCACGAGAGCCTTATCAGTATCGGGATTTTCTATGTAGCACACCCGCTCCCGTCCAAAGTAATTTCCACCATTACAAGGCATTATTTAGTTCTCCTTTTTCTTGACTTTGCGTCTTGCTCGAATGAGACGCTGAAGTCTACCATTAGGTTTAGTGTCTTGTCCTTGAATGGTGACAGCCGTGTTGTAGCTCAACATTGTTGTTGCGTTGTCTA
>Ga0307378_10006146_pt1 | contig 16543 bp, 18 predicted proteins | sample UN1MG_FD_202238 | JGI IMG/M metagenome (GOLD analysis project Ga0307378, IMG submission 202238) | Soil microbial communities from Risofladan, Vaasa, Finland - UN-1 | ecosystem: Environmental > Terrestrial > Soil > Coastal area > Acid sulfate soil | place: Finland: Risofladan, Vaasa | collected... | reverse complement strand
CAGCAAAAGCAAGCATCATAAAAAGTGATCACTTTCCTTTAGTTTATAATTTCAAATATTAGTCAGTAATTTATAAATAATATAGAATTTTCTTCTTGCTCTTATAATATGATAAAATATTAAAAACTTATTAATATTTTAAAAAAGGAGATTGATAAGAATGTCCACATGTCAACAATGTGGAAAACCTGCGATAGTAATCTTAAGTGATGGTATTCCGTTATGTTTAAACTGTTATGAAAAATTTGTGGAAATTAATCAAAGACAATTGGATAGATTAGAGGAGGAATCAAATTATTTAACTGATATGATGGAATTGACATCCGGAGTATATGGTGTACTTCCAAGGTATAAAATTTATAAGCCAATAATCCAAAAGGGGGATGTTACCTATAATAATATTAATGTAAATAGGAGTATTATAGGTTCTATTAATACAGGAGATGTAAAGAAAATTGATGTTGCAATAGATAATATAAAATATGGAGGAGATGAAGAATTAGCTAATTCACTAAAAAACTTTACAGAAGCAGTTATCAATGAGAAAGATTTAGATGAAAAGATAAAAAATAATGTTTTGGAGAACATAGCTTTTCTATCGTCACAAGCTAATTTGCCTAAGGAAAATCGCAAAAATGGTATTATAAAAAGTGTTTTAACTGGAATTAGACATTTTATTGTTTCTAGTGCTGCATTAATAGGCTTATGGGATAATCTTCAACATATATTAGTTCATATATTTAATTAATCTAAAATAGTTTTTTAAAATTAATTAATTCCTTTAAAATTTGGTTCGAAATTTCACTACTTGGGGCAGCCATTTTCCATAATCTAAAATAATTATTATTAATCTTAGAAAAAATTAATAATCAGCAATTTATTTTTTTAATATATTCTGTAGCCTATCTGCTGCTTTCTGCTTATCTTCAACGGTAAAATATTTTAATCCTTTATATTTATCACTAACTACAAGTGCCTCTACTGATAAATCCGTCCTGCCCAACCTTACAAGCTCATCAAAGCCAGTAGGGGTAATTTTTTTATTTATCAATATTTTTGCAGTTTCCAAGCCACCCCTTCGCCTCACCATTTGCAGGTATCTTCTAGCATAGTATTTATAGACCTTTGCTTTTTCATAAATATCCAGCATATCCTTGTTAAATTCATCTTCCAGAGTCATTTTTTTCTCCTTTGTAAAATTAACACATAACTGTCAATTTATTATTAATTAAAAAATAATCTACTTGTAGCAAAATTTGTCATGGTAAAAATTAAAAATATAACTTTTATTAATTTGAGTAACTTAAATCTATTATAAAAGATTAAAGACAAATGAAAAGATAAAGGTTTAAAATAAGGATTTTAATTTTAGTAATTGAGTTAAAAATTGGTTCGAAATTTCACTACTTGGGGCAGCCACCTTGTGCACTAAGCAAAGTGACCAACTTCCCTAATTTTAATAAGGGTTTTAAAAGATAAATTATTTTTTTATAAATTTTATTAGCTTATAAAATAGCTAATAAAATTAAAAATTAATCTTCCAGCAGGAGGTTAGAAAAAAATTATGCTTCTTGTGATTTTAACCCACTATCACAGAACATTATTTTTAGACCTTCCCAATATCTAAACCCATACTGGATTATAAAATTTCTATTGCTGGATAAATTGAGTACGTAACGAAACTTATAGACTAACTTTACAAATATTAAAAACGGCATTAGGAGCTACAAAATTTCTTAATCTTTTTCCCAAATACGTAATCAAAATTATGGTTTATTTAAACGTTAATAATATGTACTAGAATGGGTTTTATTTAAATAATTTTTTAGAATTAGCACAATAATTACCCAGCCTCTTTTTTTATCTGAGAGTATAATTTATTAACTTTTAAAGATTTTTATACTATAGTTGTTTCAAGTATTACTATTTAGTAACAATAATAAAAATGTATTTTAATTATATCAGCGGTGAAAATATAACAGATGCTTGGATTGAAGCTATTAAGTACTTATTTGAAAATAGCAGGGAAACTTTCAATCTTATGGTACAGATAGAAAATCCTCTATGTCTTAGAGATGACATAAAAGACGAATATGAAAAGATTTGCAATGATTATAATTTACTAAATATACGTCAGGTTTCATATACAATATTTCCAGATACATTATACAAAAGGATTGCAAGGGAAAATGCAGATATATTATATAAAAAATATTTTAAGTGGTTTCACCGATTTAAGAGGAAAGGAGATTGGGGCACTTATTTTCATAGGATGATATCAAAACCATGCTTTAATTCAAAAAATAATAAGATGATTGATCTCAATCAATTAAAAGAAATAATCTCTCTGTTAAAAATAAGGGAAAGAGTATATAAGACTCCATATTTTATATCAATTTCTGATCCTATTAAAGATTTAAAACGAACTATGGGTGGACCATGTTTGAATTATATAGCACTGCAGCTTGATAAAAACAAAGATGGCGAAAATACTATTAATCTGGTGGCTTTTTACAGGAATCATAATTTTTTAGAGAGAGCCTTTGGTAATTATGTTGGACTGGGTCAATTATTGAATTTTCTCTGCAATGAGTGCGACTATAAATTGGGATATTTAACTTGCATATCTTCTCATGCTTATATTTCAGTAGACAAAAGAGGTGTAAGTCACAATGTTATAAAGGTATTAAAGAGATTAGTAGACCGATTATAATAAATAAATTAATTAGATGTTGGAATATAAACTGGAAAAAATAAAGATAGAATTGACAGATCTTTGTCCATTGGATTGTCTACACTGCTCCAGTAATGCTACTGCTGATGGTGAAATCTTTCTAAATGTAGATAAAGTTAAAAAAGTAATACAAGAAGCTAAACAAATTGGCCTAACGAAAGTTATATTCTCAGGTGGAGAACCTTTATTGTACCCTTCTATTTATGAACTAATTTTGTTTTGCTCAGATTGCAATATTGAAACAACATGGTATGAACCCCAAAATTTATACACTCACTTGTCTTAGCTCAGAATAAACATTACAGGAATTTTTTTCAATAAATATATGTTCAAATTCTTCCGGAGGCATATAGCCCAGAGAAGAATGAAGCCTTTTACTGTTGTAAACATCTTCAATAAAATACGGGATCCTGTCGGTTACATCAGAATAGGTCTCATATTCCCACAGATATACCTCTTCTGCTTTTAGTGATTTAAAAAATGATTCTATAAATGCATTGTCATAGGGACTGCCCTTGGCCGACATTGATACCAAAATATCATTTGCATTTAAAAGATCTATATAATCATGACTGCAGTACTGTATTCCCTTATCGGAGTGGTGGATAAGACTATCTGTATTTCTACTTCTTATAGCCATCTTTAAAGCTTCCATCGGTAGTTTTGCAGCAAGTGTCCTGCCAATAGCGTACCCCACTATTTTCCTGGAAAAGGCATCAATTATTGCTGCCAGGTATACAAAGCCGGTAAGGATCCGTATGTAGGTAATATCAGCGCACCAGAGCCTGTCAGGCCTTTCCAGAAAAAGATCTTTGACCAGGTTAGGATAAACCTTAAGACTGTGCTTTGAGTTGGTGGTAGATACAAATCTGCGGGCTTTTCTGCACTGTATGCCCATCTTTTTCATCAATTTTAGTACCTTCTTATGGTTTACTGCCATTTTCTTTCTTCTTAGAGCTGCTGTAATTCTCCTGTAGCCATAGTAGGGATACTGGTAGGCAATCTTTTCTATTGCATCTGCAATTTCAGCGTCGCGCTTCTTTTTGGCCAGGTTTCTCTTTGGCCTGTAGTAATATGTTAATCTGGATATATTCATCAGCTCACATCCCTTCTTAACTGATCCAAATTGGGACCGGTTATTATGGATGAATTCTCTTTTCTCCTTGCAACTGCAAAATCTTTTTCTTTTTTTAAAAGGTATGCTTCCATGGTGAGCTTTCCAACCATCTGCTCCAGCTCACATATCTTTAGCTTCAGCTTACGGAGTTCTGTATCAGTAGCTGATGTTCCATGGAACTTTCCCTCCATGTACTGGCTTTTCCATCTGGTTATAAGCCCCGGGTATATTTCATTTTCCTTGGAAAGTTCCAGTATGCTGCGGCCTTTCAGTACACTCTCTACCATCTCTATCTTGAAATCCCTGGTATATTTTCTCCTGTGTTTACTCATATCTTTCCCCCTTTCTAATTCTTTGGTTATTCTAACCTGCCTTAAGAATGTGTTCAACTTTAGGGGTTCACTTCAGAATGTCGATCTAATTTAAGGCAGAACATTAAAACTAGGGAAAGTGGTCACTTTTTTTCTGCTTGCTTTGGCTGAGCATTGTAGTCAGGATTTAAAATGAGACAAATGAGTCCTAGAATGTTTTGTCAATAGTTAAAGCAAATGAGACAAATGGGACACTATAAAAAGGGTGTCTTACTTTTTAAAAAATTCATTAATTACATATATACACATATATATAAATTAATATTTATTTTGAGTCTATAAGCCGAGTTCTGTGCTCACTAAGCCATTTCACATCAAATCAGGCTTTTATGCCCTTATTTGTATTTAACCATTTCTTTCTTCCAAGGCCTCGATCTTTTTAACTTTTCTGACAGTACCACCAGTTCTCTCTATTTCCAGCCATATTTTTAATAGTTCCTGGGCTTTGTTTTTACCAATAACTAAAGAACCCATGGTGATTATCTGGCAATCATTGGATAGAATAGACCTCTGGGTAGAATATACATCATGACAGCAGGCAGCTCTTATACCTTTAAACTTATTAACCGATATAGCCATGCCTATACCAGTACCGCAAATAAGTATGCCCCGATCAAAGTTACCCTTTTGTACCTCTTTGGTTACCTCTGAAGCTTTATCTGGATAATCTATAGGCTCTGTGGTTTTTACTCCAAAATCCTTATATATAATATTTTTCTCTTTCAACACATCTATTAAAGCATTTTTTAGATCTATGGCTACCTCATCACAGCCTATGGCTATTTTCACCTTTTTTACCTCCATATCTCCTAATAGTTTTTATTTAATAGGTGTAGTCATCTCATTCTATACTTCCTCATTTTATTACTAGTTGATTAATAAAAAAATAGCAATCTTGCTAATGAAAGTTACACTATAAAGATTGCTTTATTATAAAGTTTTACTCCTAATAAAAACTGGGTATTTATTGAAAATTAATATTTTTAAATAAAAAACACTTATAAAAGCTACTATTTTATTTAGAGAATAATAATTATTTAAATTTTTTTATGGAAAATAGATCACGAAAAAATATCTGCATAGAAGATAGAAAAATAATCATAGAAAAAGATATGCTTTTAGAGGCCTCTATTGGTATTTTAAAAAACTTAGAAGATAAAAGTCTACTTAAAGCATACCTGTACCTTGATGAGATAGGTAATAAAATTAAATCAAGCATCCATGTTTTTAAAAATGAAGGGAAAACCCAGAGTAATATGGATATTATAAAGGGATATAGAAATATTTGGAAGCAGCATGAAGAGCAAATAATACAGTTAATTAGTATACAAGAGAAACAAAGAATTTTTTAAATTACCTTAGAAATAGTTCTATAAGCATAAATGATATTGAAGTAAGTGGCATAGTTAATGGTGGGAAAAAGGTCATTAAAAAAATAGCTTAGATATTAATTTAAAAATTGGAATAAAGATTTAGGCATACTTCTTGTTACCCATCAATCCTCGTTGCGGATTTTTATATTATAGTTATCTGATAAAATATATATCAGGATCCGGACCAATACGTATACCACGACTTCCAAGAGCATTGATTGCCTGAATGTCTTTCTGTGAAAGTGTAAAATCAAATAGTTGAAAATTTTCTTCGATACGGCTAGGTGTTACGGATTTAGGGAAAACACGCCTATCATTTTGAATATGCCAGCGCAGGATGACTTGTGCAGGACTTTTATTGATTCTCTTTGCAATATCTTTAATAACAGGGTCTTCTAGCACAATACCACCACACATAAGTGGACTCCAAGCTTCAATCAGAATATTCTTACTTTTACAGTAGGTAGCAACTTTAGATTAATCAAAATAAGGGTGCCACTCTATCTGGTCGATCATGGGAACAATTTCTGTTTGTTTGTAGAGTTTTTCTATATGGTGAGGGTTAAAATTACAGACACCTATGGCACGTACACACTTATCAGCATATAATCTTTAACAAGGCCTTATTTGAAGTAGAACGAGGTAGTGAGTGGGTGGAAAAGGCCATAAATGAAATAGATTAATTATAATAAACGATTCCTTGATCTTCTCATAAAGCTGTCTTTAACATGTTTTTATGCATAATAAAATATGGGGAATCATATCTAATCTAAAAATTAAGCATATTCTAAGCCTATATAATCATCACAGCACCTGTCATCAAATTCAACATAAAAAGTATATATTTCTCAAATTTTATGGGATTGCCCTGTCTGACCAGATCTCCTACGAACTATCTTTAGTACCAGCAATACTTCATTTATTTTCCCATTTTTTACCAAAAAAAGGAAATTATGTGAATTATTATATTAAAATAGAACATATGTCTTGATTTTTTAATAAATTTAGTTATAATGAAGAACATTCATATAATATATTGGTCAGGAGAGTTTGTATGTTTAAATTTGGAGTTGATTCATTTATATGGGCCGAAGTTTTTGAAGAAAAAGACCTCTGGGTAATAAGTAAAGCCAAGGAATTAGGATTTGATGTCCTGGATATTGCAATTGCATATCCTGAAAGATTCCCTCTTGAAGCAGTAAAGGAGGAAGTAAAAAAAGTAGGCATAGAAGTAGTCACCACTACCACTCTTGAACCAAAAGGCAATATTATTTCACCTGATCTGGATGTAAGGAAGGTTGGGATTGAATTACTAAAAAAACAGATAGACATAAATAATGAACTGGGGTCAAAAATTTTTGGTGGAGTTAATTATGCTGCCTGGGGTTATATTACAAAGCGTCCTAGGACTGAAGAAGAATGGGAATGGTCTGTTAAAGCAATGAGAGAAGTTGCTGAATATGCAAAAGAGACGGGAGAAGTAAATATTTGTGTAGAACCTATAAATAGATTTGAAACTCATTTTTTAAACATTGCAGAGGATGCCGTAAAGTATTGCAAGGATGTTGGAACTGGAAATGTGAAAGTGCATCTGGATACTTTTCATATGAACATCGAAGAAACGGATTTTGTTGAAGCAGTTAAAACCTGTGGTAAAGAATATCTAGGATACGTGCATGCCTGTGAAAATAATAGGGGAATTCCTGGGACAGGTCATGTACCGTGGAAAGAGTTTTTTATGGCTTTAAAAGAAATTGGTTATTATGGGCCTATTGTAATAGAGTCATTTGATCCGAGTTTTGAAGAATTTAATGCAGGTTGCGCAATATGGAGACATTTTGCCGAAACTGGAGAGGAATTAGCAGTTGAAGGTGTAAAGAATCTCAGAAGGATAGCTGCTGATATAGGTGAATAATATAATTAGATTTTAAAAGGCTGATAATATTGGGTTTTTAAAAAGAATTTAGCAGGGGAAGGTGAAATGAAAAAATTTATCAATAATTATGACAACTTGATTGATGAGATGCTGACAGGATTTGCAGCTGCTAACAGTGATAAAGTTGAAAGAAGGGCAGAAAGAGTAATAGTCAGAAAAGGAGCTCCTTTTAAAGACAAAGTAGGTATTATAACAGGGGGAGGCTCGGGGCATAAACCAGCTTTGATAGGATATATTGGAGAAGGAATGTTAGACGCAGTTGCGGTAGGAAATATTTTTGCTGCGCCAGGCGTTAAGATTTGTTATGACGCTATTAAGTCTGTTGATAGCGGTAAAGGTGTTCTTGTTTGTATTGGAAACTATTCAGGTGATTTAATGAATTTTGGTACCGCTGTTGATATGCTTCGAGAAGAAGGCTTAGATATAGAGACAGTAATAGTTAATGATGACGTGGCATCTTCTCCTAAAGATAAAAGAGAAAACAGAAGGGGGATTGCAGGTGAGATTATCCTCTGGAAAGTTATGAGTGCTATGGCTGAATCAGGAGCTGATTTGAAGACAATGAAAAAGATTGGAGATGAACTTATCTATAAAACAAGAAGTCTCGGTGTTGCTCACTCTGCCTGTATAATGCCGTCATCCGGAAAACCCAGTTTTGAAATTGGTGAGGATGAGATGGAAATAGGTGTGGGACACCATGGGGAGCCTGGTATAAAAAGAGTAAAAATGATGTCCGCAAATGAAATCACCGATATAATAATGGAACAGATTTTAGCTGACCTTCCCTTTGGAAAAAATGATGAAGTTTCTGTAATATTAAATGGATTAGGTTCGACTTCGTTACTTGAAATGTACATCATATATAAAAGAATTGATGAGATACTTCGAGAGAAAAATATTGGTGTTTATAAATCATGGGTAGGTGAATTTTTTACATCTATGGAGATGGGGGGATTTTCTATTACTTTGACCAGGCTGGATGAGCATATTAAGAAGTGTATTGATCACCCTGTCAATGCTGTACATTTTATGACCAAATAAAAACGGAGGAAACTCACAGTGGTTGATAAAATTACTTTCAAACAAATAAAGGATGCGATTATAAATATAGCAAATGAGTTAGAAAAAAATCGACAATATTATAATGATCTAGATGCTCCAATAGGAGATTCTGATCATGGTGATAGTATTTGTAGCACTTTCAAGATGGTTAAAGAATCATTAATTAATTATGATCAGGATAAAGATGACATCGGAGATTTATTAAAAACTACAGGGCGAGAACTTATGTTTTCAGGTGGTGCTGCAATGGGGCCACTCTATGGATCAGCTTTCATGGAGGCAGGAAAGGTTTTATCTGGAAAGAATGAAATTACTTACGATGATTTAGTTAAGATGTGGGTTGCTTTTGTAGATGCAATTGCTAAAAGAGGTGATGTAAAAGTTGGGGAAAAAACTATGTATGATACCATTCATCCTGCAATTGGTGCACTTGAAGCAGCATATTCTGAAGGGAAATCCTTAGAAGAAGCTGGCAATCTGGTAGATATTGCAGCAAAAAACGGAATGAATGCTACCAAAGATATGATTTCTCTTAGAGGTAGATCCAGCCGCTTAGGAGAGAGAACTATCGGTCACGTTGATCCAGGTTCTGCTTCTATGTACACTGTTATTTCAACTTTTTTTAAATCCATTATTTAGAAAAAGTATTTGTCAAGAGGTGAAGAAAGGGGGTGAATAGTTAATTATCGTCAAAATTTATATTATAAGGAGGTGGTGTTATGGAAAAAAATGAGATTTGTTAAATAGTAAGGGCCTGTCGAGACACTTACAAACAAATCTCAGGGTGATTTTACAATAATAAGCAGTTATTTGTAAAGGGAGATTTGAATTATTTTGACTTTTTATGGATGGTTAAAAGTAGTCAAATCTCGGGAATGATTTACAATATGAAGGAGGAATACAAGGTGAAGAAATTTTTAATGTGGATAACAATTTTAGTATTAACCATATCAATGGTCTCAGTTTTTTCGTTTGCTGGTTGTAAGGCAGAGGAAGAAGCAGGTGTAGGAGAAGCTGAGGAAGAGGCGGCTACGACTGAAGAAGTTGCAACGGAGGAAGTAGAGGTTAGTGCTGAAGGACTAAAAGATGAATATCGCTTCGTTATGATCCCTATTGTAGTGCAGACATGGTTTGATATAGTTCACAGAGCTGCTGTTGAAGCTGCCGATGTACTAAGTGTTGCAACGGGTACGAAGATTACAGTCGAACTTGCATCACCAAAAGAAGCAGATGTAGTTGTACAAAACCAGATGCTGGAGCAGGCAATTGCTACGAAGCCAGATGGAATAGTAATAGATGCTATTGATGTACAGTCAACTCTTCCAATCCTGAAAGAGGCTCAAGATATGGGGATTGCCGTAGCTCAGTATGTTTCCAAGACTCCTGAGGGTGAGACAATACCTTATATAAGCAATGATTTCTACGTGCAAGGTTTAACTGTATTTAACGAATTTGTTAAAATAATTGATGGTAAGGGTAAAGTTGCAATTATTCAGGGTGTTCCTACAAATACGGCTCACGCTGAAAGATATCAGGCATATCAGGACTTATTGCCCAATTATCCAGATATAGAAATAGTGGCTGAAGCTTTTGATTACGATGACCTGGGGAATGCACAAGTGGAAGCCGCCAAAATACTTTCAGCTCATCCTGACCTGGATGGTTTTCTTGTTGTAGATGCTGCAGGGCCTGTAGGAGTTGGCCTGGCTATAAAAGAAGCTAACAGGGTAGGAGAAGTAGTATATATTGGTATCGACGATCTCCCACAACTTCAGCAGCTAATGCTGGATGGGGTTCTTGACCTTTCTATTGCTACTAGACCAAGAGCTATAGGACAATGGAGCACTGTTGTACTGATGATGCAGGTTCTGGGTATTAAACCCGCATTCTGGTATGATACCAGGGTTGGATGGCTTACTCTCGAAATGGTTGAAGAAGGTGGGATTAAGCAAGAAGGTTACTTCTAATCTATAGTATTAAGGAAGGTGTATTTTTATACACCTTCCTTAATTTCTAATTAGTTTCTGTTGAATAATTGTTAAATATATATACATCGTACACCCAAAAATATACAGACATAGGTAACCTTAATGAATATTTGTTTACAGACATCGTACACTCATTTTCATAATTATCTATACTGGTCTCAAAAACGAAAGGAGGCCGGTATGGATGAAACTGAGATCAGAAAGCAAGCGATTTCGAGATATGAAAATGGTGAATCTCCCAAACAAATATATCAAAGTCTTGGTAAAAGTAAAAAATGGTTCTTTAAATGGTTAAGGCGCCATAAGCTTGGTGGGGAGAACTGGTCAGAAGAACTATCCAGGAGGCCACGTCATAGCAAAGAAAAAATTAATGAGGCTATGGAACAAGCAATAATTGATACAAGAAAAAAACTTGAAAGCACACTCTATACCCAGATAGGAGCATTAAATATCAGGTGGCATTTAGCAAAGCAGGGCTTGGAAGCTGTCCCCATTTCAACTATTAATAAAGTACTTAAACGAGGCAATCTTGTGCGCAAACGTCTTAAATATGAGCCAAAGGGCACTGACTATCCAGCTCTAAAAGTTAATCAAAGTAATTTTATGCATCAGTTTGATGTAGTGGGCCCCCGTTACTTAAAAACTGACGGGCTCTTCTATTCAGCCAATATAATTGATGCTTATGATAGAAGATGCTGTATAAATCCTGTACGCAGACAGACAAAGAGTGATATCCTTGCCTCTCTGATTCGCTGCTTTTTAGTCTTGGGGATACCAGTGTATCTGCAAATGGATAATAAGCTGCCCATGAGGGGTTCTAACCGGTATCCTCATTCATTTGGTCTTATTATTCGTCTTTGCCTTTATCTTGGCATACAACCCATATTTATCCCCATAGGTGAGCCCTGGAGAAATGGAATAATAGAGAGATTTCAGGATGTTTTTGATAAAATGTTTTTCCGTTCCCAGTATTTTATGAATTTTTCTCATCTTGTGTCTCAAGCTAGAGGATTTGAAATATTTCATGATAACAATCACAGATATAGTACCCTGGAGGGCAGAACTCCTATGGAGAAAAGATCTAGTGATATAAAATATCTTTCCAAAGATTTTAAATTGCCTTCTAAACTTAACATTGCTCACGGGTATATTCACCTTATCAGGTTTATTAGAAGCAATAGGATTTTAGATATCTTTGGGGAGAAATTCTCCATGCCTGCCTGACTGGAATATGAATATGTCTGGGCAACAATTGATACTGGTCAGGAAACATTATAAATATACCATGATTTTAAACTGGTAGAGAAACTAGATTATCCTTTACCAAAGACTTATATTGAATTGTCAAAGATCGATCTATAGAGTAACCTATGTATGTATATTTTAAAACTCTAACATGAGTAACCTATGTGTGTATATTTATTAATTAATTATTAAAAATAAACAAAAAGTTAATTTTTGCTACATAATAATTAAAAAGTTTATGAATATTGTAAAAATTGAATTAATTTATCAAGAAGAAATTAAACTGATATATGTAATGTGAATAAAAAAAGGATGGTTTGATGAATTCCTTGGAAGGAAAGGCAATAACAAAGAGGTTTCCAGGAGTAGTTGCCCTTAACAATGTAGATTTTACAGTAAAAGCCGGTGAAATTCACTGCGTTGTAGGTGAGAATGGGGCCGGAAAGAGTACTTTAGTTAAAGTACTTACCGGGCTTTTTAAAGCAGACAATGGAACTTTATTTGTTGATGGAAGTGAAATAGATTTGAGAAAAAAGCATAGTTTGGAAATTATAGGATATGTGCCTCAAGAATTAAATTTGTTCACAAATTTAACTGTTTCGGAAAATCTTTTTATTCCTTTCGATAAGGGACGAAGGATTAATTCTCCGGTTTACAATGGGAGAATATGGGCAACTAAAGCTAAAAAATATATAAAAGAATTGGAGATTAATGTAAAGCCTAATGATAAGGTTAAACATGTTTCGGTAGCAGACAGACAACTACTCCAAATAGCGAGAGCAATTTCCAATCCAAATCTTCAAGTACTTATCATGGATGAACCTACATCTTCGTTGATGAAATTAGAGATAGAAAGATTATTTAGCGTTATAAAATCCTTGAAACGACAGGGAAAAGCAATTATTTTAATTACACACAAATTATATGAAGTATTTGAAATTGGTGACACAATTACTGTGTTAAGAAACGGAAAAAAAGTTGGAGGCGGAGAGATAAAAGATGTTACAGTTGATTGGGTAGTGCGAAGAATGACTGGAAAGGAAGTTAGCTTACATGAGATTTACCGTCCCAGGAAGTCTCCTGGAGAGGAAGTACTCGAGGTAACTGATCTTAGCGGAGTTAACTTTGAAGATATTTCATTTAGTTTAAGAGAAGGAGAGATTCTTGGCTTTGCAGGTTTGGTTGGATCAGGTAGAACCGAAATAATGCAAACAATTTTTGGATATTTGCCCTCAAAAAGTGGTAGAGTTCTGGTGAATGGCAAGAAACTTAAATTGAACGATCCATCCTACTCAATTAAGAATGGCATCATCTATTTACCGGAAGAAAGAAAGACACATGGAATACTACCCCATCTGAGTGTTAAAGACAATATTTCCATAACGCTTCTGAATAAAATTGCAGTAGGTGGTGTTATTAATAACAGAAGGGAAAAAATTTTCACTAAAAGAGTAATTAAAGATTACGATGTGAATCTAACATCAATTGATGTAAAAATTATTAATCTTAGCGGAGGAAATCAGCAGAAAGTCCTGATAGGACGTACAATGGAGGCTGAACCTAGAATTCTGTTGCTTGATGAACCTACACGCGGGGTCGATGTAAAGACGAAAGACGAAATATACAGGATTATGAGAAAGATTGCTGAGGAAAAGAGGGCAACAATAGTACTTGTTTCGTCTGAATTGGAAGAATTAGTTAAATGTGCAAATAGGATAATTGCAATTTATAAGGGACGAAAATTTGGTGAGTTGAAAAGTGACCAAATAACGATGGAGCGTCTGCTTAGCCTTGTAATCGGCATTAAAAAGGAGAAAAAAAGATGACAAAAGGGACAGGTCTTAAAACAGCAGATTATTTTAAAAATCTATATAGACGAGGAGGCCAGGTATTAACTGTTTTCGGGGCGCTTGTATTATTAGTTATAGCATCCTCGATCATATCTCCAAATTTCACAACAGTTTACAACATGACAATAATAACCAGAGACCTGGGATTTGTGGGGATAGTAGCTATTGCTCAGGGTCTGTTACTCATCATGGGTGATATTGATATATCAATTGGTGCTATAGCTGGACTGGCTGCTGTATCAACAGCTAAATTGATGGTTGATTTTAGCTTTAACCCTATTTTATCTTTAATAATTGGTCTTGTCGTAGGCGCCGGCTGCGGGCTTATAAATGGATTTTTGATAACCAAGTTCAGGCTCAATCCATTAGTACTTACTATTGGAACCCAGACAGCTTATACTGGATTAAACCTTAATATATCAAAGGGGAAAACAATCACAGGATTCCCCGGGTACCTGACTAATCTTGGATCGGGCACTCTCTTTAAAATTCCTATATCTTTTATAATTTTGTTGATAGTTTTTGTTATTGCAATGTTTATTACTAACAAAACTATTCTTGGACGTAAGATTTATGCAGTTGGAAACAGCATGGAGACAGCATCTCTGGTAGGAATCAAAACACAAAATGTCAGAATGGTTGTCTATTTAATTGCAGGAGTTTTTGCCGCAGCAGCCGGAATATTAATGTCCTTTAGAATGATGGCTGCACAGACAATGATTGGTGCTACATGGCTACTACCGTCAATTGCAGCACCAGTAATTGGTGGAATTGCTTTAACTGGTGGTACTGGTAGTATTATAGGAGCTCTTTTAGGTGCAGCAATAATAGGTGTGATAGGAAATATAGTAATATTAGGTGGAGTAAATGTTTACTGGCAACAGTTTATTAATGGGGCTGTTGTAATATTAGCTATAATATTCGACTCTTTATTAAGAAGGAGCCGGAACGAATCTGTATAATTTTGTAAGAAATGTAATAATCATTGGAGGAACAGCATGGAGTTGGAAAGAGGATTTCTTTTTGGTTCTTTTTTAAAAAGAGGCATTACACAAGTAGGATTGATAGTTGAGGATGTTGATAAGTGGGTAGAAAAGCTTTATACGAATTTTGGGACTACTCCATGGAAATATTATATATATGACAAATCAACATTAAAGGTTATGAAGAGAAATGGAAAGAATGTTAATTTTAGAATGATATCAGCAGTATCAAATTTAGAATCACTGAGAATAGAACTTATTAAACCTCTTGAAGGGGATATGGTATACAATGAATTTATTGAAAAGTATGGCTATGATAAGTTACACCATCTGGGAATTGCAGTGAATAATATAGAAGAAGCTTTAGAAGTAGTACGTAAGGCAGGAATTAAAATTACAATGGAAGGCAGTGGATATGGTCTAGATGGAGATGGTTATTTTGCATATCTTGATACAGAAGAGTTGTTTGGGATAACTCTGGAATTTATGGAGAGACCCAAAAGGAGGCGAAAGCCCTACAAAACATATCCGGAGTAGTACTAAAACTATTTTTGTAAATAAATGCATACCTTTACTGGAAAGGGTTTGAAATAAAAGATTTAATGATAGAGAAATTTTACAAGAAAAGAGATTTTTTTATTGAAATTGCAAGATTATATTATATAGAGAAGTTAAATCAAAAAGAGATAGCTGCTAAATTTAATATAAGCCGGTCTAATATTTCCAAACTTATAAAAAAATGCTGGCAAGAAGGAATAATTGAAATACGAATTGACAATCAAGATTCTAAGACTCTATTAAAAGGGAGCCAGTTAAAAAGAATTTTTAAATTAAAGCATGTTACTGTAGTTCTGTCAGAAAATAATTATCAAGAGACTTTGGTTTCAGTTGGAAGAAAAGCTGCTCGATACCTGGAATCAATATTAAAAGAGAATATTTGTATTGGAATTGGCTGGGGAACATCACTTTTCCAGATGGTTGAACAATTAAATAAAAAAAGTGTTCCCGGATCAACTATTGTAGAAATGCATGGAGGATTAGGAGCTCGAAATGCTCTCGTTGATGGGAATGAACTTGGTAGAGCACTTGCTCGTAAATTAAATAGTTCTATCTATACTATTAATGCCCCCCTTGTTGTTCGGTCAAAAGAATTAAAAGATCTTCTTTGTAAAGAACCTAATATAGCTGAGGTTTTAGCTTTGGCAGAGAAGGCAGATGTAGCTTTTTTGGGTATTGGTACAAGCAAACCTGAGTATAGCGCATTGAACAGAGCTGGTTTCATTGATGAAAAGGAGACGGATTGCCTTTATAAAAAAGGAGCTGTTGGAATGGTTTGCGGGTATTATTATGATAGCCAGGGTCGATTGCTTAATTCGAATGTTAATGATCGTATTATTAGTTTGAGTTTGGAAAAATTGAAGAATATCTCATTAACAATAGGTGTTGCTGCGGGCGAACAAAAAGTGGATGCAATATTAGGGGCTCTAAAAGGTGGTTACATAAATGCATTATTTACAGATGAAATTGTAGCCAACAAGATACTTGAAAAGAAAGAGTATTCATCAGTCCTCTAAGCATGCCTGGTGGTAACAACCTGCATTTTTCTGAGGCACCCTTATTCTTAATTTGGATGGGAAGGCAAAAGGATTTCCTGCGCATGATCTATAAAAAGGGAAAATCCCCTGAACTGGTAGGAACCTTTTAGCTGTTTATATGCTTTATATCCGCGCCTATCGATTCTATTTGACCTTTCCCCCAAAAACTAGTCCAATTTGGAAGTTAGAATACAGGCCTAGATAATAACTTTAAAACTGGACTAAAGATTGGGGTAAGGACACTTCCATCTGAAATTTATATTATATTGCTGCAAAGACATTATGATAA
>Ga0307378_10006145_pt1 | contig 16543 bp, 13 predicted proteins | sample UN1MG_FD_202238 | JGI IMG/M metagenome (GOLD analysis project Ga0307378, IMG submission 202238) | Soil microbial communities from Risofladan, Vaasa, Finland - UN-1 | ecosystem: Environmental > Terrestrial > Soil > Coastal area > Acid sulfate soil | place: Finland: Risofladan, Vaasa | collected... | reverse complement strand
GGCAACCCCGTCTGCGGCGACATGATGGACATCTACATCGACGTAGAGGACGACCGTATCAAGGACATCAAGTTCCAGACGTTCGGCTGCGGCTCGGCGGTCGCCACCTCGAGCATGATCACCGAGCTCGTCGTCGGCATGCAGCTCGACGAGGCTCTCAAGGTGAGCCGCGGCGACGTCGCCGACGCGCTCGACGGCCTGCCGCCGATCAAGATGCACTGCAGCAACCTCGCCGCCGACGCCCTGCACGAGGCGATCAAGAACTGGCGCGAGGGCATCAAGCCGGAGGACGCGACCACGACGCCGGTGGAGAAGTCGTGCCATCCGCGGCCCGCGGAGGTCGTCGAGGTCGAGATCGCCAAGCTCGATGACTACGAGGGCAAGGGCCTCTACCGCACCGTCGACGACCCCGGCGAACTGGCCGACGCGCGCGTGGTGGTACTCGACACCGGCGACCGCGCCGCTCAGCTGGCGATGGACCTCACCGACCACACCGGCCGCGTCGTGCTCATGGCGACCGGCAAGGAGCCGAGCGTGAGCCCTGCGGTGCGCTCGGCCCTTCGCCTCAGCGACGTCAAGATCCTGGCCGAGGCGCAGCCGCTCGAGCTGCTCGGCGAAGGCGAACTCGAGCGGATCCGCGTGCACGACCTCAACGAAGACGAGGAGTACGAGCTCACGGCCGACGCGTTCGTGGTGCTCGAGTAGGGACCGCCGCGCGCTGGAATCCGGCGGCGCGGCGCCCATACAAGGCGACGGGGCGGGTGACCTGAATGGTCACCCGCCCCGTCGCCGTGATGTAGAGGCGCCGCGCACCGCGCAAGAGCGCCACCTCGCAAAGCTCGGCGAACAGACGGCCGGCACACTGAAAGCGTCGTACGTCACGACCGGGCGCTGCTCCGCGATCACGAGTGGGCGCCGTTCCGGCTCAGTAGTTCTCGGCGAACACCTGGAAGTATGACTGCGGGTGCGTGCACGTCGGGCAGAGCTTGGGCGCCTTGGGTCCCTCGTGGATGTACCCGCACTTGCGGCACATCCAGCGGACCGTCTCCGGCTTCTCGAAGACCGCGGCCGTCTCGACGTTGTCGAGCAGCTTGCGGTAGCGCTCCTCGTGCATCGCCTCGGCCCTGGCGACCATGCGGAAGCTGGTGGCTACGTCCTTGAAGCCCTCCTGGTCGGCGACGTCGGCGAAGGACGGATAGAGGTCCGTCCACTCCTCGCGCTCCCCGGCGGCCGCGGCGGCGAGATGCTCGGCGGTGGTGCCTTCGAGCCGCCCCGCCGGGTACGCCGCGGTGATCTCGACGACGCCGCCCGCGAGGTGCGCGAAGAAACGCTTGGCGTGCTGGCGCTCGTGCTCGGCGGTCTGCAGGAAGACGGCGGAGATCTGCTCGTAGCCCTCCTTCTTCGCAGCCTTGGCGTAGAACGTGTAGCGGTTGCGCGCCTGGCTCTCGCCGGCGAACGCCTTGAGGAGGTTCTGCTCGGTCTTGCTGCCCTTGAGCTCGGCCATCGTTGCTCCTTTCGTGGGGGTCGCTGGCCCGTATTCTATCGCCGTGCGCCCATGGACTCACACGGCCCCCCGTCCCCGGTTCACGCCGCGTCGGCTCATACGCCCCCCGCGCCGGCTCGCGCGACTTCGGCGCCGCGAGAGAGACCCCGACGCCGAGAGTGCGTGAGTGGTGGGGTGGAGCAAGTCCGGACGTACGTCTAGGGGCGCAACGACACCGTTACACGTACGTCTGGACGTACTCGTCCGCAGGGAGGACATCCGGCGCCGGCCCGGGGAGACTCCGCGCGTAGAGTTCAGGGCGTGGGCAGGTCGACGCCCGCTTCAGCGGCGCCGCCGCTGGTCCAGCTCGCCCCGGCGGCCGCGGCCATCACGGCGGCCATCGCCGCCGCCTCGAGCGCCGAGATGTGCTGGCCGAGCACGACGAGCGCGGCCAGCGCGGCCACAGCGGGCTCGATGCTGAGCAGAACGCCGTAGGTCGCAGCGCGGACGCGACGGATGGCCACCAGCTCGAGGAAATACGGGAAGGCGGAAGACGCCACGGCGATGACGATACCGAGGATCACGGCGTTCCAGTGGCCGGAGAGGCGCACTCCGTCGATCGCGAGCAGTGGGGTCGCCAGGACGGTGGCGCCGATCATCATGAGCGCCGCGACCGAGAGAGGGTCCATGCCGGTCACGGCGTGCTTGGCAAGGAGCAGGTAGGCGCCCCAGCACACACCAGCCGAGAGGGCGAGCACCAGACCGAGGCCGGTGGCCGAGCCGGAGGGGCCGGCCAGCACGACCACGCCGGCGCCGGCAAGCACGATCCAGAGCCAGTCGAGACGCCGGCGAGTACCGAGCACTGCCACGCCGAGCGGCCCGACGAACTCGATGGCGACGACGATGCCGACGGGGATGCGGCTGATGGCTCCGTAGAAGCTGAGGTTCATGAGGAAGAGGGCCACCGCAAGGGCCGCCAGCGGCAGGCGATGGCCCCGGGGCGGCGGCGTCCACAGCGCGCTCGGCCGGATCAGGAGGAGCAGGAGCGCCGCGAAGGCCGTGCGCAGCCAGAGCGCTTCATAGACGCCGACCGACTCGATGACGCGCACGGCGAGCGCCGAGCCGGTCTGGATGGAGAGCGTCAGGATGACGACCAGCACGGCGGCGTAGGCCGCGTCGCGACGGGCGGAGCTCGTGCCGTCTGTACTCTCGCTCATGCCGGGAGTCTAGCGGAACGGCGGGCGCTGCCGCGCCGGCCCGCCGCCATGCATACGCAGCGCAGAGGACGCTTGTCGCCAGCCTCGGGCTCGTGGTATCTTGACGCCTTTCCCTGCCTGGCGGATCGTTCCGCTCCATTTCACCCGACGAGGCGAGGACGACATGAGCGCGAGGCCGAGAACCCCCACCCATGCCGAGGGCAAGCAGGCCGTCATGTACGGCCACCCCATTCCCGAGAACAGCTTCGCCGTGCGCGACCTCGTCCACAAGCTCCCCGGCGTCGGTCTGTTCGACCTCAGGCGCACGGAGGGCGGCGCCCACGCCTGCACCTTCTGCGGCGCCTGCCAGAAGAAGTGCCCCGTGCAGTGCATCGACGTGCGCCGCGACCCCTCGCGCTCGCACGGCAAGGGCAAGGACCGTCACTTCGCCGGCACGATCACCATCGACGAGCGCCGCTGCGTGACCTGCGGCCACTGCGTCGAGGCGTGCAGGTTCGACGCCCTCGTGCCGACCGCGCTCTATGAGGAGCATCGTCATCGCGTCCACAAGCTCGCCGAGAAGCCGTCGCAGCTCTCCAGCGGCCACAGCCTCTGCAGCGGCTGTGGAGCCTCCATCGTGGTGAACCAGATCCTCTCGCAGGTCGACAGCCACCACGTGGTGTCCGGCGCCACCGGCTGCCTCGAGGTGGCCACGACGCGCTACCCCTACACCGCCTGGAAGGGCAGCTACATCCACACCAACTTCGAGAACGCCGCGGCGACGCTCTCCGGCGTCGAGACGGCGTTCCGCGCCTTGCGCAAGCGCGGCAAGCTCGAGGACCGGGTCAAGTTCATCGCCTTCGGCGGCGACGGCGGCACCTACGACATCGGCCTGCAGGCGCTCTCCGGCGCCATGGAGCGCGGCCACGACATGCTCTACGTGTGCTACGACAACGGCGCCTACATGAACACCGGCTTCCAGCGTTCCTCCGCGACGCCGCACGGGGCGTGGACGACGACGAGCCCCGTCGGCGACGACCTGCCGGGCAAGATGGGCCACAGCAAGAACCTCACCGAGATCATGGTGGCGCATCGCCTGCCCTACGTGGCGCAGTCCTCGCCGCACGACCCGCAGGATCTCATCCACAAGGCCTCCAAGGCGCTGGCCGTCGACGGCCCCACCTTCCTCAATGTGCTCTCCCCCTGCCCGCGCGGCTGGCGCACGGAGAACGACGAGGGCATCGAGCTCAGCCGTCTCGCCACCGACTGCTGCTACTGGCCGCTCTTCGAAGTCAACGAGGGCCGGTACCGCCTGACCTACCGGCCGCGGCACAAGCAGCCGCTCGGCAAGTGGCTGGAACGCCAGGGGCGGTTCACCCACCTGGCGCTGCCGGGCAACGAACACATGCTCGAAGAGCTGCAGGAGTGGGTCGACTTCGAGTGGGACATGCTGCTGCGCAAGTGCGACGAGATCCCCGAGGACCAGTGGGACACGGCGAGCAGCCGCCACAAGGTGGAGCCGTTCGTGATGCACCCGAGCAAGGCTCACCTCGAGTCTCTGGGCGAGCCGCTCACGGCGAGCATGACCTATACGGCGCTCGACTGGGACGACTTCGACTGGGGCCGGCACTCGGGCATGAGCGACGGCGCGTTCGAGGATTAGGCGCTGGCCGCCGCGGCGGACACGTCGCCACGCTTGACCAAGGTCATGCGCTGGTCTCGTCCGTACGGGGTATCCTGAGTCACAGGACGAAGCAGCCGGGCCGGCCGCCGAGAGGCTCTCCGGCCCCGCGGCGAGGACGGTGGATGAGATGGATAGAGGCTGCCCCGGCCAGGACCGCAGCAAATGGACCCCGGACGACATCTTCGAGGTGCCGTGCGCCGGCTGCGGCAGGCCCATCGAGTTCTTCAAGGACGACGCGCGCCGCTACTGCCCCGTCTGCGGCGCCTGCACGCCCAATCCCAAGCAGGACATCGGCTGCGCCGCCTGGTGCGCGGCGGCCGACAAGTGCTCGGTCGGGCGCGAGTGGATCGTGGACGAGGAGCCGGCCGCGCCGGGCAGGACGACCTGACGTCGAGGTGAGGGGCGGGGGCGGCGCTCGCGCCGCCCCGGCCCCTCGTACGTCACTACTGGCGCCCTTGCCCGGCGCGCAGCGGCCGTCCCCGGCCGCGCTCAGAGCTTCAGGTACGAGTCCGCGTAGAGGGTGTCGTTGCAGAGCATGCGGTAGGTCTTCCAGAGCTCGAGCTGCTGCTGGTCGTCCATGTCGACCAGCGACGGGTCGAGCTTGTCCATCGCCGCGACGGCGTCGTAGAGGGCCACGACGAGCTTGCCCAACGGCGTGCTCTCGTCGCGCTGCTCGGCGATGCGGATCCACTCGTTCTGGACGGTGTCCATCGGGTCGGCGATGGCGCTGTCGAGCCCCGCGCCCATGGCCATCACCATCAACACGCGGTTGATGAGCGGACGGACCTCGGGCAGCGCTCCGTTGGAGATGTTGGAGAGGCCGATCACGGTGGTCGGTGGCGGGTCGGCCATCATCTTGAACATGCGGATGGCCTCAACCGTCTCGAGCGCTACGTCCTGGTTGCAGTTGACGGCGAGGACGAGGGGATCGAGGAACACGTCCCGGACCGGCAGGCCGGCGGCCTCTGCCGCCGGAAGCAGCGCCTCCATGGCGATGCCGGCGCGGCCGTCGGCTGTGGTGGGGATGCCGTCCACGCCCATCGTGAGGGCGATGACCCTGGCGCCGTACTTCGCCGCCAGTTGCATCACGCTGTCGAGACGAGCCGGGTCGGCGGAGGCCGAGTTGAGCATGGCCGGCTGCTTGCAGACCTTGAGGCCGGCCTCCATCGCCGCAAAGTTCGTCGTGTCGAGCGAGAGCGGCACATCGGTGACTTCCTGTACCGCCTCGACGATCCACGGCATGATCTCGTGGCCGCGCTTCTTCTGTGGTCCGATGTTCAGGTCGACGATCCCCGCGCCGGCCTCGACCTGCGCCAGCGCCATCTTCTGGATCGGCTCCGCGTCGCGCGCCTCGATGGCCGCCTTGACCGGCGGCGCGATGATGTGGATGTTCTCACCGATGATGAGCACCGGCGGCCTCCTTCTCCTCGGGTTGGGTGAGCATGGCCGCGACGACGGGCGCGAGTGCACCGTTCAGGGCGCTGTCGGCCGGCAGACCCACGAGGGCCTTGCCGGCGGCGTCGTATTCCGCGACGAGCGGATCGTCGGGCAGTACTGCAAGGAGCTCGAGGCCGTGCTCGGCGATCGCCGCCTCGAGCGCCGGCGAGAGTCCGTCGCCGGCCCGATTCACGATCAGATAGTGCCGGCCGACCTTGGTCTCGAGCTCGCCGAGCAACGCGGCCACACGACCGGCGGTCGTGATGCCACGCACGGTCGCGTCGCTGACGATGAAGAGCACGTCCACGTCGCGCGTCGTGCGTCGGGAGAGATGCTCGAGCCCGGCCTCGTTGTCGATCATCACCCAGGGGTAGCTCTCCGCGATGGCATCGATGATCACGCGCAGCATGTTGTTGGCCGCGCAGTAGCAGCCGGGACCCTCGGGACGGCCCATCGCGAGCAGGTCGACGTCGACGCCCTCCACGACGCTCGAGTTGATCTCGTAGTCGAGCAGGTCCCGCTTGGCGATGCCGGCCTCGAGCAGGTTGGCGCGAGCCTTCTCGCTGGTCTCCTCGCGCACGTCGCCGACGGTCTTGTCGAGCGGCAGGTCGAGAACGGTGTTGAGGTTACTCGCCGGGTCGGCGTCGATGGCGAGAATGGGTCCGGCCTGAGCCTCCGCCAGACGGCGGATGAGCAGGCCGGCCAGCGTCGTCTTCCCGGTTCCTCCCTTGCCGGCGACGGCGATCGTGGTGGTCATGGGATCAGTCTCCGTTTTCGTTCCCGCGCGCATGCGCGGCCAGAGCCTCGCGCACGCTCGGGAAATCGGTGAGGTCAGTGTGGGGCAGGAACAACGCCGACGTGTACTCGTCCATGAAGGAGTTGTCGGCGCTCAACTCCAGGTACGTCATCTTGCTCGCCACGTCGAAGACGTCCTTGCGGACGTCGACGCAGAGGAGGGTGGCGAAGGCCCCCTGAGCGCTGGTGTTGCCGAGGAAGTGGAAGCGCTCCACCGGCTGATCGGGAAGCAGTCCGATGCGGATCGCCTTCTCGACGTTGAGGTACTGGCCGAATGCACCACCGATGAAGATCTGCTCCACGTCGGCGAGGTCGACTCCCACGCTGGAGCACAGCACCTCGAAGCCGGCGTAGATGGCCGCCTTGGCGCGGAGCAGCCCGGTGATGTCGGAGTCCGTGATCGTGATATCCGTCTCGGAGTCGCCTTCGCCGGCGCGGCAGACGACGTACTCGGGCACCGCGTCCACCACGCGCACGCGGTCGGTCGGGGCTTCGCGGTCGATGTGCCCCGACTTGTCGACGATGCCGGTGATGAACAGCTCGCCGAGCAGGTCGATGAGGCCGCTCCCGCAGATGCCGACGGCCGGAGCGTCGTCGATGGTGCGGAAGGTCGGCTCGAGGGTGACGTCGTCGATGAAGATGTCCTCGATGGCACCCTCGGCGGCGCGCATGCCGTGCCGCACGCCGCCGCCCTCGAAGGCGGGGCCGGCCGAGCAGGCGCACGAGAGCAGCCAGTCCTTGGTACCCAGGACCATCTCACCGTTGGTGCCGATGTCGATGAAGAGCGTGAGCTTGTCGGTCGCGTACATCCCGGACGAGATGACGCCGGCGGTGATGTCGCCGCCCACGTAGCTGCCCACCGACGGCAGGATGTGCACGCGGGCAACGGGGTTCGCGTCCAGCTGCAACTCTTCCGCGATCAGCTTCGGCGCGGCGGATATGGTCGGGATGTAGGGCTCCTCGCGCAGGTATCGCGGCTCCATGCCGAGCAGGAGGTGGGTCATCGTCGTGTTGCCGGCGATGGCGATCTCGTGGATCTCGTGGAGCTCGATGCCGTTGCGCCGCTGCAGTTCCGCGAGCAGGTCGTTGATCGTCTCCACCGCGAGGCGCCGGAGCCGGTCGAGGCCCCCCTTGCGCTTGGCGTAGATGATCCGGCTGATCACATCGTCGCCGCAGGCGATCTGTTTGTTGTACGCGCTTGCCGTGTCGACGACGCGGCCGGTGGGGAAGTCGACGAGGTAGACGACCACCGACGTGGTACCGAGGTCGACGGCGAGGCCCATGCTCGCCTGCGGGAACGCCGACGGGTAGACCCGCAGCAGACGCGGCGGCAGGTAGGTCCCGTAGACCCAGTCGCGCATCTCCAGCGCCACGGTGACCTTCCAGTTGGCGTGGCGCAGGGCCGCGCCGAGCCGCCGCAGCTGGGGCAGCTCCGCCCGGATCTCCTCGACGCCGTGTTGCTGGACGAGCGCCCGGCGAAGACGGTCGAAGTCGGCCGTGCTGTCGGTGAGCGACGGCGGCTCGATCTCGAGCGCGAACATGCGCACCACCGGGTCCTGGCGGTGGTCGCAGGTGATGGGCAGCGACTCGGGCTCGGCGACCGCGTGGCCGTGCGGTCGCACCTTCTCCCGGGACCGCTCAGGGACGTCAACGGAGACCGGGCCGGCGACGTACGTCTGGCAGGCCACCGCCCAGCCCTCGAGGACGTCGGCCGTGGTCAGACCGGCGTTGCTGCGCAGTTCCACGTCGCCTGAGACGACGCGGACCCGGCAGCGGCCGCAGCGTCCCTGCCCCGCGCACGGGGCAGGGACGTCCAGCTCACAGAGGATCGCCGCGTCGAGCAGGCTGGTGCCGTGCGGCACTTCGATCGTCTCGCCCGACGGCGTGAAGGTGATCGTCGCCATGGTCGTACGGCGCTTCGTGGCCGGTGCGTCGCTCATGGATCAGGTCTCTCTCGACGCTCGATCATCACCGGCGTCACGCGCTCCAGACCGTCTTGAGATACGACGGGATGTCGACGGCGTCGCGCGGGCCCACCATGATCTGCCAGCCGGGGAGCTCCTCCTCGACCTCGCCCGAGAGACCGGCGACGTGGCCGGGGATCACGAGCTTCTTGTGGCTGACCTTGTCGGCGATGCCCGAATCCTTGACCGTCTTGGCGATCTTCTCGGCGTCGAACTTGCCGGCCGCCCAGCCGGTGAGCACCGACTGGCCGTCGCTGTCGGCGACGAGCAGCCACGCCGGCATGCCTGCGCCCTCGACCTCGCCCGAGACGGAGAAGTAGGTGAGTGAGAAGTTGGTCGTGATGAGCACCGGGCTGTCCGCGCCGGCGGTGCCGATCTCGTAGAGCTTCGGCTCCACCTGGATAGGCTTCTGTGGGTCGGTGTAGATGTTCTGACGCAGCGTGAGTAGCGGGTACACCATCCCGGGATCGTCGTGATCGACGATCACGACTCCGGCGTACTTGGCGATCGCCTGAGTGGCGCGAACCATCTCGGCCTGCCAGGTCGTCGCCGTCGCGACGGCGACGATGGGGAAGCCGAGCGCCCGCGCGCCCTTCTTGAGCGCCAGACGACGCAGCTGCGTGAACGCGGCAAGGTCGCCGGCGAGGTTCGTCGTGCCCGGGTCGAGCATGATGTCCTCGACACCGGCGCCGCGGACCTGTTCGGAGAGCTCGGCGAGGCCGGAGAGGTCGCCACCGTCGACGCGGATGGCCAGCGGGCAGCCGTGCTTCTTGGCGACCTCGGCCATCGACTCCCAGTTCGCTGCGGTGGCAGCGTGGACGAGCGGCCTGTCGGCAGCGGCGCCGCCGGCCAGGGCCGCGTCGATCGCCGCCGCGTCCAGGCTCATCAATACGAGCGGGAGGCCGGGTGCGGCCGCACGAGCCGCGGCCACGGCCGCGGCGTATGCGGCCGCGTCACCATCGGTGTGCTCCACAGCCAGGCCGTCGAGCGTGAGCTGCATGCCGACCCGCTCCACGCCGTATCCGCCGACCCTGCCGGCCACCTCGGCCAGCTGCGGGTCGTCGCTCTTCACACGAACGACAAGGCCGGCCTGATGGAAGAACGTCTTCTCGTGCCGGAACAGCACGGTCTCGTTGCCGATCTCGAAGGCACGGTCGCCCGCGCCGATCGCGACGAGTTTGATGGGCGGCGCCGACGCGGCGTCCAGCTCCGTCTTCGCCTCGTCGCTCACGTAGGGGCACTTGTCGAGCTCGGTACCCTTCTGAGCCAGTTTCATGGCGAAGGCGAGGCACGTCGGGAAGCCGCACTCCTTGCAGTTGGTCCGCGGGAGAAGTTTGTAGATCTGGAGTCCGGTGAGGGCCACGGGTCACGCCCCTTTCATGAGGTCGTCGAGAGCCTCGCGCATGGTGGCGAAGGAGTCAGGGTGACGAAGCAGGACGATGTCGGCGCCCGACTGGACGAGGGTCATCGCGGTGCCGATCTCCCAGGCGACGCCGCGCGTCGCGAGGTCGCCCCACCCCTCGGGGACGCCGTCGACGGCGCGTGCCTCCTTCTGCCGCCACGACTCCTCGCCGACCTGGCAGATCATCGGCTGCTGGGTCATGGTGTCGCCCACCAGGGCCGCGAGGCGCAGGCGTTCCATCACCGAATACGTGTATTCGAGGCCGTAGCCGAGGCCACCGGTGTTGGGGTCCATGAGCACACGCTCCAGAGGGAGCCCCATGTCCGAGATGAGGATGTTCAGCTGCTTGGCCAGGTTGACGTCGATGGGCGTCTCGGCGATGACCGCGTGGCCGTTCCCGAGCGCAGCGGCGACGATGGTGCGGTAGTTCTTCTCCTCGCAGACGCCGAGCGCCAGTTCCTCGCCCTTGGTCGCCTCGGCGACGGCGACGAGCACCTCGTTGTCCTTGTCGGCGACGCCGGGGCCGTAGACGAGCAGCGGCACGCCGACGGCAGCGAGCACGCGCTCCACGGCCTGCACTCCCTCGGTCGGCCCATGGTCGGCGACATCGGGATGACAGCCGCGCAGGTGAAGCGCGATCAGCTCCGCACCGCGCTCGACGGCTGCCGTGGCCCACGCCGCAGGGTCGTCAAGGAGGTCGCCCCAGACGGCCTCCAATTCCGGCGACCAGCCGGTGGGCCGCACATCGGACACCTCGGCTGCCAGAGCCGGCCGATGCGGCATGGCGCCGTCGAACGTGAGGAACGGCAGCGCCGCCTCCCCGCCGACGGTCACGGACGACGTGCGCGTGCCACCTCCATAGCTGCTTCCCAGCGTGACCTCGCGCACCGAGCCGGTGCTCTTCTCAACAGGGATCTCCACTGCACTCATGTGTGTTCTCCAGGTGTTCGCGGGTTAGAAGAGAGGATCCATGGTCAGGGCAGGATGTCCCTTCTCTTCGAGGAAGGGGAGAAGCTCGTCGACGCTCGTCGCGATGGTCTCGTCGCAGATCATATCGAGCAGGCCGGGGCAGCCCTCGCGCTCGCACACTTCTTCGAGTGCCGGCCGCATGCTCTCCTTGAGGAGCGAGCTCAGCCACACCACGCGGCGGATGCCGCCATCGCCGGAGATGAACTTGTGACTGGTGAGGTAGTACTTGCCCATGCCCATCATGCCAGGGGTCTGCATACCTCCGCCGGCAGTGCCGGCGAGTGTCGAGAACGTCATGCCGCACGGGGTCATGCTCGGGTCCTCGCGACTGACGATCATGTAGCCGTTGGCCTCGGGCACCAGCACCATGATGCACTCGAAGCAACCGCACGACGTCATCGGCGATTCGATGCACGAGTAGAAGGTGACCTTCTCGACGGACTGGTTGGAGTGCGCGTGGATGTACTCGTTGGGGCCCGAGAACTCGCCCTTCACCGGGTCGAGGCAGATGCCCTTGGAGACCGGCTGGTTGGGGCCGGTCGGGTTGATCTCGAAGGAGGCCTTGCAGTCCAGCCAGTTGTACGCACCGCAGAGGCCGACGCGCTCGGGGTTGACCACGCAGACGTGATTGGGGGCGAAGCTCTGGCACAGCAGGCAGGAGTAGAAGGTGTCGACCGACTCGTCGGTGAGGTTGGCGATGCGCTCGTTGCGCTCGGCGTAGGCGATGCGTGCCTCTTCCATGAGCTCGTCGACCTCGGCCTCGTCGGTAGTCAGGTAGACCTGGACCTTGTCGACGATGTTGCCGAAGACCTCGTGGATGCGCGCATGCAGCACCTTGCCGAAGTGCTCCAGGCGGAAGCCCTTGCCGAACGTGTTCTTGCTGATGCGCGTCCAGGCGATGTCGCGCTGGCCGTTGTGCTGGATGCCCTCGACGCCGTTGATGAAGTAGTGGAACTGGCGCTCGAGGATGGGCTCGAAGTCGGTCTGCATCTTGCGGCCGGAGACGTCGACCACCATGCCCAGCGGGGCCGCAGCGCCGTCTTCCAGGGTGTCGAGGTCGGGGCCGTTCACGGTGATCTTGCCGTCCTCGACCTCTTCCGTCGGCTTCATGCGCAGGAACTCGAAGGCGTGCGAGCGCTTGCCGCCGAACTCGGCGTACATGATGTCCTTGCGGATGCGCTCGCCCTCGAAGGCCGATCCGTAGGAGACGGGGATCGGCACCTTGGCGATCTTGACCTTGACGCCGCGGACATCCATGCAGCGCTGGATCAGCTTCTCGGTGCGCTCCATGTCGTCGGCGCCGGGGATCTCGTCGAACGGCATGCTCACGACGTGCTCGTAGGTGGTCACGCCCGTGGGCAGGATCTGCGGGATGCGCGTGTCGGCGATGGTCGGGAAGCCGAAGCTGATCGCTCCGGCGGCGGTCGCGTACTTGAGATCGTCGACCTCGCCGAGCGCGAGCACGAAGGCGAACACGCGGTACTTGTTGTAGAGCATGATCCGGCGCGCGTTGCCGGCGTCCATACCGCCGAACGTGAGCGCGGAGCGGGCGGCGAACCCGAGTGCATACACCGCCGAGATCGTGTCCAGCCCGAACGGCACCGTGAAGGTGTCGTAGCCGAGCTGGATGCCTTCCTCCTGCAGCTGGTGGATGATGCTCCGTCCGTTGACGTTGCCGCTGAGGAAGATGAGGATGCCGCGGCTCTGCAGCTCGCGGACGATCTTGACCGCGACCTCGTTGCTCTTGGCGCAGCCGACGATGGCGCAGAACCCGGGCATCCTGCCGTCCACGAGCTGGATGCCCCAGGCCCGCAGCTGGATGTCGTCGATCGGGCCATTGAGCTTCATCTTGTCGCCGTGCACCCCGAGGTCTGCGCCGGTGAACCGCTGGCCGTCCTCACGAGCGTGGTCGAGCTTGATGATCTGTGGCTCCGTGCCGCGGGCGAAGCGCACGCCCTCCATCGCCTCTTCGGCGAAGAGGGTGGCGACCCCGCTGTCCAGGGTCTCACCGAGGTACGGCAGCCACATCTTGTCGCTGGGGATCGGGTGCAGCAGGCCCTTCGCCCGCTCGATCACCTGTGCCAGGTCGCCGAGCTTCTCCACCTTCTGGCCGGTGAACGCGTAGATCACCGGCAGGTAGTAGGCGGTGTTGGTGAACCCGACCGGAGCGTCAGGGCCGAGTTCGGCAAGAGCCTCGTTGACGGCCCGCTCGGCCTCGCCGACGATGCCGGTGGCCCCGCGGATCGCGCGGGTGGCGATATAGCGCGACATCAGGCCTCCCCCTCGCCGTGCGTGTGATCGTGCGCGTGACCGTCACCGTCGTCGTGTGAGTGACCCTCGGCGAGCGGGTACACGGGCGAGCCGACTGTCTCGACGCCGCGTTCGGCCTCCTCCGCCTTCTCCGCCAGGTAGTCCTTGATGGCGGCGAAGAACAGGCTGTCTCCGCTGGCGCCGTATTGCGTCGGGTCGTACTGCGGGAGCTTGAGAGCCGCGCGCTTGGCGTCGATGAGCTCGAGCGAGCGAGCGTACATCGCATCCCAGTCCGGGATGAACTCGAGGTCGCCGCCGACCATCTCTTCCCAGCCCTCGGTCATGAGGCGCGTGGCGACGCTCGACGCCTCCACCGGACTGCTCACGCCGAAGATCACGTGGGCTCCGGAGGCGGCGAAGTAGGTGCCGATAGCGATCGCCTTCTCGCACATCCACTCCGGGCAGAGGCCGACGGCCGGCAGGTCGTCGATGTCCTCGCCGAGGCCGCCCTCCGTGGCCACCTGCGTGAGCACGGTGAGGATCCGCGAGTTGTCCACGCAGGAGCCGAGGTGGAGCACCGGCGGGATGCCGATGGCCTCCATGACCTCGCGCAGGCCAGGGCCGGCGTGGTCGAGGATGTCCGGGCTGAGGTAGCCGGCCTTGGCGCCGGCAGTGGCGGCACAGCCGGTCACGACGACCATGACGTCGTCGGCGATGAAGCGCTTGATCATCTCGACGATGCCCTCGTCCTGGGTGACGCGCACGTTGTTGCAGCCGACGACGCCGGCCAGGCCGCGCACGCGTCCCGCGATGATGGCGTCGTTGAGCGGTCGGAACGAGCCGCGGTGGAAGCCGCCCTGCATGTAGTTGAGGTACTCGTGGCTGAAGCCGGCGACCAGGGGCTCGTGGAAGTCCGGGATGTGGACCGGACCGCGGTTCGCGTAGTTGGCGATGGCCATGCGCACGATCTCACGGGCCGTCTCCGGGGCGCGTTGCTCGTCGAATTCCACGTGCACCGCGCCGGGGATCTTGGCCTTCGGTGACGTCGTGACCAGCTGGGTGTGAAAGCGCTGCGCGAGCGGCCCGAGCGCCTGCATGATGCACTGCACGTCGACGACCATGGTCTCGACGGCGCCGGTGAGGACGGCCAGCTCCTGGTGCAGGAAGTTGCCGGCCGCCGGGATGCCGTAGCGCATGAGGATCTCGTTGCTGGTGCAGCAGATGCCGGCGAGGTTGATACCGTCGGCGCCGGCCGCCCTGGCCTCGGCGATGAGCTCCGCGTCGCGGGCGGCCTCGACGAGCATCGCCGACAGCGTCGGCTCGTGGCCGTGGACGATGACGTTGACCTGGTCGTCCTTGAGCACGCCGAGGTTCACCTCGCTGGAGAGGGGGGACGGCGTGCCGAAGAGGATGTCGCTGATGTCGGTGCTCAGCATCGCGCCGCCCCAGCCGTCGGCGAGAGAGCAGCGCAGCGCCGACTTGAGGATGTTCTCCGCGTCGAGGTCGACGCCCTCGTGGGTGCGGTGCAGCACCTCCACGACCTCGCGGTCGATAGCGCGAGGGGTGAGCCCCAGCTCGCGCCACTTCGCCTGCCGCTTCGGCGTAGCTCGCTTGGTGTAGATGATCTCGCCGTGCGGCTGGCCGAACTGCTCGAGTGCCAGATCGGCGACGTCGAGCGCGATCTCGTTGACCTCACGACCGCTCGTCGGGATCCCCATGTAGCCGGCCACGGTGATGAGCTTCTGTTCGTCTTTCACCTTGTAGCCGGCGGCTTCGCCGGTGGCGACGGCGCGCAACGTCATGGCCATGTCGCGGCCGTGGTCGGAGTGGGCGCTCACGCCGCCCGCGACCTGCCTCGCGAAGTGGCGGGCGGCAATGGTCGGCATGTCGGCGCCGCAGATGCCGGTCTTCTCCTCGGCGTTCTTGCCGACGAGCCGGCAGGGGCCCATCGAGCAGATCCGGCAGCAGGCGCCTGACTCGCCGATGGGACAGGGCTTCATGGTGTCCGCGCGGCTGAACGCCGTGTCGATGCCGCACCCCTCGGCATGCGCCAGCATCTCGAGGGCGGCCGGGTCGATGCTCTTCGCTGCTACCGGCTTGACGTCGGCGTTGCTCTTGTCATCCATGAGGCGACTCCTTCACACCCGGGAGCGAACGGGCCGCGCCGTGAGCGCGGCCCCGATGTCCGGGTGGATCGTGGACGGGCTGATGCACACAGGACGGTCGGCGATCAGTACTTGCGGTGGTCGCCCGACATCGTTAGGTCGGCTGAGTCGGTGGCGGTGACGCGCACCCCGGCCGTCAGCCACGCCGGCTTGTCCGTCGGCGGAGGTTCGGCTGCGGACTGCTCGCCGGCGGGGTAGCCGGCCTGCTCGAGACGGGCGCCGATGCGCTGCGGGTCGGTCTTCGCCGGGTCGTACTCGAGACGAAGCGTCGCTTCCATCGCGCTCGCGCCCGTCACTTCGACCCCCTCGTCTTCGTGAAAGAGACCGCGGACGGCGATCACGTGGTGGTCGGCCCACATGCCCGGGACGATCAGGGCCAGCTGCTCCATTCCTGCCTCCTGGCGCGACGATCCCGCGAGGGACGCGGCAACCGCCGGGGAGGCGAAACGCGACCCCTCCGCGGATCATTGGGGGGTAAGCACTAACAGTTTGCGGCACAGTACGACATGGCGCAACCCCAAGCAACTGTTTGTGCAACATGTCACATGCCGTCCGGTCGCACAGCTTCGAACGAGGCCGACCCGCGCGTCGAACAAGCAGTGCCACACGCGCCCCGGCCGAGCGCCGGCCGCGGCGCCACCGGCCGGCGGCACCCGGTTTCGCCGCCCTATTGCTTCACGGCGACCAGCGCGACGCCCAGCTTCTTCTCGAGCGCGACGATCCGGTCGATCTGCGCGGCGGCTATCGGCGCCGCCTCCATCTGGTGGCAGGCGAATGCGAGGATCGGCACGCCGAGGTCTCCCTCGAGCGTCTCGATCTCGGTGATCTGCCCTTGGTCGAGCTTGGTCGCGAGACTGCACAGCATGGCACGGCTCCTTGAGCGGCGGTCATCCGGACAGTGAAGGCGTACCCCCTGCGCGAGCGCGACAACCGTTGACCCGGGGCGGACGAGACCGCGGCGTGGCGGACCGACGGACCGCGCGATCGGCTCAGCGCGGGCCCCGAAGGCACGCCCCGCCAGGGCTGCCCCGCCGCATCACGCTCGTTTCGTGTGGCTCCCGTCAGGCCGGAACGGGCGCCGGCGCCGGCCAGCAGAGGCCGTATTCTTCGATCTCCGCGTAGGTGACGCCGCCCAGGCTCGGGATGAGCAGAGAGATCTCGGCCTCCCAGACGGCCTTGGGGTAGCCGGCCTGCCACT
>Ga0307378_10006143_pt1 | contig 16546 bp, 15 predicted proteins | sample UN1MG_FD_202238 | JGI IMG/M metagenome (GOLD analysis project Ga0307378, IMG submission 202238) | Soil microbial communities from Risofladan, Vaasa, Finland - UN-1 | ecosystem: Environmental > Terrestrial > Soil > Coastal area > Acid sulfate soil | place: Finland: Risofladan, Vaasa | collected... | reverse complement strand
CAGCTCATCGTCCTCATCGGCGCCTTCGCGCGCAACGCCTTCGGCTCGTGCGGGCCCTCGCCCATCGGCGGCGTGGGGCAAATAGGCGAGGGCTTCCTGGGCGCGCACTTCGCGACCGCGAGCCTGGGCATCCTGCGCGGGCCGCAGTCGTTCGCGCTGCTGCTCGGGACCGCGTTTATGGCGCTGTTCCTCAAGATAATCACGACGCGGATTTACCCGGAGGACTCGGCGCTCCGCGACGCCGCTCCCGGCGAGGCGACCGAGGCGCCCAAGGCCAAGGCGCCGACGCGGGGGTACGTCTCGCTGGTCATCTTCGCCGTCGCGCTGCTGGTCTCGATATTCCAACCCTTCGGCAAGTACCCGGTGCAGACGGTCCTCGTCGCGGCGTGCCTCCTTATAATGCTCCTGTGCCGCGTCAAGCTCACGGACCTCATGGCCGGCATATTGCTCATGCCGGTGACGGCGATGGCGGCGGGCTTCCTGGCCGCGGGCTCGCTCTACCTGACGGGCGGCTTCGACGCTCTCAGCAGTCTGCTCAAGGGGCTGTCCGACTTCCGCGTGCTGGGCGTCGCCGGCATGCTCGCCATCTTCGTCCAGATTCAAACCATAATGCCGCTGAGCTGCTCGCGCATCTTGACCGCGGCGCTGGTGCCGACGCTGTACCTCTTCGGCCCCGCCGGCTTCGGCCTCGTGAACTGGAGCCAGCTCGCCATCGTGATGTCGGCCTATATGATCAACGCCACGACGTCGTGCGCGCCGTCGCCGTTGGGCGGCGCCGGGATGATGGCGGAGGGGACGCTGCGCGCCGAGACCGGCTACCTCAAGGGGGCGTTCTCGTTCGCGGCCATGGCGGTGATGGCCCCACTTGCGGCGATCTTCATGAAGTTCATCAACCTCGAGATCTTCACGCCCGAGGGCTTCACGCAGAACCTGCCGGCGCTGCTCGCGGGCGCCGCGGTCGTCGTGATAATCAACTTGATTATGATTAAGCTCGTCGGCGCGCTCGCCGGGACGAACATCCAGCGCGGGTGGAACGTCCAGTTCGGCGTCTTCTTGTTGATGGGCGCGCTGGCGGGCGCGATGCTGGCCTATGCGCTGTACGATTTCGCCTGGGGCGCGGCGGCGCAGGGGGCCTTCGGCGGCCTGGTCGCGGCGCTGCTCATCGGCGTTATGACGCCCAGGGCGGTTAACGTTCCGAAGACGTAAGGCCGCGGGCAACGGTACGACGCAGGCCGCCGTATTAGCGGCGGCTTTTTAGCCTACGAACGGCGGAATAGTGGCGAGTTTTCTCTTCGTTATAAAGGGTACCGCGCTGGTCGAGCGCTACGGCGTGATGATGCTGGCCGCGGCCCTCAAGCGCGCGGGGCACGACGTGGAGCTGGCCCGGGCGCAGCGGCTCGGCCTCGAGCGGTTGCGCGCCAAAGTCCGCGAGCTCGAGCCCGCGGCGCTGTTGTACAGCGCGATGACCGGCGAACATCAATATTTATTGGATATCAACCGACGCCTGAAAGAGAGCTACGGCGGCGTCTCGGCCTTCGGCGGCCCGCACGCGACGTTCTTCCCGGAGATGGTCTACGAAGACGGCGTGGACGTCGTATGCTTGGGCGAGGGGGAGGGAACCGTCGTCGAGCTGGCGGGCGCGCTGGCGGAGGGCCGCGACTACGCCGACATCGCCAACCTGTGGGTGAAGCGCGACGGCGACGTCGTGCGGAACGAGCTGCGGCCGCTGGTGGAGGACCTGGACGCGCTGCCCTTCGCCGACCGCGAGATACTGTACGAGGGCGACGCGGACCTGCGCGACCACCCGACGAAGATCTTCTTCGCGATGCGGGGCTGCGTCTTCCGCTGTACCTATTGCTTCAACCACCGCTTCAACGACATGTACCGGGGCCTGGGTCGCGTGTGCCGCACGCGCGGCGTGGACGGCTTCCTCGCGGAGATGAGGTACGTCAAGGAGCGCTGGCCGCTGCGCTATATGCAAATAGACGACGACACTTTTTTATTGCACAAGCGCTCGTGGCTGGAGGAGTTCGCCGAGCGGCTGCCGCGCGAGGTGGGCGTGCCGTTTATGTGCAACGTGCGGGTGGACTTGATAAACGACGACAGCGTACGCCTGCTCAAGGCCGCCGGTTGCCACGCGGCGTGGATGGGCGTGGAGAGCGGCGACGAACGCGTTCGGCGCGACGTCCTCAAGCGGCCGCATACCGACGAAGAGATAGTGGCCGCGGTTACGCTGCTTCGACGGCGCGGCATCCGCGTCGCGACGCAGAATTTGTGCGGCCTGCCGGTGGAGGACCCGGTCGCGGTCGACGAGAAGACGCTCGCCCTCAACGTCGCCTGCCGGCCCGACTTCGCCTGGTCGTCGATATTCTACCCGTATCCCAGGACCGAACTCGGCGAGCGCGCGGTCGCGGGGGGGTATTACGACGGTTCGCTCGCGGACGTGCCCGAGACCAACAAGATAAATACCATGCTCACGTGGGGCGACGAGAGAACGACCTGGCGCGTGGAGAATCTCCACAAGTTCTTCGGCGTCGTCGCGGAGTATCCGTGGTTGTGGCCGCTCGTACGCCGTTTAATAAACCGAAAGCCCAATCGCCTGTACGTGCTGGTATTCTTTTTATGGTACGGCTATTGTTGGAAGACGAGAATCGAGAAGATACCGTTCACGCCCAGGACCGTGTTCTCTCTCTTTAAAACTTTGGTCGAATACCTGCGGGGCGTCAAGGAGCTCGCGCCGGCGCCGGCCGAGGCCGCCCCGGCCGAGGTTCGTTGATAGCCGCCGATGTGGCTCGCGCTGACATATATCGCCGCTGTCGTCGTCGCCCGGATTTTGACTTTCGCCGGCAGGCCGCGGCGCACGTTCGGCGACCTGGTGCGGTCGCTCCTCGACCCGACGTTTCACTTGCTGGCCTGGACGTCGATCGCCGCCGTCGCGATGCCGCTGTTGGAATACGTCGTGCTGAGGCCGCGGCAATGGCTGCCGTTGAACGCGGCGGGGGCGGCGCTGGTCGTCGGCTCCGGGGTTTTGGCGTACGTCGCCAATCGGACGCTGGGCGCGGCGTTTTCGCCTTACGTGGACGCGGCGGCCGCGGACAAGAGGATAGTAACCGCCGGCATATACGGCCGCATCCGGCACCCGCTCTACACCGCCGGTTTTATGTTAACGGCCGGCGCGGCACTTATGTTATGTTGCGTAGTTTCGTGGTTCTTCACGCTGCTCTGTTGGGCGGCGGTCGTCGTGCGGACGCTGCGCGAGGAGCATCTGCTCAAACGCAATATGGACGGGTACGTCGACTACATGCGGCGGACGAAACGCTACATACCGGGCATAATCTGACGTGACGGACGGAAACGTATATCCCGACGGCGCAGGTATTACCGGCGGCGCCTTATCGGGCGTCTCGGGCCCCGCTCGAGCCGGCCGCAGGGTAACTATAGGGTATTATTATGGACGATAATAAACTATCGCGTTACTTGGGGCTGGGCGCGCTCGTCGCGGGCGCGCTGGCGTACGTTTCGTACTTGCGGGGAATTTTAACCGTAACCGGCGGGGCCGACGCCGCCGTCGTCGCGGCCGGCGCGGCTTTCCTCGGCGCGGCGGTGGGGGCTTCGCTCGCGACGTTGGCGGGCGCGCGCGCGCGCCGCAAAGGGCGCGCGACGCCGGCGTTTAACGCCCTGCTCTTCGGCGTCGCGGCCTTCGTCGTCGGCGGTGCGGTGGGGCATTTACCCCTGGGCGCGGGCGGCCTTGCCGGCGTCGGCGGGTGGTTGGTCGTCGTCGCGTACGTGTTGGCGGCCGCGTTGCCGCTCGGTTTCGTCGGCTTCGCGCTGGCGGTCGCGTTCCGCGCGTACGCCGACGAGCCCGCGGGCGTTTACGGCGCGTTCTTGGCCGGGGGCGCCGCCGGCGTAATCCTGGCCGCGGCGGCGTTCGCTCTGTTGGGCCACGCCGCGGCGCTCGGGCTGGCGGCGGTCCTGGCGGCTGCGGCCGCAGCTTCCTTGAGTACGGCCCGGGCCAAGGTTAAGTTAATAGCGCCCGCCGTCCTGGTGGCCTGCGCCGTCGTTTTGCCGTTGGCGGCGCCTATCCTGTTCGGCCTGGCGCCGGCGCGGGGTGCTTTCCTGGGCGCTTCCGGCGAACGCGTCGCCGACGCGGCGTGGAGCGCCGCGGCCCGGGCGGAAGTCGTAACCTCGCCCGCCGCCGATAAATCCGCCGCCGCGTTTACGGTATTCGACGCCGGCCTGGCGAAGGAGTTGCCTCGCCACGAGTGGCTTACGGTCGACGGCCGGCGCGGCGCGCCCGTCTTGAAGGAAACGCCGTCTGTAGCGTTCACGAAAAAATACGTCGCCGCGTTGGCGGGCCGCGTCAAGGCCCCCGAGAGGGCGCTGGTCGTGGGCGGCGCCGGCTTCGACGCGCTGGCGCTGGCCGCGCTGGGCGCCGGTAGCGTCGACCTGGTAATGGACGACGCGGCGTACGGTTTGATTAAAAAACTGGCCTATCCCGACGAGCTCCTGCGCAAAAACCGGGTAGCGCCTCGGGGCGGCGACGGCCGCGCCATCTTGCGGAGTTCCGGCGGGACGTACGACCTTATCGCCCTTTCGCCCTCGGCCGTGCCGGCGCCGCTCGAGCCGGCGCCCGCGTTGACCGCGGATTACCTTTTGACGGTGGAAGCTTTCCGGGAGTATTATCGGCGCCTCGAGCCGGCGGGTATAATAAGCTTTACGGTTCGCGAGGGGGCGCAGCCGACCTACGGCCCGGACCTCGCGGCGACGGTCTACCGGGCTTTCGCGGAGGAGGGCGAGCTCCGGCCGGCCGGTTGCGTCGCCGTCTTCCGGCGGGGCGACGCGGTGACGGCTTTGGCGAAGCGCGGCGGCTTCGGCGACCTCGAGCTGGAGGGGCTGGTGGGCGTCGCCGGCGAGGAGTTCGAGCCGGTCTACCTGCCGGGGCGTAAATCGCCCGGCGGGGATTTGGCTGACGCGTACGCGGCCTCGTTGACGTCGGCGGCCGAATATGACGGCCGTCCGGCGCGCGACGACCGGCCGTTCCCGTTCGCCACCGCGGGGCCGGGCCGGGTTATCGGCCTGGCCGCGGCTGCCGTCGTGCTGGCGGCGGCGTTCCTCGCGCTGCCGCTCTACGGTTTCAGGAAGCGTCAGGTGCGGACGGGCGGGAAGGCGGCGTTCGCGCTTTACTTCATCCTCGTCGGCGCGTCCTTCGCGGCGCTGGCGACGGCGCTCGGGCCCAAGGTCGCGTTTTACCTCGGCGGCGGCGCCTGGAGCGGCCCGGCGGCGCGGGCGGCGCTGTTGGCCGTCGCCGCGGCGGGGAGCCTGTGGGGCGGCGCCGTTGCGCGGGGGCGGCGCTGGCTGCCGTTCGCCGTCGTCGCGGCGGCCACGCTGCTCTGCATCCTGGCGTATGACGCCCTCTTGGCGGCGACCGCCGGTTGGCCGCTGTGGGTCCGGTTTTACGTCGCGGCGGTTTTGGTGGCGCTGGTGGGGTTCTTCCTGGGGGCCTTGGCGCCTATGGGCCTTGCCGCGGCGGCGGGGCGGGAGCCGGCGACGCTGCCCTGGTGTTGGGCGGCGTACCTCTTCGGCTTCGCTTTCGCGACGGTGGGCGCGCTGCCGGCGGCGACGGTCGTCGGTTTTAGAATAATTTTGGCGGCCGCGGGGTTGACCGTGGTGGCCGCGTGGGGCGCCTTCGTGCGGGCGGCCCGCAGTCACCTGCCGCCCGTGGCCGCGGAGGCCGACGCGAAATGACGGCTCGCGTTATTATAGCCTCGCTGGCGTTGGCGGTTTTATGCGCCGCCCCGGCGCTCGCCCAGGAGAGCGCGGACGAGATGCTCGAGCGCGCCGCGCAGCTCGAGGAGGAGGGTAGAATCGCCGAAGCGGTACAGCTCTACGGCGAGATACTCGAGAAGTACCCCGACAATGCCCAGGCCTACAACAACTTCGGCGCCGTGCTGCTCCGGGCCGGCAAGGTGGAGGAGGCCAAGTTCGCGTTCGAAAAAGCGTCCGAGCTCGACCCCGCGTACGATACGCCGCGCAGCAACCTCGGTTACATATACCTCGTCATCGAGGAGGATTACGAAAAGGCGCTGCCGCCCCTCCTCGCGGCGTTGGAGATAAACCCGCGCAACGATTCGGCGTTAAACAATTTACGGGCCTTTTATATCGTCCAGGACAAGTACGCCGAGGCCGCCGCGGAGTGGGAGCGGCTGAGCCGCGCCGCGCCGGATAACGCGCGCATCAAGCGCGACCTGGCGGATATATACGTCAAGCTGGGCGATTTCGCCGCGGCCGAGAAATGGGCCAAAGCCACGCTCGCCCTCGACGCCGACAACGTCGACGCCCGCCTTAACCTCGCCTTCGTGTACCGTTTTACCGGCCGGCTCGCCGAGGCCGAGAAACTTCTCGCCAAGCTGGCGCGGGCCCAACCCGACGAAGCCGACGTGCAGATCGCGCTCCGCGACGTTTACTACGCCCGCGGTAAGCTCGAGGAGGCGCTCGAGCCGGCGAAGGCCGTGATCGAGCTCGAGCCGTCGACGGCGGAGAATTACCTCGCGTTGGCCCGGTTGTATTTCGAGCTGAGGCGGTACGACGAAGGCCTCGCCGCCTGCGACCGCGCCCTCGGCCTGCGGGACGACGCCGCGGGGCGCAACTTGAAGGGGTGGGGATTGTACCGGGCGGGCCGGCTGGACGAGGCCGAGGCCGAGCTGAGCCTGGCGGTCGCGCGCGACGATAGGTTCGCCGACGCCCACCGCAACCTGGCCGACGTTTACTACCAGAAGTGGCTCTTCGCGCAGGCGCTCGACCATTACGACAAAGCGTACCGCATCGACCCGCGCGACGGCCGGGCGCTGGTTATGACCGGGTATTGCTACTACCAATTGGGGGATACCGAGCAGGCGGAGGCCGTGTTCGATAAGACGCTGGCGGCATTTCCCGACAACGTAAAGGCGTTGAACGGCAAGGCCGCGGTAGCCCGGGCCCGCGGCGATAAAGAGGACGCGCTCGCCCTCTCGGTGAAGGTCCTCGAGGCGTCGCCCTCGAACGCCGAGTCGCTGAACACCGCGGGCGTGCTCTCGGCCGAGACGGGGGACTACGAGGCGTCGTACAATTATTTAAAAAAGCTGGTTGAAATGGGGCCGGAGCCCGCGTACGCGTACGCCAACTTCGGCGTCGCCGCGGTGCGTACCGGCCGTTGGTCCGAGGCGCGGGACGCCTTCGCGACGGCGGCGGCCAAAAACCCGCGCGACTTCCAGGCCCAGGCGGGATTGATGCTGGCCGCGGCCGAGTTGGGGGAACTCGACGACGCCGAGGCCGCTTTGACCGCGGCCGGGGAGATAAGCCCCGTAAACCCCATAGTGTTTTACGGCCGGGCGCTATTGGCTGAGGCGCGGGGCGACGCCGCGAGCCGGGACGAGTACCTGGGTCGCGTCCTCGCCCGCAAGAAGGAGTGGGACGACGAGGGCCTGGTGGCGGACGTCTTGACGGCGTTCGTCTTCGAACAGGCCGAGGCGGCGGCCGCGGAATAATGATGAAACGCTTAATATCGGTTTCTCTGGCGTTGGCCCTATGCGGGGCGGCGGCCGGCCACGAGCACGAGCACGAGGGCGCGCCGGGGGCGGACTACTTCCACGAGCACGCGCTCGAGCTGCTGCGCGCGCGCCAGTCGGAGAAGGCGGCGGCCTTCTTACAATACTCGCTGGACTACTATCCGTGGGACGTCCCGTTGAACCTGCTCTACCTCGACGTGTTGGGCGAGGAGGGGTTGGAGGTCCTAGGCCAGGCTTGGTACGAAGAGGACTCCGAACACGTCGCCGACGAGGCGATAATATTATTCGCGTTGGGCCGGCTGGCCGAAGACGACGCCGACGCTCGAGACTATTACGAACGCGCGCTGGCCGCGGACCGGGACTTTACGCCGGCCCGCGTCGGCCTGGCGGAGCTGTCCTACCGGCGGGGCGATTTAGAGGCCGCCCGGCTCGAGATCGAGCGCGCGTTAAAGCAAAACGCCGACGAATGGCGCGCGTACGCCCTCCGAGGAGAGATATTCCTGGCCCTGGACGAGCTGGAGGGCGCGGTCCGGGATTTCGAACGCGCCCTCGACGACGACCCCTACGCGCCGGCGACGCACGCCGCGCTGGGCGAGGCTCTTCTGCTCGGCGGCGAAGCCGCGGCCGCCCGGGAAGAGTACCGGGAGGCCATAGCCTGGTGCGACGACCGCGGCGAATACTACCTCGGTCTGGGGAAGGCGCAGGAAGCGTTGGGCGAACTCGACGCCGCGCGCCTGGCGTACGCCGCGGCGGCCTCGCGCGCTTGCGGCAATATGACGGTCGCTATCGCGGGACGCAAGGCCGCGGGGCGGCTGGCCTTCGGAGCCGGCGACATGCTCGAGGCGACGGACCACATCACCTGGGCGGCGACGTTCGCGCCCGATGACGCCGAGCTGCGGGCGTACGTGGGCGGGTTATATGCGCACGTCGGCAGGCCGGCGGAGGCCGCGGCGGAATTTAAACGCGCCGCCGAGCTCGAGCCCGAAAACGGCGTTTATTGGTATTTGCTCGGCTCGAGCCGGGCCCGGGCCGGCGAATTCGAAGCCGCCCGGGAAAGCCTGGAGGAGGCCGTCGAGCTTCTGGACGGCGAGGAGGCCGCCGAAGCCGCGCGCGAGCTCGAGGCGGTCCGCGCCGCGCTGGCGGAGGGGTCGGGGCAACAGGAGGAATAACATGCCGTTCTTCATATCGTTTCTGGTTGCGGGCACCGCCAGCGGCGTCATTATTGCGTTCGCGCTCGACATGCGCTCGCCCAAGCAGCTGCTGCAGGGCGCGGTGGGCGGCTTTATCACGGGTTTGATTATCGCGCTGCTGCTGCCGCGGTAGCGGTGCCCGTCGCGAATAAACGGTTGCGGCGAGCTTCGGATTAATTTAGAATATTAGAAATATTTCGCCTATGGCCGAAGACGAGCGAGACAAGGAACAGCCCCGGGTGAAGTGGATTCCCCGGTCGCGCGACGTCGACAAACCGGCGGCGCTCCCCGGCATACACCGCTACGCGCCGTTTACGAACTTGACGGACCGGATGACCACGCCCGCGCTCAACCGCGCCGTCATGGTGGGCATCGGCGCCGCGGTGGCGCTGGACGTCCTCCGCCCTATTGCGCTCGGGATGTGGGACGCGGCGTATTGCTACGAGTGCCGCGCGTGCTACGCGACGCTGGAGAACTGCCCGGCGTCGATAACGTTTCAGGCCGAGCTAACCGTAGCGTGCCGGACGATGGACTACCGCCGCTTTATTAAGAACCGCGGCCTGCTGTGCATCCGCTGCGGGAACTGCAACGGCTTCTGCGTCCAGCACCTCGACCTCGCCGGCATCTTCGGCAAGATGGGCGTGGCGACGACGCGCGCCATACGAGAGGGGAAGGTCCCGCTCGACGTCGTCGAGGAGGCCATCTATCAGGGCATGATAGGCCGCGAATACATCGACGAAATTTACGAGTGGTACCGCTCGAGCGGGGGGCGGCAGCTTGGCTAAGTTCCGGCTATCTTTCACCAACCGGTGGCTGCGGCTCGCCTTCGTGCTGGCCGTCGTGGCGTTAACGTTCGCCGGCGCGCGGCTCTTCGCGCTGGGCCTGCTTTACGTCGGCCTGGCGGTGTGGGCGTTCAAGCGGTGGCGGGAGCACAAACGCGGCCTGGCGTACGTCTTGGCGGCGGCGCTGGTCTTGGGCGCGGGCCTCTACGGCTTCGCGGCGTTCGAGGTCTGGAATATGCGGGCGTGGCGCGCGCGGCACTTTGGCGACGCCGTCCTACTGGCCGAAGACGGCGTTTACGAGGGCGAGGGTACGGGGAAGCGCGGCCCGGTCAGAGTGGAGGTAACCGTAAAGGACCACAAGGTCGCGGATTTCGAGGTAATAGAGTATTACGACACGATTCCGGTCGCCTCGGCCGCCTTCGACGAGTTGCGGGAGCTCTTGCGGGGCCGCGCCGACGTCGACGTGGACGCCGTAACCGGCGCGACCGTTACCTCGTACGGCACGGTCAACGCCGCCCGCGACGCCGTTTGGAAGGGCGTCGCCGACGCGCCGAGGCTCTCCTGGGTATCGAGGATAACGCTGTGGTTCGCCAGCCTCAGGTTCCAAAGGGTGACGATTCACTCGCTGGCGGTCCTGTTCATCGTCGTGTTGCTTTTCGACTATACCATTCAGGCGGCGTTGGTGGAGGGAACGGGCCAGACTCTCAACTGCATGGATTGCCAGACCTGCGTCGGCACCTGCCCGGTGAAGCGGGTGGAGGGCAAGCTCTTCCCGATGGAGATGGTCCTGCGGGCGCGGCTGGGAGATTACGAGGAGGTAGCCCGGCTGATGCGGTATTGCGTGGGATGCGCCAAGTGCGCCGCCAAATGCCCGGCGGGGATAAGCGCGCCGAGCGTGGCCGCCGCGGTGGCGCAGTACCTGCGCAAGCAGAAGCGGGAAGAGGAGGCCGAGTTCTTCGAGGAGCGGGTGTAGCCGACGAATCGGGACGTACGTATGAGAAGTTGCTTTTTAATATGTTCGGTCGCCGCGGCCGTCTTTCCGGGAGCGGCTTTCGGCGAGTTCGTATACCAGGGGGAGTGGGGTTCTTTCGGGACCGGCCCCGGGCGATTCAATTGCCCGTTCGGCGTGGACTGCGACATAGTCGGGAACGGCCTGGTATACGTAGTTGATTATGAAAACCATCGGGTCCAGTATTTTACGGCTACCGGCAGTTACCTGGGGAAGTGGGGGGCGTACGGGAGAGAGGACGGCCAATTCCGTTACCCCTGGGGCGTCGAAGTGAAGCGGGGCCGCGTCTACGTGAGCGATACGCACAATCACTGCATCCAATACTTCACCCACGCGGGGAGTTTCCTCGGCAAGTGGGGGCGGTACGGCTCGGGCGACGGCCGGCTCGACAATCCGCGCGGGGTAGCGGTGTCGCGGGAAGGCCGCGTCTACGTCGTCGATTGCTTGAACCACCGCATCCAATATTTCACGGCCGACGGTTCTTTTTTGGGGAAATGGGGGACGAAGGGCGCCGGCGACGGCCAATTCAACGGCCCCCGGGGGATTTTAATCCCGCCCTCGGGCAAGATTTACGTTGCGGATAAATATAATCACAGGGTACAGTATTTTACGCCCGACGGCGTATTTCTCGGGAAATGGGGTCGAGAGGGCAAGGGGGACGGCGAGTTCGTAGGCCCTCGCGGCCTCGCGGGCCGGGGCGACGGCCGGATCTTCGTAACGGACGAATATAGCGACCGCGTCCAGTACTTTACGCACCAGGGCTCTTTTATAGGCAAATGGGGGCAGCGCGGCTCGGCCCCGGGCGATTTCAACTTGCCGGCGTGTTGTACGTTCGGCCCCAACGGTTGGTTTTACGTCGCCGACGAGAGGAACCACCGCATCCAGTATTTCCGGGAGAGCGAGGCCGCCGTCGAACCGTGTTCCCTAGGGCGCGTGAGAGCTCTGTTTAAATAAAAATGGCGTTTACGGTCAAAATAGGGAAAACCCTGGTAATCTGGGCGGCGGTCGTCGTGGCGGCCGGCGCCGCGGGGCTCGGGTTTTTAGAGTTCTCGAGCTCCAATACCTTCTGCTACCTGTGCCACTTCGACGCGCGCTTCCAGGAGCCGTGGCGGGCGTCGGCGCACTTCAAGGAGGGCGTCACCTGCAAGGACTGCCACTTCGGCCCGGGCGTCTTCGGCCTGGTGGACGCCAAGTGGCTGGGCGCCAAGGACGCCGTCGTCGCGCTCACCACCGCCGAGGACTTCAACAATATCGACATCTACACCCAGGCGAAGGAAGAGAAGTGCAAGAAGTGCCACTATGCTTATAAGAAGGTGAACGTCGTCGCCGGGGAGGACCTCGAGCCGGCGCTCGCGGCCGGCGTCGACGCGCTGTCCTACGGCCACCAACGCCACGACGAAGTGCGGGAAATCTGCGCCCGCTGCCACAGCAGCGACGTGTTTTTCGCGAGTTTGGATTACACGACGTGCGACTCGTGCCACGCCGGCCTGGTCCATAAATTGGACCGGAAGTACGAGCGCGCCGTCCCGCGGGCCGACACCTGCAGCCGCTGCCATACCGGCCGGTTACACGTATGGGGCGCCAAAGCCGTAGGCCTCGACGACGGCGGCGTCTTCTTCTTCAACGACTGCCCGGCGAACGAACGGACGATACGCGAGGGCGTCCTCCCGCCGTCGGCCAATTGCGACCGTTGTCACCCGCCGCTCACCGGAGCGGAGGAGTGAGGTGAACTAGCGCTATGTCGCCGTACTTCAACTACGAGCCGCCGCGCTACCGTACCGCTTTGGACATTGTACTCGACGAGGAATTCCCGCCGGTGGCGCGGTGCCGCCTTCTCTCCGAGGGGATAAAGCCGTACCACCGGCTGGCGCTGGCCGAGGCCGAGATAGCGGGCGACAAGGGGTGCGTCGGCTGCGGCAATTGCGTCGACTCCTGTCCCATCCTCCGCCGCGAGCCGGAGCGCCTCCAGAAGACCGAGCAGCGAACGTCGATGGCGTTGGAGTCCATCGTCGGCGAGGACTGCGAGCAGTGCTACGCCTGCATCCTGGCCTGCCCGCAGGTGGAGACGAACTTAAAGGACTTCGTCGTGGATACGCGCGTCCCGGAGGTCATAGCGCCGTCGAAGACTATGACTTTTTTGGATAAATACTTAATGGCCGTGGTGGCGATAGCCATCGGCGTTTTACTCGGCCTGTTTTTGCGCACCTAGGCGGGGGATACCCCGCGACGAGGCCAGCCGAGGAGGATATACCGGTGGAAGAGGTCGAAAAGGTAACTATCAGCATAATGGGCCGGGAGTACCGCGTACCCGCGGGCCTTACCATCCTGCAGGCCATGGAGTTATCCGGTTATCAACTGGTGCGGGGCGTGGGGTGCCGCGGCGGCGTGTGCGGCGCCTGCTCGGCGATGTACCGCATCGCCGGCGACTACCGCCTTAAATCCGGCCTCGCGTGCCAGACCGTCGTCGAGGACGATATGGAACTGGTCCAGCTGCCGTTCTATCCGGCCAATAAGGCCGTGTACGACGTCGAGACGACCGTCCCCACCGAAAAGACGCTTTTGGAACATTATCCCGAGATCGCCCGGTGCATGGGCTGTAATTCGTGCACGCTGATTTGTCCTCAGAACCTCGAGGTTATGGAGTATATATCGGCGGCGCTCCGCGGCGACGTCGAGAAGGTGGCCCGGCTCTCGTTCGAGTGCATACTGTGCCGGCTGTGCGCGACGCGCTGCCCGGCGGACGAGGTGCAGCCGTTCGTCGCGATTCTGGCGCGTCGCCTTTACGGCCGTCACCTGGCGCCGGCCTCGCCCCACGTCGCCAAACGCGTCGGCGAAATCGGGGAAGGCCGGTTCGACGACCAACTGAGCGAAATGAAGAAGAAAAGTAAGGACGAGCTGCGGGAGATGTACAAAGCCCGGGATATCGAGCCGCAATAATGGCGAAGGTAATCATATACGCGGCCGTCGCCGCCGCGGCGGCCCTCGCGGCGCACGCCACCCACGGCATCCTGCTCGTCTCGGACCAGGTGGACGGCGTCGCCAACCCGCAGCTGTTCGACCGCTTTTATATAAACGCGTTGCGCGACGCCGGCGCCACGTACGCGGTGTGGGACCACGACGGCCGGGGCGAACCTCCCTTCGAAGAACTCCGCAAGTACAAGGTCGTAATTTGGATTACCTCGACTTCCGGCGACGCCCCCGCCTCCGACCCGCTGCGCGGCAGTATTACCCTCTCTCCCTCCGAGCAGAAATCGCTGGTGGCCTTCCTGAGCCGGACGCCCGGGACGACGACGTTGATGCTCTCCGGGGTATACATCGCCTGGAACTGCGTCGCCGACATCGTCCACGAGAAACAGCTCTACAAACCGCTGTTCTCCGATTACCTCAAGCTAAATTACCCGGACGATAACTTCCGTAAATGGATCGAGGTGGAGGACTATTGGAGGCTGGTCGGCGAGGGCGGCTGCCCCATCCTGGGCGGCGGGGATTATACTATTACCTGGCGCCACCACAAGAACTTCCCGGACCAGCTCGAGTCCGCGGCGGGGGGCGCGCCCTCGGCTTGGTGGGAGGACCTCGGGCGTAAGCGCCACCACCGCGCCGTAATACGCGCCGAGGGGCGGAAGCCGGGCGGCGAGAAGGACGACAAATATAGAATCGTCCTCTTCTCCTGTCCCTTCGAAAATATTATGCACGATAACGACCGCGCCGAGGTTATGACGAATTTCTTGAAGTGGGCGGGGGATTTGGAGGCGAAGGCCGTCGAGCCGGCGAGCCTGGGCCGCGTCAAAGCCCTCTATCGCTAAAAACCTTTCCGCTTCCGGGAGGTAGATGAATTTCTTCGACGCCATCATAGAGCCCATAGGTGCTTGGGTCATGAACGTTATCTCGACGCTCGGCTACGCGGGCGTCGTCGTTTGTATGGCCATAGAGAGCGCCTGCATCCCGCTGCCCTCCGAGATAATAATGCCGTTCTCCGGGAGCCTGGTCGCGACCGGCCGCTTCGACTTGTGGTTGGTCTCGCTGGCGGGCGCCTTCGGCTGCCTGGTGGGCTCGGTCGCCGCCTACGCCGCCGGCTACTACGGCGGCCGGCCGTTCATCGAGCGCTGGGGAAAGTGGGTGCTGCTCTCGGAGCGCGAGCTCGCCTGGGCCGACCGGCTCTTCAATAAATACGGCTCGCCCACCGTTTTCATCGCGCGCCTGCTGCCGGTGGTGAGGACCTTCATCAGCCTGCCGGCCGGCATCGCGCGTATGCCCTTCGGCAAGTTCTGCCTGTACACCTTCGTGGGTTCCTTTCCCTGGTGTCTGGCGCTGGCGTACGTGGGCCTGAAAATGGGCGAGCGCTGGCACGAGCTCCGCGGGTATTTCCACAAGTTCGACCTCGTTATAGTCATCGTCCTCGCCGTCGGCGTCGTCGCCTGGCTTTACCTGCATTTTTCGCACATACGGAAGCGGAAGGCGCGGGCGGAAGCGTCGGGCGGCGACGAAAAGGCGTAACGTGCGTTCCGAACATACACATATATACTTGGGCCGTGGGGCGGCGGCGAGGGGGAGCGCCGCAGCGGCTCGGGCGGCGTACTCGTCGTTTCGCCGCGAGCTGAGGATATGGTACCGGCGCCTCGCCCGGAGGCTCCGACGCGAGTCGGCGCGCGGGGCGCACCACTCGAGCGGGCGGCCTTAAGGCCGCTTAATAATTTACCGTGCTGGAGACGATCTGGTTCCGGGTGGACGGCGGCCCGACGATAGGGCTGGGCCACGTCGGCCGCGTTATGGCGCTGGCGGCGGAGGCGGCGCGCCGCGGCTTCCGCTGCCGCTTCGCGCTCAACGACGACGCCACGGCGCGCGCGTTCGTCGCGAGCCGGGGCTTCCGCGACGTCGCGGTCGTCCCTCCTTCGCTCGAGGAGGAGGTCGCTTTTTTAACGGACGCCAGCGGTGGCGCGCCGTTGGTGACGGACATGCGCGGGAAAGACCCGGCGTTCTACCGGGCGCTGCGCGAGCGCGGCGTGACGGTATGCGCCATAGACGATATGGGCGAGGCGATAGTTGCCCAGTTGGTCGTGAACGGCGGCGTCGCGGAACCGCCGCCGCGGTACGAGGAGCTCCGGCCGCCGCAGCGGTTCCTTTTGGGGCCGGCGTACGTGCCGCTCCCGCCGGCCTACGCCGACGAGCCGCCCGCCGCGGACGACCCGGGCCGGACGCGGCTGCTCATAACTTTCGGCGGCTCCGACGCCGACGATTACGCAGGCCGCGCGCTCGAGGCCCTCGCCGAGACCGAGCCCCTCGACGTGGACCTGGTTCTGGGGCCGGCGTACCCGTACGTCGATAGGACGCGCGAGCTGGCGGCGCAAAGCCGCCACCGCGTCGACGTACACGCGCCGGCGCGGGATATGCTGCCGCTGTATCGGCGGGCCCGGGTGGCGCTGGCGGCCGGCGGCATAACGCAGTACGAGCTGTTGAGCCAGCGCGTTCCCACCGTCGCCGTTCCCCACGTCGCCCGCGAGGAGGCCGAGAGCGACGCCTTCGCGCGGCGAGGCGCGGTGGTCACGTTCGGCGCCGCGGAGCTGCGGCCGGGCGGCGACGTAATGCGCGAGGTAGGCCGATTGTGGGAGGACGAGGAGCGACGGCGCGCGATGGCGGAGGCCGGGCGCGCCCTCGTCGACGGCCGCGGCGCCGCGCGCGTCCTTGACGCCGTAGAAGAAATGGCCCCGTAACGTTATGTTGGCCGAGATAGAGAAGGTGCTGGGAACCGGCGCCCCGGGCGAGGTCGCGGGTCGGCCCGCGGCGATGTTGGCGGACGAGGCCGGCGCCCGGGCGCTGGCGGCGTTGTGCCGGGAGCGCGGGTGGCGCCTCCACCCGTGGGCGGCCGGCGAACCGCCGTCGCGGGACCTTCCGCCGGAAACGGTCCTGGTGACGCCCGGGCCCGGCCTGACGGGGGAGTTCGCTCTCGCCGCGGACGATTACTATTGCGAGGCGCCGGCGCCGATGACGTTGGGCGAGCTCGAGCGTCGGCTGGAGGGGACG
>Ga0307378_10006142_pt1 | contig 16547 bp, 15 predicted proteins | sample UN1MG_FD_202238 | JGI IMG/M metagenome (GOLD analysis project Ga0307378, IMG submission 202238) | Soil microbial communities from Risofladan, Vaasa, Finland - UN-1 | ecosystem: Environmental > Terrestrial > Soil > Coastal area > Acid sulfate soil | place: Finland: Risofladan, Vaasa | collected... | reverse complement strand
AGGTGAAGAAGGAATTACCGCGGCATCAGCAAATCAACCTATCGAGTCACCGTGCAGGAATGTGACGACGGGAGGCATACCGCATTGGCGCAGAAACAATTCTCCGCCAGGATTTACGGCCGCGTACAGGGCGTCGGTTTCAGATTCTTCGCCAGGGAAGTTGCCGACGAGCTTGGAGTGGTCGGGTATGTGCGCAATATCGCGGACGGCGGCGTAGAGGTAGTCGCTGAGGGAGATGAGACCCTTCTGGAAGAATTCGTGGATTTGCTTAAGGCGGGGCCCCGATCAGCCTATGTGAGCCGCGTTGAACTCTCATGGGGACCGCCAACCGGGGCTTACGACAGATTCCATGTCAAGCTCTGAAGCCACGGCCGCCGGGCAATCTCCGCGCAGCGTGACTGATTGTGGTTTCCCGGTCGCTCGTGAGCCCCTCGCTGGAAGCATGGTGGGCCCACCCGGATTCGAACCAGGGACCAACCGGTTATGAGCCGGTCGCTCTACCGCTGAGCTATGGGCCCGCGAGGCAGATCGCGCAGACCCGGCGCCGGTCCACGCTACCTAAGTATACCAAGAGGGGTGCGTGCAGTCAAGCAGTTTTAGGCGGGTCTCGTCTTCGGGGACGGGCATTGTCCCGCGGGAAATTAACGGTGCCGCTCCCGCGCGCGGAGTTCAGCTTGCCGGGCATTGATGCGCATAAGCGGCGAGCAAGCGAGCAATCTAAGTTTCGTTTCAGGGGGCTGCGGGTACAGCAATCACGCAGGCCGCCTGCGGCCGAAAGGAGTCCGATCCATGGAGACGTCGGTGCTTCTGATCGCGATATTCACGGGCGTAATCGCTCTCAGCAGCGTCGCGCTGCTCGGCGCGCTCGCATACCTCGCCGTATTCGCAAAGAAGCTGATAGACACATCCGTGAAGCCTGCCATGGCGAGCGTGAACTCCTTGGTGGACAAGGTGGAGGATAGCACGGAGCGGATAATGGATGTCAGCGAGGATACCGTGCGCAAGGTATCGGGCGCTGTGAAAGCAACCACTCATGTGGTTCAAGATAGTGTCACGTCGCCGCTGATCAGCTTTTCGAGCCTGCTGGCTGGTATCTCGAAAGCGATGGAAGCCTGGCGGCGTGCATCGGCAAAGTCGTGAAAGGGGGATGTGCTGGTGGGTAGAGGAGGAAAGTTCTGGTTAGGGATGATACTCGGCGCCGCTGTAGGTGCAGCTGCCGCGCTGCTATATGCCCCAAAGCCGGGAGAAGAGATGAGGCGCGATGTAAAGACAAGGGCCAAAGAGGCCGGCAGGAAAGCCGGGGAGTCCTGGAGCGGCGTAAAGGAGAGCACATCGTCGGTGGCGCGCACTGCTCGGGAGCGCGCCCAGAAGGCGGCAGCGAAAGGCCAGGAAATGGCGCAGACTTACAGGGGTCGCCTGCGTGAAGCGGCCCATGCCGGACGCGAGGCCGCAGAGGAAAAACGAAAAGAACTGGAGGAAGAGCGCAAGGCAGCCGAGGAGGCTTAGGCTTTTCGGAGTCTCAAGACGGCCGGCGGTCCGGGGTTTCAAGTTCCAGGTTTCAGGTTCCAGGCTTCAGGTTCCAAATTGAGGCTTCTCGGCGCGGTGGTTTTCGCGCGCTCCGATCTCCGCCAGGACGCGCAGCAGCAGCGCGAGATCATTGCTAGCAATGGCATCCACGCCCATCTCGACCACAGAGCGGATATCCTCCTCGTTGTTAACGGTCCAGGCCATCAGGCGCAGGTTGGCAGCGTGTGTAGCTCTGACAAGAGCGGGCGTAATCGCGGTGTGGTTCACTCCGAACATCCAGCCGTTGACGCTCGCCGCCTCGTCCGCAACGCGGACTGACTCATCCTCATCGGCATTCCGAGGCAGGCACGCAAGCGGTATGAAGGGAAATCGGGTATCCAGTTCGGGCATCCTTACGCCGATCCGGTAATGGAACGAGGCAACGAGAACCTCATCGTCCATGCCGCGGGCCTCGGCTGCGGATACAACCTCATCTTCCAGCCCCTCCTCTTTTACCTCAACAATCAACTTCGACCTGCCCCGGGGCAGGTCGAGGACTTCCTCCAAAGTGGGTATGCGTTCGCCGGCGAACTCCGCGCTGAACCAGGAGCCGGCATCGAGCTCCCGGAGCTCCGCAAGCGACATGTCGGCTACGGCCCCTCTGCCGTTTGTAGTCCGGTCCACTGTCGGGTCGTGAATGACGACCAAGCGCCCGTCTCCGCTGCGTCTGACGTCGCACTCCACCATGTCCGCGCACAGCTCGATCGCCTTCCTGAAGGCAGCGAGCGTATTCTCCGGCGCAACGGATGAAAATCCCCTATGGGCGACGGCCGAAACCGATTGCACCTTCTTCATCCCCTCACTACGTGCATTATACCCCTGAAGCAAGCTATGCCAACGTGTGTCGCGCACAGGCTCGAAAAAGAAAAGAAGCGGCTAACAGCAAGCTCAGCAGGAATTCTCTGCGTAATCGCCGAATTGCGCGATTAGTGTACTTAACCATAAGTGGGGTTGATTTGCAACTCCGTGCAATAGCAGGAACAAGGCCACCGATATCAGGCCGTGTGGAAAGGGGATGACTTCGCATAAGAAATAACGAACGTTCTACTACTTAGACGCATGAAGTCTACAAGAGGAGGTGCTTTTCGTGATACGGATTTCGAGACTAGTAATTATGGCCCTGGCGTTGTCACTGGTTGCGGGCTCTGCGTTTGCCGCGGATATTGTCACGGTGCCCACTGCCAACCAGTTGAAGTTAGGGCAGGTAGACGTTGCCAACTATTATATTGGGTTGGATATGCCTCCGGGTGCCCCCGAGAGCGTGCAGGTGCAGACGTTCTATCTCGGCTTGACCGATCAGTTGGAAATAGACTTGCATCGCTATGACATAGACATTCTGGGCGATGCAACCATTATCAACGCCTCAATGGCATTGATGCGTGAGACGTTGACCACGCCGGACGTGGTCTTGGGTGCACGCAACATCGCGGGAACGGATGTCGGCGGGATACCGGACTCCGACAAGCGGTCGTGGTTTATTTGCGCAGCGAAAACCCTAAACCTGCCTGTTCAGGGACCGCCCGGGCTCCCGATCATACGGCTGCACGCCGGCCTTGGAACAAGGGACCATACACTGCTGGATGTGGACAGACACAAGGGCCTGTTCGGCGGCGTCCAGGTATTACTTACACAGCAGATTGGCTTGATAGCTCTTCACGACGGCGAGGATGTCATCACCGGCCTGACCTTCACACCGAAGGACACTGGCTTTACCCTCAAGGGCGGCACCTTCGGAGATCACTGGTGGATTGGTCTTAGCTGGGCCAAGTAGGCGCCGCTCCGGAGACGGCTTAGGCAAGTGCTTCAGAGTTTATGTGGAACCAGGCGGCGAAAGCGACGGCGCGAAATCAAGACAGCGTCTCGCCATCGCAGCGCAAGCGAGGTTCCAGCCAGAAGGAGGATTGCCGTCTCTGCAAATAAACTCCCGCCGAACAACAGCGCAGGCCATGCCGGGATCTGCAGCGTGAAAAATGGCCTGGTCCGGATGGGGTTTCTCGTGCACTCCAGGTGACAACTGACTTAGTTGGGCACATTTTCCGTGCCAGATTCTGAGCGGCCGATTTCACACCCAGGAACCGGCCGCTTATTCTCTTGCCATACCTGCCAGGCCCCTTTGACCCAGGAACTATGTATGTTCTTCGGCAATGGTGGGTAAGCATGCTTAAGGTAACCAGCGTTAGAATCTGGTTTAGCATGCAGACTGGAGAACGCGTGCGATGTCCATATACGCGATATCCGATCTCCACCTCTCTTTCGCCAACCCGAAGCCCATGGATATCTTCGGCCCCGCCTGGGCAGACTATGCGGAGAAGCTGCGGGAGAACTGGGACGCGGTGGTCACCGATGCCGATATCGTCCTGCTCCCCGGCGACCTATCATGGGCGATGCGCCTATCGGAGGCGACGCCGGATTTCGACTTCGTGGCGGAGCGTCCGGGCTGGAAAGTCCTCATCCGCGGCAATCATGACTACTGGTGGCACAGGCAGGCGACATCGCGCATCCAGCGGATCGTAGACCGGAACATGACGTTCCTCCAGGGAACTTCGGTCGTGATGGGCGGCGCAGGGATCACGGGCACGCGTGGGTGGCGCGTGGATTGGGAAACGCGCGGCCACGACAGAGAGACTGGGAGAACAGGGGAATGGGAGAACGGGGGACAGGGATCGCCCTCACCCCGTCCTGCGGACACGCCTCTCCCAACTTTGGGAGAGGGGATGGAATCCGCAGTCCGCGATCCGCAATGGAACGACAGGGTTCTGCAGCGCGAACTGGCCTATCTGGAGAGGGGGCTGCAATCCATTCCGGAATCGGCAAGTCCTAAGATCGCCATGCTCCATTTCCCGCCGTTCGACGAGCGCCTCCAGCCGAATGAGTTCGCCCATCTGCTGGCCAAATACCCGGTTGATATCCTGGTATACGGACATGTTCACCTGGGCCTGGGCAGTTGGCTGGAAGGCATGGTCGAGGGAGTCCGATACTACATAGTCTCAGCGGACGTGGCCGAGTTTGCTCCCCAGCTCATCGTGCCGTGAGCGATTGAACTAGCTCGCCGGCTGTGCTATCATTCCAGTGCTCTGGGAATGTCCGCCAGTTACGCGTTCGCGAGTCCGGATTTCTCGGTTCACGCTTGCAGGCGCTGCAGTCTGCGACTTTGTGCAATGGCTCACTCGCACTCATTCGACCAAGTCGTATCCCGCCTACGCGATGAATTCGCCGGCGTGAGGCTTCTCGCGATGGGGCAGACCGTCTACTGGGACGAACCCATGAAGGCAGTTCTGCGCCGCCTTCTGGACGAGCGGCTCCCCGAAGCCAAGATGGTCATAGGCATCCACGACGCAGACTACTTCTCGAAGACGCCTTCGACGCTCGACGTTTCCCCAGGGTGGGCGATCGTTCCGCACAACGACGGCCGCAGCCGGGAGCTTTGGGTCGCTGCCGGGGAGATATCGGAGCTGTTCGGGAGCGAGACGATTCCGACGCGGGAGCTGCTCGCAAGCCGCGGAGTGCGGTTTGACAAAATTGCAAGGGATTTCCCGGGCGGGCGGGACTCCCTGACAGATATGGCCACTGAAGCCTGGGGTTGGCGAGGGCTTGTGCGGGCGGACTCGAACAGCGAGATATCGTGCGCGATACGTCTGAAAGATGTTCTGCCGCATGTAGTGGAGCTCCTGGAATGGGGCTTTAGCCATTCCCTACAAAGCCTCATCGAGCCTGGCGCCGCTCAGGTCCATCCAAGGGCCGACGAACTCGTTGCCCAGGTACGCGCCTATGCCGACTCGCACCCGGATGCCTCGATTACCGATATGTTCGGCGACTTCCTGGCTCGGTTCTACGCGCGGCTTCTCGGCTATCAGCCGGCAAACCTGGAAGCCACCGCGGCTTCCCGTCTGTTCACATTCAATAAGTCCACCGCCGGCCTGCCCAGGTTCAACCCGCTTCGACTCTTTCTCGATCAGCGCACCAGGGCAGCGTGCCAGGAAGCATACGATCTCGCCGTCCGAGGATCGGATACGTACGCGCTCGACAGATTCCCTTCCGGAGCCATACCCTTCGACCTGGTCGTTCCCGGCAGAAGCAGAGGAACGATATGCCTGCGGGACGGCAGAGTGGTGCTCGACCTGGAAGAGCCGATCTCGCTTCCGACCGATGTGCTACCGTCTACACCGGAAGAACTGGCCGATCTGGTGGAGCGCCACCTGGGGACCGAGACATCGCTCATCGGCAAAGCCCTCACCCTTGTGCCCATGATCGCGAGCGAGTTCGTCTTCGTCCTGCACGAGCAGGCATCCGCCTACGTGCCGCGCTGTAAGAACATGGCAGCCCTGATGAAAGAGCGAGGCGTCAGTCTGCAGCTCTATCCCATCCTGCGAATTGACTATCGCACCTGGGACTCGCTCTCCGCGTGCAACGCGGTTTTCCGGCTGCCCGGGCATCTAGGCGCGGCTTTCCGCCAGGGAGAGATCACTTCCACGGAGTTTGCGGATTCCTGGCGCTCTATCGTGAAGGAGCAGGAGGAACTGCTCGACCGAATTTCGTTGCTGCCCAACTTGGACGGCCTACTTGCCCTTCTCGCCGAGCAGCAGAGCGACCACTGGCGCGGCAGGATCGAGGCATATATGGAGGCCTACGCCACGATACGCAGGCTCAGCGAGCGCGCAGAGCCGCTGAAGGCGGAATCCATTCGCCTGAGGGATTTCAGCCACCAGATCAAGCAGGAGATTCAGCGCCTGGAGGTCGAGAAAGGCGAGCATTTCCGTCGAAACATCAAGCCGCTCAAAGACAAGGCAGCCCGTCTCGAAGTTGAGGGCAAGACCGCCAGCGCGGAGGCCGAAACGCTTATCGGGGAGCTTCGCGGGCACGAGCAGGCGCGATCTGAGATGGAACGCGAGATCGAGCGGAAGCAAGAAGAGGCCATGGCGGCCCACAACAGGAGCCTGGAGCTGAAACGCGCCGTCCGCGCTTTGGAGAAAGGCGAGGAGGCGCAGAAGGCCAGGGAGGCTTTACGGCTGATCGAGTACGAGGCCGAGCTTGCGCGGCTCTGGCTGGTGCGCGACGCGATCCTGGTCGCGCGTGGGCTGACTTACGCGAACCACAGACCCTCGGCCTGGTGGTTCATGCTGGTTGATCCTGAGCTGAAGTGGTTCAACCGGGTGGCAGAGACCGCCGAGTTCCGTTTTGAGGAGATTGACCCGGTTGCGAATAGCCCGCAGGGCGCTTGAACCATACCACCGATGAGAAACATTCCATTCACCAAAGTCGAAGCCGACGGGAACAACTTCGTCCTGATAGATGCGCTCAGGATGCCGGAGCTTGACTGGTCCGCTCAGGCTGTACGGATGTGCGCGCATCACTTCGGCGTTGGCGCAGACGGTCTGCTCGTGCTGCTCCCATCGCATGAAGCGGATTTCCGGCTGCGGATGTTCAACCCGGATGGAACCGAGGATGCGTGTGGAAACGGCCTCCGGTGCGCCGCCGTATACATCCGCAGCGTCGGCCTGAGCACGAAGCCGGAACTGGTCTTCGAGGCCAAGGACGGCCTGAGACACGTCGAGACCGTCCAGGGCGCTGGCAGATCCCCCATTGTGAAGGCGAACATGGGCCGCCCATCGCTTCGTTCGGCCGACATACCCGCGAATCTTGACGCGGATGAGGCGCTGGATTACCCGCTCGATGTCGGCGGGCAGGTATATCGCATGGCCGCCGTTCTGGTGGGCACTCCGCACGCGGTGATATGCGCGCCTCTGGAATCGTTCTGGACGACAATCCCGGCAGCCAGCCGCGCCATCGAGGTTCATCGGGCATTTCCGGAGAGAATCAACGTCACCTGGTGCTCGGTGGAATCGCCCGAATCCCTCCAAATTCGCACGTGGGAACGCGGGGTTGGGCCTACCCTGGGATGCGGCTCAGGGGCGTGTGCGGCTCTGGTGGCGGCGCACCTCCGAGGGCTGACCGGGACTCATGCCCGCGTAACCTCGCCCGGCGGAGCAATCGAGGTCAACTGGCCGGGTCGCGGCGAGATATTCATGTCCGGCCCGGCGAATGTCGTCTTCCACGGGAAATGGAGTAATGGAGTGTCGGGCCATCGGGGCCGATCACTACCCGAGCCTTGACAGTGAGGCTCGGGACGACTACAATTAGGGCGGTTTATCGCTGGGTTTGCGTATCAGCAGTGCTAGCGGCCAATCGGCCTTCGGGAGTTCCCCAAGATGTTCAGGCCTGAGATCAAGGTACTCGACTGCACCATCCGCGATGGCGGACTCATGAATGATTGGCAGTTCGACGATGACTTCGTGCGCGCCGTGTTCAGGGCGACAGCGGCGGCCGGCGTTGACTATATGGAGATCGGTTACAAGAGCTCCGAGGCAGCGTATTCGCGCGAAACCAACGGCCCGTGGAAGTTCTGCGACGAGGACGACATCAAGCGGATCATCGAGGACACGGAAACCGATATAAAGCTCTCGGCGATGTCCGATATCGGCCGGATCGAGCACGAGGACATCGGCCCGAAAAGCCAGAGCGTGCTGGATATGATCCGCGTCGCCTGCTATATCAAAGACGTGGATAAGGCTATTGATTTGGCTCACTACTGCCTGGATCAGGGCTATGAGGCCACCATCAATATCATGGCTATCTCCAAGGTTATCGAGCGCGACCTGGATGAGGCGCTGGACGACCTTGCGAAGAGCAATGTGCCGGTTATCTATCTGGTGGACAGTTACGGTACCCTGTACTCGGAGCAGGTGCAGTACCTGACACGAAAATACCTCTGGGCGCTGAAAGATAAGACAGTTGGCATTCACGCGCACAACAACCTGCAGTTGGCCTTTGCAAACACGATCGAGGCTATCATCTGCGGCGCGAACCGTTTGGATGCTACGATCTACGGTATCGGCCGCGGCGCCGGCAACTGCCCCCTCGAACTGCTGCTCTCATTCCTCAAGAATCCGAAGTTCGACCTGCGTCCCGTTCTTGACGTGATCCAGACGCATCTGCTGCCGATAAGGGATAAGATCGAATGGGGCTACTTCATCCCGTATATGGTCACCGGCATGCTGAACGAGCATCCTAGAAGTGCGATGAAAGCGATGGCGTCGGAGCAGCGTCACGAGTTCCGCGAGTTCTACGAAAAGATGGTGGACGGCACGCCGCTCGAATAAACGAGATGCGGTTTTAGAGAGGAGCAACGCACCGATGGATTACTTCTTCACGGAAGAGCAGCAGATGATGCGGGATGTCGCCCGCGAGATCGCCGACAAGAAGATCAGGCCGGCTACGGCTGAGTTCGATGAGTCGGGCGAGTTCCCCTGGGAGATCACGAAAGCCATCGCGGAGGCCGACCTCTTCCGTGTTTTCATCCCCGAAGAGTACGAGGGCATGGACATGGGCACGCCCATCATGAATATGTGCGTCGTCACCGAGGAGCTGTCGAAGGCATGCGGAGGCATCTCGCTGGGCTTCGCGGCAACCGGCCTCGGCGCCATGCCCATATTGATCGCAGGAAGCGACGAGCAGAAGAAGAAGTACCTGCCGAGGATCGCATCCGGGACGCTCGCTGCATTCGCGCTGACGGAGCCGAATGCAGGATCCGATGCCGGCGCAGTGGCGACCAGGGCGGTTCCGGACGGCGATGAGTACGTCATCAACGGCACGAAGCAGTGGATCACAAACGGCGGCGAGGCCGAAATCTACACGGTTTTCTGCGTCACGGATCCAGCGAGAGGCGCTCGCGGTGTCTCCACCATCATAGTCGAGAAGGAGACTCCCGGCTTCACGTTTGGCAAGAAGGAAAATAAGATGGGAATCCGGGCATCGGCCACCCGCGAGTTGATCTTCCAGGACTGCCGCGTTCCGAAGGAGAATCTGCTCGGGCGCGAAGGAACGGGCTTCTTCACCGCGATGAAGACTTTCGACATGTCGAGGCCCGGAGTGGCGGCCCAGGCCCTGGGAATCGCTCAGGGCGCGCTCGATCTGGCAGTCAAGTACTCCCGCGAGCGGCGCCAGTTCGGCCAGCCGATCTCCGCGTTCCAGGGGCTCCGCTTCATGCTCGCGGACATGGCGATGAAGGTTGAGGCCGCACGCGCCTTGATCTACTCGGTCGCGCGGTGGATTGATTCCAGCAAGGGCAAGCGGGCGACGATGTACTCCGCGATGGCGAAGTGCTTCGCGTCCGACGTAGCGATGGAGGTCACGACGAACGCGCTCCAGGTCTTCGGCGGCTACGGCTACATGAAGGAATACCCGATCGAGAAGTACATGCGGGACGCGAAGATCACCCAGATTTACGAGGGCACGAACCAAATCCAGCGCGACGAGATCGGCAAGGGCCTGATCGCGGCGGCAGCCGCTGGTGAGTAAATAACCACGGAGACACGGAGATTTTGAAATGGGAGGGCGAAGCTTCTGCTGAGCCGTCCCGGCTCCATCACTCCAGTACTCCGAATATTATCGAGGGGGTAATCAATGGCAAGGGTTTACAATTTCAACGCAGGGCCTGCCGCTCTGCCGCTTTCGGTTCTCGAAAAGGCGCAGTCGGAGCTGCTGGAGTTCGCCGGCAGCGGCATGTCGGTCATGGAGATGTCACATCGCTCCAAGGATTTCGCTGCGATCGTCGAGGGCGCTGAGGCGAACGTCCGCAGGCTGATGAACGTCTCCGACGACTACGCGGTTCTATTCCTTCAGGGCGGCGCGAGTCTGCAGTTCGCAATGATCCCGCTGAACCTCCGTAGGGAAAGTAAGACCGCCGACTATGTGGATACCGGGAGCTGGGCATCTAAGGCGGTCAAGGAAGGCAAAATCGGCGGGAGCATCAACGTCGCATGGTCGGGCAAAGAGGAAAACTACACGCGCATCCCGAAGCAAAGCGAGCTGAAGCTCACTCCGGGCGGGGAGTACATCCATATCTGCTCGAACGAGACCATTGGCGGGATTCGATTCTCTACCTTCCCGAAGACCGAGGCGCCGCTTATCGCGGACATGTCGAGCGAGATCATGTCCCGCGCGATAGACGTGAATCATTTCGGCCTGATCTACGCCGGAGCACAGAAGAACCTCGGCCCGTCGGGCCTGGCGCTTGTGATCATCCGAAAAGACCTGATGGACCGCTGCCCGGAGAGCGTGCCCATCTTCCTGCGCTATAAGACGCACGCGCAAGAGGGCAGCCTGTATAACACACCGAACACGTGGGGCATCTACGTCGTCAAGCTGGTGACGGAGTGGCTGGAGTCCCTGGGCGGCATTGCCGGAATGCAGAGGATCAACGAAAAGAAGGCGGCTACCCTCTACTCGGCGATTGACTCCAGCGATTTCTGGAGGTCGCCCGTGGAGAAGGAGAGCCGCTCGATCATGAACGTCGTCTGGCGGCTGCCCAGCGAGGAGCTGGAAGAGGCATTCGTGAGCGAGGCGAAGAAGGCGGAAATGGTCGGCCTGAAGGGTCACCGCTCCGTCGGCGGCATCCGCGCGAGCCTCTACAACGCAGTCGGCCAGGATGCAGTTGACGCCCTCGTTGCCTTTATGCAGGCCTTCGAGACAAAGAACGGGTAAAGTCAGCCATCAGCAAAAATGGAAAGTAGGGGAGGGCTTCCACGCCTTCCCTTTTCTTTTTAGTAAAACGAGCCCGCCAGGGGCGGGACCGCCGGGCTTTACTTGTTTATCGGTTCCTCGATTTATTCCCGAAAAAATACCTAAAAAGGGCTTGACAAGTGTATGGAAGTAGGATATTGTATTGATATCATCTTAATATCACAGAGGAGCGCCAAAAATGTCACGTGAAGTCGAGGTCAAGGCCATATCAGGTTGGCCGATGCTGTTCATTTTCCTGATTCTGTTAGCTGTGGTAGTTACCCTATTCGTCAATGCGGGCAGGAACGAGAGTGTCGGGCCGGTAATAAACGCTGCCGTGCTGCTTGTCATCACCATGATTATCTTTCCCGGCGGGTTTGTGGTCATTGAGCCGAATGGGAGCAGCGTACTGCTTCTGGCGGGGAAATATCGGGGTACCATCAAAGAAAGCGGTTTCAAGTGGGTGATCCCGTTCTACAGCAAGCGTCCGGTATCTCTACGTGTAAAGACTTTGAACGGCGAGAAGCTGAAGGTAAACGACCTGGCGGGTAATCCGGTTGAGATTGCGGCGATAGTGGTCTGGCGCGTGCGTGACACGTACAGCGCCAGCTTCGAAGTTGACAACTACGCGCAGTATGTCGCCATGCAGAGCGAGACCGCGGTGAGGCATCTGGCGTCGTTGTATCCGTATGACGCGGGCGAAGATTCCCTTTCGCTGCGCAGGAATGCGGAAGAAGTAAGCGCGGCTCTTCAGAAGGAGCTGCAGGAACGCCTCGACCGCGCAGGCGTGGAGGTCATGGAAGCGCGGCTTTCCCACTTGGCATACGCCCAGGAGATCGCAAGCGCCATGCTGCGAAAGCAGCAGGCGGCCGCGATCATCGCCGCGCGCCAGATAATTGTGGAAGGCGCGGTAGGGATGGTCGAGATGGCATTAGACCGCCTGGAGCAGTATAAGAAGCTCTCCCTTGATGAGGAGCGCAAGGCGGCCATGGTTTCCAACCTGCTGGTCGTGCTGTGCAGCGACCATGCGGCTCAGCCTGTGCTTAATACCGGAACGCTTTATTAGTAAGATGATGTAATGTGAAAAAAGCATTTCCTTTGCGAATCAGTACGGAGCTTTGGGGCGAGATTCAGCGTCTGGCGGCGGCGGACCTTAGGAGTGTGAATGCGGAAATCGAATTTCTCCTGAGGGAAGCCGTCGCCCGGCGGCGAGGCAGGCGGCCGGAGATGGAATCGGACTCTCGTCCTGATGAGAGATAGGGATGTCTTGGCCGTATACCGATCTGCTTTCCATCAACCAGAATTCAATATCACCGCATAATCATTTGACCAAACCGCACTTCGCACTGTAAAATGCAGTCTGGAACCCACAGGCGAGCGCTCGCCAATAATACCGGAGAACCTGACCAGTGAAGATCTGTGTTTGTATCAAGCAAGTCCCGGCGACGACGGAAGTCAAGTTCGACCCGGAGACCAATACCCTCATCCGAGAGGGAGTCGAGTCACAGATCAATCCCTTCGACCTCTATGCCCTGGAGGAAGCCGTGCGAGTGAAGGAGCGGCTTCAGGAGCAGGGCGGGGAAGCTACAATAACCGCCGTCTCGATGGGTCCTCCCCAGGCGGAGGAGGCATTGAGGGAGGCGATCTCCCTCGGCGCGGACGATGCCATCCTCCTCTCCGACCGTGCTTTCGCAGGTGCGGACACATGGGCGACCTCCTACACGCTGGCGAAGGCCCTCACGAAGCTCGATCCCGACCTGGTCTTCTGCGGCATGCAGGCGATTGACGGCGATACAGGCCAGGTCGGGCCGGGCATCGCGGTTCACATGGATTACGCGCAGGCACCTTATGTTGCGAAGATCGAATCGCTGGACAAGCACAAGATCGTCGTCAAGCGGCTGCTCGAAAACGGCTACGAGGTATGCTCTTTGCGCCTTCCGGCCGTGCTGACGGTCGTGAAGGAGATCAACGAGCCGCGGACGCCGTCGCTCCGCGGTAAGATGAACGCGAAGAAGGCCGTGATCCCCGTCTGGAAGGCGGCGGATATCGAGGCACCCGAAGATAAGATCGGCCTCCAGGGCTCGCCCACCCAGGTGGTCAAGGTTTTCAGCCCGCCGCACCGCGAAGGCGGCGAGAAATGGACCGGAGAGCCTGGTGAACTGGCGGACAGGCTTGCCGGGCTTCTGAAGGAGCTGGAGATCGTATAGATGGCCATTCGAGTCATAGAAGATAGGTGCAATGGGTGCGGACTGTGCATCAAATCCTGCCCGCAGGCGGCAATCACAGTAGACAACAAACTCGCCATCATTGATCTCGAGCTGTGCAACTACTGCGGCTCGTGCGTCAGCGCCTGCCGCCTCCGCGCGATAGCCATCGAGATCGAGAAGCAGCCGAAGGAGGACCTCAGCCGGTACAATGGCGTCTGGGTCTTCGGCGAGCAGTTCGGAGGCAAGATCGCGCCGGTCGTGCTGGAGCTCATCGGCATCGCCCGCCGACTTGCTGACGACCGAGGCTCCGAGTTAGGCGTAATCGTACTCGGCGACAAGCTAGACAAGGCCGCTGCAGAGCTCGCCGAGTACCCGGTGGACAAGGTATACGTCTACGAAGCGCCGGAGCTTGCCCGGTACGATGGGGAGCGCTACTCCCGCGTGCTTTCGGACGTCATCCGCGAGTTGAAGCCGGAAATCCTGCTGGCGGGCGCCACGACTACCGGCCGGTCGTTCATGTCACGCGTGGCGGTCCAGGTCTACAGCGGCCTGACCGCCGACTGCACGGGTCTTGCCATCGGCAAGGACGACGGCCTGCTCTACCAGACGCGCCCCGCTTACGGCGGGAATGTCATGGCCACCATCCTGTGCCCTTATACGCGGCCTCAGATGGCGACCGTGCGCCACAAGGTCTTCCCTGTAAGCATGAAACGGAACAGCGGCACGAAGGCCCAGATCGTGCGCCTGAAGCCAAAGCCCCAGCTCTTCGGCTCCAGCAGCGAGATTCTGGACTTCATAGAGCAGTGCGAGGCTACTGTGAACATCGTCGAGGCGGATGTCATCGTCTCCGGCGGGCGAGGGATTCAGGATCCGGCGAACTTCGCGCTCCTTGAGGAGCTTGCCAGGACGCTGGGCGGAGCAGTCGGCGCGAGCCGGGCCGCCGTGGATGCCGGCTGGATTCCGTACTGCCACCAGGTCGGCCAGACCGGCAAGACCGTCTGCCCGAAGCTCTATATCGCCTGCGGGATCAGCGGCGCAGTCCAGCATCAGGCGGGGATGGCATCCTCAGAGACCATCGTCGCTATCAACAAGGACCCGGATGCGCCGATCTTCCAAATCGCAGATTTCGGCTTCGTGGGCGACTGCCTTGAAATCGTCCCGCTCCTCACCAAGAAGATCAAGACCGTGCGCGGCGAGGCGTAGAAGGCTGAATTGCAAATTGGAGCTGGCGGCCTGTGTGCCCAGCATCCAGAATCACGCGAGCTATGCTAACCGAGATCAGGTTACGGCTAGATAATCTGGAATCTGAGTTCCGCCGCATCGCTGAGTGCGAATGGGATGCCATCGCAGTCAGCTCTTACTTTGCCCCTTCCGATCTGTCCTCCCCCAGCCCTGGCCGGTGTAGCTTGGCGGCCTCGACTGCTAAGCTGCTCGAAACGTGCTCGCGGGCGTTGAAGATCGGCGGTCTCCTTTTCGTCTACGGGGCCCCGCGCTACTTGCCCGCGTATGCGGAGCTGCTGGACAAGCTGGGTGGCGAGGGATGGAAGCTCGCGTTCAAGTACTGGAACGCGGTTCAGCTTCACGAATCCGATCGGGCGCAGACGCTCCATCCTTCCCACGCCGGAATCCTACTCTTCCACAAGGTCGCTCGCGGGCGGAACACGCCGTTCCGCCTGGGCGTTGTGCGCATACCTCATAGCTATTGCTCGGCATGCGGCCGGAATGTGCGCGATTGGGGCGGGAAGAAGCACTTGATGAACCCAAATGGCAGCGCCCTGTCGGATGTGTGGACGGATCTGCCTATGCGCCCGCTGGCGGACAATCGCATGCCTGATGACGTGCTTCAGCGCGTGAATGCCCTGGCCGGCGGGCGACTGCTTCATGTGGTGGAAATGGGGTCGCCTGTAGGGACAACCCCCCGTGGTTGCTCTACCGAAGGGCAGGCGCAGTGGCCTGCCTCTACGGCATACCGTCAACGCAAGTTGCCCATAGACCGCATAGAACTAGCCGACTGCGTAGACTTCATGGAGGGCCTGCTGCCGCGGTATGCGCACAACGCCTTCGACCTGATCTTCGCAGATCCTCCGTACAATCTGGAGAAGCTATACACGAACTATACGGACGCACAAGCGGAGGAAGAATACCTGGCCTGGTGTGACCGCTGGCTGAGGTTGTGCTCGCAGTTGCTGAAGCCCGGCGGCGCGATGTTCGTCCTCAACCTGCCGAAATGGGCGCTCAGCCACGCGCGCACGCTGGACGGGTTACTGGAATTCAGGCACTGGATAGCATGGCAGGCGCTGGCAGAGCCGCGCGGGAAGCTCCTTCCGGCACACTACGCCCTTCTCTACTACACGAAGCCCGGTGGCGAACCCGTATTCAACTATGAGGATTGCCCCGATTCGCCGGATTATTGCCTGAGGACAGACTGCGTCAAGAAGCGGAAGGCGTTAGGCGATGACAGGAAGGCGCCGCTCACTGACGTCTGGTTTGATGTGCACAGAATCAGGCACAAGCGAGATCGGGACTACCATCCCTGCCAGCTCCCGGAGAAGCTGCTGAAGCGGATCATCCTGCTGGCGTCGAATCCTGGGGAAGTCGTTTTCGACCCGTTCTGCGGCGTCGGGACGACGGCAGTCGTCGCGAGACGGCTTGGCCGACACTTTGTCACAACGGATGTGGACTCGAGGTATGTCAATATCGCCACCAGGAAGCTCGAAGGCAGCCATCCGCCGCAGGGCACACGGAGAGCTAGGTCGCTCACTGCGCATGTAATGTAAAGAGAAAGAGCAGCGCCCTTTCCGGGCACTGCTCCAGCATTTGCGGTGCGTATTGCACGTCTATAGGAGGCAGTGCTCTCAGACGAGGGCACTGCCTCTATGTCCTACTACGGAGGCGGAAGCGCGTCCGCACGGGCTACCAGTCCAACGTGCTTCTTGGTCTTTACCCAGTAGCCGTACCATGGATCAAGCTGGCTCGTCCACGGCGCATCGTCCGGCACACCAAAGGTAAGCTGCCCTTGGCCTACAGGATCCCAGTAGTATCCCAACGACTGCATCCAGTTCACTCCCCACTGCGACGCATCGCGGATATTCTTCATCGCCGTCCCATCTGTCGCCGTCCAGGACGGCCACCAGGTGCTGTATGTGAACGGCATCCCGCTTATCTTCCATCCCTTCGGCGCCGATATCCACCTGTCCAGCGTGGATTCAGTAAACC
>Ga0307378_10006141_pt1 | contig 16547 bp, 14 predicted proteins | sample UN1MG_FD_202238 | JGI IMG/M metagenome (GOLD analysis project Ga0307378, IMG submission 202238) | Soil microbial communities from Risofladan, Vaasa, Finland - UN-1 | ecosystem: Environmental > Terrestrial > Soil > Coastal area > Acid sulfate soil | place: Finland: Risofladan, Vaasa | collected... | reverse complement strand
TCGTTGCGGTAAACTCTGGGGTGGCACGCCCTGAGGAACGAAGGGCGTGTTTTCCGGACGTTCCACGCCCTTCGTTCCTCAGGGCGTGCCACCCGCCGTAACATCCCAGACTTATTGCCAAACCGCCGAAAAACCGTTTGGTGCTGGTTCGTAGCGACCGCATTCATGCGGTCGATTTCCGAGCGGGCCTAACGAGTGATTGCAGAGTAGCCATCTCGCTCCGCGAGATGCAGCCTCGTCTCGCGGAGCGAGACGGCCACTCTGATGCACCGGTGCATGTGTTGCCGGCTCCACGCACCCTGCTCCAGCTAGATCACGAAGTTCTCCAAGAGGATCACGAGGATGCCCGTCAAGGCGCCGCCGGCGATCAGCCCGGCGCAAACCGGTTCCTGATTGGCAACGAAGATCTTGTTCAACCTCGCGGTGGTGTCCTTCCAGGTCAACCCGGCCACATAGAAAAAGAGTGATCCGAGAAACATGGCCAGGCAGGTGTGGAACGGGATCACCATGGCCAGTCCGACGCCGACGCCCGAAAGCCACGAGCGACCTTTCGTGACGAAGCGGAGTATTTCGAGCAAAATGCCGACCAGTGCTCCTATCAAAGCTGCCCATTGCGCCGAGTAGGCAAGCTTGTCCAAACCCTCGGTCAACACCTCGGCGACCCCCTTCCAGACCACGGCCGAGGGCATGGGATATTGCTCGGTAATCAACTCCCGCGGTTGGGTACCGGGATCCGCTTCCGTAGCTGCGTCCTCGGGCGCAACGGCAGTTGCTTCCTCACCGAACGACTTCTGCGACGCCACGGGCGGATACTTGCCGGCCATCAAATCGCTCGGCCCGATTTGCAGGAACACCATGTAGAAGATCGGCACTGAAACCAACGCGCCGGCCAGGATTCCCAGCACGTGGCCCATGGCCTGTTGGCGCGGCTTGCCACCGAGCATGTAGCCGGGCTTGATGTCCATCAACAGGTTGGAGGCGTGGCCGGCCACTTCGCCGGTGATGCTGGCGGTGGCGATGTTCGTCGTGATGTTGCCCGGGGCCAAGGCGCCGTACGTGAGCTGCGTGAGCTTGCCCAGCGCCCCGGTGGGCGTGATCGACGTCAGGGCCGTGGAGTTCACGGCGATCAGGGTGAAGACGAAGATCAGAGGGACGGCGATCACGCCGAGCCATATTTCCACGTCGAAGAAGGTGTGCGCCAGCGCAACGACCACGGCCCCAACCAGAGGAATCCCGAGAAAGAACACCCACATCGGAAGCTCAATACCTTTGAGAACATCGCTGCGTTGCGCCTTTCTCCCGCCGAACAGGCCGGCGAAAGCACTGAAGATCACCTTCGGCTTGGAGAAAAACGCCCACAACGAAGCCGTCGTCATCATGGCCACGCCGCACCACAGCGCCCACATCGTGATCTCGCGAAAGCCGTACGTGATTGCTCCGGCGGCATCCATCTTTCCTTGGATGTCTCCCCGGTTGATCATCCAGGGAGCAAGGACACAGTAGTTGATCACCGCGCCGACCATCAGCGACACGCCCGTGCGGATTCCCATCAGCCCGCCGGCGGCGAACATCACCACGTCGGGCTCCAGTCGGACGGTAAGCTGACGCAGTTCGGTGCCGGCCAGCTTGGGCGTCCAGCGGTTGTAGATCCACTCGTGGTTGTAGATCCACTCGTCGAGGAACTCGGGAATCGTCAGGTATCCTTTCTTGATCCACATGGCGGCCTCGATTTTCGCCATGATGACCTGGCTGGACAACAGTTTGACCAGCGCCGACAAGGCCCCGCAGATCAACATCAGCTTGGCCTTGAACATGCCCTCGCGGGCGTCGCCGGTGTGCAGGGCGTCCATCACGACGCCGGCCGCCCGGCCTTCGGGGAAGGGGTGCTGCTCGTCGTTGATGAAACGCCGCTTCAAGGGAAATGCGAAAAGCACCCCCAGCACCGCCAGCGAGATGATCCACGCCATCGTGGTGGTCATGGGGATGACCTCCCCGGTGATCATCATGTAGGCCGCCAGCGAAGAGATCATCGGGGCGGTCATGTAGCCGGCCGCCGTGGCGATCGACTGCATGCAGTTGTTCTCCAGCAACGTGAACTCGTTGCCCAGTCCCAGCCGCTTGAGGACCTTGAACATGGCGAACGCGAGGATCACCGACGTGATTCCCACGCCGAGCGTCCAGCCGGTCTTGGCGCCGATGTAGAGGTTCGTCAGCGAGAGGATCCCCCCCAGCATCATCCCGGTGACCGCCGAGCGTACCGTAAGCTGCGGCATGTCGCCTTTCCAGACGTTCTCGAACCACCACCGGTCCTTCTGTTCGAGAGTCCAGTCGCGGACCTGCTCTTCGCTGAGCTGCTTGATCGCCATGAAGTACTACTTTTTCTCGTCTTCCGCCGGGGGGCGAATGACCGGGAATCGCGTCGGCGGGGCGTCGCCTCGGTCGATCAGCCAGATGTTCCTGAAGCGTACCGGATTGCCGTGGTTCTGCAACCGGGTGGGCAGCAGCGTGGGCGCTTCGGGCTGGCCGACGCCGGTCTTGTTGGGCAGCTCGACGTTGTCGTGGATCTTCACGCCGTTGTGCCAGACGGTGATTCGGGCGTTCTTCACCTTCGTCCCGTCCGAGGCCCAGCGGGGCGCCGTGAACATGATGTCGTACGTCTGCCACACCAGCGGAGGGAAGCACATGTTCACGTCCGGCGGGCGGAACCGGTACAAACCGCCGCTGCCGTTATTGACCGGCTCCAACGCGAACGAATCGAGAACCTGGACCTCGTAGCTGCTTTGCAGGTAGACGCCACTGTTCGCCCGGCCCTGGTCCCGTCCCTCGGGCATGTAGGGGAGCATGAACTCCAGGTGGAGGTTGAAGTCCTGGAACATCGGCTTGAAGTCGGCCCCTTCCATCAACAGGCCGCCTTCGGTCAGCCGCCCGTTGACGAACTGATCGGTGCCGGTGCCGTCGAACAGCACGATCGCGTGCTTCGGCGGCTGGGCTCCCAGCGTGGGACTCTCGCGCTCGACCCGGTCCAATCGGCCCACGCGCTCACCCTTGCGATCGACCAGCAGGCAATGATCCGGATGGACCAGCACGGCCATCGGCCCGCCGGAGAGCACCAGAAAATCTTCATAACGTTTGCCGATCATCCGGACCGACGCTTTGGGGTTCCGCACGGTCGGCAGCCCGCCGGGGTATTGGGCCGCCTCGTAGTTGCCGCCGCCGACGGCCCTGATTTGCAGAGCCAAGGGGCGCGGCCGGGCCGGGTTCGTCACGATCGAGCCGACGAACTCGCCCTGCAGTGCGAAGTCGTCGTCCACGCGGTAGATGTCGGGTTGGGGCGCTTCAGGCCCTTCGGCGTAGGCCGTGCACGAAAACAGGATCGTCGCCACCAAGGCAAGAGACCAAAAGGCTGGATGGAAGTCGGAGGGTCGCTGGGGAATCGACATAGGAGGGTCCTCTCGAAGAATGTCCGCTGGGAAGTCACCGCCGTGAGAACCCTATTCTGGTTCGGGCGATCGGAAAATGCAACACGAGCGGAACAAGCCCGCCTGCGCTTGGCGCTGCGCAGACGGGCAAATGACTCGGTGGGAGGCCAAGCCGGCTCGGCCGAATGGAGGCAACGGACGCAACCCTTGTGACGACAAGGCTTTAGGGTCTTACGTCGCAACTTGTGCGCATGGTGCGAGCATGTTTGACGTAACCGATTGTGACAGAAACGTTTAGCGGGCGGGCTTGCCCGCCGTTGGGTTGCGGCTCTGCCGCGTTGGGGGTTGTCGTGGCTGCATCTCGCTTCAGCGAGATGGCTACTGTGCCATTCGCTTAGGCCCTCTTGCGTCGCCGCCAGCAGACCACCAAGCCGATCAGGCCGGAAAGCAGCATCAGCACGGTGCTCGGCTCGGGAACGACCTCGACGAGTCGGATCTCGCCGAACTCCTTGGGACTGCCGAACCCGGCCACGTACTCGAGCATGAATGCGCTCACGTCGAGTCCCGGGGGCACCAGGGCGCCGAGGTTGATGTCGGTGTAGGTCATTTGCGACCCGAAGGCCCCTTCGCCGACGGTGCTGGGGTTGGCGGAAACCAGGGTGAAGCCCTGTCCCAGGGGGAGGATGTTCTGCACGCCCAAGAGGCCGGTTTCGGTGAACAATCCGTTGCTCTGCAGATTCCAGCTCATCACGCCGGCGACGGAAACGATGAACTCGCCGGTCAGGGGGTTGTACTCGGCGACGGCCGTTCCCTGCGGGGCCGGCCCGGGATCCAGCGCGCCGAGGCTGGTGAGGGCATCGTCCAGATCACCCTGATCGTCGAACCGGCATCCGTCCCGCAGCATCTGCCGCGCCAGGTCACGCAGCCGGTCCTGGTCACGCAGCCGGTCCTGGTCACGCAGCCGGTCCTGGTCCCGCAGCCGGTCCTGGTCCTGTAGCCGGTCCTGGTCCTGTAGCCGGTCCTGGTCCTGTAGCCGGTCCTGGTCCTGTAGCCGGTCCTGGTCCTGCGAGGCGGAACGCGACTGTGCCATGCCGGCAGTGACCATCATCAAGCAAAGACCCAAAGCCAATACGACCGGTTTCCTCATCATTTCGCTCCTTGAGAAAGACGCTTCACGGAACCAACCCACGCGCACTGCTGATCACGCCGGAATATCGTGATGCGAGGTATCCAGGGTGCGTGCAGGCCGTTACAAAATCGCTGCCTCACTTGGTGTTAGGTGTTTCGAAAGATCGCAAATACGCCGCAGTCCACACGGCTCGGCGGTCCCAACGCACCCGCCTTGTAGGGGCAAACCTCGCACATTCCATGAAACGCACATGGCCCCTATAACCCTCACGTCCGTTTAGTCTATCAAGAATCGCCAAAACAGCAAGAGTTTTTCCTGACATGTGCGGGAAAAATAGAAATTATTTTCCTCGTTGGCCAACCTGCTTCTGTGAAACCACTTAGAGCTGAACGCCTCGAGAGGCAAGAAGCACTCTAAGGGGGTGCATGATTGACCCGGTAGTGGAGATTCAACTCCTCACGCCCGGATCGCCCCGAGAACCGTGGACGATGGAAGGATGCGGGCGAACCACGATTCGTGCGTCACTTCAGCGGCAGATACTCGACCCGGTCGGCAAAATCTTCCGGTAGGCCGAGCTTCGCGAGCAACTCGAGGTCGTTGACGCATTGTCCGACGGAGATCTTGAGTTGGTGAGCGTAGACGACCCCCGCGAACGGCTGGCCGGTTTGTTGCCGCCGCCCTGCTTCTCGCAAGAGGTCTCGGTCATGGGTGAAAAGAACGCGCTGCGACTCGGTTGCGCGATCAAGGAGTTCCGGATCGGGCAGTTGGGCCGCGTCGTCTTCCTGGGCCGTCAACACGTCCACATGGCGCAATCGCAAACCCACCGTAATTGCCCGGCGGACGTGAACGTCCATGTAGAGCCTGATGCTCATCAGAGCTTCCCGGCCTTGCGCAGCCGATCTCGCACGGGGGAGTCGTCCGCTCGGGCGGCCAGTCCCTCGACCTCCTGCAACTGCCGCTGGATCTCCGCATCGAATTCGGCCCGGTGATCGTGGTAGTACGATAGCGCCGAGTAAATCTGTGCCAGAGAGAGATGCGGGTACTGGAAGTGCATCTCTTCGGCGCTGGAGTCATTGGCCAGTTTATCCAGCACGACTTCGATGATTTTCACGTTTGTATCATCGATCCAGGCCACCCCAGCCTCGTCCAAACGCACGTGTGTTGTTCCTGCTACACTCATGTCCGTCTCCCCTTGAATTGCCTACTCTCAAGTATAGCAAGGCGCGGGGCAGCGTGAAAGTGGGATTCGTCACCGCCGGTCACCGCCGGTTTCCACCGCATCGCGCCCCCGATCCTCGCCACTTCCCCGCTCGCCCGAGACGGATTCATCGCAAGGATGGTGATGAGGGCAGGAGTCTGCCGGTTCACCATCACTTGCGACGTATCCGAAGACCATGATTCTACTGATCAACCCGCCATTCCTGCGACTGAAGGGCAAGCGCGACGATTCCGTGCCCAACGGTCTGGCCTGGCTTTCCGCCTACCTGCAAACCAGGGGCGTCAAGTCGGTGATTTACAACGCGGACATGGGGCACCACGGGAAGAAGTCCCGGGCCTATCGAAAGATCCTCGGCGGTTACGCAGAGTATCTGGAGAACTTGAAGAATCCCCAACACGAAAGCTGGGCGGAAATCCGCGCCGTGTTGCAGGACATCCGCCCCGATTGGGTCGGCGTCAGCGTGATGAGCGCGAAGAGCGAATCCGCCGCCATCGTCTCGCGCATCGTCAAAGAGGTCTGTCCTCGGTGCCGCGTCATCTGGGGCGGGCAACACCCGACGATCTTGCCGCACCTCTGCCTGGCGCGTCCGGAAGTCGACTTCGTCGTCCGCGGAGAGGGCGAGGGGCCTTTGGCGGCGCTGTTGACTCGTCTGGACGCAGACGGGCGCCCCGACACGATTCCCGGCATCGGTTACAAGAGGGGCGGCCGGCCGATACTGACCGGCCCCGCGGATCGCCCCGATTTCGCCTCGTTGCCCTTTCCCAGGAAAGACAACTTGCTGTTCCCCGAACGATACGACAGGAACGACCTGGGCGGCATCACGGCCACCCGGGGCTGTCCGTTCCCGTGCGGATTCTGCAGTGCCCGTCAGGTCGTCGGCAAGAAGATCCGCTACCGGCCGGTGGAAAGCGTGGCCGACGAGATCGAGTATCTCAAGCGTACGTTCGGCACCGGCGTGTTCCATTTCCACGACGACACGTTCACGGCCAACCGCGAGTACACGGAGGCCCTGTGCAGCGAACTGATCGCGCGGCGTACCGGCGTCTCGTGGAGTTGCACGACTCGGCTGAAGAGCCTCTCGGCGGACTTGCTGCGGCAGATGGAGCGAGCGGGCTGCTACTACACGTCGGTGGGCGTGGAGAGCGGGAGCAACCGCGTGCTTGGGCAGATGAAGAAGAACATCATGCGAGAGGACGTGATCGAGCGCATCGCCGTCTTGAAACGGGCCAACGTGGCCTGGGCCGTTTACATCATGGCCGGGCTGCCCGAGGAAACGGCGGAAGACGTCGACCTGACGGCGGACCTGATCCGTCGCATCAAGCCCGAGCGCGTCGTGTTGAGCTTCTTCACGCCCTACCCCGGCACGGCCCTGTTCGACCGGTGCGTCGAACTCGGCCTGGTTTCCAAGACCATGGACTGGTCGCACTACAACCACCAGAGCCCTCACAACGACTTCTGCCTGGCGGCCGGTAAGCCGGACTACCGGGAAGCCCTTGCCCGGTTGGTGGCCACGGTGGACCGGAACAATTCGTCGGCCCGCGGCAAGATGCGGCGTCTGATGCGGACGCTGCCGCTGATCGCCCGACGGCCGGCCCTGGGCATCGCGAAGCTGCGGCGGGCGCTGGCTCGGTAGGCGGTGCCTCTCAGTCACCGGCGAGGGCAGGGTGGCCGGCTGTTCTTGGTCCCGAATGGCTGAAACCACGCCCCCCCACGGGCCGGATGCGTCCACATTCGGTTTGGTGGGCTTCTTAATACTACAGCGCTATATTGCTGCTCGCAATCGTCGTAACATTAGTGAGAACAATCACTTACATTATCAAGCGACCATTCGACAAGAAAGCATTTAGCCGGCGGGCTTGCCCGCCGTGTGTTTCCTCACAAACCCCACGATCAACACGGCGGGCAAGCCCGCCGGCTAAATAGAGATGAATGCGTCGCTGAACATAGCGCCGCAGTGTTGATCGGTCTCGCTTTTCAGCCACGTAATTGTCCGGCGATACCGGGCAGAAGCCCCGTTCCAGCCGTAACCGGCCGGGTGGCGGTCGTGTATATGAAGTATATGAATAGAGGGCCTTTCGCGGGCCCCTGGTCCACTCGGGCGTTTCCCGGTAAACTGACCCGGTTGAGCCGTTCACATTTCAGCAAAAAAGGAGAACGAAACGTGAAGAAGATGTTATTGGCCCTGTTGGCGGCCGTGGCACTGCTGGCCGCCTCGAGCGATGGCCTTTCCCAGACTTTACCCGGCGGGGACGCCAAACCCCTGGTGACGATCTCTTTCTCCGGCTACGACGAGGTGCTGGCCGACATCGACTTCGTCGGCAAACTCGGCGGCAACCCGGCCTTGGGCGAAACGCTCGAGGATATGCTCAAGGAAAAGATCGGCGGCGAGGGACTGGTCGGGTTGGACGCTTCGAGGCCCTGGGGCGCGGTAGTCCAGCCCGGCGGGGCGATGGGGTTCTCCGTGGTCGGGTTCGTCCCGGTGACCGATCTGGACGCGTTGATGGGCCTGTTGAAGGTTCCGGAGACGGGCGAACCGATCGCGCAGAAGGAAAACGGCATCTACAAGATCGTCACGCCCGACGGCCCGACCATCTCGATCGCGGAGAAGGGCGGCTGGGCGTTCATCGTCACCGAGCCCGACGCACTGGACAACACGCCGGCCGATCCGATCGCCCTGCTGGGAGGGTTGAACCAGAAGTACGATCTGGCCGCGCGGGTGTCGATCCAGAGCATTCCCGCCCCGTTGCGGGAGAAGTTCAAGGACGCGTTGAAGATGGGCGCCGCGGCGGGCATGCGACGGATGCCGGGCGAAAGTGAAGAAGAATACAAGATCCGTACCGGCGTGGCCAGGACCATGGTGGACCGGATCGCCAGCCTGGTTGACGAGTTGGATGAGGTGCTCTTGGGCGTGGCGATCGATCGCACCGCGGGCACCAGCTACCTGGACTTCGAAATCACCGCCGTCGAGGGCACCCGGACGGCCGAGCAGTTCGCCGCGGTGAAGTCCGGACCGACGAGGTTCGGCGGCCTCGACATCCCCGGAGCCGCGCTGATCGTCAGGGGCGTGGGAACGCTCACCGACGACGACGTGACCGATTACAAGGCCCTGATCGGAAACATCCGCACCATGGCGGAAAAAGAACTGAACAAACAGGACCTCACCCCGGCGGAGCTGCAATTGGCCTCGCAGATGGTCGACGACCTGTTCGATTGGATCGACGCCAACGTGGAGAAGCGGACCTCGGACGTCGGGCTGACCGTGCTGCTGAAGCCGGACGGCATCACCGCGGTCGGCGGAGCCACCATCGCCGAGGGCGCCAAGCTGGACAAGCTCATCAAGCAGTTGATCGAGCTGGCCATTGAAGAAGACCCCGACATCGCCGACGTGCTGGCGATGGACGCGGAGGTCTACGACGGCGTCCAGTTCCACATCCTTTCCGTGCCGGTTCCCGATGAGGAAGCGGTGCGGTTCTTCGGCGAGAATCTCGAAGTCGTGGTCGGGATCGGCGATGACACGCTCTACATCGCCGCCGGCAAGGACGCGGTGAAGACGCTCAAGAAGGTGATGGACGACTCGAAGGCGCAGGCCGGCAAACAGGTCGAGCCGTTGTTGATTTCGGTGGCCGCCACGCCGATCGCCAAGTTCGCCGCCGAGGTGGCCGAAGGGCTTCCCGCCTTCATGGCTGCCGGCATGGCTGCTCAATTGGAGCAGTCCGGCGGCAAGGACCACCTGAAGATCACCGCCGAGCCGACCACCGGCGGCAACGGCATCCGAGTCCGCGTGGAGATCGAAGAAGGGCTGCTGAAGCTGCTCGGCGGTCTGAGCAACATGCTGGGAATGATGGGAGCCGAAGACGAGGCCCCCTTCTAGGATTTCAGATTTCAGATTTCAGATTCAGGAAAAGTAGCCGTCTCGCTCCGCGAGACGAAGCCATTATCGGAAAAGTAGCCGTCTCGCTCCGCGAGACGAAGCCCCATCTCGCCCCGGCGAGATGGCTGTAGACATGCACAAAAGTGTCGCAGGACTCTGAGAGACCCGGCCCCGAAGGGACCTTCCCTTCGGGGCTTTTCGCTTGATTGGTTGTCTTTCGTCAAACCCGGAAACCCGATCCCGCAAATCATGCCCAAGACACCACCCTTCCCCACCTACCGGACCGAAATCGCCGGCATCGACGTCGGCGAGCTGAGCCGGCAATTCGGCACGCCCACGTTCGTCTACGACGCGGCCGTGATCCTCGAGCGGCTCGACGACCTGCGGGCCTTCGACGTGGTCCGCTACGCCCAAAAGGCCTGTTCGAACCTGGCCGTCTTGGACCTGGTCCGCCGAAGCGGCGCGATGGTCGACGCCGTCAGTGCGGGCGAGATCCGCCGGGCGATGGCCGCCGGCTATGCGACGACCGGCACACCGCCGCCGATCGTCTACACGGCCGACGTCTTCGACCACGAGTCGCTCGATCTGTGCGTCGAGCACAACATTCACGTCAACTGCGGCTCGCCCGACATGATCGACCAACTCGGCTCCCGCGCGCCGGGCCGCCACGTCACGCTACGGATCAATCCCGGCTTCGGACACGGCCACAGCCAGAAGACCAACACCGGCGGGAAGCAATCCAAGCACGGCATCTGGCACGCTCGGATCGCCGACAGCATGGCCCGGGCAAAGCGGAACCGACTGACGATCACCGGCCTGCACGCACACATCGGCTCGGGCACCGATCTGGAACACCTCTCGCAGGTCTGCGGCGCGTTGGAGAAAGCCGCCGTGGAGGTGGGCGACACGGTCACTTCGATCAGCGTCGGCGGCGGGCTGCCGATCGCGTACCGCGAAGGCGACGAGCTGGTCGATCTGCCGGCCTATTTCCGCCTTTGCGACGCGATGCGCAAGCGGCTGGAGCAGCGGTTCGGCCATCCGCTGAGCCTGGAGATCGAGCCCGGCCGTTACGTCGTGGCCGAGAGCGGCTGCCTGATCGCGGAGATTCGGGCCGTGAAGCGGCAGGACGACAACACGTTCTACCTGCTCGACGCGGGATTCAACAACCTTGCCCGGCCGATCCTCTACGGGGCCTACCACCCGATGTCGATCGTCCCGGCCGACGGCGATACGGCGCGGCCGGCCGAGGAGGTGATCGTGGGCGGTCCGCTGTGCGAGTCGGGCGACATCTTCACCCAGGAGGAAGGTGGTTTCGTCAGCCGCCGGCGGCTGCCCGTGGCCAAGGTCGGCGAGTTGCTGGTGATCGAGTGCGCCGGGGCCTACGCCTTCGTGATGGGCTCGAACTACAACTCGAAGTACTTCGCCGCCGAGGTCCTCATCCGCGACGGCCGGGCCCACCTGATCCGGCGTCGCCAGACCTTCGAGGATTTGATCCGTGGCGAGACGATACCGGAGGCCTCTTAGTCGTAGCACCAAACGGTTTTTGACACCGTTGCGGTAAACTTCGGGGTGGCACGCCCTGAGGAACGAAGGGCGTGGCATGTCGGGAGAACACGCCCTTCGTTCCTCAGGGCGTGCCACCCACCGTGACATCCCAAACTTGATGCCAAGGGCGGTGATTCTTGAACCCCGTGGAAAAAGGGGACAGGCACCGGGCCGCCATGTGTTTGTCGTAACTCAGGAGTTGAAACACGGCCCGGCGCCAGCCCACATTTTCGACTCGCCGCTCACGGCCCGACTTACCACCGAATCGTCAGGCCCAGACCTCGGGGAGTCTGGATCGAGACGCCGCCTTGATGCGGCACGGCGTGGATCGGCCTGCCGTAATGCGACGGCACGGGCGGTTGGAAGCCGCCGCCGTGGATGACCCCACGTTGCGGCAACAGGCCTCCGGAGCGGCGCGCCCGGTCCTTCACCGCGTCGTAGTGGTCGTCGATCTCGTCCTCGACCTGGTCTTCGTACTGCCTCAACAGCTTCCGCTCCCGATAGTAGGTCTCGCGGAGTTCGCTGCGCTGCTGAAGATAATCGCGGCTCAAGGCGGCGCGCTGCGAGACGTGGGCGTGTTCCCGGGCCAATTCGTACTGATGTTTCAGCCGATCCGTCTCGGCCTCGTACCACTCCTGCAGCCGGTGCTCGCGCTGCTTGACGTCGCGATCCAGTTCGTCTTCGGCCCGATCTTCCTGCTGGTCCAGTTGACGGACGACTTGTCGGCGGTAGTCCGTGTAGCTGTCGGCGAGACTTGGGGTTGCGGATGCGGCGAGCAGGCAGGCCGCGGCGGTTGCCAAAGTGCAAGAGGTCGTGAGGCTCATGGTTGATCCTTCCATTCGTGAAGTGGCTTGTGGGATAACTCCGATCGACGGTTCGGACGGGAAAGGATGCAAAGGGCGTGCCATTGCCGCCGCTTGTCGGTTTCGCGAAACTCACATGGCCGTGAGCGCGGCGGCAGCAACCTACGTATTCAATAGGACTGCGCTGCGCCATCAGAATGACAACGCGCCCGCTAAGCCCGGATTATTCATGACCCCGGGAATTGCGTGACACACTGTCGTAGCCACGTTCGCCAGAACGTGGTCGTAACCCGTGGGCACGCTCCACGTTCTGGCGAACGTAGCTACAAGCCTATGAATAATCCGGGCTAAGGGCAGAACGCCGGCAGCACGAAGATCTTTCCGTCGCCCATTCGTCCGGTCCGGGCGACCTCGACCACGGTGCGGACGACCTCCTCCACCCGCGAATCTTCGACCCAGAGCGAAATCTCCACCTTGGGCAGGAAGGCCAACGAGTATTCGCTGCCGCGGTATTCGTCCAGATAGCTCTTCTGCCGCCCGTAGCCTTTGACCTCCCGTACGTTGCACGCCTCCAGCGGCGCATCACGGAGCGCCCCGAGCACCTTTTCGGCCAGATACGGCTTGACGATCGCGATGACTTGCTTCAACGGACTGACCGCTTTTCGCTGCGTTACCGGCTCTTGCCCGCCTCGGGGCCAAAGAACCGGCGATTGAAGATTTCCGGGTCGAACGGATCGATCGGGGCGAATTGCGAGGCCGGCGGTCCCTGTTCGGGACCCAGCGGTGGCGTCGGCGGGTTGCTCTCGGCCGAATCGACGACGGGTTCCGTTTCGTCATACGGCGATGCCGGCGGCCTGCTGCGCAAATCGACCGTGGCCGGGATCGCCGGTCTCGGCCGTTCGGCCAACTGCTCGACCCATTGAACCAACTGCTGATACTGGACCAGTTGGCGATGGGTGAAGACCGGCGTCGTGGCCGTACCGTGTGGGCGGGTCGCGGCACTCAGCAGCGGACTGGCCGCCGGTTCCTCGCGGTCGATCCACTGCAGCGTGGCGTGCAGATTCCGTTGGGTCAGCCGCCGGCTGGGCGGTTCGCCGGGCGGAAACCGCAACAGACGAAACTCGTTGGGCGTGTCCGGCCCGTGGCAACCGGCCGCCGTGCAATTGTTCATCAAAAGCGGCTGGATCGATTGGGTAAACGCTTCGACCGATCCGTCCGGCATGCCGCGAATCAGCCGGTCCAGATCCTCCGGCGAGACGGGCGGATCGGCGGCCGGTTCGGCAAGCTCCGCGGGATCTTTCGGCGGCCGCACGGCCGCTTGCAGCCGGCGCTGGAGCAGTCCGATCATCGGGTGCGTGGGGTCGGCGGCGATCGCGTCGTCCAGCTCGCCCTTGGCGTGCGAGTCCAGGCCGTGGTGGATGCACCATTGGGCCAGGTCGAGATGATCGTGAACATTGCCGCGCTGGATCGCCGCCCGTTTCCGCTGGTAACCTTCTTCGAGACTGCGGCACCAGAGTTCGACGCTGCCGGCCTTGATGCGGATTTCGCCGTTGGGCAACCCGACGAAATAGGTGTCGCCGGCTCGGGAGATGTTGCCCTCGATCACCTGGCCGTTTTGCAGCAGCAGCACGCTGGGCACCGGCCGCAGATGCGACGGTTCCGCCGCGGTCGCCGACGCCGGGAAGAGAGCGAGAATCGCCGCCACGGTCCCACCCAGGCAGAACCGCAGCCAAAGTAGCCGTCTCGCTCCGCGAGACGAAGCCTCATCTCGCGAGGCCTCATCTCGCGGAGCGAGACGGCTACAAACATGCGCGGGCATGTCGCGGCGAAAGAGTCGGGCTGGCAGCCTGGGGGGTACCATGCCGCGGAGGGTAGGAAATCCAGGCAGCCGGGTCAAGAGAGGATCTGGCGATGCGTCGGCCGGTGCGCTATACTTAGCGGTTTGGAGCCGGGAACCCCATGTCGCAGAAGACCACCGCAGTAAGGCATGAGGTCCACTACTCCGGAAGGGTTCACGGCGTCGGTTTCCGCTACACGGTCCGGAGGATCGCCTCGCGATTCGTCGTGGGCGGATTCGTCAAGAATCTGCCGGACGGACGGGTGCAACTCATCGCCGAGGGTGTCCCGGAAGAGGTCCGGCGATTCCTCGACGCGGTGGCCGAAGAGATGGATTACTACATTTCCGGCGTGCAAACGCAAGCCGGCCCGGCCACCGGACAATTCCGGGGGTTCGATATTCGGTTCTAGTACCAAACGGTTTTTCGGCGGTTTGCCATCAAGTCAGGGGTATCGCGGTGGGTGGCACGCCCTGAGGAACGAAGGGCGTGGTATGTCGGGAAAACACGCCCTTCGTTCCTCAGGGCGTGCCCCCCCAGAGTTCATCGCAAGGATGCCGAACTATGCGGGCGGACGGGGCGTAAAGAGACGTAAGCGGCGGATCGTGGGGAATCCCGACGAATTGAGGCGTGATTTCATGGGGATGGGTAATGGAGTTGCCGGTGACTAGCTCACTGCTTGTCGGCGCGTTGATGACCTGGCTGAACCCCCTCTGGATGGTCGGGGTGGGCATGGTCATCGCGTTGGCCGTGTTGTTCGGCCTCGCCCTGGCGATGGGCGCCGTGCTGCCGAAGGTCACCGCCATCGCCCGAAACACGGCCAAGGAGACGCTCTGGCAGCCGATATTCTGGGTGGTGCTGGTGCTCGCCGCGCTGGGCCTGATCCTCTTCCCGTTCCTGCCGTACAACACCTTCGGCGAAGACATCAAGGTGATCAAGGACACGGGCTTGACCTGGATCATGGTCTGCTCGGTCCTGGTCGCGTTGTGGATGGCCAGCGTGTCGATCGCCGAGGAGATCGAGGGCCGCACGGCCTTGACGCTGCTCTCCAAGCCGATCGGACGCCGCAGCTTCATCGTGGGCAAGTTCCTGGGCATCAGCGGTTCGGTGGCCGTGATGTTCATTCTGCTCGGCGCGTTGTTCCTCTCGACGGTCTCCTACAAGACGGTGTACGACGCGCGGGAGAACAGCCGGCCCGAGCCGAAGATGGAAGATTGCCAAGCCCAGATGGAGCAGATCGTGCCGGGGATCGCCTTGGCGTATCTGGAAACGGTCGTGCTGACGTCGATCGGGGTGGCCATCTCCACGCGACTTCCGATCCTGCCCAATCTGGTGATCTGTCTGTCGATCTACATTCTCGGCCACCTGATCCCGCACGTGGTCAGTTCGGCGGCGGACAAGCTGGAGATCGTGGCCTTCGTGGGCACGTTCTTGTCGGTGCTGCTGCCGGCGTTGGACCACTTCAACGTCTACGGCTCGATTGCCGCCGAAAAAGTGGTCCCCTGGTCTTACGTCGGTGTCGCCGCGTTGTATTGCGTTCTCTACAGTGCGGCGGCCATGTTGTTGGCGCTGTTGCTGTTCGAGGACCGCGACCTGGCCTAGTGCTCCGTCAACCTTGGCGGAGGTCCCATGCCCATTTCAAAGCACGAACACGGCCGCCGCGATCACGGTGGTCCACAACCCGGTCTTGTTGCCTTCCGCCGTCTGGGCACAGGCGCGGGTGCGGACGATTTTTCCGGAGATATGGTAGATTTCCTTGCGTTCATCGTAACCGGTTTCAGGGTCGAACTCGATGCCCAGCGTCGTTGCCAACATGGTCGCCGCCAGGTCTTCGACCATGTCGCGCATGCGCGGCTCGGTCAGTCCGAAGGCATGATGTTCGCTGATGTACCCGTAGCGATGACCTTCGGCCGGAACCGCCAATCCGATGCCCGCACCCACCAGCCGGGAAGGTTCGTTCGTGGCGGCTTCCGACAAGACGCAGTACGTGATCTGGCCGGGAGTAAGCTTCTCGATGCCCTGCTTCTTGGAGATGACTTTGCACTCCGCCGGAAAAATACTGGATACGCGGACCAGGTTGCAGATCTCGATTCCCGCGGCCCGCAGAGCCAACTCGAAGCTCTGCAGCCGTTCTCGATGCCTACCGACACCCTTGGTAAAGAACGCTTCTTTGGGTACAAGTGGACTTGACACTCCGGTTGCTCCTGGGCTGCGGATTTTGCATATCGCCTGACGAGACGGACAGAACAATAGACCGGCCGGCCGGCCACAATGAACATTATATTATCGGGAGGCTTGATGAAATGTCCAGAGAACCGCACGACGGCCGGCAAGACGGTGGCCGGCAAGACGGTCTAAAGCCTATCGAATCACTCGACGTTTCGCAAGTGGGCGGTTTTGGCGACATGCTCACGGCCTCTGTGAATCTATCGGAGGAGTGCATTACAAGCGGGACACCTGAATCCACGACAAGCAGCTCTATCAGTGGGGGGGTACGACTGGGTTTACGATACGCGGTTCGCTGAAGTACACTGCGACACGGCCGTCGCATGGCCGTTGCTGATCCGCGCGGTACTCGAATTGCGCGAGAACGGTCCCGAGCAAGAAAACGACCCCGAGCAAGAAGACGACACTAAGGTTCCGCGCAGAAAGAACTTGTCCAATTGGGTGGCACGCCCTGAGGAACGAAGGGCGTGGTTTGGCAGGTTTTCCACGCCCTTCGTTCC
>Ga0307378_10006139_pt1 | contig 16547 bp, 12 predicted proteins | sample UN1MG_FD_202238 | JGI IMG/M metagenome (GOLD analysis project Ga0307378, IMG submission 202238) | Soil microbial communities from Risofladan, Vaasa, Finland - UN-1 | ecosystem: Environmental > Terrestrial > Soil > Coastal area > Acid sulfate soil | place: Finland: Risofladan, Vaasa | collected... | reverse complement strand
TGCGCCCCACCTGGCAGCGAGGGAGCAGATCTATATCGAGAATGAATACTATCTCCCTGTGGAGTACATATTCCAGGAACATACCGCTCGCACGGCGACCCCGCGCTACCCAGCGTTCGTGCCGGAAGGCCGTGAACTCGTCTATCCATACTATGAGACCGTTTTCGACAGAGACGGATACTGGGTACGGCGGTACCAGGACTCCGTCCCCATCTCCAATGAACTCGGCGTGGGCTTCGAGGACAAGCTCACTTTGCTGGCCTACCAATGGCGAGATGAGAGTGGACTCCAGGTGCCCGTTTTGAAGCCCGGAGGATACCTGGATCTCATCGTTGCCTGGCGGGCTGAAGGTCAACTGCCGGAGCGATATGTTTTCTTCGTGCACCTGCTGGATCAGGATTTCCATCGCTGGTCGCAAGCAGACCAAGAGGTAGAGAAGGGTGTCTATCCTACCACTCTATGGGAACCGGAGATGGTAGTTGCTGACCAGTACAGGTTGACTGTCCCTTGGGGCACGCCGCCAGGTGAGTATCAGGTCCTGATAGGCGCCTATTCCAGCGCCACCGGGCAGCGCCTCCGCCCAATCTGTAGTGAATGCGAAGTACGAGACAATGCCCTCATTCTCGGACCAGTCCGAGTGGTCAAACCCGACTCTCCGGCGCCCCCGGAAGCGGCATCTCCTCAACATCGCCTGGACATGCGCTTGAATGACGAACTTGAACTGGTGGGCTACGACTTGGAAATGACCGACGTTCAGCCGGGCGGGACAATCCCCTTGATCCTTACCTGGCACGCCCTGGCCAATATCGAGGGCGAGTACACGATAGCGCCCCTACTTGACCAGGTGGACGGTAAGAGGAGGCTACGGTGTTTGGAGGAGCCAGTGGGGCTCACATATCCTCCAGACAACTGGGAGGTCTCCGAGGTGGTGCGGGACTGGCACGACATACACGTGCCACCTGACGCACCGCCAGGGCAGTACGAGATCCTGTTGGAGGTTCTCAAGACAGGAGAGACCATTGGCGAGGCAAGCCTCGGCTACCTCGAGATCCAGGGGCGACCACGCCTGTTCGCCGCTCCCGAGATACAGCAACCGCTGGAGGCCAGAGTCGGGGACGGCATACTGCTCCTTGGCTACGATGTCAGCAGCGACGAAGTAAGACGGGGCGATGCCCTGCAGCTCACCCTGTACTGGCAAGCTCGGGACGAGATGCAGTTCTCCTACACCGTATTCACGCACCTCTTGGACGCAGAAGAGCACGTCTGGGGCCAGTCGGACAGCATACCCCTCAGAGGAGAAGCCCCCACGACAAGCTGGGTCTCAGGAGAGGTGATCGCTGACCGATACGACATAATCGTGGCTCCAGATGCCCCGCCTGGAGACTACGTTTTCGAGATCGGCATGTACGATGCCACCACCGGGCGACGCCTGCCCGTCTCCACCCGCGGCCTACGCGCAGAGGGAGATCGACTTCTGCTGGGAGAGGTCAAGATTCTGCCATGAGAGGTGCTATCACCGGGAAGAACCTACTTGCCCGCGAACTGAGATGCAGAGCTTTCTACGCTCTGGCTGGAATCTCGATCCTCCTGCTTTCGCTGGCATACCAAGTCAGAGTACCATTCGCGATTGACGTGGGAGCGCAGGGTGATGCAGCGTTCCTGAACGATTTCCACGATCGCGAATCCGCAGATGGTCTGTCCTACCGCTGGAGCAGCGATAGCTCCTCCATAGTCTTCCCTGGCATCGGAGGTTACGCCCCGGCTCTCCTCCAACTCCGACTGAACGGGGACAGACCACCAGAGCTACCCCAGCCGACGGTCACCATAAGGGCGAATGGGCGCGAGGTCGCCTCATTCCCCATCACTGCCGAGTTCGAGACGTACGAACTGGCCATCGGGAGGGACGCGGTTGGCACCTCGGGGACGCTGCTGGTGGAGTTGCGCTCTGAGACCTTTGTCCCACACGAGTTTGCTGGAACCGGTGATCAGCGCCTGCTCGGTGTCCTCGTCGACCAGGTGTCGCTGCAATTCCAGGGAGGCATGGGCACCGTTGTTTTCCCGGCTCCGCTGCCTACGGTATATGTAACCGCGGGCATCCTCGTCAGCTACCTGCTCGCACGCCGGTTCCTCTCCAAACGCTGGGCGCTGGTGGCATCGCTGGGCATCTTGGTGGGTCTAGCTGCAGCCCTGGTCGCAGAGAGAATCCAGGTTACACCACACTGCCACTGGGTACTCGTCGTACCAGGTGTGGCACTGCTAGTCATGGAGATGGCGCGCCGCACAACACAGACGAAGATCAATCTGCCTCTGTACGCCGTCGGGGTTGTGGCCATCCTCCTGGGAGTGTGGCGATTCGCCACCGTGGCACAGCTCTCATGGATGGGCGTGGCCCCTGATCTCGCCAACAATTACCACACCGCAGCCATCCTCAGATCTGGGGGAATGATATACGACGTCCACGGACCGCTGTTCACAGGTTATGACAACCCTCCCCTCACGGCCCTTCTCAACATACCTCTCACGCTCCTGGATTTCCAGAACGCCGTGAAGCTGTTCTTCGGGCTGAACACCCTCTTTCTCGCAACCTCGGTGGTTCTAATCTTCATCACTAGAAAGGAATACCTGCTGACCTATCCCCATTGGATGATTGCGGTGGCTCTCGTGCTGAACCTCGATCCGGTCCTGGATTCCCTTCTTCTGGGCCAGCTCGATGCCATACTTCTTCTGCTCATAGTCATTTCATTCTACGCCTACCGCCATGGGCGCGACCTGATTGCTGGTTCACCTCTCGGGTTGGCGGCCATGATCAAGTTCAGCCCGTTTCTTGTGGCCATGTACTTCCTGCTGAAACGGGAGATGCGGGTCTTCGCCGCAGCCGTGGGGGCAATTCTCGCCACCGGAACCCTTTCCCTGCTGGCGGCTGGCTTCGATGCCCACTGGGTGTTCATCACAGACACACTGCCCACCCTGCTCGCCGGAAGCGCCCAGATGGAAAACCAGAGCCTGAACGGCTTCTTCAACAGGCTGTTCCTGGACGGTGAGTTCATCACAGGTCTCATGGCGGCGCCGCCGCTTCCTCAGGCGCGCTTCCTGACTCTTGCGTCCTCGGTGCTGATCGTGGGCGTCACGATCTATCTCCTTCGCAGGAGGCTGGCCTCAAGGACCGATCTGCGCTTTGACCTGGAGTTCTCGCTGGTGGTGATCACTCTACCCCTCCTCTCCAGCATAGCCTGGCACCACTACCAGACCTGGTACGTGTTGCCTCTGCTAGTGCTCCTGAATCCGAAGCTGAGAGATGGGCTGCCAAAGAGAGCACGCTGGACCGTGACCGCTCTCTTCGCTCTGTCCGTCTTGATCCTCTCGATTCCTGTTACCGCCTACGCGCCCAGCTTCGTGGATGGGCCGGCCAAGCTCCTGATATCGATGAGGTTGTATGCAGGACTGACCTTGTATGGGATCTTTGCCTATCTGCTTACACGAGGGCGAGCCAACTGATCTTCTGCGGCCAGGGGCTTCGGGGTTCGGGGAACCTCCCTCGGATGACAACTCACGGGATGAGGACCCGCGGCCATGATGCCTGACAGGCCATCCCCGGGGCCATGGGCCCCTTGTTTGCCTGACGCGCTCAAAGCTTGTATAATGGAACGAGTCTTGAACCTCCTCGCGGAGGCCATGCTCGAGGTGGAGGCCAAGATGAGGAGAACGGTAGCTACATGCGCATCGGGATTGACGCCCGGCTGGTACACTATAGCCAAGCGGGTATCGGGCAATATATCGCTGGCCTGGTAAAGGGATTGAGTCAATGTGACGAGGACAACGAGTTTGTCCTTCTGCAAAGCCGCAAGGACAAGACCATCCTCGCGAGCACACCCAATTTCGCCAGGAAGTCCCTCTGGACCCCAAGCCATCATCGACTAGAGCAACTCGTTCTACCTTTCGAGATTAGTCCGCTGCGCTTGGATATCCTTCACAGCCCGGATTTCATCCCGCCTTTTCGACGTGACTACAAATCCGTTATCACCGTCCACGATCTCGCGTTTCTTCTCTACCCTCATTTCCTCACCGAGGAGAGCGCCCGCTACTATGGTCAGATAGATCGGGCGGTGAGATATGCGGACCACATCGTTGCAGATTCCATCAGCACGGAGCGGGACATCATCAACTTCCTGGGTGTGCCCGAATCCAAGATCACGGTCATCTATGCGGCGGCGAATCGGATCTATCACCCGATTCAAGACGCAGAGCTCCTCGACCACACACGCCTGAAATACGGCCTCGAAAAGCCTTTCATACTCTTCGTCAGCACCATCGAGCCCAGGAAGAATCTGCCAACCCTCCTTCGAGCCTTTCGCCAACTGCTGGACCATTATAAACTTGATGTGACCCTGGCCGTGGCCGGGCAACGGGGCTGGTTCTGCGGCGAGATCTTCGCCGTGGCCGACGAGCTGGAACTGGGCGACAGTGTCGCCTTTCTGGGGCACGTGCCGTTGGGGGATCTGGCGCTATTGTACAATGCCGCTCGCATGCACGTGCACCCTTCATTCTATGAAGGCTTTGGGCTGCCGCCTCTCGAAGCGATGGCCTGCGGCACGCCCACCATCGTGGCCAACGTATCCTCGCTGCCCGAGGTGGTGGCAGATGCAGGGTTGCTGGTAGCCCCGGAGCATACGGAAGGCTGGACTGTAGCCATGTGGAGAGTCCTGACCGACAACGCGCTCCATGCAGAGCTGTCCGAGAAGGGCCTCAAGAGGGCCAAGGTCTTCTCCTGGGAGAAGGCCGCCCGCCACACACTCGACCTCTACAAGCGCCTGATCGGATGAGCCCCAGACTCCTCTTTCTGACGCCTGACCTTCCGTATCCTCCCCATCAAGGCGCAGCCATCCGGACCTTCAATCTGATCAGGAATCTGAGCTCCCGGCACGAGATCCATCTTCTGTCCTTCGTCCACGGAGGGGACTCCGCGCAACGGATTGCCGCCATGGCAGAGCACTGTGCCAGGGTGTTGACGGTTCCCGCCCCTCACCGCTCTACTCTACGTCGAGCGATGTCCGTTCTCCTCTCCAGCAGTCCCGATATGGCTCTGCGTCTTCCCTCAGACCGCTTCTCTCATCAGCTGCGGAGTTGCCTCTCGCGCGAACGCTTTGACTTCGTCCAGATAGAGGCTATCGAGATGGCGCAATACGGACTCGCGATCAAGGAGATGGCACAGCGTGACCTACCCATCGTCGTCTTCGACGACATCAACGCCGAGTACCTGCTCCAGAAAAGAGCCTTCGAGAACGACCTAAGACAGGCCAGACGATGGCTGGGAGCACTGTACTCCTTCATCCAATGGCGCAAGCTACAACGCTATGAGGCCAGCGTTTGCAGGCAGCTCGACAGAATCGTCGTCGTATCCGAAGCCGACGCCGGGGCACTCCAGAGGCTGCTCCCAGACCTCCAGTGTGCAGTCGTGCCCAACGGTGTTGACACCCAGTTCTTCCACCCCTGGGACAAGGGCGAATCGGAGACAACTCTCGTCTTCACCGGCAAGATGGATTTCCGCCCGAACATTGACGCCATGCTCTGGTTTGTGCAAGAGGTACTACCCCTTGTTCGCGAGCAGGTACCACAGGTATTACTGAAAGTCGTGGGAAGGAACCCTCACCCTCGTCTGGACGTCCTCCACGAGACGCCAAACGTCGAACTGACGGGATACGTCGATGACGTGAGACCTTACATCGGGGAAGCCGCGGTCTATGTGGTCCCCCTGAGAGTGGGAGGCGGCACCCGCCTGAAGATCCTGGAGGCGATGTCCATGGCCAAGGCCATAGTGTCCACATCGCTGGGGCGCGAGGGCATACAGGCGGGCCACGACCGCGAGTTGCTTGTTGCGGACGACCCAGCTTCCTTTGCCGAAGCTGTTGTCAGCTTGCTGAGGGATAGTGAACATCGGAGCAGACTCGGCCTGGCAGCCCGCAACCTCGCCGACTCCCAACACGACTGGACACGCATTGCACCCCTGCTGGAGAGGGTATATGAGGGCTAGGTTGCGCACCCAGATACTGCGGGCGGTGGCTTCGGCCTCCAGGCCCTTCGTCCACCCTGCCCCTACCCCACCGACCAAAGCGGCACCTCGCGTCTTGCTGATCCGGCCCGATCACATCGGCGATCTGCTTTTCGCCACCCCGGCCATACACGCACTGCGATCAACTCTTAGCGACGCTCACATCGCCTGCCTGGTCGGTCCCTGGGCGGCGGAGATCCTGGAAACCAATCGCCATCTAGATGAGGTCATAACCTGCCCTTTTCCTGGCTTCACGCGGCGCCCGAAGCGACACCTCCTGGAGCCATACTCCATTTTGTGGGCCTGCGCACGGGGTCTTAGAACCAAGTCATACGACGTGGCAGTGGTACTGCGCTTCGACCACTGGTGGGGGGCCATGCTGGCCTACTACGCGGGGATTCCTCGACGAGTGGGCTATGCGATGCCACCAGTGGCCCCCTTCCTGACAGAGGGACTATCTTACAGCAGCGGCAGACACGAGGTCGAGCAGAACATGCGCCTCGTCGCAGCGATCGCCAACGGAGATGTGGACCATCCCGGCCCCCTGGAGTTCACCCCGGGGGAGGAGGCCCTTAGGTCTGCCGCCACTCTTCTCGCCCCTCTCGAGCCGCGTCGGTCATACTTGTGCCTGCACCCGGGTGCGGGAGCCCCGGTCAAGCTGTGGCGCCCCGAGGCTTTTGCTCAGGTGGGCGACACTCTAGCCAGATCACACGGACTTCAGGTAGTCATCACCGGTTCCGCAGGAGAGCAAGCGCTGGCTCAAAGCATAGCTGAGCGTATGGAGACCAAGACTCTCATGGTCGTGGGCCAAACAGACTTGGGAGGACTGGCGGCCATTCTGGCGAAGAGCAGGCTTGTCATCGGAGTGGACAGTGGCCCGCTACACCTGGCTGTGTCTCAAGGAGTGCCCACCATTCACCTCTTCGGACCAGCAGATCACCGTGTCTTCGGGCCCTGGGGTGATCCGGAGAAGCACATTGTCCTGGTGGCGAACAAAGAATGCATCCCCTGCAACCGCCTCGATTACGGGCCGGACGAACTGGACGATCATCCTTGCGTGCGCTCCATCTCCGTAGCTCAGGTGCTGGAAGTAGCGGACTCTCTCCTGAGGAGCGATAGCCAGGCCAGGGGAGGGATGGTATAATACCGCACAAGCCTAGATCTGAGGGAGAGTATGTCGCAGGAATTAACCCAGCAGCAACTGGAAGAGGATGCTCACTGGTGGTTCGCCAGCAGGACTCGTGCCCTGCTCGGGCTGCTAGACAGCCAGGTAGTCGGCAACAACGGCAAAGTACTTGACGTTGGCTGCGGTGCGGGGAACATGATCCACCATCTCAGGCGCTACGGCTCCGTGGTGGGTATCGACAACAACCCCAAGCCCCTGGAGATAGCCCATCAGCGGGGTTACGATGCCCGTCTTGCTCAGGCGGAGGATATGCCTTTCGAGGATGGGTCTTTCGATCTCGTAACCGCGCTTGATGTCATTGAGCACTGCGAAGACGACTTGCAGATTCTGCGAGAATGCCATCGCGTCTGTGCGAAGGGCGGATTGATCGCCATCACGGTGCCTGCGTTCCAATGGCTGTGGAGCAACAACGACTTGATCAACGATCACAAACGCCGGTACTCGCGGGCAGAACTGCGACACAAGCTTGGGGAGACCGGCTTTGATGTCAGACGCATCACCTACAACAACTTCTTCGTCTTCCCCGCCGCAGCACCGTTGATCCTGGCACGGCGAAGGGCCGAGAAAGAACCCCAACTGGCCACGCCCTCCACCGATCAAGAAGCCTATCAAGTAGAGATGGAGCCCACTTCACCGCCGGTCAATGCACTGTTGAGCGGCGTTGGCCGGCTGGAGGCCGCCGTGCTGCGCATCACCGATCTACCCCTCGGCACATCCATCATCTGCCTCGGCGCAAAGCGAACCTAGCGGGGATACGACCAGAGTTTCATTGCCGATGGACCCTCAGGCTCGCAGCCTAGGATCATGCAGGATTGCCCAGCTCGAGTGGTGAGGTGACACCCAGATCTCGAGGGCATGCCGTGGAAGATCAACACATCATGGACGAATTCGTCATCGAAGGGGGGCATCCCCTGGAGGGCACGCTGGTTCCCAGCGGCAACAAGAACGCGGCACTTCCCATGCTGGCCGCAGCGCTCCTCACCGACCAGAAAGTCGTGCTCAGAAACGTGCCTCGTATCGACGATATCCGCACCATGGTGAAGATCATCTCCGCATTGGGCGTTGGAGTAGAGGAAACCGGCCAGCACGAACTGACAGTGCATGCCAGGAACGTGGAAACTACCGACCTGGACCCCGACCTGTGCCGCCGGATCAGGGCGTCCATACTTCTGGCTGGACCACTGCTTGCACGCTGCGGACAGATCAGGCTGCCTCCCCCCGGAGGAGACGTCATCGGAAGAAGACGGGTCGATACTCACCTCATGGCCCTGCAATCCCTTGGCGCAGAGATCCGGATAGACTACGGCTACGAGATGAAGAGCAACGGACTCACCGGCCAGGAGATCTTCCTGGACGAGGCGAGTGTCACGGGCACAGAAAGCGCCCTCATGGCCGCGTGTACCGCCAGGGGTAGCACCGTCATCAAGAACGCCGCATCAGAACCTCACGTCCAAGAGCTTGCGGTGTTTCTGAACAAACTAGGAGCCAAGATTTCGAACATCGGCACGAACACGCTGTACGTGGAGGGTGTAGACAAGCTCCATGGAGCAGAACACGAGGTCGGCCCTGATCACATAGAGATTGGCAGCTTCATCGGCGCAGCGGCGGTCACCAACGGTGAGGTCTTGATCAAGGGGGGTGTCCCGTCGCACCTGACCATGATACTGCTCGCTTTCGAGAGACTGGGGATCAAGGTGGATATCCGTGGGGACGATGTCTTCGTGCCCCGCGAGCAGAAGCTGAGGATCGTTACTGATGCCCACGGGGTCATACCGCGGATAGATGACGCCCCATGGCCAGGCTTCCCCGCTGACCTGATGAGCATCGCCACCGTGGTCGCCACTCAGTGCGAGGGCACCATTCTGATGTTCGAGAAGATGTACGAGAGTCGCATGTTCTTCGTTGACAAGCTGGCCTCCATGGGCGCCCACATCATCCTCTGCGATCCCCATCGCGCCATAGTCACCGGCCCAGCCAGACTACACGGCGAGACGCTGACCAGTCCAGACATCCGTGCCGGGATGGCCATGCTCATCGCTGCTCTGTGCGCAGAGGGGCGGAGCGTGATCAAGAACATCGGTCAGATAGATCGTGGCTATGAGAGAATCGATGAGAAGCTTCGGTCCTTGGGGGCGAGAATAGAGCGGTTCCGCCACTAGGCCTTGGGGCGGGGATTGAATGGCTACCATCTACTTGGGTCTAGGGTCGAACCTGGGCAATCGTGCCCTCAACATCTACCACGCTCTGCGCCGCCTGGGGTCACGCATCCGAATCGACCAGATCTCGTCACTGTATGAGACCGAGCCAGTGGGGGTTGCGGATCAGCCCTGGTTCCTCAATCTGGTCTGTCGAGGAGAGACCGATCTGGCGCCGGAGGCCCTGCTCGATCTCGCCAAGGGGATTGAGCGGGAGATGGGCCGCCAGGAAGGAGTGCGGTTCGGCCCTCGCCTCGTTGATATCGACATCCTCCTGTACGGCGACCTGATACTGGCCCTGCCGCAACTGGAGATCCCCCATCCTCGACTCCACGAGCGGGGGTTTGTCCTGGTCCCGCTGTGCGAAGTGGCACCGAGTCTTTTCCATCCGGTACTCAAGAGAGACGTGGCGCGGCTCAGAGAAGCCGCCGGATCTTTGGAGGAAGTGCGGCCCTATCGCTTCAGGGATTCATGAGCCAGTAGTTGAACCAGTGGTCGAACTCCGTGAGGTCATACCTGCCGCGCACGCGTATCCGCCGGAGCTCAAACGGCCGCTCTGCGGTCTGCATCGAACCCGCCTCCACCGTGACCGCAGCCCAGTACCCGGCTGACTTGAGCACATCTATGGCTAGCTGGTCGTACTGACCCGAGGGATACGAGAACGAACGAACGGGTTGGTGTGTGCGAGCCTCTATCGCCTCCTTGGACCCCAGCACCTGCCAGACCACGTAATCGAATGACTTTCCCTTCAAGCTCGGATGGGTATAGCTGTGGCTGCCTATCTCCATCCCTTGCGCATGAAGGAATTCTATCTCAGACCAGGACATGTACTCAGGTCGCTCCTCGTCAGCGAAGCGGGTGATGACGAAGAAGGTCCCCACAAACCCATACTTCTCGAGTAGAGGATAGGCGTTCGTATACTGGTCCTTGAAGCCGTCGTCAAAGGTTAAGATCACAGGCTTCGCAGGCAGTGGTTGGCCGATCTGAAGGTGCATGACCAGAGATTCGAGCGTAATGGGTTCATAGCCGAGCGCGATCAGGTACCGCAGCTGTGCCTCGAAGTTGGCGGGTGACACTGAGAGATCCCGCCGGATCGCGTCGGCCCCTGGATCGGGCAGACCGATATGATGGTACATGAGAACGGGAACCACGGCTCGCCTAGGTGTACCGTCGGGGGTGGGTAGAGGAGCAGCAGCAGGCGTCGCGGGCAGTCTGCGCACCGGCGTGGGCTCCAAGTCGGCGGCGGCTTTCGCCGAAGGTGTGGGACTATCCGAGGAACCGGGGCGCTGCCTGGCAAACTGATGCACCGGGGCTATGGGCGCCCCGTGGCCCGACCAGCCGCCCGAGCTACGCGCCCACACGTCTGATTCGGGATCGTATTCCATGCCCTCCACCTGAGCTTGCACCAGGAGCGCTGTCCCTGCTACCACCAAACCCAGCAGGAGGGTCAAGATAACGCGGCGCTTTCCGTAGTTCTCCACTAGTGTCGACAATGTCTCTTTCATCCCCACAGAAGTTACATCATAGCATATCGCAAACCAACGAAGCTGTCAAGCGGTCACACCGTTCCTGTCGAAGGTCAGCGGCAGGTAGGTCCGCGATGCTTGCCGAGCTACGTCAGTGATGGTAGAATTAGGCCCCAGGAGGGTCAGAGCCGTCGCCTCCAAACTCAGAAAGGGGATGTCCATGTTTCAAGAGAAGATTGCGCACAACTACACCCGCCTCGGCAGGAACCAGAAGAAGATCGCCGACTTCCTGACCCGGGAATACCATGAGGCTGCTTTCATCAACGCCTTTGCGCTCTCCCAGCGCCTAGAGGTGGACCCCGCCACTGTGACCCGGTTCGCCCAGAGGCTTGGCTACGCAGGGTATCCAGAGCTCCTTCGTGAGATTCAAGAGATGGTCAAGAAGGAACTCAGAGTGGCCCACAAGCCACCAGCGGACCAAAACGATGAAGAGGCTGTCTTCCTCACGAGCCTCGCCGAAGAGAGGGAGAACCTGGAACGCGCCATCACCCACATGAGAGGGGAGACAGTGACTGCAGTGATCTCCGCCTTGCGTGCGGCGGAAAACATCTACGTCGTCGCACACGGCTTGGCCCGCGGGCCGGCGCAGACCTTCGTGGCCCAGCTGCGAGGTTTGCTGGGCATGGCGGCTCAGCTAGTACCATCAGAAGACCTAAACGCGGCCGTGGGCCTCTCCACAGCCGGCGAACGAGACGTAGCCTTTGGCGTGAGCCTTGCGGCGCTGCACGACGACACGGCCCACCTCCTCACGTTGGCACGGTCCCGTGGCGTCAAGACTATCGGTCTTTCCACCTCCCATACCTCTCCGACGGCATCCAGCGCCGACGTGATCCTCGTCTGCCCCAGCGAATCACGCACAGGCATACCCTCGACCGCTTCTCTGTCTGCTATTCTCTCAGCGATCCTTCAGACGCTGGTATTTCAGCAACCCGAGAGGTTTGAAGTTATGAGGGATGGCCTGTTGAGGAACGTGAACTGGCTCCAGGAGAGAAGAGGGGAAAAGCGGATCCAAGAGGGAGAGAGTCTGAGACAACTATAGAGAGGGCGCCGTCTTCGCACCAAGATTCGCCCGCCCCAAGCACATCCGGGCGGGCGTTTTTTTGGCGTGAGATTAGCTGGCCCTGTCCGGCCGCCGACCTACAACTCCACAAAATAGGAACTGCAGGCCTGATCTATCAGTTCGTTGGTGAGGGCAGGCTCCACACCCCGGTAGTGGGCGATGTCAATGATCTGATCCACGAGATCTCGAGGGTGGACCGCTCTCAACTCTCGCTTCACCTTCAGGTAGTACTCGCGCACAAGATACATGAACCCGTCCTTGTCGAAGGGCACGTTCCGCTCTGCCGCCACGCGCCTGAAGATGTCGTAGAACTCGCGCTCACTGGGATTGCCCACCGCTATCTTGTGCCGGATGCGCCGCAAGAAAGCCTCATCCACGAGCGTCTTGGGGTCTATGTTGGTAGAAAACACAATCAGCTGATCGAATGGTATCTCTATCTTCTTGCCAGTATGCAGAGTCAGGTAGTCGACCCTGGTCTCCAGCGGGACGATCCAACGGTTCAGGAGATCTCGGGGCCGTACCTGCTGCCTTCCGAAGTCGTCGATCAGGAACATCCCGCCGTTCGCCTTCATCTGAAATGGAGCTTCGTAGAACTTGGACGTATCGTCGTAGACCAGATCCAGGCTCTCCAGGGTGAGTTCGCCTCCGGTAACCACGATCGGTCTCCTGATGGGTATCCAGCGTCTGTCGCGCCGTCCTCCCTCGGACCGGTCAGAGGGATCAGGGTTCTCAGCAGTCTGATGGCTCAACTCGTCGAATACCTTGATGATGTGACCATCCACCTCCAAAGCATAAGGGATGAGTATCTCACCCCCGAGCATGGAAGCCATAGCCTTGGCAATCACGGTTTTGCCGTTACCTGGAGGCCCGAAGAGGAAGATCGACCGCCCGGAATTGACGGCCGGACCTATCTTCATCAGCATCTCGGAATTGACTACGAGGTGAGATAATGCGTTCTTCACCTCCTCCCGACTGACCACTACCTCCCCGATAGCCTGAGTCTCCATCACCCTCTGATAGGCTTCCAGCGTCACAGGAGCGGGCCCTACATATTGGCTGCGATTCAAGGCCTCTCTTACACGCTCGATTCCTGCTGAGGCGATGGAGTAACGAAACGCCCGCTCGTCGAATCCTTTGCTGCCGGTTATGCTCAGCAATTGCTCGCGCTTCAAGTAGGTGAGGGCCTCTTCCACCACTCCGCTGAAAGGGAGTGTCAGTTGCTCAGCGACATCCTGACCACTCAGCTCACCGACCGAGTATATAGTCTTCAGGGCCAGGTCGCTCAAGAAGCCCCTGCTCATCCCCGTTTCTTCGATGGAACGGGGCTCGAGAAGAAGACTCCTGGCATCCTGCATCTCAACCTCCCTTTCGATCATGTCCACGATACCGGCATATTGTACCAAACCCCTTGTCTGGTGACAACACTGGCGGCGGGACAAGCGCACCCACGTCGCGTTGCCACCCAGAATTCGGTGCGGTATAATGTGCGGTGATCGGTTGCCCGAACTGGGGCAATCAACAGCAGCACACTATGGCTGAAGAGAGAACACCCAACTATCTTGCCAGAGTCCTAGTCAGTGCAGTCTACACCCTCTTCTTGGCGGGCAGCCTCGTCTTCGCCTACCTGTTCTACACTTCGGTGAGGGATATCGTCGCCTACTCCCCGCTGTCCTCCGGGCTGCGACTACCTATCGTCGGTGACTCCGTGCCGCGGCCGGAGACCGTCCCCGATTGGAGCCAGAGGGAACGTATCAATATCCTGCTACTGGGAGTGGATCAGCGCCCGGACGAGGAGGGTCCTTGGCGCTCCGATACCATAATCATCATTACCGTCGACCCCAGATCCAGGACGGCAGGCGCGCTATCGATCCCACGGGATCTCTACGTTGAGGTACCCGGATACGGCGAGCAGCGCATCAACATGGCCCATTTCCTCGGCGATGCCTACCACTACCCGGGTAGTGGGCCAGGCCTGGCGATGAAGACCATCGAGTACAACTTCGGTATCCCCATGCACTACTACATCCGGGTCGACTTCCAGGGTTTCCGTGACATCGTGGACTATCTGGGAGGCATCACCGTCAACGTCGAAGAGGAGATCTGGGACCATCGCTATCCAGATGGGCAGTACGGCTACACGACGATCCACATACCCGCCGGCAGGCAACTGATGGATGGTCAAATGACCTTGCAGTACGCCCGCACTCGTCACGGCAGCACTGACTTCGACCGGCTCAGGCGACAGCAACAGGTGCTGATAGCCATAAGAGGCAAAGCTTTGCGGCTCGAGCTGATTCCGAAGATACCCATACTGGCGAGCACCATGGGCCATGCGGTGAAAACGAATCTGCAACTCGGCGAGGTGATAACGCTGGCTCAGATTGCCTCACAGATAGATGCAGAAGACATCCGCTTTGGGGTCATCGACGAGACGATGACGGTCCCCATCGTTCTCGACAACGGGGCCGATGTCCTGTTTCCCAAACGGGACAAGATCCGACAAGCTGTAGAGGAGATCTTCTACCCGGATGCGGGGGAGTAGTCGCACTCGCAGGCACCAGGCCTGAGAACGCACCCCTCCGTCCGCATCCCTGGCGCCGAGCCGGTCTCACTTTCCCCATGGGCTCGGTCCAAGCTCAAAGCGACGAGTCGTGTTGGACAACCGAGTGGGTCACACCCATGTGGGACGCGGAACGCCCCAGCCCGATACTGATGCTTCCAACGTTGCCATGAGGCAGTGGGTCATTAGCCGGCACGCACGAACATCGCTACGACGTTCGCTTGAAGTCGATACGCACCGAGTTGAGATTACAGCCGTTGTTTGTCGTCGTGGTGAATGTCACCACGGGAGACACGCCAGTGCTTCCCTCCGTCGCCTGGCAGCTCCACGTTTCGTCCCTGGGTTGGTCGTACAGGTTCACCTCCCACCCAGCCGGACCATACTCGGGATGGGTGCCAGAGACGCTCGTAGGAAAGACGTATCCTCCAATCCAGCACCTGATGCTCACACCCGGTAGCGGTATCCCTTGTGCATCGTATACCTGGCCTCCGACACCCAGCCAGTCACACCCCGCATCGTTCTTGTCATTGGGGAGCATGTATGTGTAGCCATGCTGGACATACGGCCAGGGGGTTGGGCTGGGCGATGGAGTATGGGTGCTCGTGGCTGTGGGCGGCGGGGCCGGTGGCCTGGTCGCCGTGGGCGTGAACGTAGGAGTCGCGGTATCGGTTGGGGTAGCCGTGATGGTAGGTGTGTCCGTCGGCACCGGCGTGTCTGTGGGTGTTGCTGTGTGAGTGGGCGTCCACGTCGGAGGGAATGTGGCCGCACCCTCTGGAGTGCGTGTGGGCGTGGCAGATGCTGCTCCTTCCTCCCTGGGCGGAGGGAAGGGGTTCAAGGGCATCTGCGGGTTGATGAAGATCGTCAGGTAGCACAGGCACGTCATGACGGTGAGCGCAAGGAATACCACTGTCGCCAACAGAGCCACCCTGTCGCTTATCCGACTAAGCATCGCGCCCTTACCCCCTTTCCGCCCCGCTCGTCAGCCGTCGACCGCTACTCGGTCCACGCCAGGCTGAAGAGCGGGATGCTGCCCTCGTAGAGAACCTCGGGATGCAGTGACGAATCTCCTGCCTCGATGAGATTTCCGGTCACCTCCGCAAGATCAGAGATCAGTTCCTCCACCGGATAGTCGGGATAAAGCCCCAACCTTCCCTGTAGAATCTCAAGTCGCAAGAGGTCAAACCACGCACGATCCTTGGCGATCTCATCGCCAAAGGTAGCGATCTGATCGCCATAGACGTCGTGCAGCTCCCTTCGAGCCTCAGACAGTTCCGCCGCAACTCCGGCCACGTCCTCCGACCAGGAAGGCACCAGAGGTAGCCCGTATCCACCCAACGCCACCCTGTACTTGGTGAGCAGCCAGTCCACTCTGGCCTCGGCTATGCCTATCCTGAGCACCATGGATGAAGCCGCCGCCAGTTCGTCCTCGTAGGCGGTACTCCGCGCCTTGTCCTCGTTTACGAAGGCCTGGGCGATCTCCGTCCCCAGTTCCTGTGGTATCGCCCCTCCGCCGGAAGAGGAACGCAGAGATTCGATGAGCTTGACCACGGCTTCAACTCGCTTTTCTTCGTAGGAAGCTACCATCGCCGCGGTTGGCGCCGGGATCTGCGCGAGGAAGTTCGCTATGGGTTGCTCTCCTTGCCCTTCAGCCGCGGCCTCCTGCCCCTCAGTCGTGTACAGTATCTCGGCCTGTAGAGAACGACTTTCAGCAGCCCTCTCACGTTCTCCAAGTGAGTCGTATTCAACCGCGAGCTGACCCAAGAGATCTGCCCTAACGGGGTCCCTAATGAAGGGACTATGCAAAGCCAGGGCGAAGGCTTGCTCGTAGTTGGATAGCGCCTCGGATCTATCGCCCCAATCGGAGAGACCTCCGCCGATTTGCACGAACGAGTAGGCTCTCCCGGCATCCGACAGAGTCGGGCTCATCGTGGACAAGAGGCTGGCCTGCTGGTAGAGCATCTGGGCGCGCGACTT
>Ga0307378_10006138_pt1 | contig 16548 bp, 11 predicted proteins | sample UN1MG_FD_202238 | JGI IMG/M metagenome (GOLD analysis project Ga0307378, IMG submission 202238) | Soil microbial communities from Risofladan, Vaasa, Finland - UN-1 | ecosystem: Environmental > Terrestrial > Soil > Coastal area > Acid sulfate soil | place: Finland: Risofladan, Vaasa | collected... | reverse complement strand
TTTTTCATCTTCCCCTCGTGGAATTGATGTATTATGGGATGGTGTATTATGGGGTGGTGTATATGGATGGGGTGGTGTATTAGGATGGGATAGTGTATTAGGAATGGTGTATAAGGTATATTAATCGTGATCACCCTCACCTAACCTCCCCCATCAAGTGCAATGTCATTATTACACCGCAGTACACCATACACCGCAGTACTCCATTACACCGCGGGACCCCATACACCGCGGTACTCCATTACACCGCGGTACCCACATTACACCGCAGTACCCTGCGTGTTAAATACGTATCCTGATAAAAAATTGATAGATAGAAAATCGATAGGCGGGGTCTCTTGACCCCGCCTATCTCATAGTAGAAGCGGCTTCCAGCCGCTTGCAAGGCGTGGTGCTCCTACCGTGGTGTACTCGAATGATCAATCCGAAGAGTCGCTCTCGTCCATATCTGCTGCTGCCGATGCGCCACCTTTTCCCTGCGGCGTATATCCTGATCCTCTGATCTTATCAGTAAGTTCCTGACAGATAGCAGGATTATTTTTCAAAAAGAACCGGGCGTTCTCCCTGCCCTGGCCCATCTTTTCATTCCCGTAGCTAAACCAGGCGCCACTCTTTTGAACCAGTTCCTTTTGCAAAGCCACATCCAGCAGTGCGCCCTCTTTGGAGATTCCCTCGGCGTAGAGAATATCGAACTCAGCGGTTCGAAAAGGAGCAGCTACCTTATTTTTCACGACCTTAACCACGACCTTTGTTCCAACCATCTCTTCGCCAATCTTGATCGGGCTCCCTTTTCGAATCTCCATTCGGACTGAAGCGTAAAATTTCAGGGCGCGTCCGCCAGTAGTTGTCTCAGGATTACCAAACATGACCCCGATTTTCTCCCGCACCTGGTTGATGAAAATAACGCAGGTTCTGGACTTGGAAATGGCACCGGTCAGTTTGCGCAGGGCCTGTGACATCAGACGTGCCTGGACGCCCATATGGGAGTCGCCCATATCTCCCTCAAGCTCGGCCCTGGGGACCAGGGCAGCCACGGAATCGATTACGATTATATCCAAAGCTGTGCTGCGGACCAGAGTCTCGGTAATCTCAAGGGCCTGCTCTCCGGTATCGGGCTGTGAGATCAATAAATCATCCGTATTGACCCCCAGTTTTTTGGCATACGCCGGATCCATGGCATGTTCGGCATCAATAAAAGCGGCAATTCCTCCCAGCTTTTGGGCCTCGGCTACAATATGCAAAGCCAGGGTTGTTTTCCCTGAAGATTCCTGGCCGTAGATTTCAATGACCCGACCGCGGGGAACTCCGTTTACGCCCAGAGCCATATCCAAAGTAAGCACCCCAGTCGGGATGACGGGGATATCCATAGCGAAATCCGATCCCAGTTTCATGATTGAGCCCTTGCCAAAGGCCCGCTCAATCTGATGCATGGCCAAATCCAGAGCTTTAAATTTTTCTTTTTTTGTATCTTCCATGTTTGTTGTTTTGTCTTCCATAGTTGATGTTTTTCTCCTTGAGGTATTTAAATCAAGCTGCGTGTTGCGTGTTAAATACTTTGCCAACTCGTAACCCGCAGCCCTTAACCCTATAATCCAGTAGCTTAACCCGCACGCCGAAACTCATAATCCGAAACTCGTAACTCTAACCCCGCAACCCCTAACTCGCAACCAGTAACCTGTATGTATCCAGCATCTCGCATCCTGTAACCCGCAACCCGTATCTCGCATCCCGCAACCCGTAACCTGCAACCCGTAACCCGCAACCCGTAACCCGTAACCCGTAACCCGCAACCCGTAACCTGCAACCCGTAACCCGTAACCCGTAACCCGTAACCCGTAACCCGTAACCTGCAACCCGTAATCGGCTATACACCTAAAGCGGGACAACCTTTTCCGAGGAATGATCTCCCGCAGAGACGCAGAGGCGCAGAGAATGACCGAAAATGACGTCCTCTGCGTCTCTGCGCCTCTGCGGGAAAAATACCAAACTGGCAGGATGTCCCGCCTTATGGTGGTAGCCCCGTAATCTGTATCCCGTATCCTGCATCCTGTATCCCGTAACTCGCAGCCCGTAACCCGTATCTCGCAACCCGCAATCAAGCAAGTCGTATCCGCCCCAACTCCGTATGAACGGCACCTGTCGGATGCAGATCGCTTTTCATCAGCCTGATGTCCTGAACCATTGAGCTGCCTAATACGGGGTGAGGGATTGAAGCTAACAGATCACCTAATGCAGATGCACCTTCGGGGGAGCGAACTCTTCCTAAGGTAAGATGGGGATTGAATTTTTTCTTTTCTCTCTGGAAACCCAAAGCGGCCAGTTCCTGTTCCACTCTCGGCTGCATAACCTGGAGAGATTCTTTCCCCTCCGTAATCCCGACCCAGACCACTCTGGGGTTTCGCTGGCTGGGGAAAACTCCAAGTCCTTCGATTGTCAGAGAGAAGGCATTGATTCCCTGAACGGCTTTTCGAAGGGAATTCAAAATGGGGTCAACCTGATTTACGGGAATATCTCCCAGAAACTTGATGGTAAGGTGAATCGTCTCCGGTTTGACCCAGCTCACCCGGCAGGCCGTCTTTTGGACCTCTTTTATCAATTTATCCTGAATACGGCCAATCTCTTTCTGAATTTTTGCATCAATGGTTACGGCCACAAAGGCCCGAATAAGATCTTTCATAGGATAAAATCTTCCATAGAGTAAAATTTTTCATAGAGTAACTTTTTCAACATAATACCTTCGAATAAGGTCCAAAGCCATTTGCGAAGCCTGGAGTTTAATCTCTTTGCGCGAGCCCTGGAACCGGAATTCTTTGATAAAAAATGTGTGTCCATCATACAAGCCAATATAAACCAGACCTACGGGCTTTTCGGCACTTCCTCCGCCAGGTCCGGCAATGCCGCTGATGGCAAGTGTCAGGTCCGCCCCGCTTAACCTCCTGATACCGGCACACATCTCCCTGACTGTCTGCTCGCTGACCGCTCCGAAATCGGCCAGGGTTTCCGCACAGACTCCCAATAAATCCTTCTTGGCCTGGTTGCTATACACGACCACACCCTGAAGGAAATATTCGGAACTGCCTGCTATATCCGTGATTCGACTGGCGATCAGGCCACCTGTGCAAGACTCCGCCAGTGCCAGAGTATGACCATGCCGCCGAAGCAGATCACCGACTACCTCCTCCATCTCCTTCATCTGCTCCATCTCCTCCACCTTTTCCATCTGCTCCATGCTCTATACCTGCTCCAAACTCATCAAAGGGGCAGACTCCTCTCCCCTGCCCAGGACAAAATCACTTGAAAAAACAATATCTATCGGTAGTCTCTCATTATATAACCTTGCTTCCTTCCTGTCAACATTGGAAAAACACGGAACCTGAACATAAGCGGCAAAGGGTCTTGATCATAAATTCGGCCACCACATAAACGTCATGCCCGCGAAATATACGTCATTCCCGCGAAGGCGCACATCCAGAAGGGAGCGGCTGGATTCCCGCCTTCGCGGGAATGACGAAATGGCCGAAATGATGATCATGGCCCGACAAAGAAATGAACACACTCATATACCAGGATTTGCCGCTTGCTTTCAGATTTTCAGATGGTCAGAGGTTCAGATGGACAGGAAGAGGGGCCACGCACGACACGAAAACCACAATTGAGGTTCCAAAGGAGTGGGTCGATCCCGGAACGGGCGGCACAGCGCAGAATGAGATCATTGAGGTAGAACGAGCCCCCGCGAACCACGCGGCCACTATTTTCTTTATCCTCATCATACCAATCGTCGCACCATTCCCAGACATTGCCAGCCATATCGAACAGCCCTTCCGGTGTCATGCCAAGAGGATAAGAACCAACAGGCGTAGTCTTGCCGATCTTTGATTCGGAATAATTGGCACGCTTTGGACCAGGCTCTTCATTCCCCCACGGATACTGACGCTGGCCGCCCCCGCTGGCAGCAAATTCCCATTCTGCTTCCGTGGGCAGCCGGTATTGTTCACCCGTCTTCTCACTCAGCCACTGGCAGTAGCGGACTGCATCTTCCCATGAAACACGCACCACCGGCTGATCATCCTGATCAGAGTACTTATCGCGCTTCTCACGATGCGAGGGATCGAATTCTTCATATTCCCGATTGGTTACAGGATATATGGACATGGCAAAGGGCTTGACCTTAACGGTCTTGCCGGTTTTGCCTAATTGGAAGGTCCCTCCTTTAAAATCAACGAAGAAGATAGCGGATCTTAAAGTAATCGGGAACCTCCAAGGGCTTCTGCATCCATCAACCAAAAAAAGTTTTAACTGCTCCGTCCAATACTTGATAGGAACTTGCAATGCCTCTTGATCGCCGTCAATGAGCTGCTGGGCGAATAGAAACTCCAAAAACGATCGGTGGGCGAATTTATAATTTCCCTCAGCATCACGATTAAGCAGAGAGCGGCCGGCCAATTGCCACGTGTCCAGTTTAATGCCAAACAGCCTAGCTGTCGGTTCAATTTCACCGTAGGGAATTCGCCCGCTACCCCGCTTCTCGCGATTGGCAAACAGTTCTATAGCCAGCTTATTGGAGAATTTACGCAAGGCCTCTATATCTTTTATAAAAGGACGATCTCTTTTCAATGCAAAAGCACGCTCCCTTTCCAACCAGGCATCTACCATCGCAGTATATATTTGGTAGCAGTTTTCGAAGGGCTTGTCAGAAACAATCAAATCATCTATATAATCCAGCAGGATCGGCCGCACTACCAGATTCGGGATTTTATCCACTATAGCTTGTGCCTGCTGGCGGCGATCAATCTGTGCCTGCTGCTGGTGCCTTTGCTGAATGGGAAAGCGGCAATCCAAGTAAGCCCGGATCTGTTGATCACTGAAGGGAGAAAGGTAAAGCCTGTCAAAAACATACTGTGGAGGGTCTCCAAGCCGGTGTGGACCAGGTTTAAGAAGGTCGGTGTATTGTGGTATTTCCTCATCTCGCGGGAAAAACTGCGTCCGACAGGTAATAAACACACGATAGAACTTCCTGGTCTGCCGTACGATCTCACTGAGCCTTTGGGCATGGTCCTGAATTGCCTTGATATCCTCATCAAAAGCATCCAGCAGAAGCACAGTATTTCCAGGCGAATGAATTTGTATTAGGCAATCCTCAAGCAACCCTTCTTCTCCTAATGGGATCAATTCCATTTTAAAGGGCTTATGCCAGCGCCATAGATGACGGGCAAAGTAATTCAACAAGAATGAGCTCTTACCCATGCCAGTATCCGCCAGGAGAATATAATGCTTATGAGCTGTATCATGCATGAGTAGATTGTCTATGGTGCTACAAAGGTCTTTGCGCCCAGCAATTTTGTCGCCCCCGGGCTCATCACTTTTCGCTGGGTCCATATCACGCTGGCATTCTGGCCAAATGTAGTATTTAGTTTCACGTTCAATTTGCTCTATGGAAAAGCCTGCTGGGGACAATCGCTTTAGTAGTCTGTGTATCGGACGGAACCAATCCAAAACATCAATAATTTTTCGACGCAGGAGCCACAATGCCGGTAATCCAGTAACGGCAGTTATTACTTCACCTAAATGTTTGTCAAACAGCCACTCCAAGGTTTTCTGCCATCCTGGCGGTAGCTGTTGCCACACATCAAGAATCCATTTCAGCATGATATATTCCTCTTCAGTATGATATATTCCTCGTAACTACTCAGGTTGTTTAGGCTGTAGCCTGTTAGCCTATTAGCTTGTTAGCCTGCAACAGCCTATCTACTGAAGGCTGTTAGTTTAAAAGCCCTTATTGCGGGCGGGACGCATTGTATTCTCCTAACAGCCTAAATGCCTACAGCCTATCTACCTGAGTAGTTACTATTCCTCATATACTTCTCTGAATATTCCTCCGAAATTGAACCTTTTCCAATAAACTCCGCCGCAGGGCCAGAGTATGAGCTTGCCTGGCATGGCCCAGCCAGCTTTGGAGGGAGGGCCTGATTTGATCCAATGACATTTTGCCTGAAGCGTAAAGGCGCTGAAACTTCCGCATCCGCCGCATAAAACAGCGCACATTGCTTTGAGGGAGGAGGCGGCGCTCAGGATAGATCATCTGTCCCAGAAACCGAAATCCGATGGCAACAGGACGAATATGACACTTGCCGTGATGAAAACGCAGCCGCAGACTTTCCAGATACCTTTCCATTTCCCGGCAGACTTCCCAGAGATAGTGCTTATCAGAATCCACCACAATAATATCATCAACGTATCTGGCGTAAAAACGGCAACCCAGCATCTCTTTAGCAAAGTGATCGAATCCATTCAAATAGACATTGGCAAAAAATTGAGAGGTAAGGTTTCCGATTGGCAGACCCTTGCGCCGCTCAAGCAGTGCCGGAGGATCAGCATCCGGTGACAGAGGCTCATCATCGGCAGGTTTCAGAGGATCACCATCCGATGCCGAAGGATCATCAGGTGTCAGAGGATCAGCATTAGGGAAGCAGTCGATCACCGGCTCCTGCGGATTGCTGCTGTCGATAATAAGGTCAATCAGCCACAACACATCGGGATCTTTGATCTTGCGGCGAATCAACCCCTTAAGAATCCGGTGGTCTATCGAGGGGAAATACTTTCTGATATCGCAGTGCAGGACATAGCTGTGCAGGCGCATAGCGTTCTGCACATCACGAATAGCCCGATGAGTGCCTTTACCGATCTGGTTGGCGTAAGACTGCCGGATAAAGGTGGTCTCAAAAAAAGGACCGATCACATTGATCAGGCAGTGATGCATAAGCCGATCGGTGAACGGAGCTTCGGATATCATGCGCTTTTTAGGCTCATAGATAAAGAAGGTGCGATAGCCGCCTGGCTGGTAGCTCTTGGTTATCAGACTGTGCTGAAGCTCTATGAGATTATGTTCAAGGTTTTGGATAAACTGAAGCGCATAGGGTCTGTAGCCCTTGCCTCTTATTGCCTTGCGAAAGGCGACGAATATATTCTCAAAGGAAACAAGCTGTTCCCAGAGGTAGCCATGCCGCTTCATACTACTTCATACCATAACAATTCCATAATCATAACCGGTTTATCCCATTACTGGAAAGTTTTTATGCGTAAAATCGAGTATGCACAAAGTAGGGAATGTTTAAAGTTGAGTATATGCAAAGTTGCGGATAAGTCTACAAGTGTATTCAGGCAAAAAGGCCTCAATCCCGTCATTCCCGCGAAGGCGGGAATCCAGAAGTACTTGTTATCACAAAGACTGGATTCCCGCCTTCGCGGGAATGACGGCAAATACTTACACTTGTAGACGTATGCACAAAATTGCGTATGCCAAAACGTCGAGCAAGCTCAACGCCGAGCATGCTCAACATCAATTATCAATACGGAGAAAAGCCGGTGACGGCATCCCGTTCGAGCCACTGAAAGCCTACCAGGGCTGCCGCCGCCTCACTTGTTTGAGCTTCATCCCTGAAGCCCTATCCCAAATTGGAGCATAAACATTTCTGAGACAGGCGGAATGCCTGTCCTGCGATGCCTGTCCTCCGATGTCTGTCCTGGCAGTAGCGCAAGCGTCTCGCTTGCGCGGTTGGCGGATAGAGAAATTTTGGGATAGACTCCTGTAACCAGGGAATTGCTACCGGAGGAAGCCCCTGTCATGATCCTCTTTGTCCGGCAGTCCGTAAACGGCTGGCATCAACTGAATCATGATCATGATTAAGAGGGACCGCGCACGACACGAAAACCACAATTGTTGTTCCAATTGTGTGGGTCGTTCCTGTTACGGGCGGCACAGCGCAGATTGTTATCATTGTTGTTGAACGAGCCCCCGCGAACCACGCGGCCACTTTCCGGCTTCACCCCGCTTATGGCCCGCACCATGTCGGGCACGATAAGTCAAAAAATGCCTCCTTATGCCATCGAATGCGCATTAGGTAGACTGGCTTTTAACCCAGCCGCCCAGCAGCTTGCCAATTTCTTCCAATTGCTTGATTGCGTACTCATAGGATGAGGTGGAAATGCATTTTAAATCATGACATAATCGCAAAAAAATCCGCAGGGCCACAAGCTCCTCATCCGCAGCCTTGAGCAGGGGCAATTTCTGCCGCCTGTGGTTAGCCACACTGATCAGGCGCAGGAACTCCAGCATCCCATTCTCCAGCCTCACCGCCACACTAAACCGGAGGCTCCTGGGGAATTTATTGGTATGCTGAAACAGCCATTTGGAAAAATCATAGGCCTTCTTGAAAATGACCAATTCTTGCATAATATTCGCCTTTATTCAGATTTTCAGATGGTCAGAGAGTCAGATGATCAGAAAGAGGGACCGCGCACGACACGAAAACCACAAAGGAAGTCCCAATAGTGAGGGACGACCCCGTCACGGGCGGCACAGCGCAGACCGTAACCATGGCCGCTGAACGAGCCCCCGCGAACCACGCGGCCACCTTTTTCTTTCTCCTTACCGTCCGGACCGTGAGGATCTTTCACAACGCCCTGCTGATTACAAAGTTGGTAGTATCCCTCACGATACCAATCCCAGCACCATTCCCAGACATTACCGGCCAGGTCGAACACCCCTTCAGGAGAGCAGCCATCAGGGAAAATCCCTACGGGAGTAACATGTCCTATGTTGCTTCCACCAAAATTGACGATCTCCGGGGATGGTTCCTTATTGCCCCAGGGGTATTTTCGATATTCCTGGCCTTCTTGACCAGGGCCGCTTGCTGCACGCTCCCATTCGGCCTCAGTAGGCAGCCGCCCTCCAGCCCAGCAGGCAAAGGCAGCAGCCTCATACCAGCTCACGCTTACCACCGGGCGGGAAAGGTACCGCTTTTGCTCCTCCCAATTACGCGGCTCTTTATCTTTAAGCTCATCAAAGCCACCGCCTACTTTCCAGTAGTCTTCCTTCTCATAGCCTCCCTCTTCCATAAATCGCTGATATTGCCCAACCGTGACCGGATATTTACTTATTTGATAAGGGGATAATTCCACCTCATGGACCGGTGACTCATCGATACCGTACCTTCCAGTATCCTGATCGAAGTTTCGCTCCTTCTCACTCTTCTTCTGCGCGCCCATCCAGAACCTCCCCCCTGGTATTTCCACCATCGGCCCGGTCTTAGAGTCGCCCTCCTTAAGGCGCGGATCTCCCAGACGACCCAAACTGTCGCCGACCTCGACGCGCTCACGTGCAGACAGCCTGCCCTTATTCAGAAGATCCGCCATCCTCTCAGGCACCCGCCCCAGCAGTTCCCGCCCCAATTCGGTATCTGAGGCGCGATTAGCTCTGATCTCAAGCAGCGCATCACCGGCCAGCCACGCCTTGCGCCAGCAGGATTCATCATCGCCCGCTTGTTTTGGGCAAAGCTCTGCCACCAGGGTCAGAGGTCTATATACTTCTCCGGATACGTAAAACAATCTGCCTACAGCCAGCAGGATCGCCACTCTCCACAGGTCGCCCTGTCCGGCCAACTTACTTACCTCCTCGGCAAGATTTGCCTGCGAGGCCAGATGAGCACCGGCCAGATACTCCTGAACGGTACGATGCGGAAAAGTAAACACTTCAGGCGACCGCTCAATCAACAACCCTGCTCGCTCCTTCATCACCTTGATCATACGGTAAGCCCAAGCGTAGCCATCATCACCATCCTTACCGCCCTTGAGGCCAGCCAATGCTTCTATCAACCTCAACTCGCCAATACCTGCCAATTTATCCTGATCTTTTCCTCCGCCTGTCTGACCATGCGCCTCAAAAGCCAGTTGCCCCAGAGTGCGCTTTAAGTCCACCTCACTGCGGTTTGCTTCAGCAAGGAGCTGTAGCAGGCGTGGCTCTTTTTCCTGCCCACCGGTCTTAATCTGCTCCCAGCGCCATAGCAGCATATTCACGGTCTCTTCGTACAGCAGAGCACGCGCATCAGGCAGACGCCCTGTATTGTGGGCATGCAGCATGGCCATTACGGTCAGAAGCAGCGGGTTGGGTGCCAGCAGTCGCAAATCAGGACGACTCTTCACGGCAAATTGCAACTGACTGATTAATCCAGGGACATCTTTCTGCGACACTCTGCCATTTACGGATAGTTCGCTATACCATGCACAAATAAAGTTGTTAATCTTCTCCTGATCAAAGAGAGCCAGCTCAAAGGAAGGAAAAGTATCAGACGACAAGCGCAGATCTTGCTCATCGGGATGAGCAGTCGCCTGAGTAGAGTAAGCAGACTGAGTAGACTGAGCAGGCAGCTTAGTGCCAGACGTCTTTGCTTCAGGCGGCTGGTAGGAAAGTACCCGGCAGGTCACCAAAAAGCGGCACTTCCCATAGCGTTCGGCAAAGGCAGCCACGGCATCCCGCACAAAAAGACGCTGGCTTGAGCTTGGCACCTCATCAAGCCCATCCAGCAAAACCATAGTCCTGCCCGCACGAAGAGCCTGTTCGATGAGACCAGCAGCGGAACTCAGATTCTGTTCATCAAGCCCTTTTTTGATAAAATTCCACAGATGCTTCGGCATAGCCTTATCTGGAAGTGGATCGGGCAGGCTGCGGGCAAAGTCGCGCAGAATAACGATGACGGGCAGCGTCTCCTCATCTGGCCAACCTGGTAGATTGCCATTGAGCGGGTTGGCCTCAGGCTCAAAAACATAGGCGGCCAAACAGTAGGCCAGATGATTGACAAAGGTGGACTTGCCTCCGCCAGGATCACCCAGCAGCACCAGAAGGCGATTGGCAATAGTTGCCTCCAGGGCAGGCAAAGGCCGTGTGTTCCGATCTTCAGAGAGATCGAGATCCCTGCATCGTCCCTTTGCTCCTACTTCAGTTTTATTAACTGGCACCCTGCTGCTGGTGTCCAGGTCTACATAGATACTGGCAAGACAAAGAGGTTTTTGGCCGGAGGCCGCATCGGCTGTGCCCTTATCCAAACCGAGCAGGGGCAAATGCTTGCAGGCTGCGGCCACCATACGGCAGTAGCTGGCTTTGATCTCGGCGGGATCTACAGGATCTTCCGTTTTTTGACCAACGTTGTCATCGCGCTGCACAGTGTAGACATTGCCCTGCACAGTACCCATAACTATTCCATGCCCACTGGCAAACACTGCGCCCGGACTCTGGACAATGGCGTTGCCATTCTGCACATTGGTTTGGGTTATGCCAGTATCCAGACCGTGTTGCTTCAGAATGCCGAGCAGGTTCTTAGCTTGCTCCACAACTTCTACATCCTTCTCTGCGCCAGATACAGCCAGTTCTTCCCTTAATACTTCCTGCCTGCTCTTGGAAGGCTTCTTTTCCACAAGATCCAAGGCGCCCGCGATATCCGCTTTCTTGCCAAACTTACGGATAACAAGGGCCTTCAGACCCGTATAGCTGTCCATTACTGCCTGCGTGGCCGCACCCATAAATGGAGCTATTAGTGCTTCCAAAATCAACATATTCATGTCTGAATTATTTTTTTCTTTTTTTTCAATATGTTGAAGCCATTGATCTGATAAACTGTGCTCAATAACTTTATTCTTGATGCAAACCGGATCAGAATGAGAGTTAATAATACCAGCTAAATAAAGCTTCCTTTTTATTGCATTACTTAATTTTTCCTCTCCATGATGTTTAAGTTTTATAATAGCCTCTCTTATCTCGCTATCATTTTCTACTAATCCTCTAATGTGATCAATTGGAGCTTTATCAAGGTAAGTTAAGTAGAGCTTATTAACTATATCGTCTACAGTTTTAACACCTATTTCTTTACCTTCACAAAGGTAAGTTTCCACTTCTGAGCAGATATCCCATGTTATTCTGGGATTTCCATTCGCCCAAAAGTATAACCTTTTTATTACATCATCAGAGAGCTTAAGTTCTGCTTTATTTAAAAATTTCAAAAACTCATCGTAGTTAAAATCATCCAAAAATATCTCCTGACCAATATTGAACGGTGATATAAAGTCATTTTTTATAAGCGCTATAGGCCTTGCCACACCAGAAAGAATATAGGTCAATCTTTTATATTCTGGAAAATTAACACGTGCGTAATAAATACTCCTAATTTGTACGAATATCTGTTCTGAAAATTGTTTTTTAGTTAATGCATCTATCTCATCAAGAATAATAACTAACTTACCTGATATAGTCTTTAGTAAAACTCTTAGTTCATCAGCGTGTTCTTCATACCCTTCACGCATTAATTTCTTTCGACCATCGTAAATTAGATCTTTTACTTTATTAAAAGTATCCTTATTAGTTTCTATAGCCATGTCAATAACGTTTTGAAAATATTTCCTCGCTGATTCACCCAATATAGCCGATAAGTCTAAGTAAACGAAGATATTATTATCATTTTGCAATTCTCTTTTTGCATTTATAAGAAGGTTAGTTTTCCCCATTTGTCTTGCTACAAGAATATAACCAGGTCTCTCCATATCTTCAATGACTTGTCTGAGTATGTAATCTGCATGTCTATGGATATATAAGCTTTTTGGAATTATAGTACATGGTGTTAGTATCTTATCTTTCATAGTTAATCCATTATAGTAACTGATCTTTGGTTTTTTGAATAATTCTATCTATAGAGTAGGCAGGAATATTTCGGTAGTCTATGTAATACTGAACAAAATGTTTTATCAATCTCGGTAAACCTTTTAACTCTATAATTATATGTCGCTTTTCCTCATTAGAAAAATTAATATTCAAAGCGTTCGTTATAATGCTTAGTAGCTGTTCCATTTCTTTTTCTTCCCAATATTCTTGATCAACAAATTTAATATATTGACATACTTTTTTTTGGAAAGGGGGAATATGCTCTTTAGGAGCTTGGATAGTAGAAAAAATAAATTTAATATTCGCACATGGGTAATTATTTGTACGATTGATTAACAGCGATGATACACTTTGGACAAATTTCTTAAAAAATTTGATGCTATCTACAGGTATTTCCTCGATGAGAACGTAGATTTTTTTATTATTAAAATGCTTTTGTAAGAGATCTAAAATCTTGCCTATAGTTTCTTCTAGGTCTATATTTGCTAATCTTAAACTAGTCTCTGCGCTTGGTTCTAATATTTTTAGTAATTCTGAATAAATTTTGTAAAATAATTTTTCAATTTTATAGCCACTACAAACGCCTAACAAAATTTGGCGATATTCTTTATTTGCTCGAATTAGGTTTCTTAGAATAGAGCATGTTTTCCCACTTCCGCTTGGTCCGCTTATCCAAATGTCAAAAAAATTTAAATCATTCTGTAGTTCATAGTCTTTCTGCCTAACTAAGTAATAGTCATCATACTCTCTACTGTAAACTTCAAATAATACTTTTTTAACTAATTGACGTTCTATAATAATATTAGAATTAGCTATATTTTTATCTTCTTCCCTAATTGGTGAAAAATTTAGATCATCAAATGCACATTTGCTTAAAAACACAGCTAAGCATAGCGATGTGGCTGCTTCTGCTGCAACTTTCTGATTTTCTTCTTTATTCAGAAACTTATTCCCATCGCCATAATCGCAAATACCCTTGATAATAATCCACTCCAAATTTTTACTCTCTGCCGATGAACAAACTCCATAGCTTTCCATATCTCCGCCCTTCGCGTAAGGGCAAGCTTTTAATAGGTCTTTTTTATAATCAAGGTTATCAACTAAAGATTCGCCACAAATGATAGTTCCAAAAAAAATTTTTGCTTCTTTTTCATATGGTAATACATACTTCCATCCTTTGATATTTTTAAACCTGTTCAGCAGTTTGACGCCCGAAGGTGTGATATGCCCCCTATTTATCGTTTCCTTACCAACACGTTGAATATCATACGGAAATACTGCTTCCGATACCAATACATCACCAATATTTTGTTCCTTAGCATTCGAACCAAAAGCTATTCCAACCATAACAATAGCCTTTGGTTTCCAGCAATCAATAGCATTTATAACAGTAATTATGGAACTCTCCCTAGATGAAGACCCCATTTCACACTGAACATGGATTATCGCATATGCTCCAAAAACTCCTATATAATAAGTCTGGTTTTCATAATAAATCTGTAATATTTTATCATATCCAGGAAATGGCTTTAAGCTATTATGAACAGCCCATGTTTCAATTGGTGTGGCTGTAACAATCAGGAGACTAAGGTCTTCTCTAATTTCTTTTGTATCAGCATACGACACCTCTGTATAACTCAACATATCTGTATAACTCAGCATAATTAAGATCCTCCTCGAAGAAGTCACTTATAGCATTACCAATGCAGCAATTATTGTCTCCATAAATACTCACTTGTAAATATTTTCCCAGCTTGCAGAGCTGCCGAATCCAAAATATCTCTCCGAATTTATAGCTTTCCAGAAGTAAATTCATTATACTATCCATATTGCCTAAAATTCAATTTAATTCGCCCATATCTCATAGTCAGGAAGTCTTTCTTGTTAGTAAGTCGCTCTTGTCAACAAATCGCTCTTGTCATTGATTTATGGCATTGTTTGTTCCAACTCCGTCTTATCTTAGTTCCAACTCTGCCTTATAATGTGGAAGCGCCATCCTGGCGCTTATTCAAGCTTATGAAATCCGCTTTCAATTCTAAGGCGCTTATTCAAGCGGCTGGAAGCCGCTTCCACTATGAGGGTAACAGGGTCAGGAGCATAGGTGTTAAGCTAATAAGCGGCTATCCGAAAAGTCCTGGGAACCATCATCAGTGTTGGGGGCATCCCCACTTTTCGGATAGCCTCTAAGTCCTTTAATTTCTCGTTGTAGTACTTCCAGAAATAAGTTAGATGCGATTGCCCTATATGTAGCCCTTTCGACTGAAGAGAATCTCTTTACTGAAGAGAAATTTTTTATAGAAGAGTAATTAATTGGCCTTATGACCGTCTTAATTAATGTAAATAATATTCACAGCTTGTTTTCCCCCCCAAGACCATATTTGATGGTTCATAACCTTATTTTATGAATAAGCTTAATAAGGCTTAATCAGGCAGATAAATCGTATGCTTACCGTATATTTATTGTTGCCTTTTTGCCTCTTTCGCATCTTCATTTGATAACGGATCTGCAAAAGTCTTATTTCTAAGAAAGTGCTTGATAATTATCATATTTTAAATTGTACTAATCAAGGTGCAGTTTCAGGTTTTCTACAAGCGATAGCTAATATCCCCCCAAGGATGTTTAATGATTTATTTATGGGGTGGAGGAGGTGATTAGTGGCGTCGAAAACAAAAAAAGAGAAGTACGTATGTCGGAAATATCGTAATCAATTAATGATCGTTTCTTAGGTTCTGACAGGAGAAAAGCCATGTATACAAGAGATTATAAAGTATATACTATGACCTTAGCTATTATCATAGCGACAAGTTTTATTTTGGCCTCTGTGGCCACGGCACAGATAAGAACATCGACGGGGTCTACACTGAGTACAACGTCGTCGAGCAGCGGAACATCATCGACCGGTTTAACTACGAGTCAAACTAGTAGCGATCGAAATGCGCAGTGGTATCAATATTCTACTGGTTCTAACCCATTGACCGGAACATCATGGAGTACGGGCTCATACGGACCGGATTTTGGAATCGGGCAGACCGGCTCATTCATGAATACCTATAGCCCCTGGACCGGCGCGTCTAGTACCGGAACCGGAGGAATGACCTATGCCGGCGGTCTGCCGATCTACACGGGCGCAGGTTCCATATTGGGAAACATAAACTACGGCCCATTGACGGGCTATGTAAATACCATGAGCGGCATCCCGAACTATAACACGGCTGCCGGTTATGGCGGTTATGGCCTCTATGGCGGTTATGGTGGCCTTGGCGGTTACGGCGGTTATGGCCTCTATGGCGGTTATGGTGGCCTTGGCGGTTATGGCGGTTATGGCGGTTATGGCGGTTACGGCGGTTACGGCGGTTATGGCGGTTACGGCGGTTATGGCGGTTACGGCGGTTACGGCGGTTACGGCCTCTATGGGGGCCTTGGCGGCTATGGCAGTTATGGTGGTTATGGTGGTTATGGCATCTATGGGCTCTTCTAGCACCACATACAGCCCGTACCTCTATTAAGAAGAGCCTAAAACTGGAAGTTAACGAGGGCGTGTATGCAAGCTAATGGATTTCCTGCATCAGGAAACGGTTTCACGTTTGCAGAAACCTTATGAGCGGGACTTTGCATACACAGCCAGAACAAAAAGAGCATCCCGCTTGAAGAGGGCGGGATGCTCTTTTTACTTCTGATCCCAAAGCCAGCTCAATATGGAATATATCTTCACAGTCGGATGCCTTTTGGAAGTCTCGTTGTAATACTAAGTACACTGCGCATTAAATACGCAGCCAGTTAAAGGCAATAGATTATTGTAGGGGCAGGCCCCCGTGCCTGCCCGTAGCTCATTGTAGACGGCCACAGGGGGCCGCCCCTACAAACAGCAACGACCCCAAGGATTGTTATTTCTATCTGGCCGCGTATTTACCGCGCGGTGTACTAAGAGCCTATCCCAAAACCCCTTTTCGCGTAACGGATGTGCCGGTTGCCTTGGGTTTTGGGATGGCCACTAAGTACACATCGCGGGAATTACGCGGCCACCAATAAAGCCCCTCACCCCGGCCCTCTCCCCAAAGGGGCG
>Ga0307378_10006136_pt1 | contig 16550 bp, 6 predicted proteins | sample UN1MG_FD_202238 | JGI IMG/M metagenome (GOLD analysis project Ga0307378, IMG submission 202238) | Soil microbial communities from Risofladan, Vaasa, Finland - UN-1 | ecosystem: Environmental > Terrestrial > Soil > Coastal area > Acid sulfate soil | place: Finland: Risofladan, Vaasa | collected... | reverse complement strand
CGACCAACACGGCGACACGCTCGGCAACCTCGTGTCGCTGATCATCGTCGACCTCCCCGTCGACGAGCCCGATCCCGTCGAGCGGCTCCGACGGATCCATGCGATGACCAGCGAGCTGAAGGGATCCGGGCTGGTCGACGGCGCGCACCGGATCCTCGACGTCGCCGACGCGATCACGCCGCTGGCCGGCCCGTTGACCCGCTACGTCAGCCGCACGATCCCGATGAACCTCGTGATCACCAACATCCCCGGCCCGCCCATCCCGCTGTACCTGCGCGGTGCCCGGTTCGTGCGGGTGTTCCCGTACGTCGAGGTGATCGACAACGAGGGCCTGACGATCGCCGTCGTCTCCTACGAGGACGAACTCCACTTCGGCATCACGGCCGATCGCGACGTGATGCCCGACCTTGGCGACGTCGCCGCGTCGATCGAGCACGAGTTCGCCGCACTCGCAAAGCGCCGCTGAGCCGTCACGCCAAGCTACCCACCGTTCGTCGGGCTGGACGCCCGGCACAACGCTCGAGCAACGCGTCGTAGTCTGAGATTCGGAGGTGCAACGCCATGGCCGACCTACTGGACGTCGACGGACTGCTCATCGACATCGACGGAGTGCTCACGGTGTCGTGGGTGCCGATCGACGGCGTGGACGAGGCGCTCGAGACTCTGCGCTCGTCGGGCATCCCGCTGCGGTTCGCGACGAACACGACGACGCGCACACGCGCCGAGGTGGCCCGGCTGCTCAGCGAGGCTGGCATTCCCGTCGAGGTCGGCGAGATCCTCACGGCGCCCGCAGCGACCGCCGCGCACCTGCGCCGAGAGCACTCGGACGCTCGGGTGTTCCTGCTGAACACCGGCGACCTGTCCGACGACCTCCGAGGAATCGACATCGTCGACTCGGGCCCCGCCGACGTGGTGGTGATCGGCGGTGCCGGCGTCGACTTCACGCACGAACAGCTCAACGAGGCGTTTCGCTTGATTCTCGGCGGCGCCGCGTTCGTGGCGATGCACCGCAACATGTACTGGCGAACGTCCGCCGGGCTGGAGCTCGACACGGGTGCGTACGTGCGGGCGCTGGAAGAGGCGACGGGCGTCGAGCCGGTCGTGCTCGGCAAGCCGTCGCCCGACTTCTTCGCGACCGGGGTCACCGAACTCGGCCTGGACGCCGGACGGGTGGCGATGGTCGGCGACGATCTTCACAACGACGTGCTCGGCGCCCAACACGCAGGCCTGCGCGGCGTACTCGTGCGCACCGGGAAGTTCCGGCCGGAGGTGTTGGCCGCGAGCGACGAACACCCCGACGTCGTCATCGACTCCTTCGCCGAACTGCCGTCGCTGTTCTGAACGCGTCCCCCCTGCGTGAGAGAGCTGCCACGTACGAGGCACGCCGTGATTGGACAGCCGGTGTGTCCGATAGCACTCGCCCCGGCGGACCGTCGTGAGCAACACTGTCCGGGGGCCTGAAGGGGGCGAGCTTGGATTGCGGGAACTGTGGACGTACGAATCGGGGTGACTCCCGGTTCTGCGACGCCTGCGGCACGAAGCTCGTCCTGCGATGTGGGTCCTGTGATCGCGAGCTGAATCCGGACGCGAAGTTCTGCGACGGCTGCGGCGCCCAGGTTGAATCCTCGCCCAGTCCAGCGGTCGCCAACGTGCCATCGACGGCCGTCCGAAAGACGGTGACCGTTCTGTTCTGCGATCTCGTCGGATCGACCGCCTTCGCCGAGGCAGTCGATCCCGAATCGGCGCGCGACGCGATGGCCCGGTATCACCAGATGGCCAGCGACACGATCGAACGACACGGCGGCAGCCTCGCAAAGTTCATCGGCGACGGCGTGATGGCGCTGTTCGGTGTCCCAGAAGTCGCCGAAGACGACGCCGAACGGGCGGTCGCCGCCGGCCACGACCTCCAGCAGGGCTTTGCTGCCATCCGCGACCACATCGACAGCCGCTACGGCGCCGAGGTCGGACTTCGGGTCGGGATCAACACCGGCGAGGTGGTGATCGACGACAACGATGCCGACCTGGTCGGTGATGTGCTCAACACGGCGGCTCGCCTCGAAGGCGAGTGCACGCCGGGCGAGGTGCTCGTCGGCGAGGACACATGGCGCCTCACGCGGTCGACGCACACCTTCGAGGTGCTCGGCGAGGTCGAGGTGAAGGGCAAGCGCCACGGCCTGGCAACCTTCCAACTCGTCGAGGTCGGCGAGACTGCAGCGGCGCGAAGCGGGACGATCGACGACGCCACGCCATTCGTCGGACGAGCAGCCGAACTCGACCGGCTGACGGAGGTGTTCGACCAGGCCGTCGCCGAGGGTGTTGCCAAGCTGACCACGATCATCGGTGCGCCCGGCGTCGGCAAGACCCGCCTCTCACGAGAGCTGGGACGAGCGCTGGCCGACCGAGCCGACGTGATCGAATTGCGCTGCGAGCGAGCGGGATCGACGACGTTCGCGCCGATCGCCGAGCTGATCCGCGAATCGGCCGCCATCGGCGACGACCACTCACCCGAACATGCTCGCGCTGCCCTGGCCGAATTGGTCGACGGAACGACGGATGCGGCCAGAGTCACCGAACTGTTGGCGAGCATCGTGGGCGCCGCGCCGAGCCGGTCGACGGAAGACTCGTTCTTCGGGGCACGTCGGCTCGTCGAGATCCTCGCCGCCCGACGACCGATCGTGCTCGTGATCGACGACATCCAGTGGGCGGAGCCGCTGTTTCTCGACTTGCTCGAACACCTCGTCCGCTGGGTCGCGGGGCCAGCGATGATCGTCGGGCTCGCTCGCCCGGAGCTCCGCGAGATCCGCCCGACGCTCGCCGAGAGCGGCCGCCAGGTCAGCCTCGTCGTCTCGCTCGAAGGCCTCGACGCCGCCGCAACGGCGGAACTCGCCGCCCGCCTCCTGGGGACCGATTCGCTGCCCGACGAGCTCGCCGCTCGGCTTCCCGATTCGACCGACGGCAACCCGTTGTTCGTGCGCGAACTGGTCCGCATGCTGGTCGACGATCGAGTCATCACCGAGGTCGACGGGGTCTGGCGGCTGGCGATCGACGCCGATGCGGTCGAGGTGCCGCCGACCATCCAGTCGCTGCTCGCCACACGCATCGAGCGGCTGCCCGATGACGACCGTCGGGTCATCGAGCTGGCCTCGGTCATCGGCCCCGAGTTCCCCCTCGGTGCCTTGGTCGCCATCGCTGATGGAGTCTCGGCGTCCGACATCAATCGCGCTCTCGACCGGATGCGCCGACGTGAGCAGATCGAGCCGACCGGCTCGTACTGGGGCGACGAACCGGTGTACCGGTTCCACCACGTGTTGATCCGCGATGCGGCCTACCGGCGTTTGCTCAAGGGTGCTCGCGCCGACCTCCACCTGCGGATCGGGCAGTGGATGCACGACACAGCCGGGGACGCGGCAGGTGAACTCGGGGTCACGATCGCCTACCACTTCGAGCAGACGTTCCAGTACCGGCGTCAACTCGGGGTCGACAACGAGGAGTCGATGGAGGCAGGTCAGCAGGCAGCCGATCTGTTGCGGGTCGCCGCCGAAGATGCGCTCGCCCGCGACGATCTCGCCGCGGCAGGCCGACTCGCGCTCCGGGCCGTGGACTGCCTCGACGTCGCCGCCCCGGAACTGCCCAACCTGCTGATCCTCACCTGCGAGGCGCTCCTGTCGGCCGGTGACGTCACCCGGGGCGGTCCAGCCCTGAAGCTGCTCGACGATCGAGCGGTCGGCGATGACCGCCTGACCGCATGGGCGACCTGCTTCCGCGCCGAGGTCGTCGTGCTCACCGACCCGAGCGGCCTGACGGACGCTGCCGAGGCAGTCGACCGAGCGGCCGAACGACTTGCGGACCTCGACGACAACGCCGGTGTCGCCAAGGCCCGACAGGTCCGAGCGGCCGCACTGGCCCGGCTGGGTCGGGTCGGTGACTGTGAGACCGAACTCGACGAGGCGCTCACCGCGGCGCGCGCGGCCGACGACCGCAGGCGGATCACCGCGGTGCTGGAGGCTGCGCCGGTCGCCGCGCTCTGGGGCCCGAGCCCGGTGCCTCGCGCTGGCGGACGCTGCCTCGACGTGATGCGACTGTCGCGGATCACCGCCGACTCCCCTGCGGTGCAGGCCACCTCCGTTCGCTGCCAGGCGGTGCTCGAAGCACTCCGGGGTCGACACGAGACGGCTCGAGACCTGCTCGCATCGGCCCGCACGACCGGCGAGGAGATCGGACTCCGCCACGGCCTGCTCGAGACGGACCTGTACGCGGGCATCGTCGAGCTGCTCGCCGGTGACCCGGTGGCCGCCGAGCCCTACCTTCGGCGAGCGTACGGCGGGCTCGGACAACTCGGCATCGGCGCCGACGCCGGCCAGGCCGCCGCCCATCTGGCCCGGGCATTGCTTCAACAGGGCCGCGTCGACGAGGCCGAGGAGATGGCAACCGATTCCGATGCCCTCGCCGGCCAGAATCCTCAGACCGCGATCGTGGCACGCTCGGTGCTCGCCGAAGTGCTCGCGGTCCGCGGCGAACTCGCCGAGGCCCGCCGGCTCGCCGAGGAGGCCGCCGCACTCGCGGCGACCTCGGACATCGTGGTCGATCACGCCAACGCGCTCGCCTCCCTCGCCCGGGTGCGAGAAGCCGGGGGTGACCTCGATGGCGCCCGCGAGGCCGCGTCGTCGGCCAACGAGTTGTATGAAGCCAAGGGCGCAGCCGTGCGAGTCGAGGTGACAAACGCTCCGGCCGGGACGGTGGTCGAGCCCCTCCACTCCGACCCGTCGACCTCGGTGGGCACCCGTCGCCCGGAGGCCCGCCGCCGCGCACCCGAAGGCCACCTGAACGCGGCGGCCCGAACCATGGTCGAGTACCGCATGGCGAGCGACAGCCGATCTCGTCTGTCGGCGCGTCTCGTCGTCGACGACCGTCGGCAGATCATCGCGGGCCGGTACCAGGGTCCCGATTTCATCGAAGGCGTGCTGTCGTCGATGGCTCGGGACGGCTACGAATTGTCGAGCATCGACTGGGACGATCTCGCCTTCCGCGGCGAGCGGCTCTGCCTCGCGCGGGGGACGTGGAATCTCGTACCGATCGACACCGCCACCACTGCGGGCGGACCACTCACGCTCGATTTCCTGCTGCTCACCCGCGTCGACGATGACGACGAGATCGACCTCTGGGTGGGGTTCGACGCCGACGACTTGGCGGCCGCTCTTGCGGAACTCGATCGCCTATACATCGCGACCCTCGACCCGGGACGCGCCCTCGTCACCTACTCACACTCGACCGTGCATCGGCGGAGCAGTTCGGGGATACCGACCGCCGACGGCTTCACGCGTGACTACAGCTCGGTTGACCACCGGAGCATCGGATGGGGCGTCACCGAAGGCAGAGCGGCTTACGAGGAACGCCTCGCGACGCTGCTCAGCGCCGTCGACGACTTCACGAACTGGGTGGAACATGTACACCGCGAACGGCCGCCGGTCGGGTCGTTCTCGGCACGCGTGGCCGGGCAGAGCCTCGACGGCGCAGACTTCGAAGACCGCTACCACGTGGTCGCCCACCTCGATCCGGCAACGGGTTTGGCGGACCGGACCGAACAGTTCGCCGAACACGACGTAGCCGCAGCGATCGCCCGCGCCGATGAACTCCGGGCGGAATACGCCCAGGATCGGATTCAGCCGAACGACGCTGTCTTCGTGGGCGGTCGCGCCAACCTTGCGACGATCTTCGCCGACGAAGAGACGTTCCTCGGCTGCTTCGCCGACGGTTTCACGGCGACGCTGGCCGACGGCACCACGATCGACAAGGGAGCCATCGAGCGAGGCGAGGTCGAGCCGACCGCTCTCGGCTATGGCATCGAGCAACGGCGCATGGTTCGGGTATCGATCGAGCCGTTGGCGATGATCCGCTGCGTTGCGCCGGATGGGCGCGTCACGTTCGTGGTCGAGGAGATCGACGACCACAAGCGGCTGGTCGCCGTGAAGGTGTTCGCCGCGGACCGACTGTGGGATGCGGTGATCGAACTCGACCGCCGCCAGATCGAGTTGCTCCCGACCGAGCTTCGCCCGCTGTTCGCAGCATGCCTGCGCCAGACCGAGGCGGCCGGCCGAGGCCGGAGCCGCGAGGCACTCCGCGACGCAATGCCCGATGGCTTCCTGTTCATCGATCATCGCCAGCTCGGCTTCGGGACGCTGTCACGCGACGAGTTCATCTCGGTCTGGACATCCGACGCGCCGGGTGTTCAGGTCGCGAACCAGGAACTGTTCCGTTGCCCGGCCGGGCTCGCGGCGGGCGTCGAATTCTGGTCGGGGACGGAGGCGGTCGACGACACGATCACGATTCCGAACATCTCAGTTGCCCTGTGTGATGGCGATCGCCTCATCGCCTTCGAGCTGTACGACGAGGGCGACGAGGCCAGCGCCATCGCCAGGGTCATCGAGCACGCTCGATCGCTCGGGGTCCCGATCGACGACGCCGACCTCCTCACGATGCCGGCCGATGCACCCTGGAACGAGGCGCATCGGACGATGATCGACTGGCGGCATGCCGGGCGAACTTCCTCGACGCTCAGCGACCAAGTCGTCATCGATGATCGACGATCGCTCTTCCAGAACACCCGGTCCGGGAAGGAGGCATGGGATGCGATCGTCACGTCGTTCGGCGTCCACGGCTACCGGATCACGTCGTCGAAGGTCGAGCCGGTTGCAGCTCGCGACGGGGACCTGATCCTGCTGCAGAGCACCTGGTACCTGACCGAGTTCGAGCGCGCGGAGCCCGTTCCGGACGGTCATCGGTCGGCCCAGCTCGAGGTCGAATTCCTCAACCTTGCCCGACTCGGAGCGAACGGTCTGTTCGATCTGTTCGTCGTCTTCGACCCCGACGACCTCGCAGCGGCGGTCGAGGAACTCGACCGCCTGGCGGCGAACTCGGCCGGGCCCGAGATGTCGTTGGGGTTGGCCTCGGTTGGCCTGTCTCATCGACAAGCGAACCGCTGGGACTCCGACGGTCTCTGGCTGGTCCTTGCTCGCGACCTGGCGGTCAACGACCATCGTTCGCTCGCGTGGGGCAGTCACGATCGAGCGGGATACGTGGAACGCCATCAGGCCCTGGTCGACACGACCACCAGCTCGACGACATGGACGCCGGTCATCCTCGAGCTTCGTGGGCCGGTCTCGCTCAGCCGATTCGCTCTTCGAGCACACACGACCGACGGCGTCCTGATCGAAGACCGGCGGATCAATGTGGTGGTCCAGAGTCCCGCGACCGGTCTGATCACCTCGGTCGACCAGTACTCACTCGACGACCTGGAAGCTGCCCACGCCCGATTCGAGGAACTGGCCGCCGAGCACGAACACACCCGGATCCCGCCGAACGACGCCGTCTTCGTCGGCGGCCGGGCGAACATCACCGCCCGCGTCGGCGACACCGAGGCGTTTCTCGCCTGCTTCGCCGACGACTTCACCGCGACGTTGGCCGACGGCACCACGATCGAAAAAGCCCACCTCGAGCGCGGCGACATCGAGCCGTCAGCGCTCGGCTACGGCGGCGAGCAACGCACCGTGGTGAAGGTCACGTCCGACCGGCTGGCGGTGATTCGGATCATCTCCGATGGCGGCGACGTGCTCTACGCAGTCGAGGAAACCGATACAGACGGGCGGTTGACAGCGATGTTCGTGTCGCCGGCCAGCTCGGCCGCCGACGCCCTTCGCTGGACCGGCCCACGCATGGTGGACATCCGCCCACCCGAGCTGCGACAGATGAGCCAGACAATTCTCGACATGTCGGTGGCCATCGTCCACGGCGATGCCGACGCACTCCGGGATCTGACGACGCCCGACTTCCGGTGGATCGATCATCGCCAACTCGGCTTCGGCTCGTTCGATCGCGCCGACTGGATCGAGTTCGCCCGGTCGAACGCCGCATCGGCGTCATGGATGCTCGTCGGCGAGTACGACCTGATGTTGACCCCCTTCGGATCGATCGATCGAATCTCGATGTGGGAAGGCGCTGAGGATCTGTACGACACGGTCTCGTTTCCATCGTTGGCAGTCACGCTGTTCGACGGCGACAGACTCGTCGGAGTCGAGCTGTACGAAGAGGATGACGAGGCGGTCGCCATCGCCCGACTCGCCGAACACGAAGCGCGGCTCGCGAGCGAGCCGGTCACCGGCTGGTTCGACGGCAACTCGATCGATCCAGCGTTCCTCGCTCGACTGTCACCAACACTGCGTGACCAGGCACACGTCGTGGCCGACATGGCGGTGGCGGTCGCCGGCGCCGACCTCGCCCGGCTGAACACGTTCCTTGCCGACGACTTCCGCACCGACGACCTCCGACCCTTGGGCTGGGGACCTCGGGACCGCGCAGCGTTCCTGGAGTCGGTGGCGGATCGACCGAGCACGCTCGGTGTCGGCCTCATCACCGGCACGCTGCATCGCATCGTCGACGGAGCCGGCGTCACTGCGTACGAGGTCGAGACCAACCCGCACGGTGAGGGAGCCCCGATCGTCGAGCGTGGCATCGCCGTGATGACCGCTCGGGCCGGCCGACTCACCTGGATGGGCCTCTACCCGGACGACCAACTCGATGCTGCAACCGCCCGTTTCGAGGAGATCGCAGCGGCTCTCGGAGCCAGGGAGAGATCCCAGACCGCGGCCGCCGCCCACGAACCGTGGAATCGGGCCGACCGGCTCACTCACGGGTGGTTGGCGAGCGACGACTGGACCACTCTCGTGTCTGACGAGATCGTCATCGACGATCGGCGCGCCAGCCACGCCACCGTGTACAGCGGGCGCGACGAGGCCCTGACAGGCTGGGCGATCGTCGGCGAGATGTCCGCCGAACACACGACCCTTGCCACGCGAGGCGACGACCTGGCGCTCTCGTCGGTCGTGATGTGGTTGGAGGGCCAGAGGGACGTCTCTGAGGTCCGGGCCCTCCGGGTCGACCGATGGAATGCCGACGACCTCCTCGAGCGATCCGTCATCTTCGATCCCGACGATCTGTCGGCCGCCGTGGTCGAACTGAATCGACTCGTGCTCGACGGTGACGCCGACGCGATCGACGTCGGCGACGCGGCGTTGATGAGTGCCCTCGAAGCGATCACCGACCACGACAGAGAACGCTCGCAGCTCCATTTCCATCCAGAGTTCGAACACGTCGACCATCGGGCCATCGGCTGGGCAACGACCGACCGAGAAGCGTTCATGGCGCGGTCAGACTCCCTCCGGGAACTGACGGCCGAGGTCACCTACTACCTGCCGCGCTTCAAACGAGGCACTCATCCGGCTGTCCTGTTCGGTGAGTACTGCCTTCGCGGCTCAACCGAACTCGGCGTCGAGGTGGAACACTCGTCGTTGCTCGTGAACGAGATCGATCTCGCGACCGGCATCGTCATGCGAACCGACCAGTTCGAGATCGACGACCGCGGGGGCGCCGACGAGCGAATGGCAGAGATCGAAGCGGCAGCAGCTCGTGAGCTGGTGCAACCGAACGACGCCGTGATCGTCAGCGGGGCCGCCAACATCTTCACGCTGACGGGCCGCCACGAACAGTTCGTCGACCGATTCAGCGACGACTTCGAGGGCCTGTTGCCCGATGGCCGAAGCGTCACGAAGTTCGACATTGCGACCGGCTCGGTGACTCCCGAGGAGCTCGGCTTCGGTCTCGTCGAGCGTGAGCTGTTCGCCGTCGACGGGGACGGGTTCGCAGCGTTCGACACGGTTCGCGACGATACGACGGCGCGATCCATCGAGATCATCGACGACACGCATCGCATCCGTCACATCAGACGGTTCAGCCCAGGATCGACCGCCGAGTGCCACGAGTTCTTCAGCACACACTTGTCGCCCGCTTCCGAACTCCCGTTTCGACGATTCGGCGAGGCGCTCCCGATGCGCACCTTCCCTGCTGACCTCCTGTCCGACGACTTCCAAATGATCGACCACCGATCGATCGGCCTCGGCGCCCCGGACCGAGCTGCGTACCTGGACAGCGTGGAGGCGCTCAAGGCAATGGGCGGTCTGGTCTTCCGTCGATCTGTCATCCGCTCGGTACCGACAGCCACACTCCTGCTCGTCAGAACCGAGTATCCGGATCTCAGCGGCGGGCACGACTTCGTCGGGCACATCACGCTCATGACCTGCGACGCCGAACAGGTGACCCGCATAGAGCACTTCGACACGGACGGCATCGACAGCGCCATCGCCCGTTTCGAGGACCACACCAGCTGACGATCACTGCGGGGCCGCGCAACGGATGGCACGTTTACATCAGGGGTCAGACCCGCGATGTAATCAGATGGTGTTGCCGGCGAACTGGGCGTTGTAGAGGCGCCAGTAGGCGCCGTGCGACTCGAGGAGCGAGTCGTGGTTGCCCTGCTCGACGATCTGGCCGTCCTCCATCACGAGGATCACGTCGGCGCCACGAATGGTCGACAGCCGGTGAGCGATCACGAAGCTCGTGCGGTTCGCCCGCAGGTTGTTCATCGCCTCCTGGATCAACACCTCGGTGCGGGTGTCGACCGAGCTGGTCGCCTCGTCGAGGATCAGGATCGCCGGGTTGTTGAGGAAGGCACGGGCGATCGTCATCAGCTGCTTCTCGCCGGTGGAGATGTTGTCGCCCTCGTCGTTGATCATCGTGTCGTAGCCATCGGGCAACGAGTGCACGAACCGGTCGACGTACGTGACCCGAGCAGCCTCGTAGATCTGCTCGTCAGTGGCGTCAGGGTTGCCGTAGCGCAGGTTATCGCGGATCGTTCCGCCGAACAGCCACGTGTCCTGCAGCACCATGCCGATGTCCGAGCGCAGCTCGCTGCGCGGGAAGCCGGCGATGTCGCGCCCGTCGAGCGTGATCCGCCCCGAGTCGATCTCGTAGAACCGCATGATCAAGTTGACCAGCGTCGTCTTGCCCGCACCGGTCGGGCCGACGATGGCGACGGTCTCGCCCGGCTCGGCCGTGACGTTCAAGCCGGTGATCAAGGGCTTGTCGGGGTCGTACGCGAAGTGCACGTCCTCGAACACCACACGCCCCTTCACCGGCAACGGGTCGGCGGAGAGTTCCTGTTCGGCCGACTGCTCCTCGGCGTCGACCAACTCCAACACACGCTCGAGTGACGCGATGCCCGACTGGAACGTGGCCGCCATCGACGCCAAGTGGGTGAGCGGCTGGGAGAACTGGCGGGCGTACTGGATCATCGCCTGCATGTCGCCGATGCTGAGCGAGCCCGACGAGATCTGCAGTCCGCCGACGACGGCGATCAGGATGTACTGGATGTTGCCCATGAACAGCATCGCCGGCTGGATCAGATTGGCCATGAACTGCGCCGCGAAGCTGGCCTCGTAGAGCTTGTCGTTGTCGGCTCGGAACCTGGCCTCGGCCTCGCGTTGGCGACCAAAGCTCTTGACGATCGCGTGACCGCTGAACACCTCCTCGGCCTGTGCGTTGAGATCGCCGGTGTGGCGCCACTGATCCATGAAGCGCGGGCGCGCCTTGCCGCCGATCACCTTCATCAACCACACCGACAGCGGCACCGTGGTGAGCGCGATCAGCGCCAGCAGCGGCGAGATCGTGAACATCATGATCGTGACGCCGATCAACGTCAGCAGTGACGTGAGGATCTGACTGGTCGTCTGTTGCAGGCTCTGCGACAGGTTGTCGATGTCGTTGGTCACCCGGCTCAGCAGGTCGCCGCGAGGCTGACGGTCGATGTAGCTCAACGGCAAGTGGTTGAGCTTGCGCTCCACCGCTTCACGGAGCGAGAACATCGACCGCTGCACCACGCCGGCGAGCACGTACGACGAGGTGTACGACAGCAGAAATGACCCGGCATAGACCAACATCACGGTGATCAGCTGACTGTGCAGCTCGCCGAAGTCGATGCCCTCACCGCTGACCACGCCCTGCACGATGATGTTGGTCGCATCGCCCAACAGCTTCGGGCCGATGACCACCAGGACGACGCTGACGACGGTGAGTACGAACACGGCGAACAGACGGGGCTTCTCGGTACCCAGGATGTCGCCGAGCCGCTTGAGCGTCGATCCGAACTTGTCGCTGCGCTCAGTGGGCATCCCGACGCCACCACCGGGCCCGAAGCTCGCTCGGCGGGCCTCGGTGCCAGCGGTTGCCAGCAGTTTCCGGTCGTCGTCGGAGTCGCCGCCGTTGGTTCCCTTCGTGCCGTTGGTGCTCATGCCACGGCCCCCTGTCCGATCTGCGATTCGACGATCTCGGAATACGTCGGGCACGTTTCGATCAGCTCGGCGTGAGTGCCACGCCCGATGATCTCGCCGTCCTCGAGCACGAGAATCTGGTCGGCGTCGACGATCGTCGACACGCGTTGGGCAACGATCAGCACGGCCGAATCGGCGGTGTGCGGTTTCAGTGCGGCACGAAGCCGGGCATCGGTGGCGAGGTCGAGTGCAGAGAACGAGTCGTCGAACACGTAGATCTCGGGCTTCACCACGAGCGCCCGCGCGATGCACAGACGTTGACGCTGGCCACCCGAGACGTTCGTGCCGCCCTGGGTGATCGGGCTCTCGACACCATCGGGCATCGCCTGCACGAACCCACTCGCCTGAGCGACCTCGAGCGCTTCCCAGAGCTCACCCTCATCTGCGTCAGGTCGCCCGTATCGCAGGTTCGATGCCACGGTTCCCGAGAACAGGAACGGCTTCTGCGGGACGTAGCCGACCTTGCTCCAGAGCAGGTCGAGGTCGAGTTGGCGTACGTCGACGCCATCGACGAGTACCGCGCCCTCGGTGGCGTCGGAGAGCCGCGAGACGAGGTTCATCAACGTGGTCTTGCCGGCGCCGGTACTCCCGATGATCGCCGTCGTCGTGCCGGCTTCGACACGGAACGAGATGTTGCTCAGCACAGGTCGGTCGGCGCCGGGGTACGCGAAGGCGACATCGCGGAACTCGAGCATCCCGCGCTCGAACACCTCGGTCACCGGTTGGTCGGGCTGGCGAACCGTCGACGGCGTGTCGAGCACTTCCGCCACACGGTCGGCCGCGACGCCGGCGCGCGGGATCATCGACACCATGAACGTCATCATCACCACGGCGAACAGGATCTGCATCAGGTAACTCAGGTAGGCGACGAGCGAACCGATCTCCATCTGGCCGGCGCCGATCCGGTCGCCACCGATCCAGATCACCGCAACGCTCGACAGGTTGATGATCAGCATCACCGTCGGGAACGTGGCCGCCATCAGGCGCCCGGCGCGCAGGGAGGTCTGCGTCAGCTCGTCGTTCGCCTGCGAGAACCGCTCGACCTCTTGCGGTTCGCGCACGAACGCCCTCACGACTCGCATGCCGGTGATCTGCTCACGTAGCACGAGGTTCACCCGGTCGATGCGGAACTGCATCGCCTGGAACGACGGGACCATCCGATACACGATCGAGCCGAGCGCAACGACCGCCGCCGGAATTGCGAACACGAGAATCATCGAGAGGCCCGGGTCTTCGCGCACGGCGAAGAAGATGCCGATCACCATCGTGATCGGTGCCGTGATCATCATCGTGCACGCCATGACCACGAGCATCTGGATCTGTTGGACATCATTGGTGGTCCGGGTGATCAGCGACGGTGCCCCGAACTGGCCGACCTCACGAGCCGAGTAGCCCGTGACCGTGTGGAACAGATCACGCCGGATGTCACGGCCGAAGCCCATCGCCGCCCGCGACGCGTACCAGACCGCCCCGACGGTGAAGATGATCTGGATGACGGTGAATCCCATCATCACGCCACCCATCGTCAAGATGTAGTCGTTGTCGCCCTGGAGCACGCCATTGTCGATCAACAGCGCGTTGATCGTCGGCAGCGTGAGCGACGCGAAGGTCGCGATCGACTGGAGAACGACGACGACCAGCAACACGTTGCGGTATGGGCCGAGGTGGCTCTTGATCAGTTGCCAGAGTTTCACGTGGTGGTTCCTGTTCCGACCCCGTGCAGCACGGTGTCGACGATGTCGGATGCCTCGGACGCTTCCGCGGCAATCATCGGATGGGTGAGTGACATGGTGAGCGCCCGCAGCAGTCGAGCAGCGACCAGTGAGTCGACTCGGATGCGGTCGGCGTGCGACTCGAAGATCGCGGTGAGTGCGGGGCTGTCGGTCATCGGTCGTCTCACCTGGTCGTGGCGCTTGGGTCCGAGGTGCGACAGCAGCGTCCACACGTCGACGACGCGTTGCTGGATCAACTCGGTGGCCTCGATGAGTTGCGCCTCGAAGCCGAGGGTGGGATCGATCGCTCGCAGCGCGTTCTCGAACGGCTCCTGATCGAGCGCCGCGTCGAGCGTTGCGTCGAGCAGCTCGTCCTTGTCGGCAAAGACCCGGAAGATCGTGCCTTCGGCGATCCCGGCGGCGCAGGCGATCTGCTTGGTGGTGATCGCCTCGCCGTGCTCTGCCAAAAGAGGCCGGACCGCCTCGATGATCGCTGCGCGTCGCTCCTCCGGGGGCATCGCCGACGCCCGCTTGGACGTCGGGAGGGCACTGGTGGAGGCCGGCATCGTCGGCACCCTAACTGAGTGAGTACTCACTCACACCGAGCTCGGGTTCGCACCACCCGCCATCGATGAGCCAAACCGCCGTATACGGTCGCCTCGCTCACCGGACGCCAACGGCCCGGGTCAGCGGGTCGGGAGGAGTTCCGGGGGGACAGTGGAGCCGAGGGCGCCGAGATAGGCGTCGTAGCCCTTCGAGCTGGGATGGAACGAGGCCGTCGACACGTTCAGCGGGCCGTCGGTCCAGTGCTCGCGGACCGTGCCGTCCGCGAGCCGACTGCGCCGGAACGAGTCGCCGAACACTGCATCGTTCACGAATCGGTCACGCTGCCAGAACCGGCAGGCGCCATGGTTGTCGAACTCGTCGGCAACGTCGACGTAGCGGATGTCAGCACCGGTCCAGCCTCGTGCCCGCGCCGTGGCCACCTCGATCTCGTGGTTGAGCAGGTCGACCTGGTCGTCGATCCAATCGGCCTCGTCGCCGCTGATCCCGGTGACGCCGTCGCAGCGACCATTGCCCTGCATCAGACGTGGGTAGCCGAGCACTCGAACGGTGATGTCGGGGAACTGCTCGCCGATCGCACGGTACGTCGCAACGAGGTCCTCGCGAATCTGCTCGAGGTTGGCCATCTGGTTCTTCGACGAGTCGTGGCAGCGCACCGAGGTGATGCACCGCGTCAGGGCACCTGGCCAGTTCTCGTCACGGACAGTGCGAAGGTCGTTGCCGCCGATCGTCATCGTCACCAGGGTCCCCCCACCGTCGCCGGGGATTTCGGCCGCACGCACCTGAGCGGGGATCTCACGAATGACCGCGCCCGCGCAGGCGATGAACATCGATTCGGCGCCGAGCTCCGCCGCAAGCCGCGGACCCGGTGTCTCGTCGAGTTCACGCTGACACGCGCTGGATCCCAATCGAGTGGCGCGGTCGAACGAGTGCGCCTCGGGGCCGTGGTCGTCGTACGACGACGCGTTGCGGTGAATGCCACTACCCGAGCTGTACGAGTCGCCGAGCGTGACGACCAGCTCGATTCGCGCAAGCGATGATGCCGCGGTTGCCTCCGGCCGAGCCGACACCGGAGCGCCGACCACAACAACACCGATCGCCGCCGCGGCTGCGGCAACGAAGAAGGAGGAGGTCGAACGGCGCACCTGATTCAGGTTAGGCGCCATGACCAGACGTGACGACGTCGCCACCGGACGTCACATCGACCGGTCGCCGCGGCGTCATCGAGGCTGCAATCAGGCGTCGCGTCGACGGCGGACCAGCACTTCCTGGGCAATCGTCGCCACCTGCAGCCCGTCGTGGCGGATCACATCGCCAGTCACGAGACCACGGCCTCGATTGACCCCGTGTGACCGCGTGGCAAACCAGTGCCACTGCGAGGGATCGGTCGGTCGCTCGAACCAGACCGAATGGTCGAGGCTTGCGCCCTGGAACAGTTTGCGGTCGCCCGTGTCGCCGGCGAAGTCCGGGTGCGACGACCGCGCCGCCCGGGACGGCGCAGCGTCCGACATGAACGCAAGTGCGCACTGATGGTCGGCGGGGTCGTCGCCCATGTCGGCATCGAGGCGGATCCAGTACCCCATCGTGCCGTCGTCGAGGAACGTCGCCTTGCGCAACAGCAGCCCGGCCCACGAATGGTCGAGCAACGACGGATCGTCGGGCGCGGGCAACCCAGCTGGGAGCGTGGCGACCGCGACATCGGCTTCGTCCTCGAGCACGTGGAACGACACCGACAAGTTGAGGATCGCTCCGGCCGACTGCCGAGCGACCACCTGGCGGGTGCTGAACGATCGACCGTCGCGCAGTCGCTCGACCTCGTAACGGATCGGCTCCTCGGTGGCACCCGGCCGGATGAAGTACGAATGCAGCGAGTGGGCGGCCCGATCGGGGTCGACCGTGCGGGCTGCGGCACGTAGCGCTTGGGCGACCACCTGGCCGCCGAAGAGCCGGCCACCCCACGGGTAGCGAGCGGCGATCCCGACGTAGGTGTCGGGCCCGTGCGGTTCCAGTTGCAGGAGTTCACTGAACTCGATGTCGTGGATCTTCCGCGTGGGCATTC
>Ga0307378_10006134_pt1 | contig 16551 bp, 18 predicted proteins | sample UN1MG_FD_202238 | JGI IMG/M metagenome (GOLD analysis project Ga0307378, IMG submission 202238) | Soil microbial communities from Risofladan, Vaasa, Finland - UN-1 | ecosystem: Environmental > Terrestrial > Soil > Coastal area > Acid sulfate soil | place: Finland: Risofladan, Vaasa | collected... | reverse complement strand
TAAAAATCAACCGGTTTTTGCACGTCCAATAATTCATAGACACGTTAACACAAGCTGGAAGGATAGCACGTGAGCTTTAGATCTAAGTGTATTCTATCGATTCGTAGATAATTGTTGGACAGCCTCTCTCATTCCAAAAACCATCACTGCCATCGTACCAGATAGATTCATCATCACTATACTCTACATAAAGCCTAACACGAATCTCCTTCTCTTTAAGTCGTCCAATCTCTGAATTTATGATCCTGCCCTTTTTCCAGTTTGGGTAATCATTTGTGAAGCGAACATAAAATAGGGGGGATGAATCCGCCCATATCGGCACGATTTCTGTTCCCCTCACGTCCGCAAAAAAGGTGCAGTCCTTAGTTGGCTTATAAAATAGAAGTGGTTTCTTTTTTGATTCTTTATAGCCTGCCTGTATCAATCGTTCTTCATTTACCTTTATCTTTCTAATTATACTTGGATACAATGACAACCCTTTATACAGCCGTTTCTGATTATTCGTTTGAGAACTTGAAGGAGTCTTTTTGTGCATACATTTTATGGTTTACTACTAAGAGTTACTGATATAAAAATTCTTACAAGCACCGCTTTGCGCGCCTACTTCTCTAGCTCTTTGGATTATTATTCCACATCCCTTTCTATTAAGACGAATCCACCTGAAGAAGTCCTTTATTTAGAGATTACAGATTAATGGTGGGATTACTAAAGAGACATTTAAGCAGACGGAACTGGATTTCTATCCTAGATCAGAAACATAAAGATGCAATATTATTTCAGCGTTTCCAGCACTTCCTTCGCCCTATCGATTCGCACCTGCTTCTCCTTCACCAGTATCTCCACAACTTTGTCTATCTGGTCACCTTCTGCACCCGCAGCGATGGCAACGTTCCGTGCATGGAGCGACATGTGCCCGCGTTGAATGCCTTCGGTCGCTAATGCACGCAGCGCGGCGAAATTCTGCGCGAGGCCGACGGCGGCGATAAGTTCCGCAAGCTCGTTTGCCGTCTTCACACCAAGTATCTTCACATTGGCCTTCGCTGTTGGATGTGTCGTTGTTGCACCGCCAACGAGACCCACCGCCAACGGAAGTTCAATCGTTCCTACCAAATCGCCGTCCTTGTTCTTCTCCCAGCGTGTTAACGGCTGATACTGCCCGGTGATGCTCGCGTACGCATGTGCTCCAGACTCAACCGCTCTGAAATCGTTACCCGTTGCGATTACCACGGGGTCTATCCCGTTCATTATACCTTTGTTATGGGTTGCACATCGGTACGGGTCAGCGTTGGCGAATTCATAGGCGTTCAGAATCCCGTCAACAACGCCCTCGCCGCCGATCGCATCCTTCGCAAAAACCGCCCGCGCGAAGACTAACCGATACGTTGCGAGGTTCGAGATAATTCGAAGGTAAACTTTGCCACCGGTGATCTGCTCGATAAATGGTGCAACCGCTTCAGCCATGGTGTTTACAGCGTTGGCGCCCATTGCGTCCTTAACGTTAACGAGGAGATGGACGATCACCTGTGGACCCGCGACGGTATTGATTATCTTTACCTCAACGTCTTTCGCACCACCGCCAAGGCTCACGAGCACGGAGTCTTTTTCATTCGCGATCTCTAAAATGCGCGCTTTGTGTGCGAGCACGGAGAATTTCGCCGATGACGGGTCGGGAACATCAGTCACCTGGATTTGCCCGATCATTATAGGGTCCATAGAACTCGTTTGGAATCCGCCGGTCGCCCGTGCCATCTTTGCCGCATTGCTCGCGGCGGCGACAACGGAAGGCTCTTCAATCGCCATCGGGATCAGATAATCCTTGCCATTAATCAGGAAATTCGTGGCAATACCCAGTGGTAAGGGCATGGTGCCAATAACGTTCTCTATCATGCGATCTGCCAAATCACCCAACGAACCGGTGGTACTCAGAACGGCTATCTCATCGTCAGTTAAGCCCGCAAAATCCTTTACAATCTCTAATCGTTCCTTTGGATTACGTTTATAAAATCCTGACAGTTTCGAGGTTTTCATGGTATCTGCACTGCTTTACATTAGTTTTTTGATTGTTATAAAAATGCACTCGTGCTTACGGTAGTTGTGGGACTCAAAGTAACCGCCGCTGTCTCGGATCGGTGAGCGAAATCACGGACGTTATGCCCCAATCAACATGCTTCTGTTCCCAGATGAACTCGCCTCGAGCTCGTTCTGCCGCTTCTAAAATGAAATAAACCTTGTCACCGGTTATCTCCGTGCTTCCATCGTCCTCTTCTACGTCCATATCATGGCCCACGCACACGCTCTGGTCACAGAAGAACTGGCATTTGCCATCGTAGAAGTAGAAACAGCGGAATCGCGGCTTGGTCAATCCTACCGTTTTCCCTTTCCACGCATCAGTATGCAGGAATTCACCGCTCTCCGCTATTCGTTCCGCTATTTTTATACGCTCTTCCACGTCCTCTATACTTCGTACGTACTTCAGCCCGTCTCCTTTCAGCCTCAGGCTCTCCGGTCGTTTGTCCTCTTCAGGGAAGAAGTCCGCCACGTCCGCTTCTATCACGTCCCAGCGATGCAACCCTGCGTCCAGCGGATAAATCCGTTTCAATTCCCAGTATTCGTTAGCCGCAATTGCATGATCCGTCTTGAGAAACAGAATCGTCAATCGCACCTTGTGAGGTAAAAGCTCCCGGAACTTACCGGCTTCGAACCATTTGCGTAACGCCCAGACCGTTTTGCTGTGATGCTTGAACCGTACCAGGCCGATATCACCCTGTAGCTTCTGCACATAGACGTGATACGGCGCTTTCTGCTTCAGTTTCGTTGAACTCGCTTTTATCTCGTTCCAGGTGACCGGCTCCGATTTCTCGTCCAGTATCCGTTCCACTTCTTGCCGGAATTTCTCGTAGGTCATGCGCTATACATAATACTATTTGCAATAAGGTTTAAAGATTGCTCTTCACCCACGTCGCACTTCCTTACGCTGCGCCATCCGATACCCGCAAACAACGCTCAAATATCCGCTTAACTGCTCGTCCAGCTCATCGCTGCCCGTATCAACGAGCAGGAACGGTGTCTCTGCGAGCTTGTGCGGCGTCGCCAGCACGATCACATTTTCAATTCCAACTTTTTCCAAAAGGTTAGCACTGAGCTGCTGATTGCCCCGTCCAAAAACGAAGCCCTGCGCACCGATCGGACTCACGAGCAGCTTTGCCTTTGTCTCTTTCTCGTTCTCCAGTAAGCTGAGCAACGCTTGCTCATTCATATCTTTCGCCACCAATTGGCCGTCCTTCACGGCATCCACGCCGAGCAGCGTCTTCTCCTCGCCTAGGCCCAGCAACTCCGCGATTTTATGGATCGTCGTCCCTGCGCCCAAGATATAAAGCGAGCCGTCACGCATGAACTCGATAGCAAACCGTGCGATCTCCTCTTTCGCATTCTCTTCACTCACGCTCTGAAAAAGACTCTTACCATGTTGAACGAGAATCGGCTCGTACGGTGTGCGCGCATACCCGAACACTTTCATGCGTAGCTCGTTCTTTCGGTACGCGTCCTCGTCCGTATCCATTACCTCAGCATCCCGTACTTCTGCCTTACCGTCTACAAAATGCTCCACGATTTGCGCGGCACCTTTCGGACTGATCGCAAACACTGCCGAATGCATCTTTACGCCCGCAGGGATTCCTATGATTGGAATTTTCCGTTCGACGACGCTGTAAACATCACGTGCCGTACCGTCACCGCCACAGAAGACCAAAAGCTCAATTCCTTCTTCTAAGAATCGCTGGCATGCGTTCTTTGTATCCTCACTCGTGCTCCTATTCCCTTCAAACGAATATACGACCTCGTAACTACTCTGCGAGCTTGTAAGTGCCTTCTCGCCCATCGCGCCAGAGCACGTAATAAAAAACGCGTTTACAGTCAACTCAGCCATGCATTTCCTCGCCCGTTCCGTGGCTACGGGCTGTGCACCTAATTCCACTGCTTCGTCTACCAGGCCGTCCGTGCCTTTAAGGCCCACGGAGCCGCCCATGCCCGCGATCGGATTGATAAGAAAACCGATTTTCATTGTTTTCACTGGTATTTATCCTCTCGCTGTAGTAAAGCTTTTTCCAGAGCTTTTATCATCTCGCTCTTGCCTCTCAAATCATTCACCAACCGTTCAAATTTTCTGAGATCGGTGTTTATCTCTTCGTGCAATTTTTCTTCATCGTTCGGTAGATTATACCGCTTTATATTTATGCCTGCATCTTTTGCAGCTTTTAATATCCATTCCTCTAGCCGTGGGGAGAGAATGATTAACTCGTTGTTTTTAGAAGTATCGTTCAAAATCTTAAGTCCACAAGTTGGTAAATCTTCCTTCACCGGCAATCTCTTCAGATAAGATGGTTGAACGCTGAACGGATCTTCATCTACCAATCCTATCCAACTTTCTCGCTTCTCCAATTGTTTACAAACCTCAGGCTTACCTTGGTGATGAATTATTTGTTTCTTTGGAATCCCTAAAATCCTCACCAATGAAGAATCAGGCTTACATTCGGTATAAATCATTCTTTCACTTCTAAAAATCGCTCGATATTGAAAAATATGTCAATCCCCATATCCATTATCTCCGACAGTTCTTTTTCGCTCAAGAGTTTCACTTTCGTTTGGTAATCTTCAAAATAGGTGATGAAAATTGCTACTTCATCTTTGCGTGCTTTTTCGATGATTGAAAGAAGAAGATAGGGATTATGGGTTGCAATAAAGTACTGGTTGTTCGCTTTATCGAGAGCTATTCTCTCAGCGAGGAATTTGGTATAATAGGGAAAGGCATGCGATTCTGGCTCTTCAAAAACTAACACCGAATTTTTATTAGAATCTATCGCTGTGAGATAAAAGCTGATTCTTTGAAGAGTGTCCGAAGCTAAGAAATAAGGAAATAAAACGAGGGTATCTTCAGAAGATTTTAAAACCTTAATTTTGTCCTCTTGAGGCTCAAAAACCAATCTCAACCCAGATTGCATGAAAATTTGATTTACGGTGGATCTCAATCCCTTGTGGGTTTGGAGAATTGCTAGTAGGTTTGCTCCAGAAGGAGGTAAAAGGAAATCCGGCTCTTTTCTAGGGAAGTCCCTTCTGATAGCAAATTTATAAAACTTGCATGGTGATTTTAAATGACCAGAAGATCTGCCGGTTCCATGACCACTATAGTCGTAATTAAAGTTAAAAAGTTCTGAATCCACCTCAAGGCATCTGCCCTTGAATGATCCGTGATTAAAATTAATCTCTAAAATCGTATTATCTGTCTTAATTGTCAGGTTCTCTTCCAAATTTTCATTGTAAAACAGATTATTCATATTCTCAAATCTGACAAAATTTTCAAGGTCTCCATAATATTGGTATGATAATAGGCTTAGTGTCTCCAAAATATTAGACTTCCCGGTATTCGGCTCACCGATAAAGAGATTGATCCGCTTACAGTCGAGTTTCAAGTGCTTTATCGACTTGAAATTCTCGATCTCCAGATTCTTTATCATTCGAGCACCTCCTTCGAGTAGTTCTTTGGTAGCTTCGTTTATTAAACTTTCTATCGTAAGTGGACGTTTTGATAACATCAAGATACTTAGCGGTTCCTCGTCGCTTCTTTTAACGCTGCGCAGAACTCTTCAAGCGCTGCGATCATATCATCCGGTTTATCTTTATGTTCCGCTATAATGTCCACAATCGCACTCCCGACTATTACACCCTTCGCCCCGCTCGCTGCTATTTCACGTACGTGTTCTGGCTTCGATATGCCAAATCCTACCGCTGGCGGTATATCCGGCCGTTTCTCAACGACACGTGCTATCATCGTCTTTACAACCCCTGAAACTGCTTCACGCGCGCCCGTAACACCCAGCAGCGATACGAGATACACAAATCCTGACGAATAACCACATATCCGCGCTATCCTGTCCTCCGGCGTCGTCGGCGCAATCAAGAAGATCGTATCGATACCGCTCTCCCTCGCATACCGCACCACATCATCTGCCTCCTCTATCGGCAGGTCCGGGATGATAACACCATCGCCGCCAGCTTCCGCAAGTTTGTTCATGAACCGCTCGACCCCGAACCGCAAGATCGGATTGTAGTAACCCATCACGACGATCGGGGTATTCGTCTCTTTTCTGATAGCGGTGATGATCTCGAAAATTTCTTGTGGTCTCATTCCCGCTCGTAACGCTCGTCCTGCCGCGGCCTGGATCGTTGGGCCGTCTGCGATCGGATCCGAGAACGGTATCCCCAGCTCTATGATATCCGCGTGCCGCGCGATTGCTGCTGCTATTCCGGGCGTTCGTGACGGATCGGGATCACCCGCCATAAGGTATGCTATCAACGCGCATTCACCCCTTCCTTCAAGTTCCGCAAAGGTATTATCTATTCTGCTCATTGAGTGCCCTCTCTATTATCTCAACATCCTTGTCTCCTCGCCCCGAAAGACAGACGACAACAACGTCATCGCGGCCTATCTTTCCGTCCTTCACCAACTTTGCCACGTACGCCAACGCGTGTGCCGACTCGAGTGCCGGCAATATCCCTTCATATTGACATAACAGCTCGAACGCGTGCAGCGCCTCAATGTCGGTTACTAGGTCATAGGTTACACGACCTTCGTCCTTCAGAAACGCATGCTCGGGGCCGACGCCGGAATAATCGAGCCCTGGCGCAACACTGTGTGTCGGCATGATCTGACCGTCTTCGTCCTGTAACAGATAACTGTATGCACCGTGCAGGACGCCCTTGCTACCCGCACAGAGCGTTGCGGAATGTCTCTCGGATTCAATACCCGATCCTCCGGCCTCTACTCCGTATATCGCCACGCCGTCATCATCGAGGAAATCGTAGAACAGCCCGATACTGTTGCTTCCACCGCCAACGCACGCAACGAGCGCATTGGGCAGCCGCCCCTCGGTTTCCAGCATCTGCCGCTTTGTTTCCTGCCCGATCACCCGCTGGAAATCGCGCACGATCATCGGATAGGGGTGCGGTCCGACAACCGAACCTAAAAGATAATGCGTATCCTGCACGTTCGTCACCCAGTCCCGTATCGCCTCGTTGATCGCATCCTTCAACGTTTTCGAGCCACTGCCAACCGGATGAACCTCCGCACCCATCAATTTCATTCGGAACACGTTCAGCCGCTGCCGTTCTATGTCCTCCTCGCCCATGTAAATCTCCGCTTTCATGCCGAACATCGCACCCACTATTGCAGTCGCCAAGCCGTGCTGGCCTGCTCCGGTCTCCGCAATTATCCTCTTCTTACCCATCCGTTTCGCTAACAACGCTTGACCGATTGTATTGTTCAGCTTATGCGCGCCGCCGTGAACGAGATCCTCACGCTTAAGATAAAGTCTGGTGCCAAACAGAGCGGAAAGCCGTGAGCAGAAGTAAAGAGGGGTCGGCCTACCGGCAAACGTCCTCAAATAATAGTCCCGCTCTTCCCTGAATTGCTCGTCCTTACCGTAGCGAAGATACGCCTCCTCTAGCTCTTCCAGCGCGTGCATCAAGACCTCGGGGACGAATTGCCCGCCGTACTCACCAAATTTCCCCGCTTTCGGATATTCCCCTATGTACATCTCGCATTCCTCACGAATTCTAAAACCTTCTCCTTACTCTTCCGCCCTCCTGAGGTTTCCACGCCGCTCGCGACATCGACACCATACGGCTTCACCGCTTCTATCGCCTCTGCCACGTTCTCGGGTGTTAACCCTCCCGAGAGAATCACGGGGACGGTGCTCTGTTCCACGATCTCCCGGCTTTTAGCCCAGCTGTGCTTTCTACCCGTCCCGCCAATCCGATCGGAAAACGTATCAAGAAGTATAAAATCTACATAATCCTCTTCGGGCATAACGCCATGAATTGTTCCATCTTCAGCCACATGCACGGTTTTTATCACGTTCACCTCAGGAAGTGCCTCTCGGACTGATTTCAAGAGCTCATTTGATTCAAAGCCGTGCAGCTGCACGCCAAACGGCTCAATCCTCCTGACCACTTCCTCTACTTCGTCCACAGTCCTCGGACAGAGAACCGCCACGATGGCTATAGCATTTCCTATCTCCTTTGCGATTTTTTCCGCTTCATCTATGCGTAGTTTCCGCGGTGTTTCTACCGGCACATCCACAATCATACCGAGCATATCCGCACCGCTTTCCACGACAAGCTGAGCATCAGCCTTATTCGTAATACCGCAAATCTTCACGCTCACGCCGTTATGCATGACTTTATAAACCCCTTTGGGTCCTCTGACTGCATCAACGCAGTCCCAATAAGGAGCGCATCCACACCGCAATCAAATAAATAGCGCGCATCTGCCACGGTCTTAACCCCCGACTCGCTTATCAGTATCGTATCCCCGGGGACGTACTCCGAAAGCCGTGCGGTCGTCTCGATGTCCACGGTAAGCGTCCTGAGGTCCCGATTATTGATGCCAATGATATCGGCTCCTGCAGATACTGCCGATTCGATCTCCTCTGCCGAGTGGCATTCAACCACCGCCTCCAGTCCCAGATCGCCCACCACATCCAACAGCTGCTCCACCGGCGAGATCCCTTCAATGAGCAAAATCGCATCTGCACCATAACCAAAGCCCTCAAAAACCTGGTATTCATCCACCACGAAGTCCTTGTAGAGCACCGGTATGCTCGCGCTACGCTTCACGCGTGACACGTTTGCAACCTCGCCTCCAAAATGCGTAGAAGTAAGAACCGATAGCGCCGTTGCGCATCCTGCTTCATATTCGCTGGCTATGGATAAAATATCTCTGTTTCCTATAAGGTCGCCAGTGGTCGGTGATTTCGGCTTTATCTCCGCTATTATCGAACGACAGGGTAAACAGATTGCTCGCGCTAAACTGAGACTGACACTCGTTCTTTCAGGGATTTTTTCTTTGCTCCTTTTCTCAACCGCCCTTTTCGTATCCTTTATTATCGTATCAATTAGATCGTTCACGTCTCGACTCATCATCTATAAATCGAATTACCTCTTTAAGCTTTCGGTACGCATCGCCCGAATCCACAGAAAGAGCCGCGAGTTCAAAGCCCTCCTTCAAATCCTCTGCGAGGCCTCCGACTACTAGTGCTGCTGCGGCATTCATCAAAACAGCATCCCTCCGCACTCCTTTATGACCCTGAAGGATATCAATTGCAATTTGCGCGTTCTCTTCCGCATTTCCGCCTTCTATTTCGCTCACCTTCGCTCGTTGCAGCCCGAAATCCTCGGGGGATATGCTGTAGGTTGCAATCTTACCGCCTTTGAGTTCCGCTACTTTAGTTTCACCGATGGGCGAGATTTCATCCAAGCCATCCAGGCCATGAACAACCAGTGCATGCCGCACTCCGAGTCCTTCTAAGACGTTCGCGATCTTCTCGACGAGCGCGCCATCATAAACTCCCACTACTTGCGCTTTTACCTCCGCGGGATTCGCCAGCGGGCCGAGAATGTTGAATACCGTCCGCGCTCCGATCTCTCTCCGCGGACCCATGGCGTGCTTCATCGCGGGATGAAACACCGGAGCAAACATGAAACCCATTCCTACTTCTTCTATGCACGTGCAGACCTGCTCCGGCTCAAGCATAATGTTGAAGCCCAATGCTTCGAGAACGTCCGCAGATCCCGCTTTTGATGATACTGCTCTGTTCCCATGTTTCGCCACGACCGCACCGGCACCGGCAGCGACAAATGCCGAAATGGTACTTATATTAAAGGTCTTTAGTCTATCTCCGCCGGTTCCGCAGGTATCTACCATGACCCCGTCCACGTTTGGCGCAATAACGGAGGCATACTGGAGCATCGAATGGACAAACGAAACAATCTCCTCGACGGTCTCCCCTTTCATCCTCAGTGCGGTTAGGAACGCGGCTATTTGCGCGCTCGTCGCACCACCGCTCATGATCTCCTCCATTACAAGCCCCGCTTCCGCCGGATCGAGGTCTTGTCTTTCCACAACCTTCGAAATCGCTTCTTTTATCATTTTCCCAAAAAGTTCCTTATTAGCCCCTTCCCGTCTTCGGTCAATATGGATTCCGGATGGAACTGAACCCCTTCGATTGGCAGCGTTCCGTGCCGTATTCCCATTATCTCACCATCTTCTGCCCGTGCGGTAATTTGTAAGCATGATGGGAAGCCCTCGTCAGAAACGATGAGTGAGTGATACCGCGTTGCGTGAAGCGGACTCTTCAGACCCGTGAATATCCCCGTGGAATCATGCTGTATCAGCGAAACTTTACCGTGCATTATTCGCTCTGCGTAGCCGATCGTAGCACCGAAGACATGGCCGATCACTTGGTGGCCTAAGCAGACCCCGAGAATGGGGATCTCCGAACCAAATATCCGTACGACTTCTTCAGAAAACCCCGCACACTCCGGTCGGCCCGGCCCCGGAGAAATGATGATCCGGTCGGCATCAAGCTTCTTGAGTTCCTCTATTCCAACATTGTTCCTCCGCACTACCACGTCCGCACCACGTTCTCCGACATATTGCACGAGATTGTAGACGAAGGAATCGTAGTTATCGATCACAAGTACTTTCATTTTTCCGTTGTGGCGATCAAAGCACCCAGTTTGTTCTCAGTCTCTACAAATTCCCGCTCGGGGATCGAATCTTCCACTATGCCCGCACCTGCCTGGAAATACGCCTTATTACCGACCGTGAACATGGTTCGAATCGTGATGGCGAAATCGAGATTGCCCGAGAAGTCGAAATAGCCAACGCCGCCGGCATATACGCCCCTCCTGCTCGTCTCCAGCTCCTCTATTATCTCCATCGCCCGGATCTTCGGCGCGCCCGTTACCGTACCGGCAGGAAAAGAGCTACGGAAAACGTCAAAGGCGCTCTTACCGTCGGCTAACTCCGCGGTTATATTCGAGACGATATGCTGGACGTGCGAATACTTCTCGATGCCCATCAGTTCGGTTACTTCCACGCTTCCTGACCGTGCAACCCGTCCAAGGTCGTTCCTCCCAAGGTCTACCAGCATGATATGTTCCGCCCGCTCTTTCTCGTCGAGGAGCATATCCACCTTGAGCAATTCATCCTCCTCGTCCGTTCTTCCACGCTTCCTCGTGCCTGCCAGTGGCCGCAGCGTTAAAATGCCGTCCCGTAGTTGTACGAGCATCTCAGGAGACGAGCCAACCACGATGTTGTCGAAATCCAGATAGAACATGTATGGCGAGGGATTTGTAGCACGAAGCGTCTTGTAAAAGTATAACGGATCGCCGCTATAGCTCGATTCGACCCGTCGTGAGAGGACTACCTGGAATATATCCCCTTCTCTGATATACTCCTTTGCTCTTACCACGCCCGCTCCAAACTCCCCTTTTTCGAGCTCCGAACGCGTAGAAGAGACGGAAAAAGCCTCTATCTCGCTGGCTTCTCCTTGCCCTACAATCTCCTCGATATTATCGTTCTCCTTATTGTACGAGACGAGGATCACCTCTTTTCTCAAATGATCGAAGCAGAGCAGGTATGTGGGAATGATGAAGTGCGCGTCGGGACAGTCCAGCGTATCAGGAAGCGAAGCGGGGAGGTCCTCGAAAAATCTCACGATGTCGTAGGAAAAGAAGCCTACAAGGCCACCGGAAAATGGCAAAGTTCCTACTCTACCGCACTCGAAGGAATTAAGTACGCGCTCCATCTCCTCATAAGGGTCGTCCACCTGGTAGCGCTCGCCGTTAACCTCCACTTCGCGCCCCTTCGATTTGAATTCCAAGAGCGGATCGAAGCCGATGAACGAGTATCGCGCGATCTTCTCCCTACCCTCCACTGATTCGAGTAGGAAACTCTTGTCAAAGACACCGCGTATCTTTGAAAAAACTTCGAGAGGGGTGAATGGAATATCCACCCTTCTTACGCTATTCGTTAAAGTCCTCTTCTCCATATACCTGTTTATTCTATCTTCGGCAAGTGTTCCAGCGCCTGTTTCACCAGCTCCGCAGGATACTCATAGTCCACGAGCTTCCCCTGGAGGAACGCATCGTATGAGCCCAAATCGAAATGCCCGTGGCCGCTGTTGTTGAAGAAGATAACCTCCTCTTTCCCTTTGTCCTTGCATCTCAACGCCTCGTCGATTACCGCTTTCACTTCGTGCGCGGATTCCGGCGCTATTATATGCCCTTCCGTCTCGGCGAACAATTTCGCAGCCTTGAAGACCTCGGTTTGATGGTACGCCGCCGCCTCGATGTAGCCGTCCTTCACTAACTTGCACAGTAACGGAGAATCCCCGTGGTATCGCAACCCACCTGCGTGAATTGGTGGCGGAATGAACGTGTGCCCTAAAGTGAACATCTTTATTATAGGTGCCATCCCCGCAGTATCGCCATAATCGTAGTGATAGAGCCCCTTCGTCAGCGTTGGACATGACATCGGCTCACAGGCGACTATCTTAAGGTCCGGTCGTTTGCCATTGAGCTTATCCGCAACGAACGGGAACGTAGCCCCGCTGAAGTTACTGCCGCCGCCGACATTGCCACAGATGAAATCGGGATACTCGTCGATCGTCTCAAACGCCTTCTTCGCCTCCAGGCCGATCACCGTCTGATGGAGGCAGACGTGGTTCAGAACCGAGCCGATGGCGTAGTTCACATTATCGTGCGTGGCGGCATCTTCGACCGCTTCGGAAATGGCAATTCCCAAACTACCCGGTGTGTTCGGATCCTCTGCTAAGAGTTTCTTCCCGAATTGAGTGTTATTGCTGGGGCTTCGGTACACCTCGCCATCCCACGTCTCCATCATCACCCGTCGGTACGGTTTCTGATCGTAACTTGCACCAACCATGTAAACCGTAGCCTTCAACCCGAACAGCATCGCGCCAAACGAAAGCGCCGAACCCCACTGGCCAGCGCCGGTTTCCGTTGCTAACCGCTCTATACCCGCTTTCATGTTATAATATGCTTGTGGGATTGATGTATTCGGCTTGTGACTGCCCGGTGGGCTCACGCCTTCCCATTTGTAGTAAATCCTCGCTGGCGTCTTCAGCTTCTCCTCCAATCGCTTCGCTCTATACAGCGGCGTCGGTCTCCAGAGCCGGTAAACTTCCCGCACTTCCTCCGGTATCGGAATGAATCGCTCCGTCGTCATTTCTTGCCGTACGATCTCCATCGGGAAGATCGGTGCGAAATCTTCGGGCTTCGCGGGCTCCTTCGTCATCGGATTGAGTGGCGGCTCTGGCAGCTCCGGCATGTCCGCCTGTATGTTGTACCACGTCTTCGGGATTTCTTCTTCATCCAGTATTATCTTCGCTTTTATGCTCATCTTCTCACCTCGATGTTCATTAATGTACTCGAAAGTATAAAAATGTACGTATATAAATGCCGCGGGGGTGCAGCCTCATCAACTTCTTGAAATCGCAACGTAATGACAAAACCCGTTAAAAGTGCTATGACCAGTAAACGGCTGCTGTTCCCGCCACACTAGTATTTCGCCTCGAATCGAAACTACCTCCCCTCTCTTGGACAGAATTAGTAAAGCGACTTCGCAAACTCGGTTTTGAAGGCCCTTATCACGGCAAGGCGGGAAGCACCCTTACCCGATACGGGATAATCTTGTTCTAACCATCCTAAATCCGCATCGAAACGATATCTGCGTTAATCTTCCCTCGCGAATCATGGAACGTGCAGGAATCACAAGAGCGGAATGATCCAAATCTCAATGAAAGCAATTAATTAAACCGTTTGCAAGCGAACCGTTTAGTTAGAAGAAATCCATCTCTTCCAGCTTCTCTAACAATTCTTTCTTACCGATGACCACCACGGTATCGCCTTCCAATATCTCATCCTCAGGGCCGACGTTAGAGATGACCTTCCCACCTCGAATGATCGCAACGATCGACGCCCCGATCCGTTCCTTGAACCGTAAGTTCTTAATTTTCTTATTTGCGATCTTCGCGCCTTTTTGAACCGTAAAGCTTTCTAACGACGCATCGCCGGTTTTCGTTGCGGAATCGATGAATGCAACGACTGCTGGCTTGGTCAGACTCCTCGCTAATCGTCTCCCACCGAGCTCCTCGATCATCACAACCTTCTTCACGCCCGTCTTGTACAGCATCTTCGCAGCCTTCTCGGAACTCCCCCGCGTCACGATATCCAGATCGTTATTAATACCTTTCGCGGTAATGCTCAGGTATAAATTATCAGCATCGAGCGGGAGCGTGGATACCAATCCGGAAGCTCGTTCCACACCCGCTTCTATCAAAGCCTCCTCGGTCGTCGCATCGCCTTCCACAACGAGTATGCCCCTCTTCCTCAGCTCTTTTACACGCTCGAGTTTGTTCTCAATAACGACAAAATCTACGCCTTCGTCTCGGAATTCGTCGACTATGACGCTTCCGGTTCGACCGCCACCGCAGATGATCTTATGATTCTTCATCTTCGCCACTCCCCTCTTTACTCGTGTTATGCCAAAGGCTTCGCGCAACTGCCCTTCCAAAACTAATCCTATTATACCGGTGAGCACATATAAGGCTACTCCAACGCCCGCTAAGATCAATCCCACCGTAAATGTTTGTCCGTAGGTTGTATGAGGATAGTAATCGCCATAGCCCACGGTGGTAATCGTGGTAACGGTCATATAAAACGCTTCTAAGGGTGTGAGCCCTTCGAGATACCAGAAGCCCAGGGCTCCGATCGCGACCACTACGAGTAATAGAAAGAAGCCAATGAGTGCGCGTCTTATTGCTTCCGTAGCTTACCTACACCTCCTAACTGATGATCGCGTGATTACCACATCCTTCTCAAAGCGTATTTTATTCATACATAATACGGGCGGACTTTATAAGGGAATAGCCTTGCTTTCCTTTCCTTTTCTTTTCGTTCCCACGCATGTGTAACCATGAAGATCCAGAGTCGTGAAGATCGCAGTGGGTGGACGCGAAAGCGCCGAGAATCAGTATTCCCCCTATTTTAACCGCTAAAACTCGTCCATTACTATTTCGCCGCCTGCGAACCGCCGAATGTAATTCGCGGCTACGGTTAAACCTTCTTTGAGTTCCTCACGAGGCATGCCGGGAATGCCGTAGGCGACCACAAGCACGTCCGTTGTCGCAGCCGTTACTTTCGTCTCGTCCACATCGCCGTGCACGTAGACGCACAGCACCTTCGCGGAATCCGTCAGGACCAGCTCCTTGCCCGTTAATTTCTTCCGCCTCTGTCCGATCAGAACGACCACCTCACCCTCACGCGAGAACCGTACCGACAGTGGTGGATCTATCCGCGCCAGGTCGAACACGCTAAAAGTAAGCAACGTTTTCACCGATGCGAGATTGTACGCATCCACAATGGGCGACACCCGCGGCAAGCCCTTATTAAGCAATATCCTTCGCAGTAACGCCTCGGACGCCGGTCGCACTTTCGTCGGGTCGACACCCATGTGCCAGAAGAAGTCCCGTTGCAATCGGATCGTTCGTACGTCCTTGACCTCGTCAATGCTGTAGCTGCTTCTCAGTTCCGCCTCGACGCTTGCCACTTCTTGACTGATGTCACTGCGTGCCCCTTCGGTTTGCCGCACGTCCTTTATCACCGCACTGCATCTTCTATAACGATCTGCATCAGTCTACTTACTGCAGAATCACGATTGTATTCTTCATCAGGTTTATTTCCGCGATCCGTCCTTTTACGTCCTTTCTCTCGCCCAATATTCCCGTGACTTTTATCGCCTCACCATCAACTACTACCTGCACGACATCTTCCATCAACAACGCTCGTTTCCCACCCTTTTCTATAAAAACCGTCGATTCACACATTTCGTGTCTTCTCCCAGTACACTCACTATCCATTAATGTACCTTAAGTATACCTACAACGCTCACATCCCTGGAGAACTATTTCAACTGGCCTTTTGTCAGAAGGGATAAATAAACCGAACCGGCGATGGAAGAAGCCCGACGTACGAGTACTCCCTATCTCACGATCATAACAGGACAGGAAGCATGACGGACAACCGTTTCAGCAACACTGCCCAGTAGTAATCGATCAAGTGCAGTCTTTCCCTTACTCCCAATTACAATGAGGTCGTCCTCGTTTGCTTCTTTTATGATCTCCTCGGCAGGGTGACCCTCAACGAGCTTTTTGGATACGTTGATACCCATTTGCTCTCCCAACGTTACGATTTCATCGAGATAGGAATGCCCTTCTCTTTGGATAAGTTCGTGCAGTGGTATTTCAGTGGGGTACACGATTTCAGTTTTGTATGCATAGAGGTTAATATTAATTACATGAAGTGCGACAACGGGTATATCGGTCGATTTTGCAAGCGTGAGCGCTTTTTCTGCCGCTTTCTTCGCTACGTCAGAACCATCTACTGGCACTAGGATCCTTCCAAACACTTTTGGCATCGATTACAGTACCTCCCTTTTGCGTTCTGAGATAATCCCCTATTGCACGTAGGGTACATATTTAAAACATAAGGTAGTTCTTCTTTATTGTTGAGTCCTAATATTATTTCGCCTACTATCCCAAAGAGCTTGCCCCTTCATAAACATACCTCCTTTTCGTTCCACACGAGGAACATCCCAAGGATACTTGCGCCTCTCAGTTTCCTGATAAACGC
>Ga0307378_10006133_pt1 | contig 16555 bp, 11 predicted proteins | sample UN1MG_FD_202238 | JGI IMG/M metagenome (GOLD analysis project Ga0307378, IMG submission 202238) | Soil microbial communities from Risofladan, Vaasa, Finland - UN-1 | ecosystem: Environmental > Terrestrial > Soil > Coastal area > Acid sulfate soil | place: Finland: Risofladan, Vaasa | collected... | reverse complement strand
AGGGCTCGGCGGACGTCGACAGGACGCCCACCGGTGTCTCAGCAAAAGCTCCGCGCGCGTTTCCACACAGCCAAGACCCTATTCCGACCAACGGCAAATTCTAGTCTTGCTCCTCTGCGGGCCGCTCCGGCTGCCTGCTGAAGGTCTCGACATCGCCTGAAAGTCGCCATTGCCTTGGCGATCGCAGATCAGTGGGGGATCCGGAAATGTGCCGCAACCCGGAGCGCGTATTTTGGCGGCAAGAAAGACATGGTGGGAACAGCGGCCATCACGAGAATTACAGACGGCCATAGTGCTCTGAAACACTTCCTCTACCTCGGACTGCCAAATCTCGCTTTTTCCTTCGCGGTCTGCCCGAGACGGAAAGGCGCCGTGGCTATGTCCTCAGCCGCAATTTGTACCGCGACCTCGCCCGGGGTCTTGAAAATGGTCTCGTGGCGATCGTCTTACGATCTTCGCGATGCCCCGCTGTAGCGTCATGCCCAGCCTTCGACGTCAGTTTCGAATTACTCGCGATGTAGAACCCGGGTCAAAGACGGCCCGGCGAAAATTGAAAGCGGCTTGTCTTATCCCCGATCAGCGGGCAGCATCCGTAGATGCCGTCGCACCTGCCCTCCGAGAGAAAAAATTCGCCTGCAGCCACGGCTGCGCCGGTCTTCAACGTTGCGTTCTTTCTGGTTCCTGGTTTCTCGATGATGGCATTGAGCTCGGCGGTCGAGCCCTTGCGCTCGGTCAACCGGATGGTGGGCGAATGCCGCTATGACTGGCACATCGTTGCCAAGGAAAAAGGGCCGGTCTCGGCTGGCAACAAACTTGAGATCACGGCGGCGCACGGGCTGGCGGATTCGCCGTGCTGTGATCTCACCATCGTTGTAGCAAGCCTCGACGCCGAGGGTTACCACGAGCCCAAGGTGTTCGAATGGTTGCGCAAGCGTCATGAAGAGCGCGGAATGCTGGGAGCGGTCAGCAACGGCACGCTGATACTCGCGCGCGCCGGCCTGCTGGCTGGTCGCCGTGCCACGATACATTGGGAGATGCAGCGCTGGCTTGCCGAGGAGTTCCCAGCGATCAAGGTCCGTGCCGACCTCTATTGTATCGACCGCGATGTGATGACCGCCGCTGGCGGCATCGCTGCGATGGACATGATGCTGGCGATGATTGCCGAGCGTGATGGCCGGGAAATCGCCGCCGACGTCTCTGAGCAGTTCCTTCACGGGCCGGTACGCGCCTCGACCGAACGGCAACGTCGGGATGTTCGCTGGCGCTATGACGTGACCGACCGCAGGCTGGTTACGATTATCCGCTTGATGGAGGAAAACCTCTCCGATCCGATCAAGATCAGCCAGATCTCGGACGTTGCCGGAGTTTCCGAACGCCAAATGGAACGGCTGTTCGAATCGGCCTTGGGAACGAGCCCGTCGGAATTTTACCTGCGCATCCGCCTCCGCGTCGCCCGGGCGCGGCTGCTTCATTCGACTGAATCTCTAGAGAAAATTTCAGATTTTTGCGGGTTTTCCAGCCCGGGTCATTTCAGCAATGCCTTCAAGATTTGCTATGGCGAACCTCCGTCCATCGTTCGCCGGCGCACCCAGGACGAACCATCGGGATGATTATGGCGGCTAGATGCAAGGAAACGGCGGCGGAGTGTAATACGCGCCGCCACGATTCATTCTAACTGTCACTCTTGCCGAACACTCTTGCCGAACACTCCTGCGGAAGCAGCATGCGCCGCTTCGGCTCGCCGCTATAGAAGGGCGAAGGGACATGGAAACGATCCAGTTCATCGGAAACAATCTGGGCGCGATTGGCGGCCTGGCGGTCGAGCACATTTCGATCGTCGCGGTCGCTGTTGGTCTCGCGATCCTGACCGGCGTGCCGATCGGCATCTCAATCACCCAGAACCGTGGCGTCGCCGATGCGGTACTCTACGTTGCCTCGATCATTGTGACGATCCCGTCGATCGCGCTGTTCGGTCTGATGATCCCGGTGCTGTCGTTGATCGGCCATGGCATCGGCTGGTTGCCGGCGGTGATCGCCATCCTGCTTTACTCGCAGCTGCCGATCATCCGAAATACCTACACCGCGATCACGAATGTCGATCCGGCGTTGCGCGAGGCCGCCCGCGGCATGGGCATGACCACTACACAGCGGCTGTGGCAAGTCGAGATCCCGATCGCTATCCCGGTGATCATGGCGGGCGTACGCACCGCCGTCGTGATGAATATCGGCGTCGCTGCCATCGCCGCCTATATAGGCGCCGGTGGGCTGGGCGTGCTGATCTCGCGCGGCATCAGCCAGACCGATCCGCGTCAGTTGATCGCCGGGGCGCTCGCCGTCTCGCTGCTGGCAATCGTCACCGACTACGCGCTGCTGCAGGTGCAGAAACACCTGACCCCTGCCGGTTTGAAACGATAGTTCCGGGAAACGCTCAAATGATCCGACTGGAAAACCTCACGAAAGTCTTTGAGACCGCAAACGGTCCCGTGGTCGCGGCAGATGACGTGAGCATGGAAGTGCCCGAGGGTGAGATTTGCATCCTGCTTGGTCCGTCGGGTTGCGGCAAAACGACCGCGCTCAAGATGATCAACCGCCTTATCCCGCTGACCTCGGGTAAGATCTATATCGACGGCCGGGACACAGCGAAGCTTAACGACGTCGAGTTGCGGCGCAACATCGGTTATGTGATCCAGCAGATCGGCCTGTTCCCGAACATGACCATCGAGGAAAACATCTGCGTCGTACCAAAGCTTCTCGGCTGGGACATGAACAAGGCGAAGAAGCGCGCCGCCGAGTTGCTCGATCTCGTCAACCTCGACCCGCATCAGTTCCTGCGCCGCTACCCGAAGGAGCTTTCGGGCGGCCAGCAGCAGCGCGTTGGCGTAATTCGTGCGCTTGCGGCGGACCCTCCGGTGATGCTGATGGACGAGCCGTTCGGCGCCATTGACCCGATCAACCGCGAGGTCATCCAGGACGAGTTTCTGAAGATGCAGTCGGAGCTGAAGAAAACCATCATGTTTGTCAGCCACGATATCGACGAAGCCGTCAAGATGGGCGACAAGATCGCCATCTTCCGTGCCGGCAAGATCGAGCAATACGACAGCCCGGACCGGGTTCTGGCGCATCCGTCGAACGAGTTCATCGCCGACTTTGTCGGCGCGGACCGGACCCTGAAGCGGCTGAGGCTGATCACCGCCGAGCAAGTCGCCGACGCTTCTGCGCCCGCGGTCTCGCGCCATGGCAAAGCGCGCGACACCCTTGCTGCGATACGCGAGCATGGCTCTCAGATTGCAGTTGTTATCGACGCCGATCATCACCCGGTCGGCTATGTTTCGGCCGAAATGGTGGAAGGCGCGGGCGGCTTGGTGCATGAAATGGCCCGTCCGTTGCCGGCGACCGTTCCCGCACGTGCCGATCTGCGCGCCGTTGTGTCGGAGATGTTCGCACATGACACAATGTGGCTGGCTGTGGTCGATGACCAGGGTCGTTTTGTCGGTGTCGTGACGCAGCCCGCTGTAACTCTTGCTCTTGGCGAGACCTACCGCCGCGATGCCGGCCAGGCCGCGTGACGGAGGGAATCATGCCAAATTCTGGAAAATTCGGCCGATGCCTCGCCCTGGCAATTGCCTTCGGGCTTGGGCTCTGGATCTGCAACTCGGGGCTGATCGGACAGATCGCCAGCTACCAGGAAGACATCCTTTACCTCACCAATCAGCACATGGTCCTTGTCGGTGTCTCCGGTGGTGCCGCGATCCTGCTCGGCATCCCAACCGGTATCTGGCTTTCCCGCCCGAAGATGGAGCGGTGGGCCGAGACGGTGATGCAGGTCTTCAATATCGGCACGACAATTCCGACGCTCGCGGTGATCGCGCTGTCGATGACGCTGCTCGGCATTGGCTTCGCGCCCGCAGTTTTCGGCCTGTTCGTTGCCTCGCTGCTGCCAATTGTCCGCAACACCTATGCAGGACTTCTGGCCGTGCCAGCGCATCTGAAGGAAGCCGCTTTCGGCATGGGGATGACACCGGGCCAGATCTTGTTGCGCGTCGAGTTGCCGAACGCACTCTATGTCATTCTTTCTGGCGTGCGCACGGCGCTCGCCATCAATGTCGGGACCACGCCGCTGGCATTCCTGATCGGCGGCGGCGGGCTCGGCGAACTGATTTTCACCGGCATTGACCTGATGGATACGGGCATGCTGCTGGCGGGGGCTGTCCCCACGGCGATGCTGGCTGTGCTGGTGGATTTTCTCATGGGTCAGGGGCAGCTGCGCCTGATTCCACGGGGAGTTAACCCGCTCCGCTGAGGAGTGGACGATTACCTGAAAGACCTAGCGGATGGAAGGACCCCGCAATGTTCATGAAAAGCCTGAAAACACTGGTGGCCGGCGCCGCACTTTCGGCCGGCATCGCGACCGGAGCTGCCGCCGAGACGATCGTCGTCGGTGGCAAGAACTTCACCGAGCAGCAGCTTCTGTCGGCGATCACCGAGCAGTTGCTGGAAGCCAAGGGCTTCGACGCTGATAACCGCTCCGGCATGGGCTCCGCGGCTCTGCGCCAGGCGATGGAAAGCGGTCAGATCGATGTCTACTGGGAATACACCGGCACCTCGTTGATCACGTATAACAAGGTCGAAGAAAAGCTGGATGCAGCGGCGACGTACGACAAGGTAAAAGAGCTTGACGCCGCTGTCGGAATCGTCTGGCTGGACGCGTCGAGTGCCAACAACACCTATGCGCTGGCGATGCGCAAAACGGACGCCGTGGAAAAGGGCCTTGTGACCCTCACGGACCTCGCCGCCCGGGTCAACGGCAAGGGCGACCTGACGCTGGGCTCGAATGCCGAGTTCTATGCCCGGCCCGACGGCCTGAAGCCGCTGCAGGCGGCCTATGCCTTCGATTTTGGCCGCTCGAACGTCAAGCGGATGGACTCGGGCCTGGTCTACGAGGCGTTGAAGAACGGCGACGTCAATGTCGGTCTGGTCTTTGCTACCGACGGTCGCATTCCGGCCTTCGACTTTGTCATCTTGACCGACGACAAGGGCTACTTTCCGGCCTACGCGCTGGCACCGGTCATCCGCGCAGAAGTGCTGGAGAAGCATCCGGAACTGGCCGACCTGCTCAACGCCGTTTCGGCGAAGCTCAACGACGAAGTGATGGCTGGCCTGAACGCCCGCGTCGATGTCGAGAAAGTTTCGATCGAGAACGTCGCCACCGACTTCCTCAATTCCAGTGGCCTGATCTGACGGGCCCTTGCCGAGGCACGGGAACTACCGTGCCCCGGCTTACGATCTCCTGGTTTCCCCGAAGCACCAAGAAACACGATGGTGTCCCCGATGATTGCGGCATCCAAGTTCAAGATCGGCGCAGCCCAATTCGCAAGCGCGATTGGTGACGTCGACGCCAATATCGAGACGCATCTCGGATGGATCGCCGAGGGTCATGCAATAGGCCTCGATCTTCTGGTCATGCCGGAGGTCTCGCTAACCGGCCATTATGGCGCCGACGATCTGCTGAATGCCGCGATGAAACGCACCAACCCCCGGCTCACACGGCTGGCCGAGGCGGCCAAGGAAATGGCGGTCGTCGTCGGTTTCATCGAGGAGGGTCCAGCGGCGCAGTTCTATAACGCCGCTGCGATCCTGTATCGCGGAAATGTCGTCTACCTGCACCGCAAGGTGAACCTGCCGACCTACGGCAAGCTGGAAGAGGGCAAACACTTTGCCTCTGGCCGCTTCGTCGATACTCATGCTCTCGACGAGGACTGGCGCGCCGGTCTGCTTATATGCGCCGACCTGTGGAACCCGGCGTTGACCCATCTCGCCTTCCTGCACGGCGCGACGCTGCTGGTGGCCCCGGTGAGTTCCGGGGTCGAGGCGGTCGGCGCGGAATTCGACAATCCCGGCGGCTGGGCACTGACCATGCGGTTCTACTCGATGATGTACGGAGCGCCTTCGATCATGGTGAACCGAACGGGTACCGAGAAAGACCTGACCTTCTGGGGCGGCTCGCGCATTATCGACGCCTTTGGCCGCGAGATCGCGGTCGCCGGCAGCGAGCCGGAGATGATCAGCGCTGAACTGGATTACAACCTGACCCGCCAGGCGCGGCGCCTCCTGCCCACCGTGCGCGACAGCAACCTTGCGCTGGTTCACCGCGAGACCACTCGCCTTATCCACGATCTAGGCATTCCGGACTTCGTTCGTGACGGCCGCTGAGGAGAAATCGATGCGCGACTTTTTCTTGACCAACGAAGACCGGGCATTCCGGGCCGAGATCCGCGACTTTCTAAATCGCGAGCTGGCGCCGCGCTGCGAGGCGATCGAGCGCGACGAGGACTGGGATGCGGTCAAACAGGTGGTCCGCGCTCTCGGCGAGGCCGGCTACATGAAGCTGATGTTCGCCGATCTCTATGACGGGCGGCTGTCGAAACCCGGCCTGACCCACGCGACCATCCTTTCGGAAGAGGCGGCCTATCTGAACTACGCGTTCGAGACCACGATCGCGACTGCGCTGAGCTGCGCCTTTCCGCTGCATTCCCACGCGACACCGGCGATCCGTGACCGCTACCTGACCCCGATCCTGGAAGGCCGCGCAATCGGCTCTATTTGCATGACCGAGCCCAATGTCGGCTCGGACAGCGCCGGCATGGAGACCCGCATCCGCTTCGACGAGCAGACCCGCGAGTGGGTCATCGACGGCTTCAAGCGCTATATCTCGAACGCCTCGAAGTCGGATGTCTATATCGTCTGGGGCATCTCCGATCCTGATGTCGCACCGCAGAAGGGCATGACGGCCATCGCGGTTGCGGCGAAGACGCCCGGCCTCTCCGTCCCGCGCACATACGATTTCATGGGTCGGCGCGGCTGCGTCGTCGGCGAGGTCGCTTTGGACAATGTCCGGGTCCCGGAGGAATGCCTGCTGGGCGAGGTCGGTGGCGGCTTTCGGATCATGCTTGGTGCCTTCAACTTCGAGCGGGTGATCCTCGGCGGATCGGGTCTCGGCGTCGCCCGCTCGGCATTCGACATTGCCAAGGCGCACGCCCAGTCCCGCAATGCCTTTGGCGAAAAGCTGGGACAGAAGCAACTGATCTGGGACATGGTCGCCAATATGAGCTGGCGCCTCGACGCCGCCGAGCTTCTGACCTACCGCGCCGCGAAGATGTATGACAGTGGCCTCGATGGAAAGGCGCTGATGCGCGAAGCCGCGCAAGCCAAGCTGGTCGCGACCGAGTCGGCAGTTTTTTGCGCAGACCGCACGGTCCAGATCCTGGGCGGCGACGGCGTTACCCGGCAATTCGGCCGGGCCGAACAGATCTACCGCGACGCCCGCGCGCTGCCGATCGTCGGGGGCACCTCCGAGATGAACAAATATCTCATTGCGGCACGGGAGATGCCGACAATCAAACCCAACCTCTGAAATCCCCACGGGAGAAAACGCGATGAACATCGCCCGCATTCTTGAAGCTTCGGTCGACCGCTATCCGAACCACACGGCGCTGATCTTCGAGGGCCGCAGCTGGACCTATACTGAGTGGCTGGGCCGGGTTCGGCGCTTTGCCCAAGCGCTTTCGGACATGGGGATCCGGCCCGGCGACCGCGTCGCCTTCTATGTCTCGACATCCGAGCACTCGGTCACCACCTACTTCGCCTGCCAGATGCTCGGCGCCGCGGCCGTGCCGCTGAATTTCCGGCTCAGTGCCGGCGAAGCGGCTTACATCCTGCAGGATTCCGGCGCCCGGATCTTTGTCTACGGTCGCTACCTCACCGACAACGCCCTGAAGATACAGGCCCAGGTTCGCTCGGTGCATGACTTCATCGGTTGTGCCGAGGACAAGGCGTTAATTCCCGAGGGGCATCACCATTTCGACACCCTGGCCGAGGAGATCGAAGACCGCGGCGAGCCGCGTCACGCACCGCGCGGCGACGACATCTCGGCACTGGTCTACACGTCCGGCACGACCGGGCGGCCGAAGGGTGTGATCCATACCCACGCCAACGATCTGGCCATCGCCATGAACTGCGTGATGGAATACGGCCTGACGCACCGCGACAACGCGCTCCACATCGCGCCGCTTTACCATGTCGGCGGCATGCAGGCCTATTTCATCCCGCACATGATGGTTGGCGGCACCAACGTCGTGCTGGGCCGCTACGAGGCCGAGAAGACGCTGGAAATCATCCAGACCGAGAAAATCAGCACGCTGTTCGCGGTGCCGACCCAGATCCAGGAGATGCTGTTCCACCCGCGCTTCAAGGATTACGATCTCGCGACGCTCCGGCTCATCACCACGGGTGGCGCGGCGATCTCGTCGGCGACCATGGAGCGGGTGATCAACGAGTTCTGCCCCAACATCTTCAACGGCTACGGCATGACCGAAGCCTCGCTGACCCTGGTGCTGCACCCAGAGGACGGGCTGGCCAAGCTCGGCTCCTGCGGCAAGCCGACCCTGATTACCGAGGCCCGTGTCATTGTCAATGAGCAGGCGCGCGAAGTAGCTCCCTCCGAGACTGTGGCGCCCGGCGAGATCGGTCAGCTGATCGTGCGTGGCCCGCAAGCCATGCATGGCTATTGGAACAAGCCGTTCGAGACCGCGAAGAAGTTGAAGGCGGGCTGGATCTATACTGGCGACCTGTTTTCCAAGGACGAGGACGGGTTCTACTATTTTCATGGCCGCGCCGACGACATGATCGTCTCCGGCGGCGAGAACATCTATCCGCGCGAAGTCGAGGAGATACTCTATCGCTGCCCGGGCGTGCAGGAGGCATCCGTGGTCGGCCTGCCCGACGAGAAATGGGGCCAGGTCGTTACCGCCTTCATTGTTGCTTCGGCCCCCGGGCTCACCACCGAGGTGATAGATGATTTTTGCAAGACGAGCGACGATCTCGCCCCCTACAAGCGGCCGAAGCGCTATCATTTCGTCGACGCCCTTCCGATGAACCCCAGCGGCAAGGTGCTGAAGCGCGAGCTGATCGCCGGGCATGCCGTGGTCGCGGCCTGAAGGCTTGCCCGTAACCCCAGGTCCTATCCCCGCCCAGCCACAATGGACCCCCTGAATTTGGGGGTGGGCGGGAAGCGGGACGGGTCCAAACAGGCGAAGGACGAAACCATGAGCGAGAAGCTTCTCTACGAGCAGGACGGCCACGTCGTCACCCTGACCTTCAACATGCCCGAAACGATGAACGCGCTGACCGACCACGACATGTGCGCCGCCCTCGTCGAGGCATGCCACCGGATCAACGCCGATCTCTCGGTGCGCTGCGCCATCATTACCGGCGCCGGCAAAGCGTTTTCCTCGGGCGGCAACCTAAAGCACATGAAGGAGAAGCGCGAAACCTTCGCAGGTGATGCGCTGCAGGTCCGCGACGGCTACCGGGGCGGCATCCAGCGCGTCGCCAAGGCATTGTGGGAATGCGACGTACCGCTGATCGCGGCGGTGAACGGCCCGTCCTATGGCGCGGGCTGCGATACGACCTGCCTCTGCGACATCCGCATCGCTTCGACCCGCGCCACCTTCGCCGAGAACTTCGTTCGCGTCGGGCTGATCTCCGGCGATGGTGGCGGCTGGCTGCTGCCGCGCCAGATCGGGCTGTCACGTGCCGCGGAGATGACCTTCACCGCCGAGCCGGTGAATGCCGAAACCGCGCTTGCCTGGGGTCTGGTCTCGAAGGTCGTGGAACCGGACGAGTTGCTGCCCGAGGCGCGTGCGCTGGCCGCAAAGATCGCGAAGAATCCACCGCGCCAGCTCCGGCTCGCCAAGCGGCTCTTGCGTGAGGGGCTGAATACCCGGCTCGACACGCTGCTTGAACTGGCGGCGGCCTATCAGGGTGCCAGCCACCAGACCGAGGACCACGAGGAAGCCGTCGACTCTCTGCTTGAGAAGCGGGCCGCGGTATTCACCGGGCGCTGACGGCGCCGTTGCTTCGACTAACCGGTTGACGCCCCACCGGGCTCCTTGGGGTGCAGGTTCGAAAGTGAAGCCAATGGCCGCACCGTTCCACGACTTCGTCCACGACGTCCGTTTTGATGATCTCCCTTCGGATGTTGTGCGCTTCGCCCGCCGTTGGCTTCTCGATCTTGCCGGCATCGCTGCCGGTGGTGTGGAGATGGATGTGTCGCGGATCATCCGTAGCCACGCCGCAAGCCAATTCGGCCCCGGCACCCGCTCGGCACGAATGCTGTTCGACGGGCGCCGAGTCAGTCCTGCGGGCGCTGCGCTGGCTGGCGGAATGACCATCGACGCGCTCGACGGCCATGACGGGCACAAGCTGACCAAAGGACATGTCGGTTGCGGCGTGTTTCCGGCCGCACTGGCGATGGCCGAGGCCGAAGAGAAGCTTTCAGGCGAGGACTTCCTTACCGCGATCGTGGTCGGTTATGAACTGGGTTCTCGTGCCGGGATCGCTCTGCATCGCACTGCCTGCGACTATCACACCTCCGGTGCCTGGATCGCCGTGACCTGCGCGGCGCTGGGCGCGCGCGCTTTGGGCCTCGACCGCGGCCGTACCCGCGAGGCCATCGGCATCGCCGAATACCACGGCCCGCGCAGCCAGATGATGCGCTGCATCGACCACCCCACAATGGTCAAGGACGGCTCTGGCTGGGGCGCCATGACCGGAGTCTCCGCGGCCTATCTCGCCGCTGATGGCTTCACCGGCGCTCCGGCGATCACGGTCGAGGGCGATGACGTCGCGGATCTCTGGGCCGATCTCGGCGATCGCTGGCGGATCTTCGAGCAGTATTACAAACCCCATCCGGTCTGCCGCTGGGCGCAGCCGCCGCTCCAGGCAGTGCTGGGCCTACGTGCCGCCCACGACCTGACCTCTGATCAGGTCGAGCGCATAGAGGTGGCGACCTTCCACCAGTCGGTCCGCCTGGCGACCCGAGCGCCTAAGACGACCGAGGAGGCGCAGTATTCCACCGCCTTTCCGACCGCGGCAGCGATGGTCAGGGGGCAGGTCGGACCCGCGGAGGTCGCGCCGGAAGCCTTTGCCGACCCGGAGATCTTGCGCCTCTCCGAAGGCATGACCTTCTCTGAGCTCGACGTCTATAACGACGCGTTCCCAGCGCACCGCTTCGCGCATGTGGTGCTTCACCTCAAGGACGGCCGCCGTCTGGTCTCCGACCGGACCGAGGCGCTGGGCGACCCGGAGAACCCGATTTCCGATACCGCGCTTCGTGCAAAATTCCATGCCATCGCCAACCCACGCTTGGGGCGCCCGAGGGCAGAAGCGATTGAACAGACAATCGACAATCTTGGCGCGGGAACCGGGGTGGACCGTCTTATCGAACACCTTTGCGATCGCGTCGGCATGGCAGAAAGCGTCAACGAGCATGCGTGAGGCCGACCATTTTGTGGCGGGGCAATGTCAGGTTTACGCTGACCATCGAAGCCGCCCGAATTTGGCAGGTAAATGATTCAAAGCCAGCGATGTCTTCTTCGGGCATGAGCCCGGACACCGCCCCGTCAGCAAAAGTGCCGTCTTTGGGGCTTTTCCCGACAAAGGGGCTACGTCGGCATGGGGTCATGAACGTGCATTCGGCGTGCCTATGAACCGGGTCCGGAATGCGCCGATGAACTGACGTTAAGTCGCGAATGTCGGCAATTCGGCGGTGGGCAGACCTTCCGAGCAGGCAGGCTGTTGGTCGGCTTCGTGCCATGAACCGACATAGCGCCACCGCGGCCCAGATCATTAGTGGGTGTAGATATTGCGCACCGACCAGCGTCTTCCTTCGAGGGCAATCGTGACGTTCGAAACAAAACCGATCGTAAGGCGAAAGCCGGATGCCGAGTCAGGTATCGCAAATACCGCAATTTACGTTTTATCCCCATATACGGCTTTCGAGTGTTGCAGCAGAAAGTGAAACTTGACCTGAATTGCCGGCATTCGACGGCGATCGCATAATTCTCTGGAAAGATTTGCCGCCCGGTTTGTCGGGGCGAGCATTATTTGATGTCAGCGCCCCTGACGCAGTTGCGCGCAGCGATTGCTTACAGTGAATAGCGCAGCGCAGGCAAGCAAAGCCGCCCTATGACGGCACGTCAGGCGTTGGGGGCAGATACCGCGCCGACCGCGGCGGCCCGGCGGCGCTCCGCTGCGAGCGAAGTTGCGCCTAGGTCATCCAGGATCGCATAGACCGCCGGAACGACAAACACGATCAGTACCGTCGTTGCTATCAACCCGAAAGCAATCGAGGTCACCAAAGGGATCAGAATCTGCGCCTGAAGGCTGGTCTCGAAAAGCAATGGCATGACGCCCGCAATGGTCGTCACCGAAGTAAGCAGAATGGCGCGAAACCGCGCCACGGCGCCCTTCGGCGCAGCCTCGGCCACGGTCACCACGCCCGGATCGTGCTCGTTCTTGATGAAGTTTACCAGGAGGATCGAGTCGTTGACCACGATCCCGGCCAGCGAGACCAGGCCAAGGATGCTGGGCAGCGACAGGTCGATCCCCATCACCAGATGCCCGAAGACCACGCCAATGACGGCGAAGGGTATGATGATCATCACAACCAACGGCTCAGTATAGCTGCGCAATTGGAAACTAAGCAGCAGGAAGACCGCGATAAGGCCAATCAGAAGGCCCGACATCATTGAGGCTTGGGTCTTCGCAGCCTCGGCGTTCTGGCCCTCGGTTCCGGCCGCGAGGCCGGGGTAGCGCTGGGTCAGCACTGGTAGAAAACGGGCCTCGGTATCGCCAATGATCTCGTTTGCGTTGGCGATTGTGGTATCGACATCGCCGGTGATCGTGGTGGTCGGTAGCCGGTCGATGCGATTGATGCGCGTATAGCCACGGGCCTCGGCGATCTCGGCGACGGCTGACAACGGCACCCGCTTGCCCGCCGGGGTTTGCACGGTGAAACCGTCGAGATCACCAACGCTGTCGCGATCCGTCTCGGCCATGCGCAGGTCGATCTCGAAACTCTCTACCCCGACCTGAATCTCGTCGGCGGTGACGCCGTGGAATGCAGCCCGCAACTGGTCAGCGACTGATCTGGCGTCGAGGCCCAACGTTCCCGCCCCGCTGCGCAGCGAAATGCGCAGCTCGGGTTTGCCCACCTGCAGGTCGTCGGCCAGATTATAAGTGCCGGCATATTGCCCGAGCCAGTCCTGAAGATCCGCGGAGGCGGCTTCGAGCACGGCGAGGTCTTCATGGCTTAGGCGAAGCTCTATGGCCCGGCCAGCCGGGCCAATCGTGCTCTCGGTCAGGTTCAGCCGACGCACATCCGGCAGCGGGGGGACCTCGGCGCGCCAGGTGGCGAGTATCTCGGCATTGGTCGCGGCCCGGATCTCGCCCTCCAGCGCATCCACGTTGATCGTGGCGAGATACGCTCCGGAGGTCCCGGCGTCGGCGTTCTCGTTGTAGCGCACCACAATATTGCGGATCAGCGAAGCGCCGCCGGGGTTGCGCGGAGAAAGAGCGCGGTCAGTCCGGTCGAGCCCAGCCAGAACCAGGGCGACGACCGCTTCGGTGTCCTCAAGCGTTGCGCTGGCGGCAAGCTCGATCCGGGCCTCCAACTGGTCGCTGTCAATCTCCGGAAAGGCCTGGAACTTGAGCGCGCCGCCGGCGACCAGAGAAATTGAAACCAGGAACAGGAAGATCGCGATCCCCAAGGTCAAATAGCGATGCCCTACCGCCAACCGAGCCGCAGGCGCGACCAGCCTGTCTCGCGCCCAGTCCATGGCGGCGCTTACGCGCAGGTTGACTGCCGAGGGTTTGCCGGCGCCACCATGGCTCAGATGGTTCGGTAGGATAGCGAAGGCCTCGACCAAGGATACAACCAGAACCATCACCATCACCACGGGGATCACCCGCAGCACCTCGCCGATATCGCCCTTCAGGAACGCCAGCGAGCCAAAGACCACGACGGTCGTGCCGAAGGACGCGAGAACGCCGGGCGCGACTTGCAGCGCGCCTTCGACCGCCGCTTCGAGTGGCGGCAAGCCCTGTTCGCGTTTGGTTGCAATGTTCTCGGCGATCACGATGGCATCGTCCATCAGGATGCCGATCACGATCAGCAACCCGACCATGGTGAGCATATTTATCGAATAGCCGATCAAGATCATCGCCGCGAGGGCGCCAAGGAACGAAATCGGCAGTCCCATCCCGATCCAGAATGCCTGGCGCAGCCCGAAGAACAACCACATCACGACGAAGACCAGCGCCAACCCCTGGGCACTGTTGACGGTTAGCATCTCGAGTCGGTCGGTCAGGATCTGCGAGCCATCCCGGGTGACCGTCAGGTCGACGCCCGGGGGCAACCTCATGCGCTCGTCGGCAAGAAACGCGCTGATCGCGCCCATCACCTTCAAGGTGTCGTCCTTTGGGGTCTTCGAGACATCCAGCAAGGCCGCCGCCTGTCCGTTCAGCAGGGTCTTGACCTCGGTGTCCTCGAAGCGGTCGGAGATCCGGGCGATATCGCCAAGCCGAATTTGGCCGCCCATCGCACTGGAAGCGACGACGACATCGCGGTAGGCGTCCAGCGCCAGACGCTCGTCGGCAAAACGCAGCAGGGTAGTGCCACCCGACGAGACGATCTCGCCGGCCGGAAGGTCGAGGTTCTGGCGCGAGACGGCGGTGGCGATATCCTGCAAGCTGAGGCTCAGCTCGCGGGACGCTGCATCGGATATCTCGATCCGGATCTGGCGGTCGGAAAAGCCCTTGATCTCAACTTTCGGGATCCCGCCCCAGCGCAGCATCCGGTCCTTGACCTGCTCGGCCAATTCCTTGAGATGGGTGCGGTCCTCGGGCCCAGTCAGCGCAATCGAGGCGACAAAATCGGTGCGTCCCAGTTCACTTACCACCGGGTCTTCGGCAGTGTCGGGAAAATCGCTGATCGCCTCGGTGGCCGTCTGCACATCCTGGAAGAAACGGTTCAGATCTTCGCCCTGATACATCTTGATAGTCGCGATCCCGATATTTTCGCGAGCTTCGCAGCGAACCTCATCGACGTTCTCGATACCATCGACCGCATCCTCGACGCGGCGGCAGATCGCCCGCTCGACATCCTCGGGAGAGGCGCCCGGATAGGTAACGCTGACCTGAACCGTTCTCGGCGCGATCCGTGGGAAGGTCTCACGCAGCAGATCCGGCAACGAGGTGATCCCCAGCACGATGAATGCCACCATCAGCAGATTGGCGGCGGTTGGGTGGGCGGCAAGATAGCGGATCATTGGCCATTTCCACCGGGCATCGCGACGGCACGCAGCTGCTCGGCAACCAACTCGTCAGACACCGGGGCCAGGAGCATTCCATTGATCGCCGGCGACAGGTCGCTGACCACAACCCGCGTGCCGGGTTCGAGGGCGTCATTCGGGCCGCCATCCAAGACCGCGAAATCGCCATAGGTGTAGGCGACCGTCACCTCGGCCATCGTCAACCGATCATCGGGCCCGACGATTAGCACCTTGCCATCACGTACGGCGGCACGGGGCAGAAGAACCACATCGTCGATGGCGGGTCCCCGCAATTCGACCGAGGCAAACATGCCCTTGATCAGCGGTGGACGCTCGCCGGGGCGGACCCGGTCATAGGGGTTGGGGACCGATACGATCACACCGATTGAGCGGGTTTCGGGATCTACCGTGTCGCTGATGCGGGTAACCTCGGCCTCCCAGCCCAACCCGGTCTCTGGGAACCCGACCTGAACAACGGCGCTAAGGCCGGAGTCGCTGGGCAATCTGGACGCCTGCTCCCCAGCGGGTAGCACCCGTCCGGCGAAGGATAATCGTATGAAACCAGCCATCTGGCGGGGCGGGATCTGGACATCGATCTCGGCGGCATCGATTCCGTCGAGCATGCCCATAACCGTTCCGGTTCCTACATATTGGCTGATTTCTACATCCGACTCGGCAACGCGGGCATCGAACGGAGCGGTGACAACGGTGCGCTCCAGATTCAGTCGGGCAATCTCGAGATTGGCTTGCGAGACCGCGAGCGATTGCACGAGCGCCCTTATCTGAGCAGGCAGGATCTCGAGCTGGTTTTCCAGATCCTGGATCTTCGCGCGCTGAACCAGAACCGCGCGCTCCTGAACCTCGGCGACCGATGCCGCTACGGTCCCACGCTCAACCAGACGGCGCTGGCGTTCCAGTTCGCGCTTCGCCAGCGTCAAGGCTGCGCGCTCGATCTCGAGCGAACGTCCGATCGTCACGCCGGAAAGCTTCATCTGCTCGATCTCGGCGACAGCACTTTCGATGTTCGCCTCGGCCTGGGCGATCGCAAGATTGTAGTCATCGGGGGCGATACGCACGAGGATACTGCCCTTGTCGACCGTGCCGCCGCGGATGAAATCGGGGGCGACATATTCAATGCGACCCGCGACCTGTGCGACGGCGTCCCATACGCGCGCTGGCGTGACCGAACCGAAACCGCTGACCCGCGGGGTAAAGCTTTGATGCTCAACCGCGACCACTCGGACGGCAGTGCTGGTTTCGCTGGCTGCGATCCGGCTCGGCGGTTCCCGGTTTGATATAGCATAGGCTACCAGCAGCGCCCCGGCAGCGATCGGTGGCAGGATCATTAGCTTTCGTAGGAATGACACGAGGTGCTCCCTTGGAAT
>Ga0307378_10006132_pt1 | contig 16555 bp, 14 predicted proteins | sample UN1MG_FD_202238 | JGI IMG/M metagenome (GOLD analysis project Ga0307378, IMG submission 202238) | Soil microbial communities from Risofladan, Vaasa, Finland - UN-1 | ecosystem: Environmental > Terrestrial > Soil > Coastal area > Acid sulfate soil | place: Finland: Risofladan, Vaasa | collected... | reverse complement strand
TGCTATTGGCAGGACACTTGCTGCTAAACTGCCACTGGAAGCACTTAAGATGGCCATAAGAAGTAGAAATACAGAAGATCTTATCCATCACTCTGATAAGGGAATCCAGTACTGCTCCTATGAGTATGTGGACCTACTTGAATCTCACCAGATTAAAATCAGCATGAGCGCTACGGCAAGTCCCTATGAAAATGCCACCATTGAATCATTCTTTAGAACACTGAAAGTTGAAGAAGTATATCTGTGGGAATATGAAACCTACCAAGATGTAATAGAGAGAATTCTATATTTTATAGAGGATGTATACAACAGAAAAAGACTTCATTCTTCATTGGGTATCTGCCTCCTGAAGAATTTGAACATATATTTATTGAAAATAATTCCTGCAGGGTTTATTCTGAGTTAAGATAGGTATGTGTATAGTTTTTGGGGTTCATACCAGATTGTCTAAAAAGGTAGTGGTAATCTACACTAGTACTGTATCACTGGAAGATTTAAAATCACTATTTGTAAAAATAATGCACGAGGTGGAAATGGTAAACATTATTGATGAGAGCCTTTTAAGGGAAGTTATGGCTAATGGCAAAATAACCCTTGGCATTACCAAGAGAATATGTAGCTATGCTATACATGCACAAGATATAGGAGCTCATCTTATCCTAAACCAGCGCTCTTCAGTCGGGGAAGCGGTAAATGTCGCAAGAAACTTAATCAATATACCTTATGTTAAAATTGATGAACAAATGGCAGAAGATGTAGCGGAAAAATTGGGTAAAGAAGTATCGGTAAAAAAATGCCTAGTAGATGGAGCTCTGGAAATCCTAATGCAGGGAAAAAATATAGAAAAATATAATAGGCTGGTAATTGATGTAATTGAAAAAAAGTCTAAAACCTGCGATGTTATTGCTCTTCCCCAGGGCAGTATGATTGGGATACTCCCTTTACTTCAAGATATAAAAGTACCAGTGCTATCCAACCCTGAATCAGGAGTTAGGAGAGTGGCAAAAATACTTGAATCTATATGATTAATCAATTATGAGACTTCGAAAAAATAAAATATTTAATAATCTACCTAAATCTTTTAAAAACAATATAGATAAACTACTAAAAGAAGCGCTAAGTTATGATGGAAAAAAGATAATAGTACTTGACGATGATCCTACTGGTATTCAGACCGTACATGATGTACCGGTATATACCTCATATGATTTAAAAGATATTAGAGATATCTTTTTAAATTCTTCAAAACTCACCTTTATTCTTACCAATACCAGAGCTATATGTATTAATGAGACTAAAAGAATAAATGAGGTTATATGCAGGAGGATAATAGAAGTCTCCCGGGAGATAGGAATTGATTTTGAAATTATAAGCAGAAGTGACTCAACCTTAAGAGGACATTATCCTTTGGAGACAGATGTACTTGGAACTACTATTGAGCAGAAGTCAGATAAGAAAGTAGATGGTGAGGTACTTACCTTTTCATTCTTTGAAGCTGGCCGTTACACAATCGGTGATATTCATTACCTGGAAAATGCTGATAGTCTGATTCCGTTAAGTGAGACTGAATTTGCAAAAGATAGTATATTTGGTTACAACTCTTCAGATCTCAGGCAATATATAATAGAAAAAACTAATGGAAAGTATAGAGATAATGATATTGTCAGCATTTCCATTAAAGATATTAGAATAGGCGGGGCTAAGAGGGTGGAGGAGATATTGACAACAGTAGTGGGACGTAAAAAGATTATAGTAAATTCTGCTAACTATAATGATTTAAAAGTGTTTACACTGGGACTACTGATGGCAGAAAAAAAGGGTAAGAACTTTATTTTTAGATCTGCTGCGTCTTTTGTAAAAATAAGAGCCGGTATCAAGGATAAGAACCATTTGAAAAAGACTGATATTGAAAAGCTTACAAACGAAATCAAAAAAGGATTTATAATTGTAGGTTCATATGTAAAAAAGACAACCACCCAACTAAACAAATTACTAAGATTAAAAAGTATATATCCAATTGAATTTAATGTACAAAAAATATTAAAAAAAAGCTCCCTAAAAAATGAAATAGTTAGATGTCAAAAAGAAATAAATATAGGTATGAGAAAAAGTTTAACAGTACTTTATACATCCAGGAAAGTGTTAAATTTCAGGGATCACCAATTATCGGGTATGAAAATTTCAAATTTAATATCTAGCTCTTTAGTAGATATAGTTAAAGAAGTTAAATATAAACCAGATTTTATCATAGTTAAGGGTGGTATTACTTCATTTGATATATTAGTAAAAGCACTTGGTTTCAAAAAAGGGTTAGTATTAGGGCAGATAATGGAGGGTGTTCCAATTCTTGTTCTAGGAAAAGAAACTAAATTTCCTGGGATACCATATATCATTTTTCCTGGAAATGTTGGATATGAAGATAGTCTAAAGAGAATAATAGAGGTCTTAGTTACTTCTTAAATAATGATATGATATATAAAAAACATTCTATCATTTTGTAATAGTAATGATTAGCCTCCAGTATGGGTTTAGGATATTTATTTTAGTTCCTGTGATTTAACCCTCCTATCACAGACTATTCCTCCAAACCCTCTACCAAACTAAACTAATACTGGACCAATATCAAATCTATGAACTTATAATAAATACATTCGTTGGGTATTAACTGAAGCAGCAAAAATTTCAATAAGACATAGCCCTTACTTTAGATACTATTTTTATTGGATATTATTGCGAAATCGGACACTGAATATTGTTTTAGTGGACATTAAATCTTGTTTTTAACGGACACTAAATCTTGTTTTAAAAGGACACATATTCTCATTCATACTCCTTAGGTTAAATATACAAAAACAATTAATAAAATGTCAATCTAATCTCTAAATTTTTTCCTAACAGATTCTCCTTTAAGTTCAATTCTGTAAGAGCTATTTACCATCCTGTCACAAATTGCATCTGCAATAGTGGGATCGCCAATTATCTCATGCCAGGATGATACCGGAAACTGACTTGTAATAACTGTAGAGGCAAGCCCGTGTCTGTCTTCCAGTATCTCAAGCAGGGAGAGCCTTGAAGCAGTATCAAGCTTTGCAAGTTCAAAGTCATCTTATGCAAAGAAAAATATTATGTAAAGTCACCTCATAAAACCCCACTAAAGCAACACTATTTCTTAATTTTAACTTCACATAATAAATAAGTGTTAAAGTAATGATCAATACTATTTTTTAAGAGGAGGAAAACGTGAAAGATCAACACATTACTTTAACCGAACTGATTACTCGGGCAACGGAGCATTTGTGCAGCTTGAACTATTCTGAAGGCACGGTATCTAATTATCGCACCACATGGAACCTTCTAAAAAAATACGCCAGTGATAAAGGAATTTCTACTTTTACTATAGAGTTAGGGATGCAGTTTCTTTCAGATCATTACGGTATAGATCCAAATGCTAAGTTGCCACATTTCAATGTTTCTTTAATTAGAAGAATTAAAGTCTTAGAAGAATTTAAAAATACCTCCAGATTTTGTCTTTGCCATCAAAAGAATCCTAAAAAGGTACCGATACAGTTTGAAAAAATATTAAAATCTTATCAAAAGCTTTGTCGTGATCTGCAACTTACTCAAAAAACTATCCAGTTAAAATCTATTGCAGTTACAAATTTTTTAATCTATCTTAACCATAAAGGGATAGACAATTTCGGCAATCTTTCAACTACAAATATATATGGATATGTCAAATCCCAGGAAGAGTATTCAAGTTTGACAAAATCAGGCATTCTTTTTACTCTTCGGGATTTTTTAAAATTCCTTTACACAAAAGACTTAATAGCAAAAGATGTTAGCAATGTTTTTCCAATTATTATTTCTAATAAATTTGAAAGGATCACTTCATTTTATTCAAAAACAGAAATTAATAAGCTACTGGGCTGTGTAGATCGGCAGACAAAAATTGGTAAACGAGACTATGCTGTTTTAATACTGGCTATACATTTGGGAATAAGAGCAGGAGACATAAGAAAGCTAAAATTTGGAAATATTAAATGGGACACTGATCAAATAGAATACATTCAGGAAAAAACTAAAAATCCAATATATCTTCCACTTCTGGAAAATATAAAATTTGCACTACTTGACTACTTGAAAAACAGCAGGCCTAAGTCTACATATCCAAATATTTTTGTAAAGCATAGAGCTCCTTTTATACCATTTTCAAAAGGCAATTCTTTCTATGAAATAATTAATAAATATATAAATAAAGCTAACATTGAAACATCAGGCAAAAAACATGGGCTTCATTCAATGCGCTATAGCCTAGCAAGTAACCTTCTTAGCAAAAACACTCCTATTCCGGTAATTACTGGCATTTTGGGACATAAAAGCTCGGATACCACAAACATGTATCTAAGAATTGATACTGATAAGCTCCGTTCTGTTGCCCTGGAGGTACCAGATGAAAGATAAAGAAAGAATAATAACCTTCTGTGGCCCATTCAAAAAATTGTGCTACAAATATATTTCATACAAAAGAAGCCTCGGATATGACTTTGGCACAACATATATATATTCGATAAGAAATATGGACAGATTTTTTAGAGGCTACCATTTTGATACTCCAAGATTAACAAAAGAAATGGTTTTGTCTTTTACCGCATATAGAGAAAATGAATCTTTAAAGACTCAGCATTATCGCATGTGCCTGATCCGCCAGTTTGCAATATTTATCAGTACATTAGGTTATGATGCTTACATTCTTCCGGTAGAATTTATTAAAATCGGCAAGGTCTTTGCTCCATGTATTTTAACTTATGATGAAATATCAAGGATCATTAAAGCTTCTGATAATTTAAAAATTCACAAAAATAGTCCTAACCAACATATTATTTATCCAGTGCTCATACGCATGCTTTATGGATGTGGACTTCGTATCAGTGAAGCTCTTTCTCTAAAAGTTAGTGATGTTAACTTAAAAGACGGTATCCTTACTGTTACAAAATCTAAATTTAATAAAAGCAGACTTGTTCCAATGTCAGCATCATTGACTGAAATATGCAGAAGTTATGCAGCTAAAATGAACTTTTCTATTAAAGAGGATGGATATTTTTTCCCTGCACCGGATAAGGGCAGATATAACCGCAACGTCATTTACGTAAAATTTAAAAATCTTCTAAAGAAAGCAGGTATTGTTCGTATTGGATATGCAAGCGGTCCCCGTCTTCATGATCTAAGGCAATATGCCGACATCCTGATTATGCCGAGTAGCTTCACTCTTTCCTGATTTTTACCCATTATTTACGCCATTTTAGCCCTTGACTACTCGGCATAATCAGAGGCTCTTTAAAAACTCCAATAGTTCATCATCTGGCCGGAAACGCTTCAACTTAATATCCCTGGGTCCCACCTTGCTTAAAGCCTGCTCTTTTAATTTCATATCAGCATGTAGGTATATCTGAGTTGTTTCCACTTTTTCATGGCCAAGCCATAAAGCTATAACAGTTCTATCTACTCCATGTTGAAGTAAATCCATTGCCATGCTATGGCGAAGTACGTGTGGCGATATCTTTTTATTCTTCAGTGTTGGACAATGTTTCTTAGCTGTTTTAACATGCTTTGCCAACAAGTATTCCACCCCGTCACGGCTAAGCTGGCTGCCACGCGCATTGGGAAAGAGCGGCTCTGAAAAGTCGCAATTACGCTCGCGCAGCCATGCACGCAATACCCCTATAGCCTCTTTTCTAAGTGGTGTACAACGTTCTTTTCGACCTTTGCCAGTGCAGCGAACATTCGCACCGGTACCCAATTCGATATCGCTTAAGCGAAGACCTACCAGCTCAGATACTCTTAAACCTGTTTGTAGTGCAAGCAGAAGAAGTGCCCTATCTCTTCGGCCTGCCCAGGTACTCTGGTCAGGGGCAGCAAGAAGGGTATTTGCTTCAGATGACGTCAGGAATTCGATTGGCTTTTGTTTAAAGCGCTTGCTTGGTATAGCCAGGATACGTTGGGACAGGGCAGCACACCCCGGCTCCTCAAGTGCTACAAACTTAAAAAAAGAATGGATTGAAGACAGCCTGACATTGCGTGTCCTGGCTGTATTGCCCCGTTCTTTTTCAAGGTGATCAAGAAAGCTGCCAATAAAAGGGGCATTGAGATCTTCTATCTCCAGTTTTGACGGTTCCTTTTTAAGAAATTTCCTGGCAAATTTTAAAAGCAGCCTGAATGTGTCTCTGTGGCTTGCAATTGTATTTGTGCTTGCCTTACGTTGACGCATGAGTCTATCTGTAAAAAATGATTCCAGCAATGAAGAAAAATTGGCTTTAATAATCATAATGTTATCTCTCCTTTCTTTTTTTCCAGTCTTAGGGCGGCCAGCCGCAGAAGCTCGGGGGTAGCTGATATATACCAATAAGTGTCAGTGATATGGCCATGTCCCAAATATGTTGTTAGCGCAATTGTATTCTTTCCGGCACAAGCTCCTTGCCGGTACCATCCTAGCAGAGTCGTAATAGCAAATCGGTGGCGAAGATCATGAAGGCGAGGGCCGTGGCTGTCCCCTGAACTTCTAAGACCTATTTGATGCGATAGGATGACAAACCAGCGGCGTACAGTCCAATCTGTCAGGCGAGTACCGCGCTCCGATACAAAAAAACTAGGACTTTTGGGTCTTGGGCATATCCTATCCCTTAGGCGGTCATATTCAGCAAGTTTATCTCTTGTGGATATATGCACAGGGACAAGCCTTGACTTACCAAACTTTGCTTGACGCACAGTAAGTATTCCCTGCCCCAGATCAACATCTTTTCGGTCAAGATTAATAGGCTCGCTCATCCGCATACCGGTAACTGCCAGCAGGCCAATAATAGTTGACATGGTCGGGGCTAAAAGCCCTCCCGGTGAGGAAAGAACTTTAGCTGCACTTAAAAGCTTTAAGACCTCATCGTCGGTATAAATATACGGTGGCTTGCGGTGATAGTGGTAGGGAAGAAGTTCCTCCGGGGGTATTTCAGTTCGCGGGTCAAAAGCACTCTGGAATTTGGCAAACAAACGTACCATGCCCAAGCGGTTTGCCCACTGGGCGGGTTGAGCGTCTATTGGTTGGGTAGCCCACTTTAAGGCTAATCTGGTAGTGATGTAGGAGGCTTTTTCTTTTTCTAAAAAATCCACAAACCTATGGAGCAATCTGCCGGATAGTTTTAGTTTAAACCCAAGTGAGCGGCGCATGGCCAGATATTCTTTGAGGGCATTTTTTAGTTTACTCACAGCTTACCTCCCGGCCAGGGCTGCGCAATTGCCCGGAGTGCTTCAAGATCTACCTTAGCATATATTTCAGTAGTACTTGGAAGCTGGTGTCTTAGTATTTCCCCAATCTCAGCAATGGTAGCTCCTCCCTTTAGCATATTTGCAGCCAATGTGTGGCGGAATAGATGGGCGCCTTTAAAGTCTATATCAAGACCGGCATGTGCTAAAGACCGCTGAACAATAGTGCACACATTTGCAGAACTGGAAAAACCCTGCCTGGGAGCAAGCATCCGGATAAAGACTTTACGTGAAGAGCAGCGGGGGCGGCCGTGACGCAGATAAGCAGCTATGGCCTGGCCCACCTCATCAGACAAGGGAAGCCTCTGCTCCTGTCTGCTTTTTCCTCTAACAATTACCTCACCGCTTTCCCAGTTGATATCATCCAGGGTCATACTTACTATTTCTCCAGCTCTTAGACCCAGTCTAGCCAGAAGGAGCAAAATAGCATAATTGCGCTGGCCCATGGGGGTTTTTTTATCACAGCTTTCTAAAATACGTCTAAGCTCTTCTGGCTGGAGAAACTTTGGTAGCTCAGAAAATCGCCATTTTGCCACCGTAGGCACAGCCTCTGAAAGATTGGTTGCTGTTTGCCCCCGCTGATAAAGAAACGAAAAGAAGCTGCGAAGGGAGGTGGTCATAAGTTGGGCACGGCCTATGCTCATAGCATGAGCATGGCGGAGAATAAATCCTGATATATCCTGGGGCCGCAGTTTATCCAGGATGATGTTTTTTTTACCAAAACACTCAATTAAAAGTCGGTGGACGGTGGGGAGATAGTTATCTAATGTGGCCTGGTTTAAGCCACGCTCCTGTTTAAGGTATTTTGAAAAACTATTTTCAATAATTTCAATCAAAGAATCCTGGGGTTTAGGAGCAGGTGCTGAAATAATGCCCTCTTCTTGTAGAAATTGGATAAATTGTTTTAAGGTTGCCCGATCACCACGGTGCAGACAACCATTTCTTTTTTCTTTACAACCAATAAATTTTTTAACCCAAGCTTCATTCAGATCCTTTACGGGTAAGTGTTTTTCCTGTAACCATTGACTCAGTTTAGAGATAATTTGGATTTTTTGATATACGGTATACTGTACATATCCTTGCCTGGAAAGTTTACATACAAACTTACCCATGTAAGCCCCTAATGGACCACCAAATACAAGTTTTTGCATTTGATTAAAAAATGCTTGATCATTCATGTCTGTCTCCTTTCTTTTTATTTAATAAGAAGAAGACAGCAGAATTATGCCGAGTAGTCAAGGGCTAAAATGGCGTAAATAATGGGTAAAAATCAGGAAAGAGTGAAGCTACTCGGCATAATCAGGATGTCGGCATATTGCCTCAGATCATGTACCCTTGGGCCACGCTGGGTATGTGAGATTCCAGCCATTAGAAGATAGTCACGAAATCTGTGATACACAGTTGTTTTATCCAGTCTGCCGCCAGTGGGACTGATAAAAAAGTAGGTGGATTTGTTACTAAAAGTGTGTAACTTTACAAGTAACTTACGAAATCTTTCAACGAGGCTTACTGCAATTGGGACAAGCCTGTCCCTGTTGTTCTTTGCATGCAGAATAGTGATGGTTCCGGTTTTAAGGTCGATGTCTTTTAACTGTAGGTTCAAGGCTTCTGAGACCCTCAGTCCACAGCCGTATAACAAGCGGAACAGTACAGGATCTACGGAGTTGCGATTTGTTTGGGTATTTGGTGGAAACTTATCGATTGCCACAAAAAACCGTTTTAACTCATCTTTTGAAAAAATGTACGAGATATGCGAGCAGTGTCTCTTTGGTGCGGATTTAATTTGTGGTACATACACTTGATGTCCCTGCCGTATCAAAAATTCTGCAAAACTATTTAACAGTATTTCTTTTTTGTAATGTGTTGATTGCTTTTCGTAACTTAAACCGTAGATGAACCTGTCTGTCATTGACTTTGTCAGTTTTACTCCTGTATATCCGTTTCTGTAGTAATAATCGTCAAACCGCTCCAGCTCCCTGCCCTGGTTTTTAAATTTAAATCCGGTCATCTTTTTTTCTGTCAGATAGCACTGCAGAAGCTCTTGTATATCACTTTTGTATTGGTAGCTATTCATAACTTAAACACCTCCTCCGGATCCAGCGCACATCTCTTAAGACCATCCAGATCAATTTTTAGATAAATACTTGTAGTATTAATGCTCTGGTGCCCGAGAACTTCTGAGATAACCGGAAGGGGAGCCTTTGCTTCCAACATGTTTCTTGCCAGCGTACTTCTTAAAGAATGCAGCCCGCAATGAAAATCCAGTGGGATTTTTAGCCCGGCCTTTATCATGTAACGGTGCAGTTCCCGTTGGAAACATTCATTTTCGCCAAAAGAATCATAAGGTGCCCTGTGCCGGACAAATACCGCGTCGCATTTTGTTTCTGGCCGCCCATTTTTTAAATAATCGATTATTGCCCAGCCGATATCATCTAAGAGCGGCAATTTAAGCAGATGCTTTGTTTTCTGCATGGTAAGGGAAATAGTTTTGCGGCTCCAGTTTAAGTTGTGAAATTTTAGCCCTCGAATATCGCTCACTCGCAGTCCAAGACGTATAACAAGGAGCAGAATCGCGTAATCTCTTTTTCCTTTCGGGTCACCTCTATCTACAGCTTCAAGAAGCTTAACTACATCTTCTCTCTTCCAGAAGTAAGGTATAAATGCATTTCTTGTGATCCTCACTCTTGGAAGAGACTTACTGATATCTTTGCCTGTAAATCCTTGGTCATATAAAAAGCTAAGATAATTCCTCAAGACACAAATAATTGTAGAAATATATCTAGGTTTTAAGTTTTTGTAGCCGAAAAGAAAAGTAGTAAGGTGCTCTTCACGGATTGATTTGGAAGAACTAACTTTGCAGGTATCTAAAAAGGTTAAAAATTTATTTACTTTCTCGGTGTTACAGATAACGGTTGATCTGGCACACTCCCTGTATACAAGTTCTTCCTTGAAAGCCAGGTATTCCTCTTCAAACTGTGCAGGGCACCGGTAGGGGCGGATTTTGGGGCGCATCTTAAACTTGACAGTTCCTGTTTGGATATAATCCAGCAGTACCTGAAGGGGTTTCATCACAGTATTAAGTTTTCGATTACCGGTACCATAAAATCCATCAATACTATATCCCGTCCGAAAAAAAACATATTCGATGCAGACCTTTTCATTAAAAGAAGGAATCTTATTTGCTTGCATATATCTTAGGATACCATTATAGATGACGCTATAAGTATCAATAGCACCTTTGGAATACTTCTGGCATTCCAGCTCTCTTAGGACCGACTTCATAGACTCTTTGAGCATTTGTATCTTGTTCATAATAAACTCCTTCGTAAAATAATATTGGGAAGTCTATTATGAATTATTATGGTGAGTGATTGAAGGTAAAAGCCTTATATTATCATGTTTTTATTGCTTCACTCACCATAATGTAACACTCTACATAATGCCTGTTATGGGGAGCTCCCCATAACAGGCATACTTTCTCTACTGAATACTACAGGCAGACAAAAGATATTGAGACCCTGAGAAGAATCCTGGGCCACTCTGATATAAGCACAACTACTATTTACATTACCCTGGCAAATATAGATGTAGAAAACGGAATGAAATCATTTAAGGGGTTTTTATAAATTGCTTTTTAGTGTTAAAATTTTCCGAATAGGGTGAAGAAATGAAAAAAATTAAGGAGGAGACAAAATGACGTGTCCCACATGTCACGGTAAGGGTATAATCAAATGCGAAAGGTGCGGAGGTTCGGGGCAAATAGTGAGCATCCTAAGTAACGTAACCTGTGGTGTCTGCAGAGGATCTGGACAGATTAAATGCCCTAATTGTAGTGGTAAGGGCCAAGTGTATTAAGAGGATAAATATAGAGGCTGTGCCCAGAAACTAATGGAAAGTGTTTAGGGTGGTCTTGGGACATTATACGAGTTCGTTGTAAGGGAGCACAGGTAAGAAAAATCCCTTAGAAAAGTTCTAAGGCAGAACCCTAAGATATCAGGTAACCTAGAGCGTGAGCTATGGTTATAGGTAAATCGGGGTGATTTTTTGACTGATAATATTCCAGTAGTAACTGAAGATTATTGTAAAAGCCCTATTCTATCAGATTAAAAAAACATAAAAGATATGACAGGTTATGAAAAGAGATTGGGAAATTCACTGGGAAGATTATTATAGGATATTAGGAGTTAATCCAGACGCTAGCCAAGAGGAAATAAAAAAAGCTTATAGAGATAAGGTTTTTATCTTTCACTCTGACAGGTTTGTAGGTGCTCCTGAATCTGCTCGACGTCAAGCAGAAGAAGAATTAAAAAAGATAAATCAAGCCTATAGTGTTTTGAAAGATCCTGAAAAGAGACAGTGGTATCATTCGGAATGGATTAATAAAAAAGGTAAAGATTTTGAAAGAGCTACTGCGAATGAAATTTACTGTCCTGGGTGTGGTAGGCCTATTAAGAGAGAGGCTGTTATATGTCCTCATTGCGGGGTACAGGTAAGAGAACTAAAAGTATATGCTGAGACAGAATATGCTGAAACTTATCCTTTGTCTCCTGAAGAAGAGCTAGAAGAAGGAAGAAGACAATTAGGAGGAGTAAAAGTATTTCTCTGGTGTGAAATTGTTTCATCCGCCATGGGTATTTTTTTTATTAGTACCAAAGGGGATCCTGAAGAGACATTATCAGCTATGGTTGTGTTTGGTTTTTTTATGGCCATATTTATAATTGCCCTTAGAGGTATTATTAATAGAAGACCATATTCTGTTCCCTTTATCAGGTTTTTGCTTATTCCTATGTTCGTTGCTTTTCCAATAGGTACCATAATTGGGGCAGTTTTATGGAAAAGGATAAATCATCCTTTAGCCAAAAGATATTTAAACTATGGGACATGGTATGAGAGGAATGAGGAAGAAAAGATAGAAAAAGAAAAAACATATAAAACTACTGCGGAAGGTAAAATTGCATTTGTATCCGACCGAGAAGGATACGGTGAAATCTATATTATGGATCCCGATGGAAAAAACCAGATAAGGCTTACAAACGATGATTCGGAAGATGTGGCTCCTTCATGGTCTCCAGATGGGTCTAAAATTGCCTTTGTATCCGACCGTGATAGTTACCGTGATGGAAACGATGAAATATACATAAGGAATGTATACATAATGAGTGTAGATGGATCAGGACAGAAAAACCTTACAAATAACCCGGCAGAGGACGGGATGCCTTCCTTTTCTCCAGACGGGTCTAAAATTGCTTTTGAATCCAACCGTGATGGAAACTATGAGATATATATAATGAATGTAGATGGCTCGGAGCAGACCAGACTTACAAAAAACCCGGCATGGGACTTGCGTCCTTCTTTTTCACCTGATGGGTCTAAAATTGCCTTTACGTCCAACCGAGATGGAAACTATGAAATCTATATTATGGATCCCGATGGAAAAAACCAGATAAGGCTTACAAACAATGATTCGAAAGATGTGTCTCCTTCATGGTCTCCAGATGGGTCTAAAATTGCTTTTGAATCCAACCGTGATGGAAATTGTGAAATCTATATAATGAATGTAGATGGCTCGGAGCAGACCAGACTTACAAATAACCCGGCAGAGGACCGGCAACCTTGCTTTTCACCTGATGGGGCTAAAATTGCCTTTGGCTCCTGGCGTGACGGAAACTGGGAAATCTACATAATGAATGTAGATGGATCGGGACAGACCAGACTTACAAATAACCCGACATATGACGGAGAACCTTCCTTTTCACTCTAAGGCATTGGTTATCCTTCTTACTGTGGATTTATAAATTATTTTGTAAGAGTTTCCAGTAGTAAATGGAAAGATAAAACTGATAAACATATCATAATAAATTTGAGTGAAAAGGAGTATTTTTTGAGACTTTTACTAAGAAAATTTACAGTAGTTATAGAAAATTAAAATATGTCTTTGAGAAGAAGAAGGAAGATAGAGATGAAATGGCTGATGTTTTTCTTGCTGGTTTTGCTAGTTTTTAGCCTAAGCTGCGCTCCAGAGATATCTCCTATCTCAAATGCTAATCTTACTGAAGAAGGAATAAAAGAAGGGATAGGAGAAGTGGCAAAAAAAGTGGAAAAAGGCTCTCTCTCGGGTTGGGTGAAAGATTTTTCTACCAGAGAACCAATCCAAGGAGCAGAAGTAACTATTGGAGAAAAAGTAGTCTTAACAGATGAACTGGGAAATTATCAGTTGTCAGATATTCCAGTGGGTTCTCTAGAAATTGGGGTCAAAGCAGAAAGCTATCAGGATTATAACAACGCAATAGAAATAGAAAAGGACTTCAGTTCCACTCTCAATATACTCTTGAATCCTGAAACTGTCCCTTCTTCTGTTTCTGGTTGCCTCCTGATTTATAACCTTTCTCTTAAAGAAAATGCTGGAAATCAACTTCAAATAGTTTTAAGGGTAAGGAATATTAAATCAGATTCGCTAACTCTGGTAGCAAATGGTTTCTTGAAAGATTACCAAACTGGTGAAAAATTCTTAGAAATGGTCTCCAATTTCACAGCCAAAAGCAGTGAGGGTGAAATTCTCTCTGTGGAATTTTCCCATAAGAGCTTCTCGCCTAAAAACTGTTATCACGACTATTTCTTTAATCAGTCTCTCCACTACGAGGTGGTAACTATTGATACCAAGAGGATTAACGAGCTGGAGATCAAATACGAAATCGCCAGTAACTCAGAAATATGGTCTAAGGTAGGGGCAGATAGCACTTCTCTCTATGATAACCCGGAAGATTTCTGGCTCGGTTATCTAGAATGGCTTCTTTATCGTCCGCTAGAGCATCAGGCAATTTGCTCAGCAAAGTTGAGAGTAGCACTTCCTTCTGGTTGGAAGTTTGCAACGGTTTATCCATCCTTTGGTAAGGAAGTGGATTTGGAGCAGCTGGATTACATGTATGGCGACAATGTCCGCTGGAAGAACTACCAAAGGAGTAACTTCATCTTGTTTAAGGAAGGGCCATTTAGTTTAGCCAGTGAGATAGTGGACGGAGTAAAAGTCCAGGATGTCTACAGCGTCCAAGTAGCTAACCAAAGAAACCATCAGGCTCAGTACCAATATTTCCAATGGCTTTCAGATGCGATTGGCCCTCTTCCAGTTTATGCGGTACTTACTTTCTGTACCTATGTGAGCGGTGATAATGTTCCTTATCTCAGAGAATTTCAAGAAGCACCTTATGGATTTTCCCACGGCTTGAGAGGAGAGTACTTTGCAACTGGCGGAGATATTGGATCCGGTTATGGTCCTAGCCTTGAGCAGGTTCAGCTTTGGGATTTCAACTCCATGGACAATAATAAAAACTACTCTTTCCCTATCCATGGCACGGTCCGCTATTGGCTAAATCATCTTATCCAGCCCTGTACTTATCAAAGCTGGAGCAAGGGAGGTTTAGCTATCTATTTTGAAAATAGATGCGTAGCTTCCAAGTATGGCTGGGAAGAAGTAGTGGAAAGAAGGTTTAAACCGATGTACCGGTATTACTTGGAAGAAGTGGCCGGAACTCCAGAGCAAGAGCGAATCAATTTTACCAATCATCATTTCTCAAACAATTTTAAGCCTGCTCTGGTTCTTTTCTATATCAATGAAATCCTAAAAGGAGAAAGCGAGCAGACCAAAGACCTAACCGATGCCATGAAACTGCTCTACGAAGAGGCCTTAGTAGGTGAATGTCTCAGTAGAGAAAGTCTTATTGAAGCTCTGAATAGCCTGACTGACTATGATTTCACTCAGATAGTAGATGACTACTTGTATGGTGACAAGACCTTAAATTTGGACCCTTGGCTAAAATAAAATAGGGACGGAAGAAGTATAAAAACTCAGACGGAAATGGAAACTGCACCTGGTCATGGAAGGTAGGTACAAGAACCACCCCTGGTGAGTGGAAAATCGTAATTACAGTATTACAGTAGAAGGAGTGGGACAGATAGAGACGTATTTTACTGTAACGGAATAAAAAAGAATAAGTAAAGCATAAGAGAGATAAAGCATTTGTTTTGTAAACATTGTGGAAAAGAGATAGAAAGTGAATATAAATACTGCAAATATTGCGGGGAAGAGTTAATTGACGCCCCCTTGGAAAATAAATCCACTGAAAAAGAAAATACCCAAAATAGAGAAAATAATATAAAGAAACTCTTTCAACTGGAGTCTGAATATAAAAAAAGAGAGAAAAGTACTATTGTAGCATTTCTTCTGTGGTTCTTTTTTGGAGGATTAGCTGTTCATAGGTTCTATTCCAGAAGATATGCCAGTGGTACTATACTTCTAATAATTAACCTTGCCTTTACAATTACTGCAATAGTTAAAGGTTCTTACTACTGGTTACTTACAATTATTCCTGCACTATGGATATTTATTGACCTGTTTTTAATAAGAGGAATGGTAAGAGAAGAAAACTATAAAATAAGAAGATTTGTTGAAAGAATTATAAAGTAAAATATTATTAAAAGGTTACTAATTGGCAAAGAAAATAATTAAAAATTGTATAGATAGTTATATCTGCGAGAAATGTGGTAATGAGATGTTTAAATTTTCAGTAAAAGATAAGAATCTATTTACCGCTGATGGCCCTTTTATATACAGAAAATATTTAAATACTGTAGATCCTAATAGACCTTATTATGTTTGTCAGTTTTGTGGCACAATTCACAAAGGCTATTATATAAATGGTGGGTTAAATATTGATTTTAGATCACTGAACGGTTTGCAGATAAAAGAAGTTGCCAAAGACAATTGGGAGAAATCTTTGATTTCCCTTTTATCCGCTGTTAGCTGTCGTTGCGGGCATTTCTTTTAATTCCCTATTCAATTCCCTAAACCAGATATAAACCAGACATTAAAATGTTAATCTTTTTCAAAAGTAAGGTTATCTATCATGAAAAACATCCCATCACATGCTAAACAAACCTGGGGTGAATAGTTTGCATGAACTTCTTTTTCTTCCCCCTTTTCCGATTTTGATACTTTATATATTCCCTCCATTCCTAAGAATAAAAATATATCTTCTAATTCCTCGAAACTTGCATAATTTCCGCATAATGGACAAAATAGATCCTCATCTCTAAGTCGCACAAGATCCCATACATAAAATGTTGGTAATTTGCCAGCGTTTTTCACCTTCGTGTAAGCCTCGAGATCTTTTTCCTCGTATTGAGAGCTGTTTATTAGAGATACTATCCTTGCATATTTTTTAGGTTTCTGTTTCCAGTTAAGAGCAAA
>Ga0307378_10006128_pt1 | contig 16559 bp, 12 predicted proteins | sample UN1MG_FD_202238 | JGI IMG/M metagenome (GOLD analysis project Ga0307378, IMG submission 202238) | Soil microbial communities from Risofladan, Vaasa, Finland - UN-1 | ecosystem: Environmental > Terrestrial > Soil > Coastal area > Acid sulfate soil | place: Finland: Risofladan, Vaasa | collected... | reverse complement strand
TTTTTTTACCGTATAAGCATTTGATGATAACAAGTTCTGTCTCTGACGAATCATGAATTCTTGCTTTTTAACAATATTCGAATCTATTAAGGAGTCGAATAGCTCCTGTATGATGTTTTTTACATTAAGTCCTTTGTTTTTATTTAGTAAATCGGTGTAAGAAAAGGTAAAATTGGTCTCTTCTTTGATTTCTTTGAAGATTTCTGAAAGTTTTTTTACCTTATATTGCGTTTTCGTTTTTTCTATCCATCCTTTCTCTATTCCTAGTGAAATCAGCTTAGAAAAGCTTTGAGGAGATAAATTGAACTGTTTTGATGTGACATGGTTGGGCTTTAAAAATAATATCGAGTTATTTTTCCTACGCTTTATTGCGATTATTAGAGATATTATTTTTAAATTTGCTGTCATCTAATATAGTTTATGAGAGATTCATATTTTTTATAAATTGTTATTTGTTTTTTCATCTGTTTTGTCATTGTTTTTTGGTTAAACATTTGTTAATTGTTTGACGACAGCAAATTTAGGATAATTTTTTAGATTTAGGATGAGAGCTTCGGATTTATTTTCGGAGCTTTTATTTTTTAGTTTAAACAAATTCAATATTCAATCCGTAACACTCAAATTTCTTAACAGCATCATAAGCATTGTTAATCTTCATTTTAAAAGGCTCAGAACCTTCTTTGTCATTGACTCCCTTTACAACTAACAACCAATCCTTATCAGCTAACTTCCTTCCTAGGACAAAACCATCCTTTTCCCAAACGTTTCTAACTGAGAGCCCTGATTTAAGCTTTTTCTTTAAAGATTTGAACCCAAAGCTATCCGGAATGAATGGAAGAAAAAGAAGACGGAAATCTTCAATTTTACCAAGATCTGCATAGGTTTCATCTAATTCATTTTTTGTTTTTAAGTATTGCTCCTTGTAATACTCGATTGTTTCTTCTACTGTTTCTGACATCTTTTTTTTTGATTAAAAGTATAAAAAAAAACCTGAAAACAATTGTCTTCAGGTTTAAAGTTCCTTGATTTGCCTGTTAAACAAGAACGGTTCCAGCTAAAGTCATGATTAAAACAAATTCAGCGTTACGATCAGTTGTATTGGCATACTCCCAACGAGTAATAGATCCATCCAATTGATTGAAGATGATTTCAATTCGATCAGATCGGTTTCCTGGAATCCCAGCTAAAGGAATATCTGCTTTGCCTAAATTCTTTGTCGTTTCAAGATTTACAACTGCTGCGTTTGGCAAAATGGTGCTTTGGATAAATGGCTTGTCCATGTTTTTTTATTATTAAAGTTCAAGCAAATGTAGTAGAAAAAAACTATATTTGTTTAAAAAAACAATATGAATCACATAAAAGCACTAAGATTAACAGAAGAAACGAGGAAATCAATTGCATTATTGTCAATGGTTGATGGTAAAAACGATTTTTTTGATTTGAATAAAAAATCAATCAACAGAATGTACAATAATGTATGTGAGATTGAAAGCAGAATATTCAAAAAACAAAACACCAAGGTAAGCCTTGAAGATACTAAACCATCTCTTACTCATGTAGTAATTCCAGAGGACAAAGTATTAATCTCCCAATTCATACTGGACAAGTGCAACACTATCCAAAATGGATTAATCGGTTTACTATTCGAAGAAGGAATCGTAAAAAATATTCAGTTAGCTAGTGGAGAACAAATCACATTCACCAAGACTAACCTTAAGAACATGAAGTTGATGTCAACAGACATCGCGGCCATTATGGAAATGGTATCATAATAAATGAGTGATTCTTCTGTTAAAGCAAAGCTAATAGGTCAATCCAAGCTTGATTTTCTTCATGACTTAAAACTTGAAGGAATCGCCTTGTCTCCAGAGGACGAGTATAAACTCGTACAGAGTAAACTCGTTGACCCTCGCCCGGAAGGACATGAAAAGCCTAGAAAAGATTATAGGTTTCATTATGACAAAGATTTAAAAACTGATACAGATTATCAAAACTCACTTGATGATTTTGTTGATATAATGCAGGAGTCGGATAAAACACCAAAAATATTCGAATCTGATCGTAGCGTTATAATGGAGGAAGGTTCATACGATGAAATGAACGAAGACCTCTTTAAGTATTCTGGTGGAGCAGATATAAAAAAATCCCAATGGAAGCCTAAAGATATATTAGATCACTCTGCTCAATTCGTAGCCTTTGTCAATTCAATAAACAGTGGCTTCCAGAATATGATCTTTTACAAACCTTTCGCTATGTACTGTCAACAAGCAGAAGATTGGTTAAAGGAAACAAAAACGATCTACGATTGCAAGAGTGAAACCGAAAAAACCGAATGGTTATTCAGCGAATACGATAAATGCGCAGACAACACATTGTATGCGATGGACAAACACCTTCAGATAAAGGAGGGATCAGGAGAAAACTTCTCCATGATGAAATATGAGTCTAAGCCGGTCCATAAGCTACTTTGTTTTTTAATTGACTGTGGTTATTCACTTATGGCAGGAAAACCCCGTCAGATAGCCGCTACTACAACCATAGGAGGAATAGCTTTGTTTAAGTCGATGTTTAACAGAAACTTTTTTGTTAAAATGATTGCTCAAGACAAAGAGAAGGTACAGGAAATATTTGATGATAAGATAAAGTTCCCATACGGGGAATTGGAAAAATATATGAAGCTTTCTGTTTCCAATGATTCAGGTACGATGTTTCGTTTTGCCAGAAAAAAGAAAAAAGGAACAAAAGGAGGAGCTAATTCAAAAATACAAGTAGTGGCCCCAAGTGTATCAGCTATTAATGGAGGAGCCCCCCCAATAGTACTTATCGACGAGGCTGGTTTAATTAGCATTCTTGGTAGAATGATCAGAGAAGCCAGACCAACAATGTTCTTTCAAGATCCCATAACAAAGAAACTGAAAATGAAACGTCAGATGATCGTATGGGGAACAGGTGGAGAAATGGACAGCGGAGGAAGGGCCTTTGAAGTTGAGTTTAACGACAACATGAGATTATGGGATGAAGGAATATATTCTTCTGGTATGATTCCATTATTTTTTGACTGGACCACTCGTCCTGGAATAACAAAAGAATTCTATTTAAAAGAAAAAGCAGTTTATACCGTTGATGGACCAGAAAAAGAAGCTAAATCAATTCAATTCAGGCAAGCGTTCCCCTCTACAATAGCAGACATGTTTCTTGTTTCGCATAAACTACTTGCTGGAGCAGACTGGATTCAAGATCAAATAAAGAGAATACAGGATAATAAATATAAAATTAAGTATGGCTACATGGAGCCCATATACGATACTAGCGATCCTCAACCAGAAGAAAGCGATACTCCGTTTAGAATAATAGGAGCCATATTCACACCATGCAACGACAACAACATGGACATGGCTACGGTAATGATACTATCCGAGCCTAAAAACTGGAAAAACAGATATTATAAAGGAACCGATCCAATCATGAGTGATGATGGTTATTCAAAAATGGGATCGGTAATCGTTGATGCTGTATATAATGCCCCCGTAGCTGTAATGAATTACAGGGATCCAGATCACAAGAAAACATTTTTACAATGTATGCTCCTTGGACTTTATTTCGGACACAAAAGCCAAAGAACAGGAAAGATAATACCTCCTAAAGAATTAGTTGAATCAAATATCGGAACAGGATATTGTGATTATGTTGAATCAAAAGGATTTCTTAATTCTTTGGTTGTTAATTCAGAGCTCGATCCTATTTATCAAGGAGGAAAAAACGATATTGGAATAGACAACAGAGGTGGACGGAAAGAATTAATTATACTTTCTCTTCAGAATGATTTACATAAAAACGGAGAATATTATCATTTTCCTATTATCTTTGAACAAATAAAATACTTCGTTTGTAAGGTAAACGAAAAAGGAGTAAGAATTTGGGGTACTTCTGATGTAAGAAAGTACAATGATGATGTTTTAGATGGACAGTCTTATGCTGTTATTTGTCAAAGGACGTTTTTCTTTGAAAAACCAATGGATATGTCTGACTCCGCTAAAAACACATCATCAACACAAAAATACACTCTTGTACGAAAGCCGAACGGAGAACTAACTAGACAATTGGTTTCAACGAAAAAACAACGAACAAGTGCTTGAAGAAGAAAAAAAAATAGATGAATACTCTCTTTTCTTACCGAAGAGTCCAAATTCTATTTTTACAGATTATCCCGAACTTAAAGAGCATCACTCCTTAAGTGTATTAAACGGCCATGAATTTATGTTCGTTTGGTATTATGCGTGTGAGTGCTCTCCTTTCTACAAGGTTTCGGACATCTATAAAAGAGCCGAACTAGCATTAGACAGAAGTTTTTCTGCATCAAAACATAGAGCTAAGAGTTTTTCCGAAACTCAAAGAAAAAACTATCTTTCATGTAAATTCCCTGAAAGTGTTCAAAATGGAATACTAACAATGTCCTCTTTTAGGATAGGCCCTCGAATAAAAGCAGTTCAAGCACTAGAAATAGCGTTTAACAATATCACAACAATGATCTCCATTGAAGCTACAGACGAAGATTTCATGAAAGGAGGAGAGGTTGATTGGGCTAAAAAGAAAAACTATATTGATTCAGTAAAAACAGCATCCGAAGTAATACCTCAATTGGTGGATAAAATGGAATCAAAGCTTGGTCTTGTTAATGTAGAATCAGGCGACGATGAAGATGAAGATTTCGGTTCTAAACTGGATAATTATCACGAAAAAGGAAATTAATTATGGGAATATCATTTGGTAATTTTTCAGGCACGAAGCCAAACAGAGTTAATGGAAGAGTTAAAGACGAACAATATCATCTTGATTACGCCCAATGGTGTACTACAAGTGGTTTAAATCACTCTTTGCACGATCCATGGGTGGAAAGAACAAGAAGAAACAAACGCTTCTATAAAAACGACCAATGGGAGCCGGAAGATATTTCTGTTTTCTTAAACGATAATTCAAATCAACCTCTTCAAAGAATAAGAATGGGAATTAACCAAATACGCCCAATGGTTGAGCAGTATAGGGGTAATTCCATTTTTCTTCAAATAAACGCTTCAGCCAAAAACATTTCTCCATTCGCGATAAGAAGAAGAGATATGGAACTTGAGAAGAAGTTCTTTCAAACAGATACCGCTACTGAGTTTCCTGATTCAGGTCAAAGAATCAGACAGGTTGATCAAACAATAGGTCGAGATAGAGGCGAAACTCAGCGAATATTCGAAAATCTTTACGTGGATCAATACACGGAAGCAATAAACGTACTTCTTCAAAACATTGCAAGTCGAAACAAATTCAAGGAAGAAAAACAAATGGAGGTAGCTATTGATTTAGCTTTCTCTGGTTTGGCTGCCCAAGAATACGTGTCAGAAGGATCACACTTCCAATGGAACACGATTGAGTCTGAATATATGATCTTAGACAGAAGTGCAAAAAAGACAAATTTCAGGGATAGCTCTTTTGTTGGTTATTGGAAGCCAATGGACCCTGCTTATATAGCTGAAAAATGGCAACTCGAACAGGAGGTAATATCTTCCATGGACGAAACGGTTCGAAATGTGAGATCGCAAATAAGTACATCTGGATTTAATTTGAGTTATGAATCTCATCTTATACCAGTATTTACGATGTATTGGATAGATTCTGACAAGCAAGAGTATGGATATGTCATTGACGCTTACGGATCAACCAGATTAGAGCCTATCAACTATGTTTTTCCAGGAGATAAAGAAGCGAGATACACATCTGAAGATGTTGTTGATCCACCTGATACAAAAAGAGCTAAAATTCTTTTTGGAAATAAAAAAAGCAAATCAATTTATACTCAATCAGTAAGATATTGTAAATTTATTACAGTTGAAAGCATTTCAGGAGTAGGAGGAAAACAAAAAGACATTGCTTTAGAGTGGGGATTAATACCATATCAAGAAGTATCTCTTTCAGATCCATTAAATAGTAAGCTGCCTATAAAAATGACAGCATGGGCAATGGTAGATGGTGATGTGTTCAGTCCATTAGATGATGCTATTGACCCACAAAGGTTTGTAAACAGAGTTATTTCAGCTACAGAGCAAACTATCAATACTTCGGGAGGAAAAGGAATCGTTATTGACGAAGATTCTGTTGAAGACGGAATGATGGAGGAAGTTGAAAGAAACGTAAAGAACGGAGCCCCAATAAGGGTTAGGTCGAGAGGAAAAGGAATAACGAACACCGTTGGAAACTACGACACAACGCCAGGAAGAACAGCTTATGATATGTTTGGAATAGTTCCTGTTATAAAATCTTTAGTTGATTCATCTACGGGTCAAAACGAAGCGTTAAGAGGAGAATCAACTGGATCAGATCAATTGGTTGGTGTAACCGAAATACTTTTACAAAGAGGGTCATTAATGCAGCAACCTTTTTATTACGCTATAACAAACCTTTTTCTTCAAATGTACGAGGCCAGCGCAACTGCCGGGAAAATGAATTACATCGACAACGAAGAAGAATTGGTTGATTTCACAGGAGATGATAACGGAAGAATTATCAAGTTATCAAAAGACATGATAAATGAAGACATGGCCGTTTACATTGAGCAGGAAAATGATGAAAAAGCATTAATTAAAAGTGCAGACTCTATGCTTATGTCATTACTTCAACTTCAACTTATTGATGATGTGTTCTTTTCAAACATGATTGGTAGGTCAACCCCAAATAAGTTGTTTTCTGAATTAAGAAAATATATTAAATTAAAACAAGAATCGAATTCAATAGGAGCAGAGCAACAAGAAAACACAAATAAAGAATTAATAAATCAACAAAACCAAGCCGTTCAACAAGAAAGAGCCGACGAGAAACAATCCGAAGCTTTAAAGGCTACGGTCGAGATGAGAGGTCAGAGTTTGCAGCATTCAGATGTTGCGGAATCTTAAAAAAACGTATATTTGTTAAAAAAAGAAGAAGATGAATGAACCAGTAGTACCAGTAGAACCAATAGTAGCAGCTCCAGCGGAAGTAACGCCAGTAGCTCCAGTAATTCCAATCGAACCAGTAATACCAGCATCAGAAGCATCAGTTGAAGTACCTCAACAGGTGCAAGAAATATATGACAATGTTGACGATCAATTAAAATCTTTAATTGGAACGACTTCACCGGAAAGATTAGATGAAATAAGAAATGAACTTATAGGTCAGATTTCGACGGAAAAAGGAATTGATATAAAAGCATTAATCTCATCAACAAAACCATTTGTAGCTCCAATTGTTGAAGCTGTTGTCCCTCCTGTTGATGGAAAAACAGAACCAAAACCAATAGAGATAAAATCTCCTATATTTGGAGAAAAACCAATCACCATTGATACTCCAGAAGTAAAATTGGACAACAAGGTTGATTTTTCTAAAATTGAAAACCTCGATCAAGTAAATGAAACTATAAAAAGCTCACTTGGAATTGACAACCTATCTTCATTGGTTGCTAGTTATCAAGAAATGTCAGGTCAGATAAAAGATCATGCAGTAGTTTCTGAAGAATCCAAGAAGAATGCTGAGACGGTAGATCGTTATGAGTCTATTTTTACCAACATGGATCCCCAACTGTTTAACGCTGTCAGTGCGAGTATAAAAGGTGAGTCATGGAAAGATCATGTATCTGAGCCGTTAGATTATTCAAAAGGTTTCGCTGACAATGACACAAAAGCTGTTCTTGATTTATTTTTCCCAGGAAAAGTAACAGAGGAAGACTTGGAAGAATACAACGATGAAGAATGCGACCCTAGAACAAAAAGAATGGTCGATAGTTTTATAAGTCAAGCAAATGTAATGTTTGATAATAAAAAACAAGGTATTCAAACGTATTCAGCTAATTTAATTGAAGCTCAACAAAAAAGAAGTGCTTCACTAATTGAGCAATCAGCCTCTATTGTAAAAGATTTACCATCTAAAATAGTAGGTGTCGATGCTGCTTATTCAAAAAATATAGGTGAAATGCTTGTTGATGAACAAAAAATATTATCTTTGTTTTACGATAAAGAAGGAAATATACGTCCAGAAGCAGGTTTAAGATTAACTATGGCTCAGGATGGGCAAGGCTTATATGAGCAAACGAAAAATGCACTAGAAGCCAAAATAACAACTCAAAAGAACGAGGAATTATTAAGAAGGAGCGCAGGAGCTCCACCAATACAAGAAGGAAGAAAAGAAGTAGGTAAAATAAGTAAAGAAGATCAGAAGCAGCTTGACGAATTAAAGGCTATTCAACGAACGCAGTCAGGCTCTAATTAATTGTAACTTTTTTTTCTTAAATATATGTCAAATATAACCTATACACCAGGAACGCAAAACGCCCCGTTTGGGCTTAGTAACGCGAATGCGGTTGGAGCCAATTATATCGGTGATGCTTCGGGAACCGTAGACGCAACAAAACTATTAGGACTTGAAATCCGTAGAGCAATTGTTGATACTGCTCCATCAGCGTATTATGATTCTTTAAAACTAATGTACGCAAGCGCATGGAAAGCAAAAGCTTCGGATGAATTTACTTATTTCGAAAGCACATTTGGAAGATCTCCAATTGTAGCTTCTGCCGGAGTAGGTTCTGTAGCAGCTTCTCCAGGAAACGTTGTGACACAGCCAATCGTAGTTACAAATGATTCTCTTAGTCGATTATCTCTCAACATGGTAGTAGGCTACAACACAGGAGAAAAAGGAACAATCACAAATATTGCTGGAAACACGATAACGATTAGTTCTTACAAGTCTTTTGGTCTTGGAGCTGTCGCTATCAATAGCACTCTCCCTGTAATCACAATGGTTGGAGCAGATGGAGATGATCGATTCTATAACTACTCAAGAATGGAAACAATTGAGCGTTATAACTATATTCAGTTTTTATCCAGATCATGTAGATGGGATCGAATAGAGCAGAAAAAATGGGAAAATAAAGGAACTACTGACTTTATGATTAAAGATAAAGCTCAGAAAATGGAACAGATTCGTTTTGATATGCTTAACTCTATGTGGAACGGTCAGCGCGGAGAGGTTTCTCTTGCTAATGGACGGGTAGCAAAAACAATGGGTGGAATTATTCCTTCAATGCAAGCAGCAGGAGCGTCTTTTTCATCTGCAACTCCAGCAGGCTTTAAATCTGTCTTTAAACAGTCAGCATTCGCGACAAACCACAAAGGAAAAGGATCAACAAGATTTGTTCACGGAACATGGGAAACGCTTGATCTTTTCGCTGAGTCATTCAAAGGTAATCCAGTTGTTCGATATGAGAACGGAGACAAAAACCTTGATCTTGACCTTGATAGCATCAAAGTTGGAGGAACTAAATACGTAATGGTTCCTACTGAGATTTGGAAAGAATCTTCTTGTTATACTCCTGACTTCGCTAATAAATTAGTTTGTTTGGATTATGATTCAATTACTCCTTGTTATATGTCAGGAATCCCTCAGATTGAAACTTTTCAAACTGATGACTTGACAAAAGGAACTGCTAACGGTTTTACGGATTACACAGTTCAAAGTCAGATTTCTTTGGAATTTGATAATCCAAAAGCAAACTTTGCAATTCAAATAATGTAATTTTTTACGGAGGGACCGTTGTTCCTCCGTTTTTTTTTAATATAATAAGATGATAGAAGAAAAAGATGTTTCGGCCAAGGATGTCGAAAAAAAAGTACCAGAAGGATTTAAGTTGATAAGTGATAAAGATTTAGAAAATCTATCTAAAAGAATTGCTGAAATAGAATCAGAAAAAGGAAAAACCGAACAAGTCAATCAGAATCCCTCCAGCGGTCTTGACACAATGGAGATTATCAAAAGACTTACGGATGTTTTGGACGAAAGAAACGAAACAAGAGATGATTCTTTCAATAAAAGTGGACTTAATTACTCAAGACATCGAATCAAACCCGAAGATGTATTAAGCGAAGCGGAGCAAGTTATTTTCTGGAACCCAACAGTAGGCATGGTAATAGCAGATGATAGGCGTTTTGGAGCTCCTGTTCCAACTCCTTACGGAGAGAATATCATTTTTAAGTATGAATACGAAGTAAGAAAAGGAACTGGAAAAGAAGTGGACTTAGTAGTTCGATCAAAGTACATTTGCAAAAGCAAAGAAGTTTTAAAATGGCTTAGAGATGACAGTCGTTATGGTGTTTTATTTTTTGAAAAAGAATCTGACTACATCGCTACAGACTCCACTATACAGCATTTGTTTTTAAATACATACACTTCTTTGACAAATGTTGGAGATACTGATATTATTAATTTAATAAAGCAATGGAACTCCAATCATCCAGACGATATGATAACCATGTCTGACGATGATATTTCAAAAAACAGAATGAGATTAGCTGTTAAAACAGCTGAGTATGAATCAGGAAAAATAAAAGGAACGTTTAGTAAAACGTCTGAAGAAAATATGTTTGATCGAGAAGAGTCAAAAAAAACTCACGCATAAAAAACTAACAACAAATGATCACTGTACCTGAAGTAGTAGCTCGACTTGAATCTCAGCTTGATGCAGAGGGTAGTGATAGATATACGTTTGATCAAGACTATAAGCCTGCAATTAATTATTCAGTAGAATGGTTGCAGGCTTTATTTAATAAGGCTTTTTCCGAAAACAAACTGACGGAAGAAAACTTAAGAGAACTTCATAGAACGGTTATTTATCAAACTAATTCTTTTTCAAGAATAGCTCTTGATCAACCAAGCTTAGGTTTTTCAATCTGGTCCATAGTAAAAATAAACCCCGAGCCAATAGTTTTTCCAGAAGGATCAATTGTAACACCTCAAACAAACGCATATAGCTCTGTGTTTAGACCTGACCTCTCTTATGTGTCAAGTAAATATTCAGCCGACAAACTTACGTTTGAGCAGTGGGAGATTTCTTCTCAAAATCAATTTTCTTCAGGAAATTCATTAGGTGGATTTAAAAGATATGCTTACATAAATCCTGTTAATTATAACTCAGGAGCTTACACGGCTGTTTCTCCTGAAATATCTATAAAGCCAGACGTTCCTAGTTCATTTGTTTCTGTTACAGTCTTAAAATATCCAAAAAAAATAAATTCAATTTCAGATGATATTGAATTTCCCGAAACTTTGACTAACTTAGTCGTTGAAAAAGCTTTCAATTTCGTTTCAACAAAACAGGGTGATCAAACTACCGCTTATTCTGTTTCATCAAGAGAAGTTCAAACGCTTGTTCAGCTAATGTTATGATAAATGGCAACAACACTAAGAACCATAGTAAATGAACTATCGCTATCATTCAAACAAAACTTTGATGATGCTAAGATAGGTGATTCCCAGATTGCTTATTGGGTAATAGTTATTGCAAACAGAATGCTTTCTCAGCATATAGCCAAGCGAGATTCTGGTGCTTTTTTATACATCTGTCCAGAAATTCCAGTTAAAACATTCAAAGAAAACAGTAAAAACTCTGTAAAAGGAAGAAAATACATTGAACTGCCTAATGAAATTTTTGATTACAACAAAGACGATGGGATTGAATACATAACCTTTTACGATGAAGAGTGTGATCCTTTAAATTGGATAACGTTCACCAGAACGACTCCATCTGCCCTTCCTAGATTAAATATGGGTAGGTATGAAAAACCAACTGCTACAAATCCATATTTTTATCGCGCTGGAAATATTATATTTCTTGTTGGAATAGAGTGTGTAAACACGAAATTTATTGAGATAGGTATTTATTCAATCATAGAGCCTATCACTGATTTTACGGAAGAAAAACTTGATCAACCTTTCAGGTTTCCAGATGAATTATTGGAAATCTTGCAACGTAAAGTTCTTGACCTTGGTAGATTCATAATGATGATCCCGGAAGACAGAATAAATGACGGTACAGATAAGCAGGATCAAATTCCAGGAAAAAAATTAACATCAGTAAATGATATTCAGCCAGATGAACCAAATAAAACCACTTAATCATGAATTTTAGTTCGGAAGACTTTGTTACGGTTGATGATGTTTTGGCAGATGTTTTGTTGTTGGTCGATGACGAGAATACAAGAAGACAATCAAAAGGTTATTACGTTTCTCAGATTCAACAAGCTTTAGAGAAGCTTTCATTAGAAACGTTTTTTAAAGAAATCACCAAAGACCTCCCTATGGGATCAGATGGAAGGATTCCTATACCAAAGGGTTGTTTTAACTTAAAGCAAGTTTATTTGTTCCAAGGAGACACCTGTGATCCAACATGTATGCAGAATGTTTACCATAAAAGAAATCTTAGTCTTTCAGGTTCTGGAAACGTTGTTTTTTCCAGAAACAGAATAGGACACAATGACGCTTTCCACCAAAGCAGTCCTAGAGGTAGAATTGACTCTCGACGCGGAGGAGCTATAAACACAAATGAATCTTTAAACAATTTATATCTTTATGGGACACAGGACGGAACAGTAATGTTTTCTCCAAATTGTCGTGCTTTCCAAAATGTAAGGTTTATATATAATGGTTTTCATACAGAAATAGGAGATAAGCCAATAGTTCCAACTATGTTTCGTGAAGCAACAAAAGTATATGTTGTGGTCGAAGCTTTAAAAGTAAGACTGGCTAAATCAATAGGAACAGCGGAATACCCTCACGTAAATGCCCTTCTTCAAAATCACAAAAATGATTTAGAGCATCCTTTTGATGGAAAGTGGCAAAACGCCAAGCATCTTATAAAAAGACTTGACAGTAAGCACAGAGAAGACTTGGCGATGTATTATCAATCGATTAATTCCTAAATAGAATGAATCAAGAACATGGTAAGAAAAGTTTAAAAACATATTCAAGTGGGGCTTCCTATGATAAGAATCTAGAATTAGAGGGATCAAAAAACACGGGGAAATATTTTGATTCAGAGAATGGCCGAGTATCTTCTTCGCGGGGAGATAAAGAATCGTGGGAAAAAATAAGAGGAGAAGAAATCGTTCATAATAACTCTACGACAGGAACATGGTTTAATCTTGTTTCCGCTAAAATAAACGATGATATTTTTGAATTATGGGTAGAGACATCAAACGCTTTTGGTCCTAAAATAATAATCAACGGAGTTTTGATGGGGCAGTCTGTTAACATGCCTTGGTTGTATGCGCATAGAATTCAGTTTGACGTTAACGAAAACTGCATAGGAGGAGAGATATTCCTAACAGACTTCAATGTTGCTCCAATGATATTCTCAATTAAGGATATTAAAGATAATTTTGCAGCCGTAACGGGTAAATATTTTGCATTATTTAATCCTAATTTATATTACACGAATTTAGAAACTCCACTAGACATACCTGTTTTTAAAAATTTGGTCAATGTAGGAGGGGGAGGAGGCTTACCCGTGGGTAGTTATCAATATTCTTTACGTTATGTAACAGAAGAAGGAGATAGAACAAACTGGAGTGTATTAACGCCTCCTATACCTGTTTTACAGTCCGTAGATACATCAACTACATTTAATCAGTATGATGGTATTAAATCTTACGGTTCAACGTCCAACATATTAGCCAACACGTCTTTCGGTATAAGGTTAAAATTTAGAGTCACAAACCTTAATAATTATGACTTTATAGAAGTAAGAAGAATTAGCTACGATGTTGGTGGAGGAATAGACATTGTTCCCCAAGGAGTTATAGTTGCAAAAATTCCAATTGTCGCAGAAGAAATATCGATAGTTGAATTTATCGATCCATCTGATTCTAATGTAGCTGAAGAAACACTAGCTGATAACGAAGAAAGCTATGAATTATCAAATATAGATAAAGCTAAAACCATTCGTTATTACGACAAAAGAGTTGTTTTAATGAACTACGAAACGTCAAGCAAAGAAGTGGGTGCTACGATAAAAGAATACAATGGTGATAAGATATTCCCAATACTAAAAGATATTGGCTCTAAGGGCTTTAATGACCCCGTAAATCACGTTTATCATAAGAATTATCAGTCGGCCGAGAAGTATTCTTTTGCTGTAAACTTCTTCGATGGTTCAGGAGGTTCTGGTTTTGCTTTTGAGGACAACGACTTAAAAAACATCCAAGTACCCAACAGAAGGGATTCAATGTCTGTAAATAGCTCTAACCTATCGATTGGAAATAAACCAACCGCAGCAAACGTAGGCTCTACTATTACTGAAGTGTTTGAGATATTCGATCATGAAAATGCTACAGGAAAAAACACTTGGGATAGTAAAAGAAACATATCAACAAAAGGACAGAAGAACGGAACAAACGCAATAGATGTTGGTTATCAGCCGCTTAGACCTACCAATAAGAATGATGTAAAGACAGATCATTCTTATAGAATAAATAGATTTGTTGAAGACTCAGCAGTTAGCCGTGATTATGATCCAGAAGGTTTTGAGCTGGATTACTACACAAAAGGGTTCGCTATTGGAGGGGTTGAGGATATTCCATCGTGGGTTAAATCTTTCTCTGTTGTTCGGTCAGATAGAGCGGACAGGGTTGTTTGTCAAGGAATCGGAACGTACAGTATGTTTGAGGGAGACTTTACAGCTTGGGGGTCTTCAGCTACAGCGGGAAAAGACAAGAATAAATTTTGGTTTCACTCACCTGATATTTATGCAGGATTTGTTAGTCAATCCGTTCTTACAGATATAGAGCAAAACCCACAAAATTACTCAATACAATTAGTTTCCCCTTTAGGATTCTTCTCTGAGGTATATGGTTTTGACAACAGGGTCTTATTACCAGATAGAGATAGAATCATAGATATGATTTCTTACGCAAGAATTTTACACGATGAAGGTCAAATGAATCCTGGTGAAGATCCATTTATGGGTATCGGTGGAGCTGAAAGATATGTAGCTTACAATAGGTACAGAAACACAACTGACACAGCGGGTCAGGGAGCTTTCGCTGGAAATGATGGGAATAAAGAGTTTGGAATAGCGGGATTCTCCCCAATAACAAGCGGAAGGTCAACTTATTATTCTTTAGAGGTAGATCAAGATGTTTATATAAGAACAAACGTAGACCCTGCTAGTGCTTTTTCTGATAACGACTTTGATGAGCAAAAGATGAAAGACTTCACGGAGCCTTTTTATATTGTAAATATTATTCAATCAGGAAAAGTAGTTCAAGACTTAAATATAAACTCATATCTTCAAACTGACAACTATCAAAAAATAAGAAGTATAATAGGTACAGGAGACGGGAACAACAATCAATCTTTTGAGCTTGTAGATGAGAGGTGGGAAGATAGTATTCCTTCTTTGTTGTCAACTGATTTTAATTCAACAGGGCAAAGTTTTGTTTGTTTAGTTGATGACAATAGCATAGAGAGGATTTATATGAATGTATCTCATTTGACTCCTGCTCAAATAACCGTTATTACTGATGATATAACAAACAATGGTTTTTATGTCGCTTTGAATGGAAATGAGGTTGTTGGCATTTATAGTCACACGATTGACGCTGACAATACGGTGTCTTTGCTTTTTGACTATGCTACATACAATCCGTTAACGACTGAAAGAGTTGTTATTAAATATGATGACACTAGGCCAATTGTGTTTTTTGGCGGAGATACTGTGGTGGGAGAAAATACGTTCGCTACTTTTGACAACGAAGCAGATAGAACCGGATCAGACACTGAAGGTCAGTTTGTAATGAATATTGGATTTCCATATAGAAGGTATGAGTTAAACTCTAATTACTTCATAATGGAGGATCAAGCCGTCAACGAGATACAATCTAGTGACAAGTGCAGATTAGGATTCATTAGACAGCTTTGCATAATGTATGCAGCAGAAAGCATAACAGCTACGAACTTTTCTTTTGATGATGCCTTTCCATTGTCTTATTTCCCAATGACTCATTACATCATGAGGCCAAATAAGTTTGATAATTCAAATTTTGGAGGAGGAGATATACCGACTATAGCGGGGGACAATGAGGTTTATGAAGAATACTTTACAGATTACCCACAAGAATATACTTTATGGAAATTTGGAGGTTTTAGATTCCAGCCTCAAGTAAACACTGATTACTCCGTCAAGGGTCCTTTTAATTTTTTCAGCAAGCCAGATATAGGTTTCGAGGAAAAGAATAAATTCTGTACAGGTGTTTCGTGGAGTAATTCAAGATCAATAAATCAACAAGATTCACCTGCACTAAAAACATTCATTGCATTAAACAAGTTTTTTATTGATGATGATAGTGGTGCAATAGTAAAAGCTTGGAACGATGTGACGGTAGGAAAAGGAGATAACCTGTACGCGATTACCGAAACTGGAATCTGTTTACTGTTAACAAAAAAATCAATCTTATCCAATATTCAGGCAGACGATTTATCTACAACCGCTTCAAGCTCATTCATCGGTGGTCAGTATTGGCTATCAAGAGAGATTGGTTCGAACGATGAAATGTGGAGAGGTATGGCCGATGAATCGGTTAAGATAAAAACAGAAAGTGGAAAGGTTGAAACTAAGGCCTTATTTATACCAAACAAACACTCGGTTTATCGATTGTCAGACAATAGAATAGTTGATATTATTGAGGATGATTACAAAGTAAGAACGGAAAGCTCTTTAA
>Ga0307378_10006127_pt1 | contig 16561 bp, 15 predicted proteins | sample UN1MG_FD_202238 | JGI IMG/M metagenome (GOLD analysis project Ga0307378, IMG submission 202238) | Soil microbial communities from Risofladan, Vaasa, Finland - UN-1 | ecosystem: Environmental > Terrestrial > Soil > Coastal area > Acid sulfate soil | place: Finland: Risofladan, Vaasa | collected... | reverse complement strand
GGATTATCTCGACCGGTAGAGCCGATAACCTAGATAACCTTGATGCGACCATAAGTTCTAGAGAGAGTGAATCAGATGCAGGAACACGTTTTGGAACCACCGATGGAAAAAATACAGCCATCAAAGTTAAAACCGATCAACTTCAGTACACTGGCGGAAATGTACACGCAGATTCAAAAGTCGTGTCAGACAAAACCGGTTATTCCACAACTTCTGGAGATAAAGCCGGAACTGCTGACGCAGTCTGGGATGAGCTTAAAGCTGGACATGTTGCAGCGGGAAGTTTCGGTGAGACTAACCAAGGAATCGTGTCGGTTTCAAGGGCTGATAATCTAGACAACCTAGATGTTACAGTAAGCTCTAGAGAGGCAGAGACTGATGCAGATACTAGAGATGGTATCTCGGATGCTAAGCTAGACACTATTCAGGCTCAAACAGATAAGATGAACTTCACAGGGTCTAACATCGATGCTCAAGTGATAGTTAATGAAGATAAGACGGGTTACACTATTACGACGGTAGATAAGGATGCCATTGTTGATCTCGTATGGAACGAAACAAGAGTCGGTCACACAGCGATTGGAAGTTTCGGAGAGTCTAACCAAGGTGTTGTTTCTGACAGCCGTGCAGGCAACCTAGATAACCTTGATGTGACTGTGAGTAGTAGGCAGTCAGAGTCAGATGCTTCTGTTAGGCATACTGCTACGCAAGCAGACCTAACCAACATTGAGAACAAGGTTGATGTCATCGATGCAAATGTAGATGGCGTTAAAACTAAGACCGATCAGTTAACGTTTACAGGCTCAAACGTAAATGCAAACACTAAGATCAATTCAGATAAAATTAATTATACTCTTACCGGTGCAGATCAGGATCTAATAGTAGATAAGATTTGGAGTGAGTTCTTATCTGGGCACCAGACTGTAGGTACTACAGGAAAGGCATTGTCCGATGCCCAATTGAATGTTAGCCCAGTTGCTATTGCGTCAGCTGTTTGGGACGCACTCACTATAAATCATTATGATGACGACTCTTTCGGTAAGATGGTCGCCGACACTGAAGAGAAGGTTAAAGACAACTTCAATGAGTTGGCAAGTCCTCTGTATGGTCTTGGCGCTCAGAGAAATCTAGCGATCAACAATACTTCAGCCATCATAGCTGAAGTCGATCAGAATGAAGTTAAAATAGACGCGATCCTACCTGCCATCTCAACCTCTACCAGTACAATAGTAGGGCAAGTTAATGAGAACGAGGTTAAGATTGATATCCTGACAGCCAACCTGGTTGTAACTGAAGGAAACATCATTGCTGCTGTTGAGATCAACGAAGCGAAGATAGATTCAGTTGCAGGAGATGTTGGAACTATTCAAAACAACACAACCTCCAGATTTGTAGTACCAGCTAAACTATTGAAACCACTGTCGGGTACTAAGAATTACGAGTTTCACTTAAGATTGTTCAATACTCAAGGGCAAGCAGAGGCACCTGATTCCGCCCCAACAATTAGGATTAGACGTCTTGATTTTGGAACAGACATTGTAAACGGCGCAGTCATGACCGGAATGGGTACTGATGGCGCTTACTTGTATGTCTATCCGGTGACGGCGAGTACTCCAGAGACACACCTTCTCGTAGAAGCTACCGTAGTGGAAAATGGTGAGACCAGACTTGTTCCTTCGGTAACTGAGGTTACTGAGTTCAGCTCTGATCTTGATAATATCCAAAGCCAGTTAACAGTTGTGAATGCAAAGGTTACCAGTACCAACGATGGTGTGTACAACGCAACCTATGGCCTTTCTGCTCTTAAAACTGGTCAGGCAGGCATCATAGCGGAGGTGAACGCAAATGAAGTTAAAATTGATCAGGTTAAGGTCAGAACGAATCTTATTCCTAACGACCCAGCTACTGAAACTAGCATCACTGCTGTCAATGCTACTGTTCTTACAAGGCCTACTATTGTTGACATCGATGCTTCGCTTGCTGCCACAGAGGCTGCTATACGGGGCGTTGGTAATTATGACCTCACTAACGTGTATAATGTGTTTGATGTTTCCGATCTTCTTGCAAGCAATGATCCCCGGCTAGATACTCTGGATGCAAATATCAGCTCCAGAAGCACACTGGTCGCATCAGATGTATGGAACTACACAACAAGAACGATAACCAACTTTGTTCTTCCTTCCTCAGAGGTAGATAAGGTTTGGAAATATCTTACTGGTGGGATGACTACCGCAAACTCTATAGGAAAACTTCTTGTAGATAATATCGACGCCTCTATCAGCAGCAGGGCGGAATCTTCGGAGGTTATAGATGCCTTGGTTGGGGTTGCCCAACAATCTACGCTACAAAACGTATCACTTCTTGTTACTTCCAAGAATGACCTGAATGCTAGTAAGATAGATGATGTACAAACAACGGTCGATAGCATCCAAGTGTACACGAATAGGATACCTGTGGACCCGGCCAGAGAGACAACTCTGACTCAGCACCACAATACTGTACTAAACGAGCTGTCAAATGTGGAAAGCAAGGTAGATGGGGTTCAAGCGAAAACAGACAACCTGCCTATTGACCCGGCTTCTCAAAGCTCTGTTGTACAGATACCTACAAATCCTGTTCGTAACACTGATCTTAGACTCAATTATCTGGATGCTAGCATTGCTAGTAGGAGTACTTTACAGGTCGCTGACCTAGCAACTCTTGCAGAGAAGGATGATGTCCAAGATGTTACGGACACTTTGTTACCTGAGCTTGGCACTATAGAAACCAAGGTGGATGCTATAGGGGTGATTACCTCATCAATCGAGGAGAGAACCGACAATCTTCCTGATGATCCAACTAGCGAGCTTCTTGCTACAGCCAATAAGGGTGAAATCCTCACTGAGATAGGGAATATTCCCACTCCTGGAGGGACCACTCCTGCGGCAGTTTGGGCTTACGCAACTAGAGAATTGACTGTGAGCCCCGACATCTACAAAGCAGATGTATCAGACCTTGCAACCTCCGCAGATGTGACAAATGCTAAGGTTGACCAATACGCCAATAGCATGTCTACTGTATATAATACGATTACAGGCAACAATGAAGTTATAGCTTGGGCGGATAAGAATGGTGCGAGGGTGTCTGGTACAAACTGTACGGTTACCGTCAAAGATGAAGGCGGAGCAACTTTATGGACTGGCACTGAGCCCACCCCGAATTCTGATGGAGTATTCGTGTTTAGCGAAGCAACGACTTCGTTCCAGGCATTCAAGAACTACTATGTTGTGATCACAATAACCGTCGATGGTCAGGCAAGAACAAGCCAGAAGCCATTTTTCACTGTAGGGTAGGCATGGATTTTACATCACTGACAAAATTCAAACACGAGTACTTCCACAATCCCGATACAGGAATCTCTACGATCACGTTTCGGGATGCTGCCGATGCCGTGATTGGAGAAATTGTTATAGAGAGCTCTAAATATCGGGCCTTGGTTGAAAGTATAGGTCAGCTTGCTAAAGAGCAGGTTGATGATTGGCAGGCAAATGTATTCGGGTACAACACGTCATTTAAGAAAAGGCAGTTGGAAGCTGTTACAACCTTTAGACTTTAGGGAGCCACATGAGAATATTTAGTGTTAATTCGATCCCTATGTACTTAACAGGCGTGGGCTCTGGAGAAGGTTGCCCTGCCCAGATAAAATTCTTTGATGTTTACTACGTTAATCCTCCAGTCGTTGGTTTCCATGTGATTGGTAGTGAAGAAGACTGTTAAAGGAGTACTTTATGATAACGCTCAGATGGGCACCGTTTCCAGAAGCGGACGTAGTCAGTTACAGGGTCTATCGGAGCATCATAGGCTTTGAAGGTCTTATAGCGGATAATGTTGATATAGATGGTAAGACTTTAGAGTTGAAACTAAACGGAGGGGCTTTACAAACCTTCACGTTCAATGCAGTGGACTCCATTGTAGATACTATCAATGCAACCATGGAAGAAGGTAATGCTTACTCCTCAGTAAACATAAACAAATTCATAGTCAGATCAAATATACGAGAAGCTCCCGGTTCCGTGGAAATCGTTGGTGGGACAGCACTTGGCAATCTTGGATTATCTGTAAAGACCATCACAGAGAAATCAGATATCTTACCCATAGCTGTAGTAGAAGCTTTGGTTGATCCCGCATCTTCTGTTGAATACGATGACTTGGATGGCACTTTATATGATTGGTATGCAGTCTCCACCATAAACACAGCAGGAGTAGAATCAGCAAAATCCCAACTTCTACAACCTGTTACCAATACAGGGGCTGTTTGTGTTATCGAAGGGATCGTCACTGACTTGCAGGGAGCAAGAGTAGTTGATGAAGAAGTTAGAGCTAAAATAATCAAGGTTCCTCAGATAACCGTTACCAAAGCGAACATTACAACAGATTGGGTTTCGATAATCACTGATCCAGATGGTAGATTTAGTCTGACTCTACTGCAAGGTGCTGTAGTGAAATTCGATGTGCCTGTAGTTGGTCTTAGCAGAAATATTCTTATTCCAGAGAAGGCTTACGAGTTTCTGGCGGATATATCAGTCGATTTGGATTACAGATACCCATTGGGGACTTAAAGTATGGAACAAGAAGTTGGAAGAAGTATAGATCCTAACATCACCTCTGGAATGGGTAACGGAAGATATCCAAACCCATTTTTTGATTTGGCTCAGCAGTACATGCCGCCAACCATCAAAGAGTTGTTTAAATGGTGTACCTTCTACTATTACAGTTCGCCTCTTATAGGTTCGGCTGTAAAGAAAGTAAGTAGGTATCCTATAACGGATTTGATCTTCGAATCTGAGCATGACAGTACCAGGACAGCTTGGTCTAGGATATTTAATGATACTCTGAGGATCAAAGACAGGCTCATGGAAATCAACCTGGATTACCATGTTTACGGAAACTGTTTTGTTTCCATACACCTCCCATTCACAAGATTTCTCATATGCCCTACATGCAGGAAGCGGCATACCATAGGGAGTATCGAGTGGAGATTCAGCGCAGGAACGGATTTCTTCTCAGGCGTGTGTTCTTGTGGGTACTCTGGGAAGATGGGTGTAAAGGACGTTCCTTACAAAGATCCGAAGGGTGTAAAGATCATCCGATGGAATCCGAGGAACATCTCAATAAAGTACAATGAGTTCACCGGAAGATATGTTTACATGTACGCCGTCCCTCATGCCATTAGAAAGGCCATACATCGGGGGGACAAGGATGTTGTTCAGGACATGCCTTTGGTAGCTTTGGAGGCTGTAACCAAGAGAAGGCTGATTCGTCTTAACAACGACAACCTTTTCCACCTTAAAAACCCAACACTTGCAGAGCAAGACCAAGGATGGGGGAAGCCCGCTATAGTTCATATTCTGAGGGAGATGTTCTATTACTTCATCCTTCGAAGAGCTCAAGAGGCTGTCGCACAGGAACACATTGTTCCTTTCGATATAATCTACCCAACTCCAAACGGTGGCATGGACCCATACATGCATACAGATTTGGGTAACTGGCGGAATCAAATTGAAACAGTGATCCAAAAGCATAGAAAAGATCCAAACTATAAAGCGGTTATCCCTGTTCCTGTAGGATTCGGAAGACTTGGTGGTGATGGCAAAGCTCTGCTCTTGGGTCCTGAAATTGCACACCTTACTCAGACAACAGTTGGTGGTATGGGAATACCCCAAGAGTTCCTGTTTGGTGGTCTGAATTATACTGGATCATCTATCTCTCTAAGAACTTTGGAAAATGATTTCGTTCAGAATAGGAGCCAACTTCTTGATTTTACTCTATGGCTAAAAAACAAGTTGAGAACATGGCTTAGCCTTCCTGATCTTAAGAGCATCCGTATGGCAGATTTTAGAATGGCCGACGATGTTCAGCGTAATCAGCAGCTTATAGGCCTCAATGCTCAAGGGAAAGTTTCTAATCAGACTCTTCTTACAGAACTTGGTTACGACCATGAAGAAGAGACAAAGAAAATGATCGAAGAAGCATTTCTCCAAAACTATATGCAAGATCTTATGTCCAAAGGTTCTGCCAAGTCTCAGGGTGAAGCTTCTATCATTGGCTACAACTATCAGCAGAAACTCCAAGAGATGGCTGAAAAGGCGCAAGAAGAAGCGCAGAAAAAAATAGATCAGCAAAACGCCATGGCCGGCCCTGTAACGGATAACGTAGGAACTCCTACTCCAGAAGATATGGGTGACAGGTCTCAAGTAATGCAATCGATGGCAGGTGGAATGCAGCCTGGAATGTCAGCACCAGCCCCTGTGGAGCAAGATCCCGCTGGGGGCGCCCTTGTTGAAAGTGGTGACGTAAGCTCTGAAGTTAGTCAGAATATCAATGAAAGAGTTGAGAGGTGGGCTACCCAGCTTACTAAAATGGACCCAACTCAGGCGCGGAATACCTTAGCTGAAATAAAGAATAAAACACCTGATTTAGGTAAGTTAGTGGAGAAAGCCTATAACAATAAGATGGGTGGATCCTTACTCGAGCAAGCTCCGGTGGTTACGCCAGGAGGGGAGCAAGTAGCAGGGGATGAGCTTCTTGATACGAGCATGAAGCCACTACCTGAGGGAAGAGCCCCGACAAGAGGTGAGCAAACAGGGGGAGGGTAAATGTATAGGGTAAAGAGAGAAACTAGAAAATTTTCTACCGATGATACGGATGCTATGGCCCATTATGACAAGATCCTTACAAACCCATTATGCACTGTCCTCAACTCGTGGAGAGAGAAACAGATATCTTCTGAGTATGATCAGGGGAAGCTTGTGGGGACTGTCACAGATCTTGTGATGGTTCTGACGTGGGAAGAAAAATCTCTCTTCTAATAGCTAAAAATTAGAATATCTTATATTGTAAAAAACAGCCGACTAGCGGCTGTTCCCTCTTAGAAATTCGCCGGTAGATTCGGAAAACCACCATAATCGTTCATGGCCGGATAACTCGACACAGGAACTGCTGATGATGATCGATACCTGGACGAATTGTAAGATTGCCGAGAATCATTAAACACAGAACTAGGCCCCTGTGTTTTCTGATGCTCTGGAGGAATTGCGCCCCTGAATACATCTATGATCGCATTCACTACCCCACTTATGGCCCTTTGCACACCATCTCTTAGCAACTTGAATCCTAAATCCTTCCAGAAGTCGGATGTAGCAAATTGACCAAGAACTTTTGCGATAAGAGAGCCTCCTTGCTTAGCCAGTTCGTCACTCATTACCACCTCCCTCTGAATCTTCTTGAGGTGAGGGCTTATCTTCCGATAAGATAGAACCAATGGACTCTTCATCTAACTCGATCATTTATGATCTCCAAGTGAGGGTTAACGTAATTCTTCATTGAACTTATACCCATTTAATAAGAGATACTTTTATGCGCAATTTCAACCACGAGCAGACTTTTGAGAGTATGAAAAAGAGTGCATCTGACGCGGTCAAGACTCTCTTCCCAGTAGAGGGGCGTACGAGAAGAATCGAGCTCTCCAGGGTATGGGTTGAAGATAATATAGGACCTAGTGATTATAAGGCTCAGGCCAAAGTGAAGCAGCGAAGCGGTACTTATGGGGTTCCGGTGTATGCAGGCATGAAGCTTGTAGACAAAGCAACTGGCAAGGTAATCGATGAGAACAATAAAATAAGATTGTTCATGCTCCCAAAGATGACAGACAGACTGAGCTATATTGTTAAAGGTGGAGAGTACCAAGTAAAGAACCAGTTGAGATTGAAGTCAGGTGCTTACACCAGCAGAAGAGAAGACGGATCTCTAAAATCCCAGATAAACCTTAGTGTGGGTAAAAACTTCGAACTTGACTTTAATGAAGCTACAGGAAAGTTCATCATCGTAAAGGTAGGAGGCGGTCAGGCCAAGATTCCCTTATATCCAATATTAACTGAGCTGGGTATGAGTCACCAGGCAATCTCCCAGGAGTGGGGCGAGAAAATCGCTGCCGCTAATAAAGTTTCTGACCCCAAAATCACTGAGAATGCAAGGACTGCCTTTGGCACTAAAAAAAGTCTCAAGGAATATTTCTCTGCAACAAAAATAGACAAGGATACAACCAAGTCCATTTTAGGAGAAGGCTTCAGTAAAGTGGATGGTAGACTTCTTGCAAAAGCGGCAAAGAATCTGCTTGAAGTTCATACAGGAAAAAAAGAGCCTCAGGATAGAGAAGCGCTCGAGTTTAAATCCCTTTGGGGTGTTGAGGACTATATTCAGGAAAGACTGGAAAAAAATCAGTACACACTGAAGACAAAGCTCTCACGAGGGATAGATAACCCTAAGAGGACAAAACTGACTCAACTGGTCAATCCTAATGCATTCAATTCGACTATAGAGACGTTTTTTACTACCGATGAACGTTCGGCTAACTCCGAGCAGACAAATCCTCTTAGTATGCTTTCTGAAGCTTACAAGGCTACTATAACTGGTCCCGGAGGTATAAGTAATGAACACATGATCACTGATGCGATGAGAAGCGTACATCCAACACACTATGGCTTCTTAGATCCAGTACATACTCCGGAGTCTGATAAGATAGGTGCCCAGATGACCTTGCCTCTTGGTGTTGTTAAAGATGGGAAAGAAATAAAAAAGGTTGTTAAAGATAAGAATGGTAAGCCTGTAACTATCACCCCTGCCCAAGCATTCGACAGCATACTGGGTTTTCCTAATCAGACTGGGAATATCGTCAAGGCTCAGCATAGAGGAAAAGTCATAAAGGTTGCAAAATCTAAGGTAGAGTATTGGACACCGCACGCAAGTGCCCTCTTTGCATGGAACGCAAACCTGATACCTTTCCTACCCTCCAATCAGGCCAATAGGGCTATGATGGCATCAAAGCAAATGGAGCAGGCTATCTCCTTAAAGCACAGGGAAGCTCCGCTTGTCCAAACCAGGTCTACGGGTACTGGTAGGAGTTATGAGGATATCGTAGGGCATGGGTCGGCTATAACATCTCCTGTCGATGGTAAGATCACAGCGGTTAATAAGGATTACATTTCAGTTCGTAGTGGTAATCAAACAACCAAGGTTAATGTATATGATAACTTCACCCTAAACAGGGAGACTTTTATCCATAACACCCCCGTGGTCAAGGTAGGGGATATGGTGAAAAAGGGCCAGCTTTTGGCGGACAATAACTACACAAAAGATGGTGTCCTAGCATTGGGTACAAACCTAAAGGCTGCATATCTTCCGTACAAAGGGCTCAACTTTGAAGACGGGATTGTGATCACTGACTCTGCCGCAGAGAAATTAACCAGTGAGCACATTCGTAAGAAAACACTCTCCGTGGATGCTAATGTCACGTTAAAGCTCAGTGCGTTTACAGCCCATTACCCCAGCAACATCAAGGCTGAAAACAGAGCAAAGCTGGATGAAGATGGCATCATAAAAAAAGGTTCACGGGTGTCTTTGGGAGATACTGTAATAGCAGCTCTAAGAAGTAGAGACCCTTCTAAAAACATAGCTCTTTTAAATAAAGCGCTGTCCAACAGACCTAAAGATATAAGTGAATACTGGAAGTATGAGGATGATGGTATCGTAACTGAGGTGGTCAAAGCTAAAGACAAGATCACTGTACATATAAAGACAGAAGATTCTGCGAAGATAGGCGATAAGCTCACAGGTCGAATGGGCAACAAAGGCATCGTAACCAAGATTATTCCTGATGATCAGGCACCCAAAGACAAGGATGGAAACGCCATAGACATCCTCCTTAACCCTCATGGAGTTATAGGTCGTATAAACATAGGTCAGATATATGAATCGGCTACAGGAAAAGCCGCAAAGAAGATGGGTAAGCCTATATTGGTTGAAAACTTCACAGGAGAAAATTACCTCGACAATGCTACCAAGCATTTGAAAGATGCTGGGCTTGAGGATAAAGAAGAGCTTTTTGATGGAGAGTCTGGAAAGAGTCTTGGCAAGGTTCATGTGGGGCAACCCCATATACTCAAGCTCTACAAGCAGTCCACATCAAATTACTCTGCAAGACAGGGTGGAGCTGGTCACGGATACGACAAGTTAGGCCAGCCCCTGAAACCAGGTGGAGAAGATAGCGCAAAAGCTTTGGATGTATTGGGTATGCACTCAATGCTGAGTCATGGTGCCAGGCATAACCTTAGAGAAATGGCTACGACCAAAGCTGACAGGAATGACGATTACTGGAGAGCTCTCAAGGAGGGGCAACCTCTTCCTACCCCCAAATCAACTGTAGCCTATGATCATTTCATAAATTACATGAAGGGTGCTGGAGTCAATACAGACAAGAAGGGTAGCAAGATAACCCTAGCTCCTCTCACCGATGATGAACTAACTAAGATGACCACTAACGAAGTGACGAAGGTGGCCTTCCATAGATCAAAGGACATGAAGCCAATACAAGATGGCTTCTTTGACCAGGCAAAGTTCGGAGGGGTCGCAGGAGATAAATGGGGCTACCTTAAATTAAAAGAACCTGTAATTAACCCTGTATTCGAAGGTGCTGCGAAGGCAGTCCTTGGAATGGGGGGAGAGTTCAATAAAGTCTTGGACGGAAAAATCCACATCAACAAGGATGGGAAGTTAAATACTAATGGCGATGGTCTTACGGGTGCGAATGCTATAGAGGGCCTTCTTAAAAAGGTAGATGTCGAAGAGCAGATGAATATCCTTCTAGAGCAAGCAAAAGGTGCAAAAGAAGCAAAGCTTGATTCAATCAACAAGAAGCTTCGCTATCTTCAGGCTCTAAAGAAAGCAGACCTTAGACCTGAGAAAGCCTACATGAGGAAGAAGCTCCCTGTGGTCCCTCCAAAGTACAGACCGATTTATCCTTTACCTGATGGGAACTTGGTGACATCTGATATCAACCTCCTTTATCAGCAGGTAGGTCTTGTAAATGAGATGATGCAAAAACCTGTAATGGATCTTCTGCCAGAATCTGAAAAGCAGGATATTCGTCAGGAGCTAAGAAAGAGTGTTCAAGGTGTTAGTGGCATGACCGACTATAACCTAAAGGGGCGCGACCGAGAGGGCTTCATTCATACTATATCCGGTAAGATCAAAGGTTCTCCCAAGAAGGGGATGTTCATAAGTAAACTGATGAGTAAGAAGCAGGACTTCGTTGGTCGAGGGACTATCATACCAGAACCTGATCTTGGAGTGGATGAAGCAGCCATACCAGAAGAGATGGCTTGGAAATTGTTTGAGCCCTTTGTAATCAGGCAGCTAAGGCAATACGGGAAAACTCCTCTACAAGGTAAAGAGGAAATTAAGAACAAAACAATCCTGGCCAAGAGGGCTCTTGAACTTGTTATGAATGACAGGAAGATCCTTCTTAACAGAGCGCCATCTCTTCATAAGTTCAGCATGATGGCTTTCAAACCAAAGATTACTTCAGGGAAAGCTATCAAGATTCCTCCACTTGTTGTTGATGGTTTTAACGCTGACTTTGATGGAGATACCATGACAGTTCATGTACCTATCTCCAATGAGGCAAATGAGGAAGCAGGCAACATGCTGCCCAGCAAAAACTTGTTTAAGCCAGGCACAGGAGAGTTAATGTTAAAGCCTGCCCATGAGGCTCAGACAGGAATATACTATCTATCTAAGTCCAAAGAGGGGCTTAAGACTCTAAATGAGATCTTAGGACCAAAGTACGGTGTAAAGGATGTATTGGACAAAGGTAAGACTAAGACATTAATGATGCGTCTTTCCAAAGAGTTAAGCTCTGATGAGTTTGCTTCAAAACTATTTAAACTTAAGAGTGCGGGCGAGAAGGAAGTATTCGATAGAGGGTTCACCCTTGGCCTGGATGATCTAAGAGTCGATCACAAAAAACGGGACATGATTGTCAACGAGGTAGAAAAGCAAATCACTAAAGGTCTTAGCGAAAAGGACATGGTGACTATCAATAGCACCTCTCAGAAGCTTATGGATTCTCTTATTAAATCCAAATTGAAAGATAAGAACAATCCACTATATGACATGGTTGAGTCTGGTGGGCGTGGGGATAACTCTCAGCTTAGGTCGATTATGGGCAGTCCTCTTTTTGTTGAAGATCCTTTGAACAAAATAGTAAGGTTCCCTATTAAAAAATCCTATTCAGAAGGACTGGATATTGCTGACTATTGGACAAGTGTTTATGGTGCTCGAAAGGGTATGATTGACAAAGTAGTTCAGACTAGTGAGCCTGGGGCTTTCGCTAAGGATATTGTCTCTGCTACACTGGACAATGTAATCTCAAAAGATGACTGCGGTGTTAAAGAGGGTGCTCAGTTTGCCATAAACTCTAAAGAGCTTCTAGGCAGGTTTTTAGCCAGGAATCAGTTAGGTTTCAGCCGAAACTTGGAGCTTACCTCAGAAGTTCTTTCCCAGATGAAGAAAAAAGGTGCTGTCGTTGTTGAGGCGAGATCTCCTCTTAAATGTCTTCAGCCCAAGGGAATGTGCGCTATGTGCTACGGGATCGATGAGCACGGCAAAGCACCAAACGTGGGTGAAAATGTTGGGGTAAAAGCAGCCCAGACAGTTAGTGAACCACTCACTCAGGCGATAATGAAAACCTTCCATACTGGAGGGGTCGCAGGTACGGGACAAGATGCTGAAGGTTATACTAGAATACATCAGTTGTTACACCTTGCACCAAAAATACCGGGATCTGCTCCCCTATCGCTTACCAAAGGGAAAGTAACCAAGATTGCAAAAGGCCTCATAGGTGGATATGATGTTTTCGTAGACGATAATAAATACCACGTACCCAAGGGTAAAGATTTAAAGGTAAAAGTTGGTAGTTCAGTAGAGAAAGGAGACCCCCTTTCTACTGGTTCCATAAAGCCCCAGGATCTAGTAAAATTAAAGGGCATGTCTGCGGCTCAGAACTATATAGTTGATGAGCTTAAACGGGCTTACGACGGACAAGGGTCCGGAGTCGATAGAAGGACAATCGAGACCATAGTGAGAAGTACTGGTAACACAACTAAAGTTTTGAACAACCCAAAAGGTTCTGGTTTCCTTCCTGGTGACGTGGTTCCATATACCGTGGTGAATTATCACAACAAAAATTTGAACGCCAAAATGGAAGTTGGGGACGCTGCTGGTGAAACTCTTCTAAAGGATATTGGCGGTATCAGGGCAGGAACTAAACTCACAAACCAGCAAGTAGCTGCTCTTGAGAGAGCGGGTGTTGAGGAAGTGAGCGTTAAGAAAGAGGCAATAGTGCACGCTCCATTCCTAAAAGGTGTTCAGGCTATCCCGATTCTTAGACAAGATTGGATGGCCGCTCTAGGCTATCAAAATTTGGCCAAGGCTATACGTGAAGGTGCTGGTCAAGGATGGAGCACAGATACTGCAGGATATCACCCAATACCAGCGTTTGTGCATGGTGCCACGTTCGGTAAAGGTAAGGATGGAAAATACTAATGGATAAGAATTTCTACGGTGGGTTTGAAAAGAAGGCAGTCCTGGGAGCACTCAAAGCAGGTTGGGGTGCGGCCAAAGGTATTTATGGTAGCTCTGGGATGGGTGCTGCCCTGAAGGGTGTTGGTCAAAGTGCTCGAAAAGGATTCGACCAAGGTATGGGTCAGGTGAAAGCTAAATATCCGAAGCAGATGGCTAGTGCAAAAGCTATGTACGCCAAGACTAAAAACAGTGCTACTAATTTAATGAACCAAGCTAAAAACACATGGACGGGCAAATGAAACAATTTTATATCGGATTTGAAAAGGCTGCAGCTCTGACTGGAGCTCAAAGAGAAAAGTATGTGCAAGAGCTTCACCAATTCAACAAAGATCAAACTAAGCCTGGTAGGATGATTGGCGGCGGTGCTCGTATAGTTGCGATCCCAGCGTCTATTGGCGGCGGTATTGGTGGAGCTATCGGAGCTGGTTCTACTGGACGAACAGGGAAGGAAAGGCTTACCCGTGGGTTAGTCGGTGCTCTAGCAGGGGCCTTGGGTATGGGCACCATAGGTGGTGCTATTGGCGGTATTGGTGGAGGTGCTTCAGCTCTGTATAAAAAGAAGAGGGGCCCAGGATATCTCAATAAAGTCACTGATAAGAACTTAGTAAGAAGTACCAAGGCATCTCGGAAATATACTGCAGGAGATGCCAAGGCTATGAACAAAGCTTACTGGGGAGAGCAGATAGCTAATGCTAAGGGTAAGGAAAACAAACAGGTGTTTCGGGACTTGTTAGCTAAGGAAAAGTAATGGAGCACTTCTACGCCGGATTTGAAAAACAGGCGGGGATATCTGATTTTTTCCAGAAAGTAAAGAATTTCTTTACAAGGAAGAAACCAGAGCCGGCTCCTCAGACTGTAGCTGAACGCAAGCCCCCAAAATACTTCTATTCCAAGAAGCTTGACGGGGGGCATATAAAAGATCTCAATAAGGCCATAAAAAATAACTATGGTGGAGGGGGCAGCAACTACATACTAAAATATAAAAAGGCTGATGGCTCTATGGTGGAGAGGAAAGTCACTCCTTACACTGCAAGGAGCACAAAACTCCTTTTGGCACATGACCATCATAGAAATGATATTAGAAGTTTCCGGGTAGATCGTATTCACGGCCTTAGGAGAGAATGATGGCAAAACAGGTTGATACTAAAAATACTTTGGCTAAAGGAATCGGTTTTGTGATTACCGTCAGTACAGGTATATTCAGTATGTTTGCCTTGACTTTCGGTGGTTACGCTTTTCTGGATAAGCGCTATGCTCTGGCTATAAATCATAAGGCATTGGAGCTGAGAGTTACTGTCAATGAAGTGGAAGACCTTAGAAGAGAATCTCTAAAAGAGGTTTACTTTTTTAAGAAGCAGCAAAGACTTCATCCAGAGGACTATGAGATTCAGGAGAAGTTAAAAGAGGCTCAAGAAGAGAGCTTGGAATTCAATCAGTTAACTAATAAACTAAAACTCGAACAACAGAAATTAAGGAGCCGTAATGAGTAGCATGTTTGATAACTATGTTGAGGACATCAAGAAGGATGAGTTTGAGAAGACTGCTGTAAAGAGACCTATGGCTCAGGATCTTAAAGTCAAAATGAAGCCTCAGCTGCTCATCAGCTACAATCCCCAAACCCAACAGTCCCAAATGATGGTCAAAAGACTTGACAACGTATTGGAAAGGTTACAAGGGCTTGAGAGGATGGAAATAACCGCTTTAAATGAAATGATTGATCAAGCTGCCATAAAAGATCTCGGACTTCCCAAGATAGGTCTGACTCTCATGGTAAGGGGGAAAAAGATTGCCTCTTTGGAGGGTGTTCAAAGTGAGATGGAAATACAGAAAATGTTTAACGACAACCGAGGTAACCTAGTATGAGGGAATTCTACGACGGTTTTGAGAAGGCCGCTGGGCTAAAATCTTACTGGAAGAAAAAGGGAAATATGATTATCAGCACACTGAAAGGGCTAAAGAAAAACGCCCCTTTGGCATCCCAAAAAGATGTACTAAGGGCTACTGATAAGGTTCTTAGTACGGCAGATGACTACGTGAAAAATAAGTTCTCCCCAGATATAAACAAACTGATAGACAAGGTCCAATCTAAGCCTATCGAGCTTGCTCCAGATCTTTCAAAACTGACTACTTGGAAGGGAGGAATCCTTCCTGCGTTAGCTATCGGTGCCTCTTTGGAGGCTGGGAGGAGAGGAGTCGGTGCCTTGAGTCATGCCCCCGGATACATAAAAAAGAAAATGGACAAGAAGGATAAGTAAAAAAAATGCCCCAAGGGGCATAAGGGGCTTGCCACCCCATTTGGCTTTGTTTCAACTAAGCGTTTTATGCTTCTTCAAAAATCCAACTTAAGGGGTGGTAACTCAACAGTAGTAACTCCATTGCTTCATTAATCTTATACCTTGTTATTACAAGGTTTTATTCGATTTGCGGACTGCTTTTTTTGCTACCTTCCTCTTAGCCCTCTTTAAGGGTTCGTGGCCTTCTGCCCAAATTCTTCTTCCTGGTGAGACAATTTCCTTGAAACTCTTGCTGGGCCTGAACTTGGGAACTCGCTTGGAGGGAACTGTGAGGGTTTCTCCAGTTTGAGGGTTCCTTGCTGAACGTGCCTGCCTGACCATTGTTTCAAATATGCCTAAACCAGCAATGGATACTTGTCGTCCTGTTTCAACAGTAACCTTCTCGTTTCCTTGCTGTATGTTCTTAGCCTCTTTAAATTTAACCTCACCGAGGATTATTTGAACTAAGGACTTTATGATAGATCTTGTTTTGTTCTTCGAGATCTTTTCTTTTGCTGCTAAAGCCTCTACCAATTCTCCAGATGTCATGAAATACCCCGCATGTATAGTAATTAAGTCCAAGTTAACCCTCGGCTAATCCTATACTAAAAAAATAAGAGGGACAATTCCCTCTTATCCCTAAAACGGGATGGTGTCTAGATGGTTAGTTTGTGGGGCTAACGCCTGCCCTTGAGGCCTAGCCTGCTGGGCAGGAGCATGATTTTGCTGTCCTTGTTGATTTCCTCCTATGAATTTCATCTCTTTCGCAATAATTTCAGTGGTATACTTCTTGACCCCTTGTTGATCCTCCCAACATCTGGTGGCGCTCT
>Ga0307378_10006126_pt1 | contig 16566 bp, 6 predicted proteins | sample UN1MG_FD_202238 | JGI IMG/M metagenome (GOLD analysis project Ga0307378, IMG submission 202238) | Soil microbial communities from Risofladan, Vaasa, Finland - UN-1 | ecosystem: Environmental > Terrestrial > Soil > Coastal area > Acid sulfate soil | place: Finland: Risofladan, Vaasa | collected... | reverse complement strand
CCCGGCGTATCAATATCAGTACTGGCATCAGTCCTGGCCGCCCAACGGCCGGAGCTACCGCGATTGGGACATTCGCAACTCGGCCGTCCTGCTTCCGCGGGGACGCTACATCGAACCGGCGATTCCCGAAACGACGATTCAACGCGAGACCGTCACGGCCACGGTCGTCAACGACGGCGTGGCTCGGCTGAAGCTCCACCAACCGGGGCCTTACAAGCTGGTCTGCTTCGCGGAATTGCCTGACGGGACGAAGCTCCGCGGCGAGGCCGGCTGTGTGGTACACGCCGCACAGGACATGCCGGGCGTGGTGCTGCAACTCGACGGCGAGACGTTCAATACCGGCGACATCCTCCGCGGCGCGATCCACAGCCGGTTCGCCGACGCAAAGGTGTTGCTGACGATCCGCGACAGCAGCGGCGTGCGGTGGTGGAAGGCCTATCAGCTCGAAGGCGCCGCGCAGCGGATCAGCGAGCCCCTGCCGGCCGGACTGCACTACGGCTGCCACGTGGAAGTGCAGTATCTCGACGCAGACCAGCGGCTCCACCTGGCCGGGCGGTTCATTCGCGTCGTGCCGCAGGACCGGATGCTCACCGTCGAGGCACACGTCAACGAAACCTATTCACCCGGCGACGAAGTGAAGATCGATCTGAAGGTCAACCGCCGCGAGCCGGTCGATCTGGTCGTTTCCGTCTACGACCAGTCGCTGTTGGGGATCGCGCCGGACCGATCGGCCGATATCTGCAACTTCTACCTGGCTGACGAACGTATCCGATCCACGGCCGCCTGCCAACAACTTCGGCGACGATTGGGCGACCTGACGCTCAAGGAACTGATCGAACGGGCCGAGGCAATCTGCAAGGAGGATCCCCTGCGAGAAACGCCCCAAGGGGCCGTTCTTGCCCAGACGGTCGACAACTACCGAAGCAACAACTCCATCGTCAACTCCGACGTGGCCAACCTGCTGGTCCTGGCGGGCATCGATGCGTACGTCGACCCGTTTCTCGCCTCAGGCTGGCAATACACGGTCGACCATGAAGCCGAGGCCAAGTCGCCCGTGCGAATGGCCGACATGTTCGATTCCCGTTTGGACGATTGGCGGCTGCGGTGCCGCCACGTCGGCTCGGCGCTGGCGTTGTTCTCCTACCATCCCAGTAATGCCGGAAGCCTGCGCCAACTCGCACAGACGCAGGGCGGTGTGTGGCAGAGCGGGTCTCTCAGACGCGGCGCCACGCGAGGCGACGCCCACTTCTCGCTCAGCGCCAACGGCATGTTCTCGAACCTCTCCGGCCAGTCGTTCATCTCGCACATGCCGGTGGCCGAAGCGCCCGTCGAACTGATCGACGTCGACGCGCCCGGCGTCTCCGTCCGACGCGACTTCTCCGACGCCGCCTATTGGAACGCCCGGGTGCGAACCGACCGACAAGGCCGGGCGAGCGTCGAGTTCAAGCTGCCCGACTCGCTGACCAACTGGCGGGTGATGATCACCGGCATCTCGCGGAAGATGCGCGTGGGCCAGACCGAGGCCGGCTTCCGCACGATCAAGCCGATCATGGTCTGGCCGATGGTGCCGCGGATCTTCAGCGAGGGCGACCGGGTCGAGCTGTACGCCAGCGTACACAACCGCACCGATCGGCCACAGGAGATCGACGTTTCGTTGAAGGTCAAGAACGGCCGGGTGCTCACGCCGGCGGAGGTCCGCGTGGAGGTGCCCGCCGGCGAGCAGATGCCCGTCTATTGGACCTTCCAGCCCGACGAGGCCGGATACACGCAGTTGCTGATGTCCGCACAATGCGAGGCCGGGTCCGACGCCTCGCTGAAGCGGTTGCCGGTGACCCGCCTGGCCGCCGAACAGGCCGTCACCTTAAGCGGCTACTGCCGCGACACGACGACGCTGGAGATCCCCGGCGACGTGTATCTCGACAACTCGGTCCTGGAACTCACGCTGGTCCCCTCGGCGGTCGACGACCTGGTGCAATCGCTCGATTACCTGGTCGAGTACCCCTACGGTTGCGTCGAGCAGACGATGAGCCGTTTCCTGCCGGCGATCAAAGTGGCGCAGACGCTCGATCGGATCCATGTCGAGAACCAGCCCTTGAAGGAAAAGCTGCCCGGCGTGGTCGAGGCGGGTGTGAAGCGGCTGCTGCAACTCCAGCAGGCCGACGGCGGTTGGGCCTGGCAAGCCAAGGGGCAAACGCACGAGATGATGACGCCCTACGCCCTTTATGGCCTGTTGCAGGCCGAAAAGGCAGGCTACCCGATCCCCAACGAAACGGCCGTGCAAAACGGACTGGCACGGCTGCTGGCGTTCATCAACGCGATGGGTGCCGACCAGACGGCCGACCGCATCTATTGCACCTACGTCTACTCCCATCGCGAAGAAGTGCCCGAGGTGATGTGGCAATTCATCGACGAGCAACTCGCGGCCGGCGCACTCAGCGACTACGCCCTGGCCATGTCGCTGGAAATGGCGGCCAATCACGGCAAGAAGGAGCTGGCGGCCAAACTGGCGGCCAGCCTGGAAGATCGGGCGCAACGCAGCGGCGACGGTGTCTACTGGACCACCGCCGGCTTCTCCCGCTGGGCCGACGACCGCTTCGAGATCACCGCCGCCGCGCTCAAGGCCCTGGTGGCCTACGATCCCGAGCACGAACTGATCCCCGACGTGCTGACCTTCTTCGCCGGCACCAAACAGGGCAATCGCTGGAACTCGACCAAGTCCACGGCGATGGTCATCTACGCCATGTGCGATTACCTGGCCACGCAGGATTACACGCCGGGGGCACGCCGCGTGCTGTCGGTCCGGGTCAATGACAGCGAACCGCACACGGTGGCGCTGCAGCCCGGCGAGCTTCCCAAGATCGAGATCCCCGGCCGGGAACTGCACCTGGGCGACAACCGCATCGCCTTCGACGGCCACGTGCCCGGCGCGATGTACCGGGCCGTGTTCCGCTACTGGAGAGCGGGCCGCCGGCTCGACCCGATGGAGCGAGGCCTGGTGGTGCGGCGGGAGTTGTATCTGTTGGATCAAAACGGCGGCCGGGTCCGCGTGTTGACGTCCGGCGACAGCGTTCCGCGGGGGGCCTACGTCCAGAGCGTCGTCACTGCGAGTCACACTGGGGGCACGGGAATGCAGTACGTGCTGGTCGAAAGTCCCAAGCCCGCCTCGGCCGAGATCCTGCCGGTCACCGACACGCGGTTCCCCCAGCCGGCCACGACCTACGCCTTGCGCGAGGACAAGACCTCCGGCGTGGTCTTTCACCACGAGCGCCCGGGTTACCAGATATCCGACGCCTGCGTGCTGCACTTGGAGTTGGCCGGCCGCTACGTCCTGCCGCCGGCCAACGTCGAGTTGATGTACGAAACCCAAACCCGCGGCCACAGCGGCACGTTCGAACTCACCGTGACCGATGACACCGCAAAGACCGCGGCGGTTTCATCTCGGTTCGAAGCCCGCAGCCGGTAAGGGGATCTTCGTCTGGCACGGAATCTGCTGAACGCCGAAAGAGAAGTAGGCCGGAACCAGCGCAGCGCAGTTCCGGCATGTGCTTTCATCCGGCCTTTCCTCACCAAATGCCGGAACCAGCGCAGCGCAGTTCCGGCCTACCCGGTTGCCCATTTTACGCCAGGAGCAAATCCACGGCGGCGCCTACCGGGGCCGGGCCGTCGGACTCGTCCGCGTCGGACGGGTCGAACTGGTAGAGCCAGCCCATGTCGACGGACGCCGCGGCCGCCGGCTCCGCCGGGGCCGAGAAGTCGACCAGCTTCAGCGCGTTGGTGAAATTCGTCTGGGAGTTCCGCGCCAAGAGCACGTCGGTCGTATTCACCCGCCCGTCGCGATTGAAATCGAAGGCGAAATCGACCGGCGCCGGGTTGAGGAAGCTCCGCGGGTTGTTTCGCGTCAACAGCAGGTCAATGGTGGTCACCCGGGCGTCGGCGTCCGAGTTGCCCGACTCGGCCACCGCGTTGCCGAAGTAGAAGACGTCCTCTTCACCCAGCCAGGTATCCAGCCCCGCGGGCATGGTGACTTCGAGCCACTGGTTGACGATGGCGCCGTCGTCCCAGGTGACGGTGATCCGATCGGAGCCGCCCTCGCCGGCGCCGCGCTGGAGGGTGATCGAGTTCGGCCCCGGGGCGTCGGCCCAGCCGGCCGGTTGGTCGTCGTTGCCGACCTTGAAGACGAAATGGCCGGCGTCCGGCGTGTACCCTTGCGGCAGGTGATCGACGTCGATCATCAGCCCGTTGATGCCGCGGCTGTAGTTGGTGTAGTTGTCGAAGGTCGCCGTTTCGCCGGGCAGCAGGGCCGTTTTGCCCGAGGCGATGGCCGCCGCGTCGCCGGGCCCGGCCGCCGGATCGTTGCCGTCCAGCGCCGAGTTGTTGTAGAAGACGTGCCGCCCGACGACGGTCCCCGGCGCGACGATCGCCAGATCGACCGTAGTCGAATTGGTCGTCAGATTGGGATCGGAGTCGTCGCCGCGCAGCGAGAAGAAATAGGTCTCGCCCGCGCCGACCTGCCATTGGAGTTGTCCCCCCGGCGGAGGTTCCAGGAGCTGACCGTTGCCGGCGTAGAGTTCCACGGCGACCGGGGCGTTTCCGTCGGTTCCCAACGTCAGCAGTCCCGGCTGGTCGGTCTGGAACTGGAACCAGCGCTCCCCGGTCGAGAGATCCACGTTGGGCAGGATCACGCCGTCGATCACGCCCAGCGGCTCGGCCTTGAAGACCAGCGTCTTGATCGCCGTCTCCAGATCGTCGAAACTGTGGGCCGAGACGACGCTGTCGGAAATCGAATAGAGCACCTCCCCGATCCGCACGCTGCGGCGGATGGACGTCTTGTGCTCGACGCGGCCCATCAGTTCGATATCGCCCTGGGGAAGAATGTTCCCGTCGGCGGTTCCGTCGGCGGTGTTCCCGTCGTCGGTGGCCGCCTTGTCGATCCGGAAGACCCAAAGGTCGTATTGGTAGCGATAGCGACACCAATCGTTGTTGTAGCCGTAGCTGGGGATCGGCACGGCGAGGATCTGGTACTCGGGGAAGTACGAGATGGCGTGATGGTCGTCGAAGAGATTCATGCCGCCCGCCCGGCCGGTGTCCATCGTGTACCGGTCGGCCAGCATGGGATGCGAGGCGATGCCGACGTAGAACAGCGAGACCTGCGGGTCCTGGTAGAGGCCGGTCACCGGGTCGGCGTCGCGGCCGAGCCCCAGCAGGAAATCGTCGCCCACGTCGTGCAGGTAGTTCGAAAAACCGGTGATCTTCAACTCGCCGGTCACCGCCGGAGCCGTCGGGTCGCTCAGATCGAGCACGAACAGCGGATCGACCTGCCGGAAGGTCACCACGTAGCCGCGGTCGCCGAGGAATCGAGCCGAATAGATCTGCTCGCCTTGAGCCAGGTCCGTCACGCTGCCGACGACCTCCAGCGACTCGCCGTCCTGCGCGAGCACGTAGACGCTGTTGAGCGTCTCTCGCCAGGGGCCGCCCGTCACGGCGATCCGAAGGTAGCCGTCGTATTCGTCCACCGCGAACTGGTTGAGCACGCGGCCGTGTACCGTGCCGATCGCCGAGAGATCGAGACCGCCGGCCGGGTCGTCCAACGGGAACTTCAGAATCTGGGTCATCGTGCCGTCGGAGGTCCACTTGTTCTGCAACAGGTAGAGGTTCTCCATCGACATGTAGACTTCCGACGTGTAGTCGGCCGGGACGCTCGTCGAGGAAATCGGGCCCGGCGGATCGGCCGCCGTATCGTAAACGACCACCGACATCAGGTTCCAGTAATCGGGCGAGATGGGCCGGTAAACGTCGGTCGCCTCGCTCAGCAGCCCCGATTCCATCAACTCTCCCGCCGCGTCGTAGCTGAAGAACTCCGGCAAGGCCAACTCGAGAACTTGCCCCTCGATGCGGGCAAGATACTGTTCCTCCGTCTCATAGACGTAGCGGTACTCGGGCGGCGGCCAAATGTCCGGGGCGAAGCTCCCGCCCGGGGAGGCGTTCGGATCGGTCGGGTCCTGGATCTTCCACTGATCGTCGGGCACGGGCAGCATGATTGGGCCCGGCAGGACGAAGTCGTCCCGCAGCACGAGATAGACGTTGCTGCCGATCGCCCGCGAGTCGACGTAGTTGCCCTCCAACTCGGTTTCTCTGACCAGCGCGGGCGCCTCGCGGTCGGAGACGTCGAACACCGAGACCGTCGTGATCGCCTGCGAGGGATAATAGTAGGGGGCGAACATCGCGTCGGCCGCGAGGATCCCCCCGCCCATGGGCATCGGTTCGATCGGCGGCCAGCCGTCGTCGTACCGGTAGTCGCGCGACAAGACCGTCAGCGTATCGCCGTTGAGATACTCGGCGAACGGGTAGCCCTCGATGGTTACGCGTGAAGTGACCGCCATCTCGTCGGCCGGCCAGGCGTCGATGATGACCACTTCCTGGCCCGAGAGGACATAAAGGTACTCTCCGTCCGTCTCGACGATATCACCCTCGTCGACGCCGGCGACCTGGGTATTCGTATCGGAGTGCGTGGGATTGGCTTCCGGCACTCCGCCGAAGGTATTCACCGCGCCGTCGAGATAGACGCCGCCGCGACAATACCAATAATAGCCCGGCTGCCCGAACTGCCCCTGGTATCGCTCCAGCGCGTCCTGGATCAGATAATCTTCGAGTTCTTCGGCCGAGGCGAACCGGGCAAGGGCCGCCGCGCCGGGATCGGAGCCGTCCGGCAGGAGGCCGTCGTCGGTGGTCCCGCCGCTGAGCATGAGCCGGTTTTCCAACGGCTCGAACCGCAATCGGCTCTGCACTCGAGAACGACGCCTGAGGGCATGGATGAGAGACATCGGTCTACCCCTCGAGAAAAAGAGAAAGAGAATGCCTGCATACCGTCCCGTCTATCCACTGTCTAGCATATCAAAGTCGGTCGGAATCGCAATGGATTTCCACCCGACTTTCCGAGAAATTCTCAAGAATTTCTTCCAGGGCCGGCGGTGTCGTCCTGAATGTAGTCATCTCGCTCCGCGAGATGGAGTTTCGTCTCGCGGAGCGAGACGACTACTATGTGCCAGTGGTCGGTTTTCTGGCAAAACCTGGGACTTGTAGGCAGTGTGGGCATTTCGCACAAGATGCGAGAAGTTGCCTGAATCCTCTGGGTCCTGTGCCCTTGCCGCTGGCGAGGGATTACACTGAAAGGGTGCTCGCAACCGCGAACTTGCCGTTGAGGGCCATTGAGGATTGATGAAGGGAGTCAAGGAAGCATGACCATGACGACGAATCGGCAACCAACGGGTGTTTGTACGTTCTGGTTCCCAGATTCGCGTACCGTGGTGGCAGAAAAAGTACGGGTTCCTCTTCTCTGTTCACCCGTTTCCGCGAAGGAACACAGTTCTTCCTGCGGTTCCAAGCAGTTGGAAACAGAGAAGAGGAACCCGTATCTCCCGAGGACAAGACATCAGGTACGCGAATCTCGGATGAACCAACAAAGTTCGGGAACGAGGTGGCCGACGACGTGGCCAACGAAATCGTTCCTCGTCATCTGCGGCATGTTGGCCGGCGGGTTCACTGGGCCGGAAACCGGCACGGCGGCCGTTGCCGACGGATCGCGTTTCTACGTCAAGAAAGACACCTGGCCGGAGACGCTGCTGGCTTCGCGCGCGAGTTACGCCCGATGGTGGCAGGCTCGACGGGCCGGCGTCAGGCTGGGCCCCTGGCACACCACCGAACGCAAGGAGCCGTTTTCGCCCGAGACACCGGCGGACCCGGACGCCCGGGACCCATGGGACAACCGGCTGTGGGACGCTCGCTACGACCTTCTCGACGGGGTGGTCCACTACGATCTTTCCAACCACGGTATCGACCAACAGCGGCGGCTGCCCGGTCAAACCGGCGGCGGTGGTTTCCCGCAATCGGCCTTTCTCCACCAGATCCGCACCCTCGAGGTCGAACGGCCGACGCGAGTCACGGCCTATCTGGGCGCCGAATACGGACTGGAGTTGTGGCTCAACGGCAAGCGGTTGTTTTCCGACGCCCGGCTGGGCAACGGCTTGGCCCCGGAAGTCGATCAGGCCGAAGTCGAGTTGCCGCTCCTGGCCGGCAAGAACCAGTTGGTGCTCCGATTCCTGGACGTCCGCCGCAGCGGATTCTATTTCTCGATCGTCCCGCACGAGCAGATTCATCCCGACCCGATCCGTGCCCTGCTGGAGCAAATCCGCCGCGATTTCCCGGTCGAAACCGACCGCGTGCAGGCGGACGTCTCCTGGGAGGAGCTGGTGGCCTGGTTCCGTCGTCCCGGTGAGGTCGATCTGCTCGGCCGGCTGGCCGATCGGGCGATGCGAGGGCTGGAGGAGGACGCCAAGACGTTGCAGGAGGCGTTGAAGGACTTTCGCAAGCCCGAGGCCGAGATGGACCGGCGGCAATGCCTGGACCTGATCGGCCGGGCGGCCCGATTCCGCCAGGCACGATCCCGGTTGGAGCTGGTGAACCTAAGGGCCCTGCGGATGGCCGTCGCCGACCTCCAGCAGACCTTTCCGGACCGCTGCACCGAAGCCCGACGCCATCTGCAGCTTGCCGATGCATGGGAAAAGCGGCTGCCGGACATCGACGCGCGACTGGGCCAGGGCGACGAGACGGCGATCGATGAAGTGGCCCGGCTCGTGGCCTTCCAACGCGAAGCCCTGCTCTCTAATCCGCTGCTGGACTTCGACTTGCTGGTGGTCCTGCGCAAGCCGCTGGGCGATCCTCGCCGGCCGAAGGGGCCGGATCGCGGGATGGGCGAGTTCTTCGGCCTGGCACAACAAAGTGCGTGGCAACTCGATCGCATCCGCCAGCCGTACGGTTGGGAAAACGAAATCGCCGTGCTTTCCGACCTCCGCGGCGAGGCCCGACTGACGACCCTCTACCGCCCGCCCGCGCCGCGGCTGATCTCCGATCTCGACCTGCACTTCGACGCCGACAGGATGCTGCTCTCCATGCCGGGCAGCCACTTCCTGTGGCAGGTCTTCGAGATCGACGCCCGGGGCAGCCGCCTCCGCCAGGTCTCGCTGGGCGATCAACCCGACGTCCACAACTTCGACGCCTGCTATCTGCCCAACGGGAAGATCGCCTTCGTCTCCACGGCCGCCCTTCAAGGCGTCCCTTGCAGCAACGGGATCGCCGTGGCGACGAACTACGTGATGGACGCCGACGGCCGGAACGTCCGCCAGCTCTGCTTCGACCAGGACCACGACTACTGTCCCACGCTGATGAACGACGGGCGGATCCTCTACCTGCGATGGGACTACACCGATCTGCCGCACCAATGGCCGCGGATCCTCTTCACGATGAACCCGGACGGGACCTGCCAGCGGGAGTATTACGGGAGCAATTCCTACTGGCCCAACGCGATTTTCTTCGCCCGGCCCGTCCCCGATCACCCCACCAAGGTCGCCGGCATCGTCACCGGGCACCACGTCGGCCGCGTGGGCGAGCTGGTGATCTTCGACCCGGCCGCCGGACGCCAGGAGGCCGACGGCGTGGTGCAGCGGATCCCCGGCTACGGCCAGAAGGTCGAGCCGATCATCATGGACAAACTGACCATCGACAGTTGGCCGAAATTCTCGCACCCGTTCCCGCTGAGCGAGAAGTACCTCGTCGTGGCCGCCAAACCCACGCCCGGGGCCCTGTGGGGAATCTACCTGGTCGACGTGTTCGACAACCTGGTGTTGCTCATGGAGGTGGAAGGCCGCGCCCTGTTCGAGCCGATCCCTTTCCGCCGCACGGCCACGCCGCCGGTCATTCCCCAGCGCATCGAACCGGATCGCAAGGACGCGGTGGTGTACCTCGAGGACGTCTACCGTGGCCCGGGTCTGGCCGGCGTCCCCCGCGGCACCGTGAAGAGACTCCGCGTGTTCAGCTACCACTTCGCCTATCCGTACAAGTCGGGCGGTCAGCACCGCGTGGGCAGCGACGGGCCGTGGGAGCCGAAACGCATCCTGGGCACCGTGCCCGTGGAAGCCGACGGCTCGGCCATGTTCCGCGTGCCGGCCAATACGCCGATCTCCGTACACCCGCTCGATGCGGAAGGCAAGGCCGTGCAACTGATGCGAAGCTGGATGACGGCCATGCCCGGCGAGGTGCTCTCCTGCGTCGGCTGCCACGACAGCCAGAACACCGCGCCGATCGGCCGCGGCTCGATCGCCGCGCGGAAGAAGCCCGTGGAAATCGAGCCGTGGTACGGGCCGGTGCGAGGGTTCAGCTTCAAGAACGAGGTGCAGCCGGTGCTGGATCGGCACTGCGTGTCGTGTCACGACGGCAGCCGGCAATATCACGGCCGGACGCTCTGCGACCTGCGCGGCGACCGCGATGCGTACGTGGTGCTCGAAGCCAACAATCCCCAGCCGCAAGTGATCCGCGGCGTCGGCAAGGAAGAGCTGGTCAAGAAATACTCCGGCGTGTTCGAGCCCTCCTACTTCGAGCTGCGTCGGCTGGTGCGCGTCGGCGGGCTGGAAAGCGATCTGCACTTGCTGCGGGCGTGCGAATTCCACGCCGACACGACCGAGCTGTTCCAGATGCTCCGCAACGGACACTACGGTGTCGAGCTGGACGCCGAGGCTTGGGAGCGGTTGGCCACGTGGGTCGATCTCAACGCGCCCTGTCACGGAACCTGGCGCGACGTGCTCGGCCTGGAGCGGACGGTGGACGACGACCGGCGGCGGCGCGAGTTGCGGCAACTCTACGCCAACGTGGACGACGATCCCGAGGCGTTGCTGGAAACATCCGTCGAGACGGATCCGCCCGTCGAATCCCGGCCGATCCCGGAGCCCGCGTCGGCGGAGGTCGCGTGCCCCGGCTGGCCGTTCGACGCGGAAGAGGCCCGGCGGCGTCAAGCGGCGGCCGGCCCCGAGCCCCGAAAGATCCTCGACCTGGGCGACGGCGTCGAACTCGAACTGGTGTTAATCCCCCCGGGCCAGTTCCCCATAGGAGCCGCTCGCGGCTTCGCAGACCAACAGCCCGCAACACCCGTCACCATCGACACCCCCTTCTGGATCGGCCGCTGCGAAATCACCAACCGGCAATATGCCCGCTTCGACCCCGTCCACGACAGCCGGCACGAGCACGGCACGGCCAGCTTCAACAGCGAACGGGCACGCGGCCCCCTGCTCAACCTGCCCGAACAACCGGTCGTGCGGATCTCCTGGAGCGAAGCGACGGCCTTCTGCCGTTGGCTTTCGGAAAAGACCGGCCGGGAGGTCACGCTGCCCACCGAGGCCCAGTGGGAATACGCCTGCAGGGCAGGCAGTGCCGAAGAGTTTTTCTATGGCGGCCTCGACGCCGACTTCTCGCCGTTCGCCAACCTGGCCGACGCGACGATCAACACCTGGGCGTACTTCAACGAGCGGCGCCGATCGGCCGACCAGGTTCCCCGCGACGAGCGATTCAACGACGGGGCCCTGGTCACCGTGGAGGTCGGACGCTACCGGCCCAACGCCTGGGGCTTGCACGACGTACACGGAAACGCCTGGGAGTGGACCCGTTCGACGTACCGCCCGTATCCCTATCGCGACGACGACGGGCGGAACGCCCCGACCGCCGCCGGGCGCAAAGTCGCCCGGGGCGGCTCCTGGTACGATCGGCCCACGCGGTGCGTCTCGGCGTTCCGGCTGGATTATCCGGCGTGGCAGAAGGTGTATAATGTCGGGTTTCGGGTGGTTATTGAGGGGGAATGAAGCCACAGATGAACACGGATAAACACGGATGGAACCGAAGTTATAAGAGGGCGCCGTACGGTCAAGACATGTTCTTCCGAATTCAACCCTCCTGATCTGTCTTTCATCCGTGTTCATCTGTGTTCATCTGTGGTTGCCTTATTCCCGTGTACCCGTGGTTGATCTACCCCGCAAAGGAGACCGTTGCCGTGTTGAAAACCGTGGATTCGAAATTCTCCCGGTCCGGGGCCTCGCTCGGGGCCTTGCTGTTGGTGGCGTTGGCATGGGCACCGTGTGCAGCGGCCGAACCTTCCGAGGCGGCGGTCGAGCCTTGTCCGACCGGTCCGGTGAAAGGGACCGCCGAGAACCAACCCGACGCGGCCGCTTCCGAGCCGTGCATCACCGACCCGTCGAAAGAGCCGTCGATCGACACCGGCAAAATCCCGCGGTTCGGCGAGAATTCGCCGTTCGACGAGGATTACGAGCCGCCGACGGTGAAGAAGGAGAAGCGGCTTTGGGCAAACTCGTACCGCTGGTCGAAGGCGCCCGAGTTGATCGTCGAGAGGTGGCTCACCGAGAAGCCGGACACCCAAGGCAAATACGTCCTGATCGAGTTCTGGGCGACCTGGTGCCCTCCGTGCCGGCGGTCGATCGAACTGCTGAACGGTTTTCACAAGAAGTACGGCGACGAGCTGGTCGTGATCGGCGTCTCGCACGAGCCGGAAGAAGACGTCCGGAAACTTGACGAGAAATACCCGAACATCCCCAAGATCGAGTTCTACAGCGCCGTCGACACGCAATCGCGCACCAAGGACAAGCTCGGCGTCTTCGGCATTCCCCACGTGGTCCTGCTCGAGCCGGACGGGTACGTCATCTGGGAGGGTTTCCCATTCCAGGAAGGCTTCGAGTTGACCGAAGACATCATCGACAAGATCCTGGAGATCGGCAGAAAGCTCCGCGCCCAGGCTGATGACGAAAAGGCAGAGAGCGGCTGATCCGGCGGAGCTGCAACCGCCACTATTCATGGTTCAAGCTCTGACCCCGAGATAGAAAAAGCCTCCCGGGGAACACCGGGGAGGCTTCTCTTCGAGTGACCGATCATCGAGCCGGAGTCCTACTCTTCCGGCACTTCATCATCCTCGTCGATGTCGTCGTCGACGTCAAAGAACTCCTCGAAGCCGGGCGGCACCGTGTAGGCGGTCCCAGGCGCTTCGGTGGTGGGATACACGTCCCCGTGGGCCAGATGTGCGTCCAGGGCGTTCTCCGAGATCTCGATGACTCGGTAGTACTGGACCATGCCTCCAGCCTCCGGGATTTCCATTTCGCCCGCCAGATGGGCAACCACAACCTTGGTCTTCTCGGGTTTCGTCGGCATCTCGCCCTGCCCGGCGAATGTCAACGCAGGCACAGCAACCGCCAATGCCAAGATCAACACAGCCACAAACGTCTTCATGGTGACTCCTCGGAAAAGAGTGGTGGAAAAGCTGAGGGAACCGAGAGGAGGCTCCCGAACGGATTACGGTTGATTATGCGGGTCCGGGAATTTCTGTCAATTATTTTGCGGAAATACTGACATCAGACTCGCGAGTGCATATGCACCACCCGGCCGTGCCTCCCGCGCGCGTTTTCCCTCCGACCGAATGATCCAAGCGCGTCCGTGTCGCCCCGATTCATCGGCTGCGGATTACCTGGACCGCACGAATGCGGTGACGCTTCCTGCGCAGAGAATGTCCCGAGTTCGCAGAAGGGGGGGCGATTCAGCTATCCTGCTCGACGTTGACAAGATACTTCGTCACCACCGCGTTGAGTGGGCACGGGGGCACCTCTCCCCGTGAAATCGCGCCCAAGGCATCCAGATCCGTCGTCCACGCAAGACCGCCGGGGGCGAGGAGACAGGTGCTGCCGGGCCGGTAGGTCGTGGAGAGTTGCCCGTCCTCGAGGTAATAGTGTTCCCGGCAACGTTCGGCCGGCCATCCCCGCATGTACGGCATGATATCGTCCGGGCGGAACCAGAGCTTGATTTCGCGCTCGGCCTCCTCGACGGTCGCGGAAGCGTGGATCAGGTTGTCCATCCGGTAGTCCACCGTGTTGCCGCCCGCGTCTTTGACCGGCACCAACGTGCCCAAGGCGCGGATCGTGCCCGGCGCGCGATCCCTCGCCACGTGAGGGTCCGTCGGTCCGGCGATTTCGCGGATCTTCGCCACGGCCCCCACGCCGGAATAGACGACGGCGATCACCCTGCGCTTGTGAGGCTCCGTGGGATAGTGCTCACGGCCCATGATGTATCCCAGCAGGGGTTCGTAGAACGGCTTTCCTTTGTGCTCGGCATAGTGGACCTCGGCGAGTGTCCTGGTCACGTGGACGACTTTCAGAGCGGCGAATCGGAGCCCGGTGTGAAACTCGGAAAGTTGCGAGAACAGGTATCCGGTCAACGAGAGTCTCAGCGCGTCCGGCTTGATGAGCACGAGCGTCTGTTCCAACCGTCCGTCATCCATCGATGATGCTCCTTTGTTGTGATCGACTGTGGTGGAGATGGCAATCGGAGTTGCACCCTATGGCGATCAGCCTGAGCCCCCCCAATTCATCCTTGGAATTATAGCCTTCTGCTGCACTTTGCCCGAACCCCAATTTCCCCGGTAAAGAATACAGGGCACTACTCATTTTCCAATTGCCGCACGGCGACCTCGATCAACTGGGGTACCTCGGCGGCCAGCGACTCGGCGACGGCATCGCTCAGTTCGTCCGGCCCGTCGACCCGCCGGGCCGAGACACCCAATGACCGGGCCAAAGCGACGAAATCGATCACCGGCGAGTTCACGTCCAGGCCCTCGAACCGCCCCGCACGCGCCGCCGGGAGGTTCAACACCTCGGCGCAGTCCTTGAGGATCTTGTACTGGCGATTGTTGCAGAGCACGAACGTGGCCGGCACCCGATAATGGGCGGCCGTCCAGAGACCCTGGATGCCGTACATCGCCGAGCCGTCGCCGATCAAGGCCAGCACGGGCCGCTCGGGCCAGGCCAACTGCACGCCGATCGCGCAGTTCAGTCCCCAACCCAGCGCCCAGCCCCGTTGCGCAAAGTACCCGCTGGTGTTTTTCAGCGCCCCCGCCCGCTCGAAATAGCAGCCCATGGTCGTGGTGGGCGCCTCTTCGATCACCGCCACGTCCCGCGGCAAGATCCGCGCGAGGCTTTCCATCAGGCACATCGGCGTCAGCGGCCGGACGTCGAACTGGCCGGCGGCCTCGCGTCGCAAGGTCGCCCGCTGCCGGGCGTGCTCCCGGCCGCGCGATTCCGCCCGGCCCTTGGCCGCCTCGATTTGCCCCGGCGACATGATCTCGTCCAACCGCCGGGCCAACTCCGCCAGCGCCGGCTTGGGATGGCCGACCAGGGCCACCTCGACCGGATAGTTCTTGCCCAGCTCCCACGGATCGTCGTCGAGATGAACCAGGCGGATATGCTCGGGGATCGGCCGGGGAGGCTCGTGGTAGATGTACTGCTGCATGAGTTTCATGCCGGCCACCAGCAGCACGTCGAACTCATCCAGCCGCTCTCGCACCTCCGGCGACCAGAAGGGCAGCGGCGCGGCGGCCAGCGGGTGGTCGGACGGGAAGCTGCAGCGGCCGTGCGAAGTGGTCGCTTCGTGGATCACCGGCCCGCCGAGCCGCCGGGCAACCGCCACCAACTCCTCGACCGCGTCGGCCTCGCAGATCCGGCTGCCCACCAAGATGCCCGGGTTGTTCGCCTCGGCCAGCACGGCGGCCGCTTGACGCAAGGCATCGACCGGCGGGCGGACGTGCCGCTCGGAGATCCGCGGCGGGGTGAGATCTAACCCTTCGGCCGGTGCCGTCTGTACATCCAGCGGCAGGGAGAGGAAGACCGGTCCGGTGGGCGGCGTGACGGCCGTCTGCACCGCCCGGCGGATCGCCGACGGCAGGTCTTCCACGCGGCGGACCTCGGCGGCCCACTTCGTCCACGGCCGGGCGACCTCGACCATTTGGCCCCAGAGGATCGGCTCCTCGAAGCTCATCCGCTGGTCCTGCTGGCCGGCGGTGACGACCAGGGGCGTCCCCTCGCGAAAGGCGTTGTAGAGCATCCCCATCGCGTTGCCCAGGCCGCAGCAGATGTGTACGTTGACCACGCCGGGCGATCGCGAGGCCATGGCATATCCGTCGGCAATGGCCATGGCCGGGACTTCCTGCAAGGCCAGGATATATTGCAGGCGGCGTTCATCGACCAGGGCGTCGTTGAGCGGCAATTCGGTGGTGCCCGGGTTCCCGAACAAATACCGCACGCCGCACCCGGCGAGCATCTCCAACATCGCGTGAATTCCGGTCGTGGCCATGGTCGCAGGGGGGTGCAGGCAAGGATGGTTCCGGTCGAAGCGCCGGTCGTCGGTCCCAGTCTACCCGCGTCCGGGGCCGGCGTTCAAGGGAGGCGAAGACTCTCACACCTTCGCGAACGCCCGCAGATCGGCTTCCATCGCGGCCAGGCGTTCGGTCTGGGCGGACTTGACAGGCGGAAGGTCGGCGCTTGATTCCGGCGGATCGAAGGCGAACATGTAGAATTTCACCTTCGGCTCCGTGCCCGAGGGACGCACCGCCACGTAATTGCCCTCGGCTTGAAGGTCGAGAATGACCATGTCGCCGGTGGGGCCGTCCAGCGGCTTCGGCTCGCCGCCGGTCTCGGTGAGGGTTCCACTGAGGTAATCGCGCGACCGGACGACCTTCATTCCGCCGATGCTTTCCGGCGGGTCGCTGCGCATGGCGGCCATCAGGGCCTTCATGTCGTCCATGCCCTTTTCGCCGGGCATCTTGATCGAAACGGTCTTCTCGCCATGGCAGCCGAACCGGCGGAACAGCGCGTCGAGCTGCTCGCAGAGCGTCAGCCCCTGTGACTTCAGCCGGGC
>Ga0307378_10006124_pt1 | contig 16571 bp, 12 predicted proteins | sample UN1MG_FD_202238 | JGI IMG/M metagenome (GOLD analysis project Ga0307378, IMG submission 202238) | Soil microbial communities from Risofladan, Vaasa, Finland - UN-1 | ecosystem: Environmental > Terrestrial > Soil > Coastal area > Acid sulfate soil | place: Finland: Risofladan, Vaasa | collected... | reverse complement strand
TGAGGTGGCGTATCAGCGGATTGGCGACAAAAATCAGGCCATCTATAGTGATCGCGTGAGTCTCGAAGATATTTGGATCGATAGGGAGACAGTCCTGCCACTATCAGGTAGCCATCGATTGTCGAAAGCGATAGCGGATGTAGTCCATTGTTTTGCACTTGATCCGTCCTTCGAGATCATCGGAAGACAGGCGGATGAGATACGACCCTGCATACTGGTGTTTTCGAACGAGACCAGAGAGGCAGTGTTGCCTCGTTTCACGCAACTTGTACGTGAGCGTATCCCTCAAGAGGTACTTCGAGCATCACGATACCCCATAAAGTGTATCGGTTGGGTAAGCAAGGAGAAGGAGGATCAGCTAACTCTCAAGAGTTATCACCCGAGCTTTGAACGTGCACTGTTGCGTCCGAGGACCCGTCACCCGAGTTTGAGGAGTCACCTAGCGCTCTGGAATGTAGATATCCAGCAGGCTCATCTACTCAATGCTGCGCGGAAGAGCATTCTCGGTGGCCTGGTTTCAGTACTCCGGAGGGAAGAGATCACTCAGGAGGGTGGCAAGGACTTCCGTACGGGGTCGCTATATGTTCATCTCCGGGAGAACGACGCGAAGCTGTACGAAGCATTTCAAGGCCGAGTCTTCGCATGGAGCAGAGACCTTTACAGAGGCAGGGACGAGCAAGTGCTAAGGGAAATGCGGGCGTTTGTTCCTCAGCTCTTGAGTGCGTTTGGGGCAAAAGTCATCAAGTCCAAGGGATTCATCGAGGGCAATGCCGTGGTAGATGATCTTGATCTGTCCGCGGTCAAAGGCCTGCATCATGGTAATGTATTCCAATGTCCGGCTACAGGGATAAAGGTCGAGGTAGGGACAGTTCATTCAGCGAAGGGTGAGACGCACCTTGCGACGCTATACGTGGAGACCTTTTACCAGGGGAAGTACGAATCAGAGCGACTCGCGAAATGCTTCTGTGGAGAAGATCATTCTCTCGGTGCTGGTGTCAAACGAGATAGGTACAACAAGGAAACCATCAAGGTCGCCTACGTCGGCCTGTCACGTCCGAGCCACTTTCTTTGCGTTGCCCTGCACCGGGATCGATGTCAGACATTTGAACAGGATCTCATTGGATGGGATGTTATCCCCGTGGAGTAGTCGGCAGGCAGCCTTTGACCCTGGAACATATTCGAGTCCGGCCGGTGGCCCTGACCGCTTCTTAGGTCAGGGCTTGCGTAACTCGCCTCCGAGCCGGGTGAGCCGGTTCCCTCATACGGGGCACCGCCCCCCCCCCATCACCCAAAGAAGCAGCAGTACTCATCCCGGTCGACTTCCTCCAGGAATTCCTCAAACGACGCCACCGCCGGGCACGGCGCGTACCCGTGCCACTTGAGGTCCGCACGCATCCGGTAGATTCTCCATTCGTCCGTACGTCTGACGAACGTCGTCTTGGCAATTGGGCTTTGCACCAGTAGGGACTTATTCTGCCAATGAGGTCGGAATTCCAGGAGGATGATGCTCTGACCCTCGATCCGAAAGCCCATCCAAGGGCCGTCCTGAGTAGGTACGGGAATGCGGCGCTGGCAGAATGCCGCCGCGCTGTCGCCGTATTGTGCGATTTCCTCGTCGGTGAAAGCCATTCTGCCTCTCAGTGCCCCATCCGCCCGGGAATCCGGCGGTCGGTCCATCCGGGAATATAATCAATCCGCGGCCGATCCGGTCCTGGTGCGCGGGCCCCCGCCACCGGCCATTCCGTGGCAGGGGACGCCGCGGGGTAATCCACCTCTCACATAGTAGAAGGGCTTGTTGAAAAAGGTCCGTATCGCCCCTCCGGGGCTTCCTTCTTTGTGTTGCTCTCTGATCCCAGGGCTCCCCGCTTCGCGGGATCTGCGATACGCCCTGGGCTAATCTCTTGTCACGCTGCAGGCCCATTCTCGACTGAGACGTTGTCTGCACCGGGTGGGCGATTCGATTCCCTGTGCCGTGAGGTTTTTCAACAGGCCCTAGAACTGTGAGGTCTCCCGGTCCTTCCTGCGAATGCAACCTCCCCGTACCTCATTCCGTATCAATGTGCATGAACCGGGCAACGCCACGCGGGAGCGTTCCAAAATGCTATCTGACAACATGAAGAGCACAACAATCGCCCTGACAGCAATCTTGTTTCTTTTGTTCTCGGGATTTGTCTCGGCTCAAGGCGAAGTCATTGACATCGAGTTTGGGCAGCCCCCTGCATCCGATTCGGATACGTCCCGGACATTGGAGAGTCTGGTCAAGGTCCAGGGGACCGGCGGGCTCTATCAGGATGGGCTGTATCTGATCACTCACTTCGGCGATCGTGAGGAGATGTTCCGGCGGCTCAATCAGGACGCGATCGACAATCCGTGGAGAGACGACACCTGGCGGTATTGCAGCGTGTTCTCGGTGGCCGCTGAGAATTCGGTCATCATGGGTCGGAATTGGGATAATCAGAATGTCGGTTCCATCATCATCAGTCTCTATCAACCCCCCAATGGATACTCCGCGATTTCGTTTTGCCGCGCGATCGACTTAGGTTATCCGTTGAATCTGGACTTGGAGCAGATCAAATTGAGTCCGCTGGCACACAACCTGCTCCTGGCGCCATTCTACGCGACCGACGGAATCAATGAGTACGGTCTGGCCGTTGCCCTTGCCGGTGTGCGGGAAGTCACGCACGAATCCGTGGGCGACCAAGAACGGGTATTCGTCACCTACCTGGTCCGCAAGATTCTCGATCAAACGAAGACCGTCGAAGAAGCGGTGAACCTGGCCGAGCAGCATGTCCCCTTTGATCTCGACGAGAATTCCCTCAACGGTCATCTCATCGTTGCCGATTCATCAGGCCGGTCCGTTATTCTGGAGTACGATGACGATCAATGGCGGATAATCTACGGGGACAAGTCCTGGCAGGTGCTTACCACAAGACCCATATACAATGTGCCGGATGCCGAGCTGCGAGAGAAATGCTGGCGTTATCGCAGCATGTCCGAAACCCTCGAGAAGACGAAGGGGGATGTGGACTGGCAAGCCGGTATGGACATTCTGCAGGATGTCACCCAGAAAGGCACGACCTGGTCTGTCGTCTACGCCCTCTCGACCAGAGAGCTGTACGCCACTGTCTATCAGAAGTGGGACACGGTCTATCATCTGAGGATGCCTTGATCCGGAGAGCTACGGTACGTTATTAGAGTTGGAATTCCTGCTCCGCTGTAACGCCAATCCCCCGTTGCACTTGCCGCGATCTCGTATCTCTGCCCCCCTTGATTTCAGGCTTGTCGAACAAGATGATTGACGCGGTTTCGCCGTCTCGGCCATCTTCGCGCATCGTCATGACCGAGCCCGCTCCTGTCAACGCAGCTTCGCTGCTGCCCCTGATCCGCAAGTACTGGGGACATGATACGCTGCGGCCGCTGCAGGCGGAGGCGATGGCCTGCGTGCTGGCCGGACGCGATTCGGTGGTGGTGCTGCCGACCGGTGGGGGGAAGTCGCTTTGCTTTCAGGCTCCGGCGGTGGCGATGCCCGGTTTGTCGATCGTGGTGACGCCGCTTCTGTCGCTGATGAAGGACCAGACCGACGCATTGCGCGCCTGCGGGATCGCCGCCGGTTGTCTGAGCAGCATGCAGTCGTCGCAGGAACGCTCGGCGGTCGAACGGCAACTAACGGAGCAGAAACTGAAGCTCCTCTATGTCGCGCCGGAGCGTCTGGCCTCGCCGCGTTTCACCGATCTGCTGCGTTCGCTCAAACCCTCGTTCTTCGCGATCGACGAGGCGCATTGCATCAGTTCGTGGGGGCATGAGTTCCGTCCCGATTACCGCAAGTTGACGGTGCTCCGGCAGATGTTCCCCGAGGTTGGGATTCATGCGTTCACCGCCACCGCCACCCCGCGGGTGCGCACCGACATCACCGACCACTTAGCGTTGCGATCGCCGGCGGTGCATGTAGGTTCGTTCGACCGGCCCAATCTGACCTATCGCGTCGAACGCAAGTCGCGCAAGTGGGAGCAGATTTGTTCGGTGATCGAACGCCATAAGGGGGAGTCGGGGATCATCTACTGCATCAGTCGGCGGAATGTCGATGATCTCTGCTCGTCGTTGCGGGAGGTCGGGTACCGCGCGTTGCCGTATCACGCCGGCCTGGACGACGCCGACCGCAAGCGTCACCAGGAGGCCTTTACGCGCGAGGATGTTGACATCATCGTCGCCACGGTGGCGTTCGGGATGGGGATCGACAAGTCGAACGTCCGCTATGTTCTTCACGCCGCCGCGCCGAAGTCGATCGAGAATTACCAGCAGGAGGCGGGGCGGGCGGGACGCGACGGTCTCCCGGCGGAATGTGTGTTGCTCTGGGGGCCGGGCGATTTCGTGTTGTGGCGCAGAATTCTCGGCGGTCTCGATCCGCAGCCGCAGAAGGCCGCCCTACGCAAACTCTCGCAGTTGTCGAAATTCTGTGAGGCGGATGTGTGCCGGCACCGGGCGCTGGTGGCGTATTTCGGGCAGGCGTACGACTCGCCGAATTGCCGTGCCTGCGACCGCTGTCTCGGCGAAGCGGAGCCGGTCGCCGATCCGCTCACGGTCGCGCAGAAGATCCTCTCCTGCGTGGTGCGGCTGGGCGAGCCGCAGACCGCCGACTACATCGGACACGTGCTGACCGGATCGGACGACGAACGCATCCCCCGGCAAGGGCACGATCAGCTATCAACGTTCGGCGTTCTGCGTGAGTGCGCCCGTCAGGACATCTGCAACTGGATCGAGCAATTGCGGCAGCAGGAATTCCTGGTGTCGTCGCCCGAATCGGACGGACTGACCGTCACGGCGCAGGGCTGGGAGGTTCTGCGCGGTCAGACCACACCGTTCATTGTCAACCCCCGTCGCGCAACCGGACGGCGTGTGACCAAGGCTCAGCCGCTGGTCACGAAAGAGAATCAGGAGCTGTTCGACGAGTTGCGCGCGCTGCGTCGTCGTCTGGCCGACGAGGGAAATGTGCCGGCGTTTGTTGTTTTCAGCGACGCGGTTCTGGTCACGATGGCGCAACGGCGCCCGGGGTCGCTCCGGACATTCCTGCAAATCGGCGGTGTGGGGGAGAAGAAGTGCGGCGAGTACGGTCCGACATTCGTGCGCGCGATTGTAGCGTGGTGTCAGGAACGGAACCTGGCGACCGATGTTACCGCCGCAGTGACCGAGCCGCCGAAAGCCGCGGCGCTGCCTCCCGAACCGCTGACGAATGCCGCCGAACTGGCGGCACACGCGATGTTCAGCCGGGGGATGCCGATCGTTGACGTCGGCAACAAGTTGCATCGGGCGCGCTCGACATTAGTGCGGTATCTGGTGAGCTATCTCGAACGCAGTGGACAGGTATCACCCGAACCGTGGCTGGATTCCGAGACATTCTCACTCATACGCGACGCGGCCAACCGTGTCGGCCTGGACCGCCTGCGCCCGATCTTCGACGACCTCGAGGGGAAGGCCGATTACGATGCCATTCGGATCGGGCTGACGTGTCTCAACAATGCGGGGGTGAAGACGGGGGTGCCGTCGCAGCGGAGTGTGAGATAGGCAGGGCAGGCAAGTCCAGTGGACCGTAATCGGAGATTGCGGATATATGTTCAATCGTGTTATGATTACCCGAGACGAATCCGGGGGAGTGATGCGATGAAACAGATGAAGGCGGTACGCGGGGCTGTTCTGGTTCTGGTTCTGGCACTGGCCAGCAGTGGGGCGTGGTCGGCGGAGTGGCGTGCCGAACTGGAGTCGGGTGTCGCCGCGGCGACGTACAATACGGTCAGTGTTCCCAACGCAACCGGCACGCGCTTCTCATTGATCGACGATCTGGACGCCGACGTAACGTTTTATGTCCGTGGCCGGTTCACCTATTCGTGGGGGGGGCGGAACACCGTCTCGATTCTGATGGCTCCCCTGACGATCGAATCAAGTGCCCGCACCGACAAGAATATTCTATTCAAAGATGTCGACTTTCCCGCCGGCACGGACGTGAGGGCGCGCTACACATTCAACTCGTACCGACTGACCTATCGGCGCACGCTCTCTCGTGGTGCGCGGCTGACGTTCGGCCTGGGCGTGACGGCGAAGATCCGGGATGCGGCGATTCGGCTCGAAGGCGATGACCGTGTGGCGGAAGAGGACAACGTCGGCTTCGTGCCGCTGATTAATTTCGACCTGGATGTGCGCCTGACCGACCGATTGCGGTTTTCGTGCGGAGGCGACGCGTTGGCCGCGCCACAGGGCCGCGCGGAAGACATCGCCCTGCTGGCACACTGGGCGCCCGTACGACGGCTGGAACTCAGCCTGGGTTACCGGATCCTGGAGGGCGGCGCCGACGTCGACAGCGTCTACAACTTCGCCCTGATTCACTACGCGGTTATCGGTATCTCCGTCAGGCTGTAATCCTCACCTGATCTGACCATCCCGGACCACCGGCGGCGCAAACCACTTGTAGAGAACCGGGATCAGAACCAACGTCAGGAAGGTTGACGACAACAAACCGAAGACCACTACGACCGCCAGCGGTCGTTGGACCTCCGAACCCATTCCTCGTGACAGGAGCAGCGGTACCAGACCGAGGATCGTGGTCAGGGCGGTCATCAATACCGGCCTCAGGCGCAGGAGGCATGCTTGTGTCACCACCTCGGATACCGGCATCCCCTCGTTGCGCAACTGATTCATGTACGACACCAGGACGAGTCCATTCTGGACGGCGATACCGAACAGCGCGATGAATCCTACGGACGCGGGCACGGACAGGTACTCGCCGGTGAGATATAGTCCGAGAACACCGCCGATCAGCGCCAGCGGCACATTGATGAAGATCAGTGATGCGCTGCGCAGCGAATTCAGCGACATGTAAAGCAGCAGGAAGATCAGCGCCAGCGTGACCGGCACGATGATCCCGAGCGTTTTCATCGCGCGCTGCTGATTCTCGAATTGTCCGCCGTATTCCAGGTAGTAACCGGGAGGCAGCTTGACATTGCTGCGCACCAATCTCTGGATGTCACCGACGACGCTCCCCATGTCGCGACCGCGGACGTTGGCGGATATCACCCATCGCCGCTGGTTCTTCTCGCGATTGATCTGGATCGGGCCGACCACGGTCCGGACCTCCGCCACCTGCGACAACGGCATCAGCATACCGGTCGATGAATGAACCAGCAGATCCTCGATCGCCTTGGGATCATCTCGATACGGTTTGTCGAAGCGCACGTGAATGCCAAACCGTCGCGTGTTCAAGTACACCTGATCGACCACCTCGCCGCCGATGGCGAGCTCGACAATCTCGAGAATGTCCGAGACATTGACACCATAATGCGCACAGGCGTCGCGGTCGGCGATAATCTGCACTTGTGGCTGCCCGAAACTCTGCTCGGTTGACAGGTCCACGAGACCGGACACGGGAGTAATCACGCGTTCAATCTCCTCGGCCTTGGTGCGCAGCACCGTCAGATCGTCACCGTACAACTTGATCGCGAGTTGTGTGCGCACACCGGACAGCAATTCGTCGAAGAGATTCTGAATCGGCTGGGTGAAGTTGAGCTGGACCCCCGGATACTGCGAAAGGCGGGCGTTGAGGGTTTCCACCAGGTCGGCTTTGGATTCGTGCTCGGTCCATTCCGACTCCGGCGTCAGCATCAACTGGATGTTGGCAAAGTTCACCGGGTGCGGATGACTCCCCGCCTCGGGACGGCCGATCTTTGCGATTGTCTGCTCGACTTCATCGAGTTCGTTGATCAGCCGTTCGAACCGGGTAATCGTCTCGGTTGCCTTTTCCAGGGAGATGGAGGGTGCCATCGTCACGTTGATCTGGATGACCCCTTCTTCGAGCGTCGGAATGAACTCGGTACCCAAAGACGGGATGAGCGCGATCGATCCGGCGAAGGCGACGGCCGTGCCGAGAATAACGATCCACTTGCGGCGTAACATCCAACGCAGGTGCGCGTGGTAGGCACGTTTGAGAAGCGCCGGCAGGAAGAACTCTCGCTGGGGTCGATGCCTGAGGAGAAATGAGGACAGCACCGGCGAGAAGACGAGTGCGGCCAGGAGCGAGCCCAAAAGCGCGAAGGTGATCGTAAAGGCCATCGGTGAGAACATTTTTCCTTCCACCCCCTCCAGGGTAAAGAGCGGCAGGAAGACGATAATGATGATCGTCACAGAGAAGATGATGGGACGTGCCACCTCGCGGCAGGCGGAGAGGATGATTGCGCCCTTGCGGCGATTCTTGTTTTTCTCATCCGCAAGATGCCGGCTGATGTTTTCGACGGTGACAATCGATGCATCGCCGAGCATCCCGATCGCAATCGCGATTCCTCCCAATGACATCAGGTTGGCCGACAGCCCTGCGGCGCCCATGCAGATTGCGGCCACGAGGGCGCATACCGGGAGGGCGAGGGCGACAATAAAGGCACTACGGGCATTGCCCAGGAACAGGACGAGAATCAGGATCACCAGAAAGGCGCCCTGGAAGAGGGCCCGGCGCACGGTGTGCACCGCGTTGTTGACCAGGGTGCTCTGGTTGTAATACGGCACCAGCTTCACGCCTTCCGGGAGTGAAGCCTGCACTTCAGGGAAGCGGTTTTCCAGACGCGCGATCACCTCGGACGTATTCTCGCCGTAGAGTTTCATGACGATCCCGGCGACAATCTCCTCGGTGCCGTTTCTGGTAACCACGCCGCGTCTGATCTCCTGGCCGTATTCCACCTGGGCCACATCACCCAGACGCACGGCGGTCCCCGCGACGACTTTGAGCTGAAGGTTGCGAAGATCGTCGACTTTCTCGATCAGGCCGATTCCCCTCACGAGATACTCTTCGGATCCCAAAACGAGAAACTGTCCGCCGGCGCTGCGATTGTTGCTCGTGATCGCGCCGACTACATCGTCCAGGACCAGTCCGAACTTGCTCAGGGCATAGGGATTGAGCTTGATCTGATATTGCAGAACATGTCCGCCCATCGAGAGAATCTTGGTGACACCGGGGACGGTCTGCAGCTGATACTTGATCACCCAGTCATTGATCTCACGCAGATAGGTGTCGAGCGGTTTGCCCTCGGTGTCCACTGCGCTGTCGGCGGTCAGATAGTACATGAGTACTTCACCCAAGCCCGTCGAGATCGGTCCCAGTCCCGGCGGATCGTGCATCTCGGGAAGATCCGCCGATGCGCTCGCGAGTCGTTCGGCGACGATCTGCCGGGCGAAATAGATGTCGACGTCATCGTCGAAATAGACATACACGACGGCCATGCCGAACGCCGACGTGGACTTGATCAGTCTCACTCCCGGGAGTCCGTTCATCGCGGACTCGATCGGGAACGTGATCAGTCGCTCGATCTCCTCGGGAGCCATGCCATGCGCCTCGGCAAACACCGGTACCATGACCGGCGAAATGTCGGGGAACGCGTCGGTGGGCAGGCGACTGTACTGGTAAACCCCCGCTGCGATGACCCCAATCAGGATAATCACGACGAGGAGTCGGTTTCTGAGTGCGTATTCCAAGAGTCGGCTCATGACACAAGACCTTCCTAATGGCCATGGCCGGCGTGTCCGCCGAGCGCACTGGTCACGATTTTGGCTTTCAGCTCGAACGCACCCGCGGCGACGTATTCCATCCCCTGTTCAAGCCCGGCGAGGATTTCGACAAAGCGGGAGTCACTCTCCCCGATGCTGACGTGAACCGGCCTGAAACGCACGGGGCCCTCCGGAACGAAGACGATGTGCTCATCGTCGAGGATTTGAACCGCGTCCTTTTCCACGAGCAGTCGTTCATCACCGCGACTCGCGACGACGTCGGCGTGGACGAACGTCCCGGGACGCCACGTGTTGTTGGGATTGGGAAGAACGATCCGGGCGGTCATGCTTCTCGTCCGGGCATCGAGAACAGGCGTCAAATACTCGATCGTCCCTTCCGTCTGGATGTCTGAGCCAATCGCGCGGAGAGCAACTGTCTGCCCCGGCGCGATCTTATCGGCGTCCTTGGGATACACTGCCAGGTTAACCCACACCCGGGACAGGTCGGCGATCATGTAGATGGAGTTCTCTTCCGTGACGAACTCACCGGGCGTCACGTGCCGTTCGATGATCCAGCCCGCAATCGGCGCCGTGATTGCATAGGTGCTCATGCTTGCGTTGCTCTCCACAACCGCGAGGACATCACCGGGATGAACCTGATCCCCGACACGGTAGCGGGCATCTTTGGCGACGCCCGCGAAGCGGGGCACCACATGCACCAGCCGATCCTCATCGAAGCCGACTTCACCGGGCACATGGATCGATGTGCCGATGCGCCCCGGGCTGACCCGAGCGAGCCGTATTTCCGCCATTCGTATCGCTTCCGCGGTCAGCTCGATCAGTCCCTCGTCATGGCCGTCCTGCTCGTCCGATTCGTGATCCTCCGGCTCTTCAGCGACCGGCGCGGCTTCCTGCGAGTGGTTGTGCTCATCCTCGCTCACATCCTGAGCGAGGGCGGGAACCAGCAGGCCTGCGAGCATAATCCCACATGCCAAGGCCACACCGGCGGCAGGTCGTATGATCCACTCTCTTATCCGGAATTTACCGATCATCGTGCTCTCCAATGTCATCAATGGTTTGTCCGATCAGACACTCGATGGCGATCCGTCGCATGAGATAGTCACCGTGCGCATCGAGCAACCGTTCCCGTGCCGCGATCAGATCCTGTTCAGCGGCCAAGAGATCGAGATAACCGAACCGTCCCTGCCGATAACCGCGTTGAATTTCGATGAAGGCCGCTTCGGCCTGAGGGATGACCTGCTCGGCGATCGTCGTCGCTTCGTTGTAGGCCGCCGTCATCTCTTCGTGGGTGGTCAGCAGATCGGATCGCCATTGCGTCCGAGCGGCATCGTACTGCCACTCGGCCTGCTCGATCTTCCGTCGGGCACCGACGACGGCCCCCTGGTTGCGGTTGAACAGCGGGATCGGCAGCGACAGTCCGAACACAAAGGTGCGGTTGCCGTTTTCGGCGAAGAACCGTGGGCCTGCCGAGATCGTGATGTCGGGTACTGCGGATGCACGTTCCGCCGCCAGATTGTTTTGGGCGCGTTGCATCGCGGCCGACCAGTGGCGCACGCGTGGGGTCTCATCCCCGGCGCGTAAGAGTACCGAGACGTCCGGCGGCGGCGCACATGTCGGCAGATCGCCGGTAACCGAATCGAAGTCCGGCTCGGTGCCGCCCCACATGGCGGCCAATTGCCTTCTCGCGTTTGTCGCCTCGGACCAGCCGCGCGCCGAGTCGATGCGGGCATTCGAAAGCGCTACATCGGCGCGAATCGCTTCCACCGTGGCGGTGGCGCCTACCGCGACTTTCTCGCGGGCCGCGTCTCTCAGTTCCTCGGCGAGACGAATGCCGGCGATCCGCAGTTCCACGCGCTGTTGCGCCACCAGTGCCCGCGTGAAGCGCGCGGCGAGTTCCGCCAGAACGTCGAGGTGCGCCGCCTCAAAGTCGGCCTCGGCCACCGTGACATGCGACTCGGCCTGCCTCGTCCGCGACGACCGTTTACCGCCCAGCTCGATCGTCTGAGAGAGGACGATCGTATGCGCGGAGCTGCCCAAGCCCCCCATCGAGCCCGAGATATCCTCGCCTTCCCATTCGATTTCCGGGTTGGGGATAACCCGCGCCTGACGCACATCGGCCTCGGCGATACGGATGTCCTGGGCCGCGATCTTGAGATCGGGATTGTGCGCCAGGGTGCGGGCGACCGCTTCAGTGAGTGTCAGCGCGATCGCCGCGTCCGGCGACTGCTCCCGATGAGGCGGCGGTTGTGCCTCCGCGGTTCGGGAGGAACTCAGCACACTCATTGCGCAGCCGACGGCCGTTACAATGATCAGTTTCATTTTCATATTTCGCTCCAACATGACGCCGGGGACCGACTGGTCCCAAGACACTGCATTCGGCGAAGCAGCACGCCCGAAAGACTCGGGGCGCGCGATTAGGTTTGGCGGAAAAGAAGAGAGAGGATCAACAGATCAGCGGGAGCGAGCCCGAACGCGATAGATGCGGATGGTGAGGAAGAGTTCGCTGTCGCAGAAACTGACGGGATCGCAAGAGATCATCCCTGCCGGGATCCGAGGCTGCAGTAAAGTCGGGTGGATCAAGACTTGATTCGGGACTCGTCGCGGCGAGTTCCGGGGTGTCCGTGCGCTGCCTGGACACATCGAGTACGAGCGCCAAATCCGCGCAGTCGCCGCACGTGCTCTGGTCGGCCGCGGTGTTCTCATGCGTGGTCGCGGATGCCTCTGTGCGGCAACTGCCGTTCACCGATGTTTCGAGGCGAACCTGATCCTCACCGCTGAAGCACAGGACCTTTGGGACCGCGCCGGCGGCCTGCACCCAGAGGGTCCACGCCGACAGGAGAACCAGGAGTCCACATTTTCGGGCTATGTGCTTCATCGCAAAGTCTCAATCCCGAAACCATCCTCAGGCCGCGGGGTGCTCCAATATACTGAATTTTCGGCCTGGGAGTTCCCGGGGATTAGGGGGGTGGGGGGGCTGAGATCCCGGTTTCAGTGTGAAACCTGCTCTCACGGGACCCTGCTCGCTTCCGGCTTATCATGGGATGTCATCCGGGGTCGGCGGAGGGCCTCCGCCCGTGCCCGGCGCTATTTCAGCAGATAGTCCATGTGCTCGATGAAGAGCCACGAGATGATCGCCCAAGCGATCCAGCCGCCGCTGATCGCGATCATCGTCGTGTAGAGCACCGATCGCTTCCGGTCGATGAGAAGACACCACGCATTCACCGCCAGGAAGAAGAGCGCAATGAACACACCGAGTGTCAGGGCGGCCAGGATCTCGAGATAGAGCAGATATTTCACCGGGAATATGAACCCGGGAACAACGAAGAACCCGACAACCTGCACCAGGCTGAGATAAAAAAGCCAGCGGGCCGTCTTGACGCGTATGTCAATTGGTGCTGTGCTGTCTTTTGTCGTCATGACAATCGGTGCTCGCGTACGTCGCCGGTTTCACCGGACCGTTCGCGGCCCGTGTGTCATGCTCCGGTTCAAGTGCCGCCTTCGACACGATGTTTGACCCCGAGCAGGCATGTTCGCATCATGAAAATCTCGGTGGCGTCGAGCAGTCCCCAGCGGATCGTCTCCGGCAAAGAGGTGAGCGCGTAGTCCTGCCGCAGACGCGCGACCAGACGCGTGTGCCGGTCGTCGACGCGATAGAGTCCCCACGACCAGGTCGCGCCATTCCACGGGCCCTCGTTGGGCAGGAAGACCCACAACATCAGGCTGTCAGGGATCATTTCCCGCACGTTCACGTAGATACCGCCGAGGGATATCGAATCGCCGACTTTGAGGTCCTGGAATTCGGGCAGGATACGCTCCGCGCTGGGGATGCCGGCGTTGTCGAGACGGTCGAACGCGTAGAAGCCGGCGCGCTTGTATCCGATCTGAACCAGCCACGGCCAGATCGCCTCCGGCGGCGCGGCGATCTCCACCGCACGGGTGGCATTGAAAGTGGGATCGTCGAACAACTCGTCGCCGGGCATAACGCGGGCGACTTCGTCCGAGGAGGCACCCCAGTTCATCTGCCAGTCACGCAGCCAGGCGAAGTACAAACCAAGAAGCACAACCACTGCCACGACCCACGACCCGAGGAAGATCAGCATGGCGCGCAGGAATGGGTGGCGGATGATCATGGGTGGATGCTCGGCTTCAACATGGTACGCCGGTGGCTAATAGGGGTTTACTGGAGGGATGGGGGTGTTGTTGCGGGTTTGTTGCGGGGGGGGCGGCAGTCCCTGACATCTGGCGAGGAGGTGATGCCGGACACCAAAGGGCAATGCTGGCAATGAGTTAGCAGGGATCGACATGTCTGGTGATGTAGCACTCCGGGCCCGTTCAGGCTTATTCTGCTGGATAAATGTTAGAAAGTGATCCGAAGTGACGGCGATTTGATGGTTTGACAAGTACATTGATTGGATGGAACTGTCAGTAAGGGGCATTTTGAGGAAATGAGAGGGATATTCCAAATGGCCCAGGCTGAATCAACCGCACCGGTGTTCCGAATCCTCGCGCTCAGCGGTGGGGGAGTTCGGGGGCTGTTCCAAGCGAAATACTTGGAGAAGCTCGAAGAGCATCTTGGAGCGCCAATACATAGGCATTTCGATCTGATCGCAGGAACCTCTACAGGTGCAATTAACGCCTTGGTGATTGCATCTGGTTCTAGCCCTAAAGTCCTCGTAAATCTCTACCGGCACCACGCGCCCATTATCTTTTCACCTCGCTTTCTTACCGGAATTCGGGAGGGTCCCCGATATGACAACGCGAAACTCCGTGAACCTTTGAACGAAATCCTCGGAGCGATGACTCTTGGCGATATCGAAACGAGAATCCTCATAACGGCGACATCGGTCGAGAGTTTCAGCTCGAAAGTGTTCTCAACACTGCCCGGTTGTGGAGTGGTGGATTCAAAGTTGGCCGCGGTTGATGTTGCTCTTGCAAGTGCGGCAGCGCCGACCTACTTTGATCCGGTTTCGCCGACAGGTGATGCGCGGAGCTTCGTGGACGGTGGCCTGTGGGCCAACTCCCCAGCTACAGTTGCAGTCATCTATGCCCACTTATTCGCGCAGGTTCCATATGATCAAATGCGCCTTCTCACGATTGGCACCGGAGACTTCCCGGAAGGCAGTCTCAGGGATCACCTCATCAAACTGAGACCCGTCAGCATCAACGCAGTCCAAACGATCTTTGAGATGATGTTCGCCTCGCAAGTCAGCTTCGCGGATGAATGTGCCGTTAAGCTTCTCGGCCCCAACAACGTCATTAGAATCAGTTGTGACCTCGGGGCGCCAATTCCACTTGATGATGTAAATAGAGCACTCTCGGAATTGCCGCCCCATGCAGATGAGCAGGCAGATACCACGGCACCGGCGGTGAAAGCACTGCTCAAGTCCCCTGTGGCGGAAGAAGTACCTCAATTCCAGCAAGCCGACACTGCGATCAAGCCTGTCGATCCGAACGAGTTCGCGGAAGCCAGTGGCCTCACCGCGTTCTATCCATCACGGGAGTACTATAAGATTTGGCGCGAAGAGTGCTCTTCAATTGACAAATACGTATCCCTTGCTGAGCATTCGCTGATCATGGTCAGCGTGAACCTAATGACTGGTGTTCCATACGACGGTCTTTGTGATGTGATCGCAACAAAGATGAAGGATGCACACGACAAGTACACCGTCACACTTTCTCTACTTAATCCTGGGGAATCCGATCTAATGTCTGTGATGGCGCGTGCACTTGACACAACACCCGAGACCTTGGCACAGAACATTCGAGAGCGACTCGATATGCTGAAGAAATTCAGGGACGGGCTGGCTGCAAACGCGAAGAAGCGGTTCGATATCCGTGTTCACAACTCTATCCCTTTTGGCAGTGGGATCCTCATTGATCATCTTACTGACAAGGGACGTATTCAAATCGAGACCAAGCCACATCGTGTACCACTGAGTAAGAGCCTTGGGTTCGAGGTAACTCCTGGTGCGCCCAGTGGACTGTATGAGACGCTTGCAAGAAGCTACGATGCTCTGCTGCAAGAAGGGAACTCAATCGTCAACTGAGAGCGTCGAGGCCCTGTATTGTTTCACCAAGCATTGTTGCGAAGGGACAACCCACGATGCCAAAACAAAGCGCTGGTTTGCTACTCTATCGAGGCAGAAGTCAGTCTACGCAGGTGTTCTTAGTGCATCCAGGCGGGCCGTTCTACGCCAGAAAAGACGACGGGGCGTGGTCTATTCCAAAGGGAGAATTTGACGAGGACGAAGACGGACTGACAGCAGCGAAGAGGGAGTTTAAGGAGGAGACAGGTCAAGAAGTGAGTGGAGAGTTCATAGCCCTCGCCCCAATAAAGCAGGCAAGTAGGAAGATTGTCCATGCCTGGGCGGTTGAAGCCGAGGTGGACGCTGCAGGCATCAAGAGCAATACTTTCACGTTGGAGTGGCCGCCCAAATCAGGCAAGATACAGGAATTCCCTGAGGTTGATCGCGCCGGATGGTTCACGCTTGGTGAGGCCATGGTCAAAATCCTGAAAGGTCAGAGGGGCTTCATTGATCAACTGGGCGAGAAGCTAGGGGTTGCACTTCCAAACGAAGAGCCCGTCAACCCCAGCAGACAGACTCTTTCAGAGAATGATAAGGGACAACAGTCTCTGTTCACGTAGGCTGGTGTACATTGCTCACAAAACCCGTCTGCATGTTGCGGAATACGAGCATGGGCGGGTAGCCTGTGTGACCCAGATGTGTGCCCGTGTGCCCGTGTGCCCGTGTGCCCGTGTGCCCGTGAGTGTGTGCGACTGACCTTGGTCAGTTGTGGCCAAGAGGGTGTCCTGAGTGACCCGGACGTTCGAATGTGTGGCAACAATCTGTGATTGCTGTCGGCCGGAGGCCGACTAGACCCGCTACGACATGTGAAAGCCACGCGCCTGTCAGATGAGGATTCCCTTGAGCCGCAATGCGTCACCCGATTCTCCCTCTTCCTCGGACAACCCCCGCGAACGTCTCAATCTGGAGCATGCGGCTTTGGTGCGGGAAATCGACTCCATCGCTTCT
>Ga0307378_10006122_pt1 | contig 16579 bp, 15 predicted proteins | sample UN1MG_FD_202238 | JGI IMG/M metagenome (GOLD analysis project Ga0307378, IMG submission 202238) | Soil microbial communities from Risofladan, Vaasa, Finland - UN-1 | ecosystem: Environmental > Terrestrial > Soil > Coastal area > Acid sulfate soil | place: Finland: Risofladan, Vaasa | collected... | reverse complement strand
ATAAAATCTATAAAAACTATAACGGAAACACTTTCTCGGCTTCCTTCTCGTCAAATTCTAACTCCCGCAATCGTATGCGGATTTCCCGAGGCTTAAAAGAAGCTTTTAACATTTCCAACACATTATCATGTAAAGCTTTTAAATTGTCCATCGCTGCTTGATGATAGAAGTCATTCTCATTAAAACTTATTGAAAGTATATCGGTCAACCCAGCGAGCGCCTCCCGAACGTTCTTATAATAGGCCATTACATCTTCCAATTTTTCTTCTTTTTCTATTGAACCCATTTTGTTCCCTCAATTAATTTATTGTTTTACAATTAATGATAATAAATTTGGATATATAAAGATGTCGCTTTTCGATCATAATATTGTGATAGAACGATCAACATTTTACATAGTTCGGCCAAAATTAATGATTACAATCATAAATTTTACTGGTTTTAAAGATTGCATTTTCAATATAATGTTGGTTTTTGGTTACGAAAAGCGTCGATTGTGATTGGTTTCATGAATGAGCAAAAAGTAAATGTCGGATATTGATCACCTTTTCGTCGTTGAATGACTGAAAAATTACTTTGCTCGCGATAATTTGCATTTTCCAGTCAATCTCGTTCTGAATTAGTTTCTCCAACCCTACCCAAAAAATTCCAAAAATTCAGCCCGACCCAAAAAGATCCCATTTAAATATGTGATAATTTTTTCGTCATTTTGTACATTTTAAAAATACAAAATATTTTGTTTTGACAGATTCCGCGAAAATTATTCTCTTTTTTGACCGAAAACATTTAAATATGAGAGTGATAGTATAGTAATTAGTCAAAAAATATTAAAAACAAAAATAAAAAAATCAAAAATGTTAGGATGTGATAACAAAAAATGGAACCATTATCAAAAATCGAAGAGAAGGTAGAACAGCTAACTGAAGGGCAAAGGGCTGAAATTTACGAGTATGCTCGGAGGGTGAGTCGAGAGACGATAGAGGAGGTCTGTCCGGCACTATTACGATTGGCATTAGATTCAGAGAAGGGGAAGCTCAAAAGCCAATTAGGGATGGTAATTTTCCACCTTCAAAAGAATGAGCGTATTGGTACCGTGATTGGACTACAAAAACTACTTGATGCGGCTTTAATCGTGAATCCCGAGGAGATGTTTAAGATTCTCGAGAGTGCTGATGAGGGAGCACAGGAATTAGCCAAGAAAATTAGAAAGATATTATGAAGTAAATTTTTTTAAGACTTTTCTTTATATATTTTAGTTAGTATCATAAATTCGTAATTTTGCAGTTCAATTTTAATCGAATTTTTTAGCATTCGATTTCTGGAGAGTTAGGAAGTATGCTATATAGATTACCTAAACCTTATGAAAATTAATGAAAAATGGTGGATCGTACATAAACTCTCTCACAAAATTAAACAAATCATTTCGATACCAAAACATTCTCGAATTTACCAATGAAGGAACTCAGGAATTAGCAAAAAAATAGAGAGTACTTTATAAACCATTATTTAACTTTTTTTAATCCTTTTATCCATTGAATAAACAATATTACAAAAAAGATTGCAGAGAGCGCCGGGAGAAAAAGGGATGGAAGATATTGAATTAAAGCTCCTCCTAAAATGGGTGTAATAATTTGTGCAATACTAGTTAAAGCATTATTTACACCTAAAACACTACCAGTTTCTTGCTTATTCACACTTTTAGTCAATTTGCTCGTGAAAATTGGCCGACATACACCAGTCCCAAATGCGATAAAAACAAGAGGGATATAGGCAAAAAAGTAATTCCTTGTAAATATAAGGATAACCATGGTAATTATCATTGAAATTATACCAATATTTAGAATTGAATCTTCACCAAATTTTTTCTGGAGCGGATTAATGAGAAGGCTTTGGAAAATAACTCTTAAAATTCCAATCCATGACATTAAGAATCCAACTTCTTGAGCGGTTATATGGATTTGTTGTTCTGCAAATAATGCGAAGTTTGACATAAAAAGCATAAATCCAAAATTATAGATAAAGAAGAGCAGAAATAATTTTCGCACAATTGAATCTTTGAAAAAGTGTAGAGCTTCATTGATGGGAATAATTTCATTGAGTTTTATTTTAATCTTCTCCTTTTTTATGCTCAATGATTCTGGTAAGAAACTTATCACTAAAATTATAGAAGTTAGACTTATTCCTGCAGCAAAGAACATAGGAAAGGAGTAGTTAATAGTTGATAATGTTCCGCCAATAACGGGACCAAAAATTAATCCTGCTCCAAAGACTGCACTTGAATACCCATAAATTTTTGTTCGATCTTGTAGAGACGTTACATCGCTAATATATGCTTGGCTAACGGTCATATTACTGCCGATTAAACCATCAGTAAGGCGTGCAGCAATTAGTAACCAGACAGAATTAGCATATCCGAGAAGTAAAAATCCAACTAAAGTACTGGTTTGACTTATTAATAGAATAGGTTTCCTACCAAAACGATCACTAAGTTTACCCGTAATAGGGTTTGCGAATAATTGACTAACACTGAATATACTCATAATTAATCCTATTTGAAAGGCACTTAGACCTAAGGATAAACCTAAAAAGGGTATAATGGGTAAAACCATACTGAATCCGAGTACTTCAGTAAACATAATTATAAAAATAATTATCAAACGTCTGTTGAATTTAGTTTCCTGAGGATCTATATTAGAAGACATAGATAATCAAATGTTTAATCTCTAAAAGGAATTTAAATGCTTTTATTAACTGAAGATATGTACAGATTAAAGGATGAACTTAATAATTTATAAAGTTAAATTAATGTTTAACAGAATAAAAATTGAATATTAAACAGCTTAAATTTAAACAATAAGATGGGCATCGTGCTCTTTTAAAGAATCTGTAAGAACTAAACATAGTTTCTCTAAAACTTTTAAATCAATTTTGTCAATTGTATCATTAGGAGTATGCATATAAGCATATGATTCCACGTCGCCAATTCCAAATCCTTGAAGACCCCTATCTCCTAAAAAACCTCCATCGGAATGTGTACCTAGAACCCTTTCTGTAGGGTAATGCCTAATGGGAAGATTTCTTTTGTTATTCAAAAGTTTATGATCAATATCTTTAGCATGATCTCCTTCATTTTCTCCAGGCCATAGAAACAAATACTTAGCTATGGATTCAAAATTAAATATTAGCGATTTGCTGTGATCAAAATTTTCCAAATTATTATAAAAATGTCTAATACCCATTGTTCCGCATTCCTCAGCTCCAGTAAAAAGAAACCATATATGATAGTTTTGTAATCTGTTTTCAGGAATACAATAATAGTTTACCAGTTCTAAGTTGCATGCTATGCCAGAAGCATTATCAATTGCTCCATTAGAACTGTTGTCCGTAGTGTTAAGAAGCATCAATATAGAGGAAAAAATATTAATTATTAAAGGAAATAGCCCGATAATATAAAATATTAGTTCAAATCCAATAATTATCAAGTTTTTAAGAAGTACAATGAACATTAGAATAATTGATGAAGTGATCCAAAACTTAATTATTCTTATTCGAAATCCGACCTTGAATCTTTGTCCTTTAGAATCCACATGACTCACGAACAATGCAATTCTGTCAGCATTTTTTTTTTCATTTGATAAAGGTTTAATCTTTACTAGAAGATTTTGTGAATTGAATTTTGGTATGATTTGAATTTTCTCTGGTTTTCTTGTAAAAATAATCGATGTAATCACAATTCCAAATAATGTGAGGATCATAGTAGTAGAGTAAATCATATATGTATTCAAATATAGGAGTAATAATATTAGCGAAATAGATAAAAATGTGATTTTAGGATATATTCTCGAATAAAACGAGCTGAAAGTAAAACCTTGGACTTCAAATTGCAAATTAAGGTTTTCAATTTCTTCTATTATTTTATTAAATGCTTCAAGTTCAAATTTGGTCCCAGATAATCGAGGAAAAGCAAATTTTTTAAGATTTTTTTTAATTCGGGCTTCTTCAATCATTTTAATCTTTTTCTATGAGTTCCAACTTGTATTTTATTTAGAATATTTAAGTCCTAAATAACAGATGATATATACTCTACCCTTGATTGTTAATATTTAAATTATATTAGTTTATATTTGATCCCAAAGATCATTTATATAAAAATAAGGGCTCTAATTAATAATTGGACTCCATTTTATTAATTAATAATAATTTATACTTCTTATTTAATGTAGATATAAGACAAATAAGGAGTTTTTGAAATGAAAAAATTAGAATTAAAGGATAATATAATTACAGACCTTCCTAAAAATGAAATTTATCAAAGAATTATGGATTTTGTCAACCAACATCAAATTAAGATAAAAGAAATGAATAACAAGATAATAACGGGGATGTATGGCTCTAGACTAAAAGCTCATACAAGGGGTATTCGTGCTGAGCCTTCAATATTACCCGTTAAAATTTCAATTAAGCTTCATGATAAAGGGAACAACACAGAATTAAATATTCTTTTGAAAAAAGGTTACATTGGAATTCCTCCCCTAGGTATAGATAAGAAATACTTGATGATGCTTGCGCGGTTAATGAATAATTTAAAATTGCAATTTTATAGAGAAATGTATCCAAAAGAAGAATTAAGTAAATGTAATAATTGTGGGACAGTTATTATTTACGAGAACCAAAGATTTTGTGAATTTTGTGGTATTGAATTATTAGAGAATTAATATCAAATTATTTCTTTTCTTTTTCTTTAAAGATTTATAAAATATTTATCAACCATTACAAAATTAACTCCCATTGTTCTTCGGTTAAATCTTGCCCCCATATATGATGACTTTTAGATTCAACTAATCGAAATCCATTTTTTTCATATAACTTCCGAGCTATTATAAGGTCACTAAATGTCCCTAAAACAACTTTCTGATAACCCCGATTCTTACAAAAAGTAAGAGCTTCATGTATCAATTTATTGCCAACTCCTTTGTTTCGTTCGTGAGGTTCGACAAGAAGCCAACGTAATTGTGCTACTTTTTCATCCACTTTCACAATGGCAATTGAACCAATTATTTCAGTTCCCTTCTCTACAATCCAAAGATTATTTTTAGCTGGATCGTAGTTTTCAATAAATTCAGATATGTATTTAGCCACGTAAGCTTCAAAAGTTTCATCCAGTTGATATTCATTAGCATAGACCTCTCCATGTAGATATATGATGTAGCCAATGTCACCTGGTTTATGAGAACGTAAACTGTAAAATTGTGATTTCTCCGTTTCACTTTTTAAAATATTTTCGATTGTTCGCATCGCGGTTACGAGTCGAATTTGATCTATATCGGTTATATTGGTAAGCAGCATTTTAATCTGTTCATTTGCTTTTTCTTGAAGATCTGAAATCACATGTTTTCCTTTAGATGTTAACGAAATTAGATGTTTCCGTAAATCCTCGCTTGATTGTTCTTTTTGAATTAATCTTTTCTGTTCAAAACTACTTAATATTCGACTAAGGTAAGCAGGATCCAGATTAAGTAGTTTAACAAGTTCACTCGCACTTAATATTGAAAGACGGTTAAGTTCGAACAGTATTCTCACTTCAGTTAAAGAATAAATACTCTTCAATAGGGTTCTATCTAAAAGTCCTAGTAAATTTGTATAGAAACGATTAAAGCTTCGTATACTTCCTATTCTATCTAGATTTTTTTTCAATACTCTTCATATTATGATATGATTATATTAATTTAAATCTTGACAAAGTCAACTAAATACTTGACATTATCAAGTGACTTTTTTACTTTTTTATTTATGCAATCTCTTTAAAAAATTGGCTTTTAAAAATATACTTTTAGAAGTATGTTCATGATTATAGATCACTGTGATAAAACAATCAGTATAAAAATCGTGTATTTTGGACCTGCTTATTCAGGTAAGACTACTTCTATTAAAGCTTTATTCTCTCACTTTGGTAAGGATGAAGCATTACAAAGTATCGAAAGTACAGTAAAAAGAACCTTATTTTTTGATTATGGAACAGTTACATTTCAAAATGAAGAATGGAGATTGAAACTTCATATATATACTACAACAGGTCAGGATTTCTATTTGATTACCAGACCGATCACCTTAAAAGCAGTTGATGGAATCATTCTCGTGTTAGATTCTCAAGAAGAGGTGTATGAGCGTAATCTTATTTCTTGGAATGAACTTATGTCATATTTTAGAGATAGTATTGATGATATTCCAATAATAATTGCATTTAACAAACAAGATTTACCAGAGAAATTCAATCCTGGAGATTTCTTAAAAGAGATTAATTTTCATAAATTTAAGAACATGGATTCAAGATTTACAATAGCTGTTAGTGGCGAGGGAATATTGGATTGTTTTGAGGATGTTTTGAGATTGATATTGAGAAAATTTTGTAAACATAGATTAGTTTCAGCTATAAATTAGCACTTAATTTTCTGATCTGGAAGCTCGGTTAATGATATTTTTTATCCATTCAAATTTTGTAGGATTGTGTTTCTTTGTTTCTTTAAGTAGTTTTTGAGCTTTTTCATTATCCGGTTGAATTTCCAACAAATAATTGCAAAAATCTAATGTCATTTCATAGAATTCAAGCTCATAAGATATCAACGCCAACTTAAGTAAAGCTTTAGTATCGGATGGATTTTCTAATACAACAATATTAAGATTTTTATTAAGCTCCATATACCCTTTAATAAATTTCAACACTTTTTCTGCTGGTTCTATAAGATCTTCATGACCTTCACACGATATATCGATTTTTAACTCAAGTAATTTTTGCATTGATTTGAGATAAGCATCTAAATTCCCTCCTTGATAATTAATAGCTATTCCTGGTAGATCTCCACCAAAAAGAATCCTTTTACCACTTGTTTCTAAAAGATATGCTACAGAACCGGGAGTATGTCCAGGAATGTGAATGCAATTAAACTCATAATTCCCAAATTTCAAAATCTCATTATCATTTTTTATTATTCTATTAATTTTAATAGGGTCATATTTATAATCTGCATACATTTGAGCAGTATTAGGATCTCTTATCTTTAGCTCATTATCTTCAGCATCTAGCTCATGCGCATAAAATTTGATATCCTTGCTAAATTCTTTAAGTTTATTACATACACCGTAATGGTCTATATGACCGTGTGTTATAATACAGTGCTTAATATCTTTTAAATCAAACCCATCTTCCTCTATAACCCGTAGTAATTCAATGTCCATTCCAGCATCAATCAACACTAAACCTTCATCACTTTTAGTGTCGACCATGTAAACGCAGCACCCTGTACCATTAGGATCATATGGATTAACTATATAAACATTATCTACAACTTTTCTCAATTATATCACGATTTAAATTTATAGCATTTAAAGTGAAGATAAATATTTATTGTATTTTAAAAAGATTTTGCATAATACTGATGTTTTGTGGAGATAATGAAGCTTTGATTCCGATTATTTCTAAATTTTAAGTAGAATAAATCTTTCTTCGTATTAATTTCAAAATACTAAAACTAATAGATATTTACCATAATAGTGGTTTTCGTGAAGTTTATTGAGGAAACTTGTGAACAATGTGGAAATTGTCTTTTTGAGTGTCCCTATTTAAAATTATCAAGAGAAAGTGCTAAGGAAGCTATAATCCACATGATTGAAACAAGAACGGAGAATGAATCACTAAAGAACTGTATAGGATGTGGATATTGCAATAATATCTGCCCTACGCATTCAAATCCTAGTGAACTTATAAGAGAAATAAACGTAAAAAATATTAGCAAACAAGGATTACCACGTTTTTATTTTATTTCTGAAGAAGTACCTTTTAACTCAGCTACAATCGCTATGCAATTCGAAACCGAAACAAAAGAAAAAAATCTTAAAGAATATTTAAATCCACCTAAAAGTGAGAAAATGTTTTATCTCGGGTGTAGCCTTTCTTATATCCAAACAGATTTATTGAATACCAAATTATTAGAGGGTTTACCAAAAATAGGGGGTGCTAAATATTGTTGTGGGGGTATTGTAACAATGTTTGGTGAGGAGGAAGTTAAAATAAAAGGTAAGTCATTATTAGATGAATTTAATCAGCTAGGGGTCAAAAAATTTATTATGTTCTGTCCTGGATGTTTAGGAATGATGAAAGGAGTTTATTCAAATCTTATTCCAGAATTTAAGGATAGTATCGAATTTCAAACTTTTAGTCAATATCTGATTGAGAAATATCATAAGGATGAAATCCGATTTACTACTAAAATTAATGAAAGGATAACGTTTCATGATCCTTGTGCTTGGCTTGGTTTAGATGAAGGAGTCTTTAACGCCCCACGTGAATTACTTGAAATATTAGGTTATGACGTAGTAGAAATGAAACACTATCAGAACATGACTTTATGTTGCGGGTCTTCTGTTTCAGATTCAAATAAAGAGTTTTATAATGAAATTTCAGGAATGAGAATAGCTGAAGCTGAAGAAATTGACGCGAAAATAATAGCTGTTAGTTGTACTGGATGTTTATCCTTGGCAAAACCGGCACGGGAAAGGAATATAGAAACGTATCATATCTTGGAATTAGCTCAAATAGCAATTGGTGAAAGACCCCCTCATAGGACAATTGAATTAAGAGAAAACTATAAAAACCTAATAGCAAAAACTGTGAAAGAACATCCCGATCTGCTTAAAGATAAAGTTATAGTCAAGTATGGAAAAATCCAACCTATATAATCATATCAAAAACATTATTCTAATTAATTTGTTGGTCACTTGGATTTTATAAAAAAAGTAATGTTTACCTAATCATTCAAAATTATATTAAAAATTGGGTGATCAAATTTGAATTTAAAATTAGATGATGTAAAAGAAGAAGATAGAGGAATTCTCGCTCCATGTGGTATTATATGTTTAGGATGTGATACTTACACTGGAGAAGGGTTAGAAGCAGCAAAAAAACTTAAGAGTATTTGGGAAGGGGGAAATATACAAGATACTAGTATGGCAATTGGATTAAATCCTGAGGAAATAAACGTTACCTTAGAGACAATAAATAAATTCATTAAAGCCAGTGAAAAAGGAAAGTGTCCTGGATGTTATCCCGGAGGGTTTGCATCACAATTTTGTGGTATTGCAAAATGTGTTAAATCCAAAGGTTACTGGACATGTGCTGAATGTAACGATTATGATCCTTCAGCAGAAACTCCCTGTCCAAATGAAGATCCTAATCCTGTGCCAATGGCAAATAAAGCTCAAATGACTAAAATGATTTGTACGAGACATAATCGGGATACATGTAATAATTTGAAAAAATGTCGTGAGATTGGTTATAAAGCATTTATTAAAGAAGCTAGAGAAAAGGTTGAAAATGGTTGGAGAACTTGGCAAGTTATCAGTGATGAGATGGTTTTTACAAAAGTAATGAAAAAGTAATTATAAAACTCGAACTTCCGATTGTTGTTGAAGGGTTTTTATTGGTCTTAAAACTACACACACTCTCTCAACACTTTTTACGTCAGCACGAGCACGAAATGATTCTATTAATGCATCTAATTCGATAATTTCTGGAACATTCACTTTTATTAATAATCCACATTCTCCCGCGAGGAAATAGACTTCTTCACATTGAGGTAGAATCTGTGCTTCTCTTAATAATTCTTTTGTCTCAGCTAGGCTCTTTGGAATAAGTGTGAGGAACGCTATAATACATCTCTCATCTTCGCGACATATCTTTATAGTAAACTTTTCAATTACCCCTTCTTCTTGCAGTTTGATGACACGTTTTCTTACAGTCGATTCAGATAAATTTACATTTGTATCTGCTGCGATTTCGTGGTAGGGCCTTCTAGAATCCTCAAGAAGCATTTCAAGGATTCTCTTATCCTTATCATCAAGATTTTTCATTTTTATTCAATCCTATTTTTTTTTCTAAAGCAAAAAAAATTTTATTTTAAATTTTAAGAAAATTATATTTTTCTATTTAGTATTGTTAATATCAGAAATCTTTAAGAAGTGGATCAAATAATCTTTCATAATGTACTGCCATACAATGAATTCCTGCAGCTTTAGTAGTTTTCTTAATTTCATTAATAAACGGTCTGTAGAACTCCAGATTAACCCTATCTATCGCAGCATATTTAGCACTTTTATTCCCCTTATTATCCTTTTCTGCTTTCTTTAAGGCCCCAAGAAATTCCTTAGGAACTGACACACCTGGAATATTTGCGTCAAAATAGGCAGCAATTCCATAACTTTTTATTGGAAATAACCCAAGTAAAACAGGAGTGTTGTATTTTTCTAATTCTTTTAGAAACTCCTTTGCATCATCAATATCAAATGAAGTTTGGGTTTGAATGAAATCTGCTCCTACCTCTACCTTTCTCCCAACTTTTAGGATTTCTGGTTCTCTTGGATTTGAATTTGGATTTGCGGCGCAGCCAACATTTATTTGCGGTTTTCCACCTTGTATTTCATTTCCTTCTACATCAGTCCCTTCATCAACCATTTTTGAAACAAGTTCTATCAATTGAGTAGAATCTAGATCATAAACAGGTCTAGCATTTTGATGATCTCCAAGAGCAGAATGATCACCTGTTAATGCAAGTAAATTTTTAAGGCCAAGTATCGCTCCACCTAATATATCACCAAATAACGCAATTCTATTTCTATCTCGAACAGTCATCTGCCAGATCGCTTCTAATCCGACTTTTTCTTGAACTAAGTAACATGGTACCATTGAACAAGTATAAGCATCTCCTTGTGGACCATCTGTAACATTAGCGGCAACGATTTTTCCAGTCTTTTTCATTGCTTCTGCGGACTTCAGAACATGTTTTAAATCAAAATCCTTCTCGGGTTCTAATTCACCAGTGAATACAAACTTTCCTTCTCTTATGGTTTTTACTAAATTACTGTAAGCAGGTCTTTTTGGCATTTTATATTTTCTCCTCCTTTTGCAGTTCTTCTACATTTGAACTTGTTTCATAAATATGTAAAAATCGTGGACTCGACCATATACGGTAATTTCGTGGTGGTCTATATATTGTGAATAGATCTAATCTGTTAAATTTCTTCAAACGTTCCCACATTTTCACCCAAGCACAATCATGTATATATCCCCCGACCTCACATTTTCCCTCAACTTGTCCTCCACAAGGACCGTTACTCAAGTTCTTAGCACACCCCGCCATCGGGCAAATACCACCTGTAACTCCAAGTAAACAATCCCCACATGTTTCGCAATATTCAGCAAAATAATTTTCTCCGTTATTCTCTACACCACCAAACATACTATTTTGTGCTGGAAAAGTGAGAATTGTAGGAATAATTCTATTTAACATTCCTACTCCTAAACCACATGCTAATGAAACAATTGCATCATACTCTTCAATAAACGGTCTTAATGTTGTAGCAGCAATTCTGTCATCACATTGTCTTAAAACTGTGATGGCTTTCCATTTTAATTCTTTTCCTTCACTCCTTGCCTTCAACTCAAGCATTTGTGCCAGTACTTTTGCTTCATTTATTGAACGAGGAGGCTGACAGCAACCATCACAACCTGCTACCAGGATTTTTGAGTATGGTTTTATCATTTCATATATTTCTTCAATATCCTTCAGTTTAGTTATTATCATATTAAAAAACTCTTAATTTTATGAACTTGATAAAATTCTTATTCTGTTATTATTATTTCTTTTTTTTTATAATCATTTTCAATAGGACCTAATTTTTTTAACTTTTTGGTGAATTCTGTAATAGTTTCAGCGAAAATTTTTCCTTCACTCGCAGAGACCCATTTCCGCATGAATCTATCTGGATTAATACCCAGAGATTCTATTATTTTCTCAATTTCATTAGTTCTTCTTAAAGTATCTTGATTTCCTGCTATGTAGTGGCAATCGCCGAGATGACATCCTCCAACAAAGACACCATCAGCGCCTTCTAAAAATGCTTGTAATATAAAACTCTTCGGGATACCACCTGAACACATAACTCTAATAGTCCTTATATTCGGAGGATATTGATATCGACTTACTCCAGCTAAATCTGCGCCTGCATAACTACACCAATTGCAGAGGAAAGCTACAATTCTGGGTTGCCCGTTTTTTACTGTAACTTTGGCAGCCTCAGTTATCATTGGTTCAATTTGAATACGACCAAAATGACTCATTGTTATAGCCTCTGCCGGACATTCAGCAGCGCAATCTCCACAACCTTTACAAAGTAAAGGATTAACTTCAGAAATCATTAAACCTTCTTCATATTTTACACCAACAGCACCATAATTACAAACTTCAGCACATCTATTACAACCAATGCATAAAGCTGGATCAACCTTAGATATAACACCTTCAGTAATTAGAATATCTTTAGATAAAATTGTAGTCGCTCTTGAGGCAGCTGACATTGCCTGTGCTATACTTTCGCTAATTGTTGCAGTTCCACGAGCAGTTCCGCATAAAAAGATGCCTTCAGTTGCGAAATCTGATGGTCGAAGTTTTACATGAGCTTCTAAGAAAAAATTATCATCATTCGTAGGGACTTTTAACATTTTTGCTAAAGTTTCGTTAGCTTCACCATCAGCGACTATGCCTGCACTTAGAGCAACTAAATCTGCCCCTATTTTAATATTTCCAATATCTGATTTATTTATATAAATATCTAATTTACCATTTTCTAACTTAATTTCTGGGGGTTTATCATCTTTGAATCTGAGAAAAAGTATTCCCTTTTCTCTTGCTAAATTGTAATATTTTTCTTTAAAGCCATAGGTTCTAATATCTCTGTATAAAATAGTGATATTAAGATTTGGATTAATTTCTTTTGCCTTTAAAGCATTTTTAATTGCTTCACTACAGCACATCCTACTACAATATGGATGTTCTTCATTTCTAGAGCCTACACACTGTATCATTACTATTGAATTTAAATTATTAATTTTCTCTTCTTTAGTAAAAAGAATTTTTTCGAGTTCTGATTGTAATATAACTCTATCATCTTTATCAAAAAGAAATTCACCATTTTTTGGTTGATATTCATGAGCTCCAGTAGCTACTATAATAATACCGTGCTGAAATTCTTTCTTTTGTTTATCTTCACCAAATGTAATTTTGGTTGTAAAGTTACAGACGTAACCTCCTATTGAATTAATTCTAGCGTTAAGAAATACGTTAATGAGCTTATGATTATTAACTTTATTAATTAAATCTTCAAGAAATTCTTGAACATCATAATTTTCTATAGTTTGATAAATATTATTTGAAAATCCTCCTAATTTTTCAGCTTTTTCTATGAGAAATACTTCAAATCCTTGATTGGCAAGGTTTAAAGCTGCTGTCATTCCTGCAACGCCTCCTCCAATTACCATTCCCTTATGAATTACTTCTACTTGTTGTTCTTGTAGAGGGACTAATTTTCGAGCTCTAGCAATAGCCATTCTTACTAGATCCTTTGCTTTCTCTGTTGCTTCCTCTGGTTCATGCATATGTACCCATGAGCATTGATCCCGGATATTTGCTAAATCGAAAAGATATTTATTCAAACCTGCTTCCCTAATTGTTGCTTGAAATAATGGTTCATGAGTTCTAGGTGTACATGAAGCAACAATTACTCTATTTAAATTATGTTCTTTAATTTTTTCTTTAATATTAGTTTGAGTGTCTGCTGAGCATGTATATAAATTCCTTTCAGCGTAAATTACATCAGGTAATTGACTTGCATATTCAACAACTTCAGGAACATCTACAACTCCTCCAATATTAATCCCACAATGACATATAAAAACTCCGATGCGAGGCGGTTCTCCACTTGTATCAATTTCTTTTGGTAATTCTTTTTCAGTTATTAAAGTATTTCTGACATCAGATAAAAAATATTTACAGCACCTGCTGCCGCACTTGCCTCTACAACTGTTTCTGGAATATCTTTAGGTTCTGAAATCATACCACATACATAAATTCCTTTTCTGGATGTTTCTACTGGGGAAAATGGCTTTGTCTTACAGAAATCATAACCATTCAATTCAATATTCAGTTTTTTTGCTAACTCTTTTGTACTCCGATTTGGTAAAGCACCTACGGCCAAAACAACTAAATTAAAAACCTCACTAACTACTTTTCCCTCTTCATTTTCAAAATGAAGAATCAGATCTTTTGTCTCTAATATTTCCTTAATATCAGAAATTCTGCTTCTAATATATCTAATACCATATTCATCTTGAGCACGTTCAATATATTTATCAAAATCTTTTCCAACAGCTCTCACATCCATTGAGAAAATGGTAGGTTCAATAATTTCCATATGCTCTTTCGCAATTACAGCTTCTTTAGCGGTATACATACAACAGATTGAAGAACAATATTCTGCACCGTGTTTTTTATCTCTTGACCCAACACACTGCAAAAATGCTATTTTTTTTGGAATAATTCCATCAGATGGCCTAAGAATGAGCCCCGAATGGGGACCACTTGCACTTAATATTCGCTCAAATTCAATGCTAGTAACAACATTCAAATATTTGCCATACCCGTATTGTTGGACAATACCAGGGTCATATTCATCAAAACCAACTGCTAAAATAATAGCTCCAACATTCAGAGTAGTAAATTTATCCTCGAGAGTATAATCAATTGCCTTAGCTTTACATACACCCTTACAAAAACCACATCCGATACATAGATCCTGATCAATTGAAAATACTAGAGGAACTGCTTGTGGAAATTTAACAGATATAGCAGCTCTATTTGAAAGCCCCTCATTAAAAGAATCAATAGCTTCTACAGGACATTCTTGGGCACATACCCCACAGCCAGTACATTTTTCTTGATCCAATAATAAAGAGTTTTGTTTCAACCCAACAGTAAAATTACCAGGATTTCCCTCAATTTTTTCCAAATTTGTATTAATTAATAGAGTAATATTTTCATGACGTCCAGCAGCAACCAATTTAGGAGCAAGGATACATATAGAACAATCATTCGTAGGAAAAGTTTTATCTAATTGAGACATAACACCTCCTATACTCATTGATGATTCAGCTAAATAAACTTTAAAACCTGAGTCTGCTAAATCCATTGAAGCTTGGATACCAGCTATTCCTCCTCCTATTACTAAAACTGAACCAATTTTTTCCATCTTTAAACCTCTTTAATCGAAATAAAAGTGGGGATTTCTTCATTTATTTGATCAACATCAACTAAACCTCGAGCTCGAAGAGTTACAATATGTTGCAATACCTTATGAGGTTCGACGTTAATTTCCTTTGCGATATCAGGGACAGATTTACCTTCGTTCTTAATTTTTTCTAAAATTTTATGGCGAGTAATTTCATTTTCAATAGCATTATTAAGTATTTCCTCAAATTCTTTTGTTGGTATTATTTCCCCATATACATTTCCATCTGTTGTTAATTCTCGTTGCCTAGCAACTAAAGATCTTAACCTTGAATCACATAAGGCAAATTTAACAGCATTTAGATTATCAATTATTTCTTTTTTTACTTTTTTATTTTTGACGGGAGATGGTCCCAATTTACGGATATGTTCAGTAAAATCACTAACTATTTGAGCAAATCTATTTCCTTCTGATGCAGAAACCCAATCAAGTCGTACTCGATCAGAGAAATTTATCATTGATAATGTTTTACTTAACATTTTCATTTTTAATTCTGCTTCATAATTACCGCTTATATAATGGCAATCTCCTAAATGACATCCTAAAACAAGTACACCATCAATACCGTTCATAAATGCTTCAGCTATAAATACTGGATCAACTCTTCCAGAACACATAACGCGAATAACTCTGACATTTGTTGGGTATTGGATTCGACTAACACCTGCTAAGTCTGCTCCTGCATAAGAGCACCAATTACATAAAAATCCTAAAATTTTTGGTTCGAATACCATTTAATCTCCACCTCCATAAGTTACAATTTCAGCAATAATTTGATCACTAGTAAAATGGTGTATAGTTATTGCATTTTGCGGGCAACTAGCACCACATACTCCACACCCCTTACAAACAACTTTATTAACTACTACGGTATCAGTTTCTTCATCTTTAGATATTGCACTATAGGGACAAATCTTAATACAGGCTTCACATCCCACACATAAATCTGTACTAACTTCGGCAGTAGAACCTTCTACTTCTAACATTTTTTTCGAGATTATTGTACTTGCTCTAGAAGCTGCCGCATTTGATTGTGATATAGCTTCTGAAATATCTGCTGGCCAATGAGCAGAGCCACATACATATACACCGTCTGTAGCAAAATCAACAGGTCTTAATTTCACGTGAGCTTCTAAAAAGAAGTGATTCTCTTCTAATGGTACTTTTAACATTTTAGCTAACTGTTCTGAATCTTCATTAGCAACAAGAGGCATTGATAACACAACAAGATCATAGGGAAATCCAATAACTTGATTCATAAATTCATTATAGACTTCAATACGATCTTTCTTAATAATTGGAGGTTTCTCTGGTAAATACTTTATAAATAATATTCCCATTTCTCTTGCTCTTCTATAATATCCCTCATAGGCAACACCCTGAGTTTGAATATCTCGAAAAATTATAT
>Ga0307378_10006119_pt1 | contig 16580 bp, 15 predicted proteins | sample UN1MG_FD_202238 | JGI IMG/M metagenome (GOLD analysis project Ga0307378, IMG submission 202238) | Soil microbial communities from Risofladan, Vaasa, Finland - UN-1 | ecosystem: Environmental > Terrestrial > Soil > Coastal area > Acid sulfate soil | place: Finland: Risofladan, Vaasa | collected... | reverse complement strand
GTACAAGGTGTTACTCAGGTTCAAAGGGAACAGTTTGAAACAATTTTTCACTCAGATAATGTAAAAGAATTCAAAGGTAAGGTAATTTTACCTGTATAGATTAATTAACAAAAACTGTGCTTAAATTTATGCCCAAACCTTTTTGAAGGAATGTCCATGAATTTATTTGATGAAAAAACATTCTCAAGAAGTTGAGGTAAGCGGTCACTTGATTGACTCTATGATTTTGACAAAAATTTTTGATAAGATAATGAATTATGGCGGAGAATTTGAGATTTTAGAATTAACTGTAGGTAAAAAGAAAAAGGATTCTAGTTTTGTTAAACTTTTAGTTACTGGAAAGGATCAAAAACACCTTGAGGAAATCATGGATAATATTCATAGAGAAGGGGCTGTTGTGCACAACAAAAAACAAGTCAAACTAAAAAAAGCACCAAAAGACATGGTGATGCCAGATAATTTCTATAGTACTACAAATAATGATACATGGATTTTTCATAACAACTCATGGATTTCAGTTGAGAATCAAATGATGGACAAATGTATCGTTGTAAAGAAAAACATCGCACACTGTGTGCCAATTAGAGATGTAAAAAAAGATGATCTTATTGTTGTAGATGAAATTGGTGTTAAAGTAACTCCGCCTCAAAGACCTCGAGATCAAGCAAATATTTTTGCATTTATGGGAAGTAGTAGTTCTAGTGAAAGACCCACCCAGCATATTGCAAAAAAGGTTGCATTAGACATTATTCAAACAACAAAAAACGGAGGTAAAATCGTAATAGTTGGAGGTCCTGCCATAGTACATACCGGCGCAGCTGATTCTGTAGCCGAATTAATTCGAGGTGGATTTGTTCATGGTGTACTTGCAGGTAATGCATTGGCAGTTCATGATATTGAATATGCTACCATGGGTACTTCTTTAGGAATGTATGTTCATGATGCAACGCTAGCTAAACGTGGCCACAGGAACCATATGGATACTATCAACGCAGTTTTCAAAGCAGGCTCTATTCCAAAAATGGTTCAACAAAAAAAACTCAAAAGCGGTATTTTTTATGAATGTGTAAAAAATAAAGTTCCTTTTGTTCTGGCAAGCTCGATTAGAGATGATGGACCTTTACCTGATGTCATAACCGATGTTGCCAAAGCGCAAAGGGAGTACAAAAAAGTTCTTAAAAATGCTAGCATGGTGATAATGATTTCAACAATGCTTCACTCTATTGCCACAGGAAATATGCTTCCATCAAATGTTAAAGCTATTGTTATTGACATTAGTCAGCCAACAGTGACTAAATTAATGGATAGGGGAACATGGCAAGCTTTGGGAATAGTAACTGACGTGGGGGCTTTCTTGCCAATGGTCGCTCAAGAAATTAACAAACTCAAATGATTAGTTTATTGTCTGTAATCTTGGATGTAATACATGGTATCCATTTTCATTGAATCTTATTGGATAGGTTTGTTCACTGTGTTTTGTTCCTCTCATTTTAATAACCTGAACTGATCGTTCCATTGTATTTGTTTTTTGAACATGATTTAAAATTACAATTCCTGATGCTTCATACCATTCTGGGGGAGTTTTTGAATCTAAATTCTCTGAAATAAAAATTGACGTGCATTTTTTTTCATCTAAGGCGTGAATCAATTTTTGAATACCTTGGCGAGCATTAAATTTATTTCCATACTGTATGCTTAAAACCGAAAGTGAATCAACAACAAGACGTTTGGCATGAATTTTTTTAATTCCTTGCAAAATTAATTGAGTCAAATGAGTAAATGGAAAAGGCTCTGTACCATACAAAGAATCTCCTGATTCAAACGTTTCATCATTCATTTTAAATGGTCGTGCATCAACTATCAAAATTTTTTCTTCATCCATCAACTTTTCAATATTCCATCCATAACTTCGAAAGTCATTAATCAGTTCTTGTGGGCTTTGTGTTAGAGTTACAAATATTCCTGGTTCTTCAAAATCTAGTGCGCCATTATGAAGAAATTGCATCCCAAATGTTGTTTTACCACTCCCAGATTCTCCAGATAAGACAATTGTTTTTCCTTCTTTTAATCCTCCATCTATAATCAAATCGAATCCTGGGATTCCTGTGCGAATCTTAAATTCCGAATTACTCACAATAACAAGCAGATAATTTTGTATATAAAGAGGTGTGAGTTTATCTGATATACACATAAAAAAAATTTTTTAATTTGAAACTAGAGTGGAATTGATTTAGATTTTGTCCATAACAAATCAAACAATAATTTTTTAGAATAAATCATTGCCGAAGAATTTGTCCACATTGCAGATACATTCTCTTTTCCAGATTCAGAATTCTTCATAAAGAATAAAATCTCTTCATTGTCCTTTATGACAAAGCAAATAGAACCATCTTTAGTAGTTGGAAATTTTTTAACATTAGTCCTATCAATTTCATCGTAAACATATAGTGTTCTTTCTGAAGAGCTTGTTAGAATCTGTAAATCAATATCTGATTTATCCAAGGGCTCTAAAAAGTTAGCATGGTAAAACTTTAGAAAATCTTTCTCATTTCCAATTATTTGAAATCCTTTTTTGGTGTTTCTAATCATATCATTTATTTTTCCATAAATTTGATTTTCTCCCTGTAACATTTGAAATTTATCTTCTTTATCAAGTTCAGGCTCATTGTGATAATTTGGTATTGTGTTCCAAAGTTTAGTAACCTCTTCTTCTTGTTTTTCTAATTTTCTAATTCGTTCTTTTTCAGTGTTGACCATTGATTTGATGGCACTGGATAATGACAATGCTGAAAATTTAATTGGATGCTGAAATGTTGCAGATACGATTCCCTTGTTTTGTAGGGTAGTTAGAAGATGATATGTCTCAGTTCTTGGAAGTTTTAAAGCTCGACAAACCTCAGGTGCAGTTTTTGAGCCATACTTTCCTAAAAATATGTATACCTTGCATTGGTTTACAGTTAAACCAAATTTTGAAAATTGATCTTGTAGTTGATCTATAGATTGTTTATGTTCATAAGAACTAGAATCTGGATCATTTTCAAATATCGTGGATTGGGCATTATCAGTCAATTCTTTCACTCCGAGTACAATCCAATATTCCTCTTTGATTTAGAGGGATCAAGTCAACTACCATTGAGTTGAATGATCGTAATGTTGCTTCTGCTTTTAAAAAAGAAGCGATTTTCAGGCCAAAAATTCTTTTTCTAGGCTTAATTTTGTTGTCTGATAAAATTATTTTCATTATTCACATCCCACCGTTAAGATCGATTTGAAAGAAAATTTCTCTCGGATAGCATCGGTTTTAATGAAGGCTAGCTCATAAGGGCCGTCATTTTGTTCATATCCAACTCCGGCTAATTCCTTTTTAATGCCTGATTTCATTAATTGTTCCAGACTGTCACGTATGTTCTTTAATCTCTCAGACTCTGCCTTCATACCTTCAAGTGATTTAAAGTATAATTCAAGCTCCCCTCTAGTTCCAATCCCATTGTAAAGATGTAATCCTTCATAATCTATCCAATTTTCTGATTTACCTTTTTTTGGTTTTCGCTTATTATCACTTTTTTTATCTGATTTCTTACTTTCTCTTTTTTTATTCTCTGATTTTTTATTATCACTTTTTTTATCTTTAGAATTTTCTGGATTTAATTTTTCTTTCAAATCAGATAATTCTTCAGAATTGTTTTGTTCACCAACTCTAATTTTATCTCCAATTATTTTTGATTGTAAATTTATTTTCTCATCTAAATCTTTTATTCTTTCATCCAGAGACTCTTTTAGTTCTATAATTGAATTAAAACGTGATATTTTATTATTCATAATCAAGATACCTCATTTATTCTTGTACTGTTTGGATTAGGTTGATTTACAATATTTTGATCAGAACTATTTGAAGAATTTTGATTAATAGAATTTTCGGAGGAGTCAGAAAGGTTACTATCATCATTTATTTTTTGGATTTTTTCTATTTTTCTGGTTACAGCCTTTAAGAATGTGATATTTTTATTCTGAATGATTTTTTCGTTTTTGCATAATTCTATAATTGGTGTCATTGCATTTTTTAGAATTTGAGCAATGTTTTTAGTAGAGAATTCATCTAATCTTTTTTGTATTACCTTACCGTTGGATTTCTTTATTACAATATCTAATGATGGTGTTAAAGTTATTTTGGTATTATCATCTTCATTGAATACTTTGGGCGGTAAATCTACAGAGAATCCTAAAAATTCAGTTATAATTTTTAAAGAGTTATACAGCTCGTCAATTACATTACCCTTTTCACTTTCTAACTCATAAATTTGTACAGATTCATCTACAAGTAAATCAGTATTCTTTAAAACCTCATCAAATTCTTTGATTTCAGCCTCATAACTTGGTTCCATTACAATAAAAGTTCAAAATTTCATAAAGAGTTTGGGTGTGTAAGTTCATGTTACAAACATCTCTCAAATCACACGCACGATTCCGATGTAGTTCGTATGGAGAAAAACCTGGCCTTCTGAATTATACCCGTCTAAAAATACATACATTCGATATCTCCCCTCTGGAACTAATTCACTTGAAACATTTCCAGGCTGTACACGGGGTCTATCAAATTCAACTGCGACAGTATTGCCTACGGATATTACTGAACTATCTTGAGTTGGTCCTAAAGGTGTACCATCTGCAGTTATGATGAACGCCGCATAGGATGCTGCAGAATTTTCATCTTCAAAAATTACCCTGCTCTGATATTTTATCCAATTGTCCGCAGGACCTGGATTAAATATTCCAATCACTCCTATGTCAGAATTATCATATCCCCCATAACCTGCTATTCCTTTATCGGGGAATGGAATCTGAAGAAAACTACTTCCCAATCCAGACACCACATCGGTATCATCTATCACCATTTTAAAGTCTAAATTGCCTATACTTTTTGGGATATTTGTCATTTGGATCATCAAGCGTTCTCCTGGGTCTATAACTCGTTGTTGAGTAGTAATTACAGTAAAATTAAACTGACCCCAAATATCACTAATGGGAGAAGAATACTCTGCAAAGTCACTAGAGTACGGGAATGAATAACTCAAAGTTTGTGTAATTATTTTGTCTGAGGCGCCAAGATCATTTCCAAATTCATCTACGATACTAATATCAAAATCTACAAGATGACTACTAGTACCATAATTTGTATTAAACAAATCCTCCACTTCTTGTTGACCACTCTCATTCAAATCGTAATTATCCCAGTGAATTATATCATCAATCATACCATGAAAGCCATTAGTCAGAGGAGATATTGTAAATGCGCCAATGTGTATATTACCTGAGAGAACAATAGTTCCACTACCCGGGTTAGAGTCTTGATCTTGTAACACTCCATCCACATACAACTTGCAATCATTATCATCGGGCATTACTGCAGCAAAATGGTGCCACGTATCATCCCTGTAATCTACTGCACTAGTACAAGTGGCAATGCTGGATGTAAAACTGGCATCTAATTGAAAAACCAAATTGCCACTTGGGTTTAGATAAATTTCAAAGCTATCAGTAATACCGCTGTTCTCTCCATAAAAAATTGTCTGAAAATCATTTGGACCTGTACTTTCTGCATTAAACCATCCTGCAGTGGTAGTAGGACTGGCATCAAGATCATTGTCATCATTTATACCAATCATTGCATATTGATTTCCTGAAAAATGATATGCTCCGGCACCTTGATGTCCAGTTGGAATCCATAATGGTCTCTGAGAGCCAGAAGCCAAAGTCATTACCGTGTTTGTAGTAGTATCTAATGGAGAGTTTAGGTCACTTTCAAAATGATATGACATGGTTTCAGTTGTGTTTCCCGTATGTGTCAAAGATGGAGGCATTGGACTGCTGATGTATCTAAGAGTCGCATTCCATTTTCCGGCAGGTATGTTGCTTGTCACATTTCCATCTGTATTAGAATAAAAAATTGGATCAATGAAGCTAAAATCAATAATTTCACCCACATTGTCTTCGGGAATAGATGCCCACATTTGACGTTGACCTAATGCATCAAAATTTTCTTTATGAAAAAATAAGATGTTATCAGGTGCAGAAGATGAGGTCAGAAATTTACTTTCTAAAGAACTTCCGCTTTCCTCAGCAAATTCTACTACCTTGACAGATACTTCTTTAGTTATAGTATTTCCTGGTGCTCCGTTTAGGATACTTGCTTCAAACTGAATTTTATCTCCGTCATTTCCTGAAATTTTAAAGGTCCACTCAAAAATTGCAGAGTTGCCTTTTTCTAGTACAGGGTGAGGATCAGGCATGGAACTCTCTAGCTGAGCTGTTGCGCCTAACGACGTTAGATTTAGAATTGGTTGAATATTTGTATAAATTGTGTTTTGGGTAGAATTATTTGTGACAGACAATAAAATAGTAGTTTTAAAATTGGTTGGGACTTCTTCAGGCAAGGCAAACAATTGTAAATTTAATGGATCAGTTGAAGCATTTACTGAAAATTCTTTTGTTATTCCCCTATCTGTTACTAGTTTCATCTTATAGCTTTCCGTAGATAAAGCTGTAAATGGTAAAAATTGTAAAATATCCTCAACCATATTTCCTGGTGCCACAGTTTGGTTTAAATCAAATCTATAAACCTGGTCAACTCCAGTTACATTTTCTATCCATAACCTAGAAAAAGAAATTGGAATGTCTCCTGAATTATAAATATCTAAATTAATTTTATTGTTTACTATTGTCAATCTAGAAATATCAAAGGACTCCTTTTTTCGATTTTCTCGTTCTTGTTCTGCTGCAATAACATTTTCTGAAAAATCTTCAAATAAATTCATGCTAGATGTCAGATAACTTGCCGCAGTAATTATTGCAATAAGAAAAAATACAGCTCCCACTACAGTTGACAGAGCTCTTCTTTGTTTCATGGCCCCATAACATACGTTTGATAGATAGATCCTTTTTCCGTTGTGACTGCAATTCGAATAGGATCAGTAGTTGTCCAATTATAAGTAATTTCAGTGGAAAAATAATCATTACTTGCAATCCCGCCGTTTGTTATTAACAAATTAGTTTTATCTATAGAATTATCAAGAGTTATTTTTGTTACATTAAGTCCTATAGTTCCAACGTTGCTTGTTGTTACATTGATAAATTTAGTAGGATTGTTTCCAAACCAAACATTTTCTACAACTAAAAATTCATTTAATTTATTCACCCCATCTGAATATGCCGTATTAATTTCCTGTTGCTCATTTGAAAATATGCTATTTGACCACGCAGTCATCATACTACCCATGACTGCGACTGCTGAAAGCAAAATCCCAGTAGTGACTACAGTAGCTAACGCTCTGCGTGTAGTGTGTTTAGGCATACAATAATGGCAAAAAATGCAATATTATCCATCGAGGTGTATTTTCAAAAACTTACAATTTTTGAAATAATTATTTTATTTATATAAAAAATGAGTTTTTCAACGTATTGAGAGCGAATTTTTATCCACATTCTCTCTGAACAAGCCTATTTGATTTGATAATCCATATGCAAACATGGTATAGGTCCATAAGAATAAAATTTCAACGATGTGTCCTGGATAGTAAATATTTTGAAGAGACAAGAATAGTACACTATTATCGCCAATTATCTGAGTAATTATTCCTAAACATAAAAGAGATATCATAAAATTTACACCTCCTTTAAAAAATAAAATAACGCCAATCAAGGCAGGTATTAAAATAAGCGAATCTAAAATTGGATATGCCAGTAAGACTAGAAAATTCTCGTTAATTAAATCCGATTTAGAATCTAAAATCATCATTAATGAGGGAATTAAAAGAGAGATTGAAACTGTTGACATCCCAACTAACATCTTTTTTGAAATTTGCTTTACAAATGGTCTTAAATAAAAAATAAGAAATGCAAAAAATAGTTGATATCCAGTTATATAGAAAAAATCATCGGCATACTTCCAGGCATCAATTCCCAACATAACATTGTAAAACACATCAACAGTTTCTGCACAAAACCAATATGCCGAGAACAACATAAACAAAATCCATGCTTTTCCATGATTCCCCTTTAGACCATATTTTGAGACCATAAAAAGTGAAAAGATAGTTACAATGCTAGAAAGAACAATTGAAATTCCATTTGAAACATTTTCTGCTATTTCTGGACTCAAAAAATTTGCCAATAAAATTAATGCGGTTATTCCCAACAAGGTAAAAAGAAGATATTCCTGAACATTAAATCCTTGATAGAATAATTGCAAAGGATTACCTCGCAATCTGTTCCAGGAAATTTTGGATTGGTTGAGATGACATCATGTTTCCAAGATTTTTCTTTATAGAATCAACAATCGTAACATGTGCTGTTCCGTAAATATCTTTGAGAATTCTATTTAGGAATTCTGGCTCATCATAACAATCAGCTAGAGTTCTGTTATAATCCGCCATTAATTTCTCTTTTACTTTATTTAGATCTGGTTTTCCAATTTCCAACAATGATTTTTCGATCGCTATTATGATGAGTTCCTTTGGATCATTACTTGTGGTAGTTACACCCCAATCAACTGAGGTAATGATTTTTCTTACCTCATCTTGAATTTCATAATCATCACTAGTCATGGCAACTAGAGTCTCATTTCCGGCATCTAATGGCGATGCACCATCGGCAATTATTCTTGCCCAATTTGCCAGATCACCTACTGAAGGACCGTAAGGTAAATCGCCGTTTTTGTATTCTTGGCGTAATTTAGCTGCTACATGAACTATACTTGTTGCAGTATCTCTGGGAACTCCAGTACGTTCTAAAAGAAGGTTTATTTCTTTTTCATCTATATGATTGTCCACACTCATGTAGTCAAAGTTTAGCCAAACGCTCATTCTTCTTCTAAATGCAGCATTCAGTGGTTTAGTTCCTGTAAATTCAGAAGAGAAAGGATTCATACTGATAATCATGTATGCATCTTTGTGTCGATTAATTAGTTCATTATCTTTTTCATTTAATACCATATGACCCCTAGCGTCCAAAATTGGGTTTAGTTTTGTGGCAACATCTTGTTTCATCATATTTGCCTCATCTAAATACAGTATTCCACCATATCTACACCAAGAAGTAATAATACCATCAATCCAATTTTCTTTTCCTAATCCTATGTAACGACCAAACAGATCATATGCGGATGTTTGTAAACCACAATTAATTTCCCACAATGGAAGCTGAGTTAGTTCAGCTACAAGGTAAACTATGTGCGTTTTACCTGTACCACTGGGCCCAATACATGCACATTGTTTAAAATATCCTAATGCTCTAACAATTCTTTCTACATAATTCTGCCCATTATCATAAAATGGAGGAGTGTCTTGTGGAATCAACTCTTGCATATCTTCAGAGAAATTAAAATTATCTGGATTCACATATTTTTTAATATCATAGGTGTGTAACTTCTTTGAATCTACTTTTTTATTTTTGGAAAAATTTATTTTTAAACTAAAATCATCATTATAAACTCTTGATGTTTTAAGATTTTTTACATTACCCTCAGATGTGCTTGAAATCATAGAATTAATTTAAAATAAATATGTTAAACAAGAGAGATGTATTGTTATACTACAGACAGGCTGTTAATTATGAATAATTAAGATATTAGTCATGAATCATGAGGTAGATGTATCTAATTTAATGTTCAATAAAACTGCCGAAAAAACCAGTTTTAAAAAATATGACATTAACGTTGATCTTGAAGAAGAATCCAGTGATGGTGAAAAAACGATTTTAAAGTATTCTCTAGATTTAACTTCAAATCCAAAAAATTCTGTCATCAATATAAGCGGAAATACAACATTATCTGGTGAAAAATCAGAGATTGAGGAATTTTTAAAACAAGAAAACGAAAAAACACCTGAAGTTGTATCTTTAATTTACCAGGAATTATTTCCATTAATGTATATAATTTCAAAGAATATGAAAATTCCATCACCATCTCATACGTTGTCACAAAATAATATTAAACAATTCGATGAACAGAATAAAGATATAGATTCCAATGATGATAAACATGAATCAGTTGAACCTAAAAAAGAAAACGAAGAAAATCAAAATGATCAATTAAAAGAAGGACAATCAGAAATTGTAAAGGATGTAAACATAGAAAATCAAAATGATCAATTAAAAGAAGGACAATCAGAAATTGTAAAGGATGTAAACATAGAAAATCAAAATGATCAATTAAAAGAAGGACAATCAGAAATTGTAAAGGATACCACATCCATTGAAACAGAAGGGCAGAATAATGTTTCTGAAACTTGATGATTTAAATTGCAACAGACATTTCTTGACATAATCTATAAAATTTTCTATGAAACTGCCCAAAGAGATTTCAAAGATATTAGATTATTATTATCTGAAAAATTTTCTTTCCCTTCTATTAAATTTGAACCCATTATTGAAGTAAAAATCCCAATTCCAAAAAATACTGAATATGGGATAGTTTATGCAGGTTATTTATTTAAAAATTCTCAAGAAGGTTTAACAACTGTGTGGAGTTTTTTTTTATCGACTGTTTATCATTTAGCAGCTCATGTTGCAGTCTCAAATTATTCTGTTTATAATGGTTGGATGAAAGATAAAACACCAAGATTAGCTTGGAAAGTTATTAATTTTATTGAAGATGATGCAGTTGAAAGGTATCTTTTTTCTACCAATCAGGATGTGTGGATCAACCTTTCAAAAATTAAAAATGAATATGCTAAACATAACAAATTTAATAAAAATCAATCTAAATTTGCTCTTACTTTAGGCCAAAAAACCAAAAACTCTATTAAAAATGAAATGAGTCAAGTTACTCTACAACAATTTGATAATGCAAGTAAAAATAATCAAATTCATTGGGCCTCAGAATTATACAAAAATAGATTTTTGTTTTCAGAAGACACTCCATTTTATTATGAACAAAATAATTACAATCAATCATTAATTTTAAAACACAATAAAATAAAGATATACCCCATTGGAAAATTTGCAAGTAGTGTTAAAAAATTAAATTTTTTATATCTTGAAGAAAAAGAAAGAATTCAAAATATAATACATAAACTTCGAAGAGATTTAAATGGTTTGAATTTTGAAGATATCGTTCTTCCAAATGAAGATATTTTCGAATATTTTAAACTCAAAGAGAAAAATAAAAAAATTCTTAAAAAAATTAGGGAGCAAATCAGAAGTGTTCTAAACAATTCCGAAGATCCAAATACAAACATGTACGGTGAAATAGATATGGAATTAGCAATTCAAGCAATAGCAAGTAATTCTCAAAATTATGCGGAGGTATTTAATAAACTAGAAGAGCAGAGAATTGAAGAAACCTGGGGAATTCTTATTGATAATAGTGCAAGTTTGAAGTTGAGATTTGACCAAGTAAAAGATTTCATGCTTTGTCTTGCAGAAGCATCAGATGAATTAACTGGGCCTGCGGGGTCATGGGGTCTTTATAGTTATGATCAAAAATTTTCTATTTTAAAGGATCATAAAGGAAAATACAATCAAGATTCTAAAGCAAGGATTGGAGGTTTGCATAGCGGGGGATTATCATATACATCTGATGCAATTTTATTAGCAGGGAGGATGATGGCCAAAACTCCTGCCGATCTAAAACATCTTTTTGTGTTTACAGATGATTTTCCTACCGGAGTATGGAATCAGGACCGCAAGCTGGCCCTTGCTGTAAAAGAAGTTGAAGGGATGGGAATAGAGACCATAGGAGTTGGTTTATCCCCTGGAATTTCAAAATATTTTAAAGATTCCTGTTGGGGAACTAATATTCGTGAATTAGTAGATGCCTTTGTGAAAGTTTATAGAATGAAATCAATGAAATCACTATAAATTTGAAGATTTTGGATTAAATCATAAAAATATTATTATAAAATTCGGTTATTTCCAATATTTTACCATTAAACTCCTATCTATCTCCGTGACCCTGAGTTTGTCTGTTCAAAAATATTACACATCAGATCCTATAACCTCATACTGTCATTTTATTTTAATAATGAAAAACCACGTTTTCACAAAAAAGAGAAAAGGTATCAGTACAGTACTTACCACTGTAATTATCCTGGTAGCTTCGGTAGTTCTTGGTTCTGGTGTAGTGTTGTATGGAACAAGTCTGTTCCAAACAGTTGCCCAAGAAGAGAGTATCCAAGTACAGGGGATTCAGGTTTGGGTAAATGCAACTGATCCATTAGGTGATGCGTGGGGAGCAGCAGGTGTAAGAAATAACGGTGACAAGAACTTATCTGTAGACACCATCCACATCAAAGGTGTAACAATACCATATACAAACTGGTATTGGGATGCAGATCAAACAAGAGTTACCACCGATAACTGGCAAGCGAGCTTTGTTCATGAAGGTACTGCAGGTGTAGGAACTTTAATGAAAAACTCACTAGAAGTGACAACTAATTGTTCCGCTTCAACAGTTACTACTTTGGAAATTGATTTTGATGGTGGTGTATCAAATCCAAATGATTCATTGGCCACTCTCTGTCTACAACAAGGTTCAGGTCCAGTAGGACTTAAACCAGGAGAGAGAGCAATTATCTACTTCCAAGTACCGCAAGAGAAAATCACAACACTTGATGCAGGAGCTGCAACAACGTTGAAGATATTTGCAGGAGAAGCAGGCGCTCCCCTAAGTACAATCATCCAAAACCCATAGGGAGAGTGTTTTTTTGTATCTCTCTTTTTATTTTATTCAGGAGAATGAAAATTGAAATCTGTAAATGAAAATCAAATTGAACTAGGAGGTATTCTAAATCATGACCTGTTAGATGAAAGCACAATCAATAAAGTTTCAAATCAATTCAAAATAGTAAAAGAATATCCATTAAATGCACCATTTAGTTATGCAAAAATTTTATGGGATGAGAAAAATTCATATTTTCAGTATTTTGTGGATGAAATTAAATTAAATTTTGATGAAGAAAGAATTTACAAAGATTTGTACACCTTTGTAGAGGAGAGTTTAGATTCTCTTGAGACCACAAAAGAGCAAAAATTTGATGTTCATTTAAACGACGTAATTAAAAAACATGAAATTTTTTTCACCTCAAATCCTATAGCGAGCATGGAAAAGGTCAAATATTTTTTAAAAAGAGACATTATGGGTTACGGTGAAATTGACGCTTTAATGCATGACCCAAATATTGAAGATATTAGTTGTAGTGGCCCCAAAAATCCACTATATGTTTGGCATAGACAATATGATAGCTTGTCTTCAAATATCTCCTTTGAGTCACATCAAAAGCTAAATTCATTTATTACTCGTATTGTTTTCAAAGCAGGAAAACACGTCAGTACTGCCCATCCTATTTCTGACCTGGCAATTACTGGAAATCATAGAATCTCAGTATTGTATCAAAAAGAGATTACTCCAAAAGGGACTAGTTTCACAATCAGAAAATTCAAAGAGGATCCTTATTCAATAATTGATCTTATTGGATTTGGGACGATTGATATTGAAACTGCAGCATATCTCTGGATGTTGATTCAAGCCAAGATGTCAATAATGATAATTGGTTCTACAGGTAGTGGAAAAACAACTGTACTTAATTCAATTGCCGGTTTGGTAAGTGAAAATGATAAATTATTTTCAGTAGAAGATGTAGCTGAAATTAATATACCACATGATAATTGGTTTTCACTTATTTCAAGATCAGGTTATGGATCAAATGATGAAGGTGAAATTGGATTATACGAATTAATCAAATCTGGTGTTAGACATAGGCCAGACTACATCATTGTAGGCGAAATTAGGGGTTCTGAAGCTTATGTAATGTTTCAAGCAATGGCTACAGGTCATGGAGGCCTAAGCACTATGCATGCAGATAGTTTGGATTCTGCAAGTAAAAGATTACAACAAAAACCAATGAGTATACCGCCAGCATATCTTTCTTTGATGAATTGTGCCCTGGTAATTAAAAGGGTAAAAGACAAGGTAACTGGGCAAAGTATGAGACGTGCAATATCTATTGAAGAAATATCTAGTAGTTCTGCTCCAAATTCAGTAACTACGTGGAACCCTAAATCCGATTATTTTGATCATTCTTTTAGTTCAAGTAAAAATCTTAAAAAAATTTCTGAACAAACAGGTGATGAATTTAATGAGGTTTTAAAAGAACATCATAAAAGAACAAAAATCTTGAAATGGATGTCATCTAACAACATCCGAGAACATAAAAAAGTCACAGAAATGATTAGGAAATATTATAATGATCCAAAATCTGTCTTAAAAAAAATCAATTACGGGGATGAAGAATAATGTTATCAATAAATAAAATAAATGAAAAAAGTTTTGAGCATAAACAAGGGAACAAAATCAATGGGGAACTACCATATTTTATCACGATTGTGACCTTACTTAGCAGCGCTGGCCTTGGACCATACTTTATGCTTCAGAGAGTAAAATCTATGGAACTCTTACCTACAATAAAAAATGAAACAGTAAAAATGCTAAAACGCATTGATCTGTTAGGCGTGGATCCTTTAGAGGTAATGCGCCAAGTAAGGACTCATTCTAGTTCAAAAGCCTTGGGAGAATTTTTTGACGGATATGTTTCAACCATAGAGAGTGGAGGAAATATTGTAAATTATCTAAAAAGTAAAATGAAAACAGTTTACGACAGGCATGCTGAATCCCAAAAGCAATCAGTGGTCAAGTTGGGTGCTCTTGTTGAGGCATACATGACCATTCAAGTTGTTTTACTGGCAGTTTACATTATTGGGGCTGCTGTAATTTCAGATCCATTCAATGCATCTGAAACAGGAGTAAGTGCTGAATTGATATTTTTAATTGTAACACCTGCAGTATCTGTCTTGTTTCTTTTTGCAGCTAATGCTAATTCTGTTTCAAAAAGTCCAGAGATAGATAAGAAAAAAATAATAATTTTTGCTGCGCCTCCATTAATAGTAAGTGGAATTGTAATTGGTTTGAATTTATTTCCTTATCCTGTAATGAATCCCTATTTGCTAGGCGGAGCATTAATTGCAGCCTCAATTGTACCGACGATTTATTTCAAAAAAGTGTATGCAATTACAATGGCATCAGAAGATTCTACTCCTAAAATACTTCGTACTATATCAGAAGCACGAAAGACCGGAATGAGTCCTGAAGGAAGTGTTATTCATGCATGTAAAAGAAAAGAATATGGTGCATTTGATCCAATCGCAAATGGGATAGCAAATAGGATAGAGTGGGGGGTTGATTTTAAAACTATTTTTCATTATCTACAAAAAGAAATTCAAACCTTTAATGTTTTGATTAGTTTCAATATTTTGTTTGAGTTAATTTCTGCAGGTGGGGGGAATTCAGAGACGCTTGATTCCTTAACTGAAACCAGTGAAAGACTACATGTAATCCAAAAAGAAAAACGTGAATTGCTTATGCCTTATTTGTTTGTTGGATTTATTTTAATGGGAACCACAGGATTTACAACTCTTTTAGTGATTGATTCCTTTGCAGACATCGAACAACAAAGTCGAAATTTATCGGAGATTGAGGAAGTGGTTGTATCAACCTCGTTAGGGTTGTATCCATTTATTGTGCTTATTCAGTCCTGGACTGCAGGTTTATTCCTTGGTAAGGTAATCAAGGGAGCATTTTCAGGAGGTTTCCTGTATTCTATAATACTCGTTATTATGACATTGATAGGAATAACCTTGGTTCAATTTTCAATAATAGATGTGAATTCATTATTCTAGAAAAACTAGGTGTCTCATAAAGAGTCATACAGTTTCTTATATCGATTTTTAGGCAAATTTTTCATGTATTGAAAACTTTCTTTCTATTATTGTTAATTGTAGCCTCCATAATTATGCCAAATGCATATGGGCAAGAACCAAAAAATTTTGGATATAAACAGTTGCCAGATAAATTAGTTGAAGGAACAGAAGGGATTTTACAAATATACGGACTTCAAAAAAATATTCCAATTCCAAACATCATTGATAATTTGATAGTTACTTCTTCAGACCAAAATATTGTGCAAATTCTAGAATTATCTACAAACCAAGACACATCGATTACTTCGGTCAAATTACATGCGATTCATTCCGGAACTGCAGATATTGCAATTGCAGCTCCTGGGTTTGCATCAGAAGAATTCAACATTATCATATATGATATTAAACAAGGCGAACAAAAATTATTACTAAAAACAGTACCTGACACATTTACTATAAATGGTCCAACTGAAGGATATTTTTCAGTAGAATTAGCAGACATTGATTCTAATCCAACTTTGGCAAAAAAAGATACTGTTGTTTCGATTAGCACGTCAAACTCTGAAATAATTACCCTTTCTCAAAATGAAATTTTAATTAAGGAAGGGGAATATTTTGCAATAGGAGAATTCAAAATTAATAATCCTGGAGAAGTTTCAATTTATGCTGAAAGTCAAAACATAGAATCAGGTAGTAATAAAATTACCGTTTTTGGAGCAGGTACTGATAAATCTATAGGTGGTAAAGAAGATTACAAAATTCAATTATATGTAATACCTAAAAAAATAAGTAACTTTGCTACATCTAGTACATTTGCAATTGTTCAATTACAA
>Ga0307378_10006118_pt1 | contig 16581 bp, 16 predicted proteins | sample UN1MG_FD_202238 | JGI IMG/M metagenome (GOLD analysis project Ga0307378, IMG submission 202238) | Soil microbial communities from Risofladan, Vaasa, Finland - UN-1 | ecosystem: Environmental > Terrestrial > Soil > Coastal area > Acid sulfate soil | place: Finland: Risofladan, Vaasa | collected... | reverse complement strand
TGCAGCGTCCCCGTTCTTCTTGAGGGCGAGCAGCGCGCCGTCGAACTCCCGGGCGACTCCCGCGTGGCCGGGCTTCTCCAGCCAGGCGCCGGAGAAGAACTCGAGAGCCGGCTCGTTCCTGCCTTCCTGGAGCGCCGTCATCCCCTCGGCGAACATCTTGTCGGCCACGGAGATGGCGGGCGGCGTCGCAGGCGGCTTAACTGCGGGCGCGGCGGGCGGTATCGCAGGCGGCTTCACTGCGGGCGCGGCGGGCGGTATCGCGGGCGGCTTCACTGCGGGCACGGGGGACGGTGTCGCGGCCGGCTCCTCGGCGGGCGCGGCGGGAGGTATCGCGGACGGAGCCGTCCGGGGGGGGGTCGACATCGACGCGCACCCGGAAAAGGCGGTTACGGCGAGGGCCGACAGGAGAAGGATCGACGGAAGGGTTCTTCGTATCAAAGCGTCATGCTCTTCAGCGTGGTTTCGTCCATCGGCGGCATCTCCCGCACCATCTTCGCGAATTTGTCGGCAAGCTCGGGGGAAAACTGCTTCCCGCGGAAACCCAGGATCTCATTGATCGCCTCTTCGGATGAAAGCGCCTCCCGGTACGGCCGGTCGGTGGTCATCGCGTCGAAGGCGTCGGCCAGCGCGATGATCTGTGCGTGGAGCGGGATCTCGTCCCCCTTGATTCCGTCCGGGTACCCCTCCCCGTTGTACCACTCATGGTGGGCGCGCACTACGGGAATGTACCGGTGGAGGAACGGCGCCATCCGGAGGATTTCCGTGCCGTTGACGGGATGGCTTCTCATCTGCTCTTCCTCTACGTGCGACAAACGCTCTCCCTTCAGGAGGACGCCGTCGCGGGTCTGGATCTTCCCGAGATCGTGGAAGATCGCCGCCCGTTCCAGGTTGGAAAGCTCCTCTTCACCCATCCCGATGAGGCGCCCAAACAGGCAGGACATCCGCGCCACCCGGATGGAGTGCCCCTTCGTGGACGGGTCTCTCGCGTCCAGAGACGCCGCGATGACGCGGACCATGCTGATGTACGCTTCCTCCAGCTGAAGCGCCCTCTTTTCCAGGGTGGTCTTTTGGGCGAGGATCGTCTCCGCCATCCGGTTGAAGTTCCGTGTGAGAGCGCCCAGTTCGTCGGAGGAACGGGCCGGGACGGGCTGGAACGTCTCGCTGCTCGCGAGGGAGAGAACCCCCCGGTGGAGCCGCTTCACCGGGGTGGTGATGAGCGACGATAGCAGCAGTGTTCCGAAGAAGGCGATCACCAGGATGACCGCCGCCACCTTGAAGATCCACTGCCGGATCAACCGCTGCGAGGTCGCAAGACCCTGCATGGAGAGGCCGAGGGAGGCGATCCCCACGCGCCGTCCCGCAAAAGAGATCGGAGTGGTGTATTCGATGAGCCGGCGTCCGTCGCGCACCACCTCGTCCGCCCGTGTGTCGCCGAACGTTCCCAGCGGAAGCAGGGGTGGAACGGTACGGTACGGTTTTGCCCTCTCCGTCATCCGGTCGTGGGCGGCAACCATGTCGGAGGCATCCCGGATGGCGACGAAGGCGATGTCGGGATCGCTCGCCCGGGTTTCCGAGACCAGCCGGTCCAGCCCGAGCGGATCGTTCGCCAGGAGGGAGTACCCCGCGGAGAGCGCCACCACGCGGGAGATCGAGGCGCCCCGCTGGAGCAGGTCGTGGCGCATGGTGGACTGGGTCACCTCCGTGACCACCCAGGTCATGGAGGCGATCAGGAGGAAGACGAGGGGGAGCAGGAACCCGAACAGCTTCAGGCGGATCCCGATCCCGACCCGACGTTCGATGCCCCCCGGTTCGGTCTGTTTTTCCTCTGCACCCATAGCAATCATATATTATACGAGACGGGAGCCGGTTCGTGGGTTCCACGTTGGCGTGATTGAATAAAATCGATCGTGGGGCGGTCTTACTTGCGACGACGTGAACAGAGGTGGCGTATGAAGATTTCAGGATCGGTTTTCCGATGCATGCTGGCAGGGGCGGCGTTTGCCGCCGCGATCGGATTTTCGGGGCTCTCGCGGGCGGAAGTGAGCATCAACATCAACCTTGGGCCGCCTCCGATCGTGGTGTCCGCGCCGGCGGCGGTCGTGATGATCCCGGGCTCCCAGGTCCACTTCGTTCCGGACCCCCATATCGACGTGTTCTTCTACGGGGGGTACTGGTGGTCGCCGCGCGGCGAGCAGTGGTACCGTGCGAAGGCATATAACGGGCCGTGGGGGGTGGTCGAACACCGAAAGGTGCCCCGGGCGGTGATCTATGTGCCGCCGGACTACAGGGCAAGGTACGAGCGGGAGCGGCACGTCCCGTACGGCCAATGGAAGAAGGATCACTCCAGTTGGGACAAGCAGAACAAGAAGTCGCACAAGAAATGGGAGAAGGAGCGCGAGAAGGAGTGGAAGGAGAGCCAGAAGGATCACGGGAAGGATGGCAAGCACGGGAACCAAGGGGGTGACGGCGGCGGGAACCACGGCAAGCACGGCCGATGACGGCTTGGTGGCCCCACTCAGGCGAGGCGCTGAAGCACCTCGTTCGATACGAACCAGTACCTGTCCGGGAGTCGCAGCCGATCGCCCTCCCGTAGCAGAAGGCCGGCTCCGATCAGCTTTTCCAAGGCCTCCCGCGTCCCGTCGGGCGGGGGGCCGTCCCTTTTTTCGATGGAGGGCGGGGATACCCCTTCCGACATCCGCAAGCCGAAGATGAGCGACTCCTTCCACGCGTCGTCCCGGCCGCACGCGCGGGTCGATCCCCACGCCGCGCGTCCTTCGCCCAGTGCCTGGACATAGTCGGGCAGCGAAGGCGGGTTCGCCGTCCGCAGACCGAACGGGGCGGATTCCCCGGGGAACAGCAGCCCGTGGGCCGAAGGACCGAGCCCGAGGTATCCGTCCCGGCGCCAATATTTCAGATTGTGGCGGCACTCCTTCCCCGGACGGGCGAAGTTGGAGATCTCGTAATGGCGGTACCCCGCGGCCCGAAAGGTTTCCCGGGCCGCCGTGTACATCCGTGCGACGGTGTCGTCGTCGGGCAGGGCGATCTCGCCGCCCCCGATCGCCGCGTGGAGCGGCGTTCCGGGTTCCGGTGTCAACGCGTAGGCCGACACGTGGTCGGGCAGGAACGTCACGGCGAGGTCGAGGTCCTCTTGCCATTCCGACTCGCCCTGGGCGGGGTTTCCGAAGATGAGGTCGATCCCCACGGAGGAGAATCCCTCCCTTCGGGCGTCCCGGTATGCCGTGCGGACGTCCTCCACGGAGTGGATCCTCCCGAGGGCGGCGAGGGTTTCCGGCCGGAACGACTGGACCCCGAGGCTCACCCGGTTGAAGCCGCCCTCGCGCAGCCGGGCGAAATCGTCGCCGGTCACCGTTCCCGGGTTTGCCTCCGTCGTGATCTCGGCGTCATCGACGACGGAAAAGCGCGACCGGATCGCGGCGAGGAGCCGGTTGAGCCGGCCTGGTCCTAGGACCGTGGGCGTCCCGCCGCCGAAGTACACGGTGTCCGCCGGGAGGCTCGCTTCGCCGGGGAACTCCCGCAGGAGGAGGTCCATCTCCCGCTCCACGAGCGCGGGGAACCTGTCGCGCGCCTCTTCCCCCCCGGCGACGGAGTAGAAGTCGCAATACCCGCACTTGCGGACGCAGAACGGCACGTGGACGTAGATTCCCCGCATCCCGGCATTCTCCCACGCCTTGACACACTCCCGGAAGTGAATCATGATTCACTTTCCCGTTCCGTTCAACACCGACCCGACAGGAGGTGGGAACCGATGTTTCCGAAAATCCGCAAGGTGGCGGTGCTCGGGGCCGGCGTGATGGGTTCCGGGATCGCGGCGCACCTGGCCAACGCCGGGATCTCCTGCCTGATGCTCGACATCGTTCCGCCGACCCTCTCCGACGACGAGAAGAAGAAGGGGGTGACGGAGAAGAGCCCCGCCTTCCGGAACCGGTTCGCCCTGAAAGGGCTGGAGGGGATCCGGAAGAGCCGTCCTTCCCTGATCTATTCGCAGAAGGACCTGGCCCGGATCGCGATCGGCAATTTCGACGACGACTTCGCGAAAATCGCGGAGTGCGACTGGATCGTCGAGGTGGTGATCGAGAATCTGGCGATCAAGCGGGCGCTCTACGCGAAGATCGAGGCGCTCTGGAAGCCGGGGGTCGTCGTCTCCTCCAACACCTCGGGGATCTCGATCGCGCAGATGATGGAAGGGCGCGGAAAGGAGTTCCGCCGCCACTTCCTCGTCACCCACTTCTTCAATCCCGTCCGGTACATGAAGCTGCTCGAGATGGTCGCGGGGGAAGACACCGACCCCGCGATCTTCGCGGGGATGGCCGCCTTCGGCGAACGGGTCCTCGGGAAGGGGATCGTCTACGGGAAGGACACACCGAATTTCGTCGGGAACCGGGTCGGCGTCTTCGCGATGATGCACGCGATGCACGCGATGATCGAGGACGGGCTGACCATCGAGGAGGTGGACAAGGTCCTCGGGCCGGCGATGGGGCGCCCCAAATCTGCCGCTTTCGGCACGGCCGACCTCGTGGGGCTCGACACGCTCCTCCACGTCTCCGACAACGTGTACGAGAATCTCACGGACGACCCCGACCGGGAGCGGTTCCTCCCGCCCCCCTTCGTGAAGGAGATGGCGAAGCGCGGCCTGCTGGGCCGCAAGACCGGCGCCGGCTTCTTCAAGATGGAAGGGAAGGGGGACACGAAGCGGAAGTACGTCCTCGACTACAAGGCGCTGGAGTACCGCCCGACGGAGAAGGTCTCCTTCCCGTCCCTCGACGCGGCGAAAGGCGAGGAGGAGACGGGGGCGCGGATCGGGAAAGTGATCTCCGGGGACGACAAGGCGGCGAAGTACGCCTGGAAGGTGCTTTCCGACTCGCTGCTCTACTCCGCGAAGCGGATCCCGGAGATCGCGGACGACGTGGTCAACGTCGACAACGCGATGAAGTGGGGATTCAACTGGAGTCTCGGGCCTTTCGAGACGTGGGACGCGATCGGGTTGTCCGACTCGGTGGCCAAAATGAAGGCCGAGGGGAAGGCGATCCCGGCGAACGTCGAGACGATGCTCGCTTCGGGGGCGTCCTCCTTCTATCGCCGCCGGGACGGCGCGCTCGAGTTCTTCGATTTCGCCTCCGGCGGGTATCTCCCGGTTTCCGTCTCGCCCGATATCATTTACCTCCCGTCCCTCGCGGAACGGAAGAAGGTGGTCCGCCGAAACGCGGGGGCGTCGCTCTACGACATCGGCGACGGCGTCCTGTGCGTGGAGTTCCACACGAAGATGAACGCCATCGACGCCGACATCGGCGCCATGCTGATGGAGGGCGTCGATCTCGCCGAGAAGGAGTTCGCGGGGCTCGTCATCGCCAACCACGCGGAGCACTTCTGTGTCGGGGCGAACCTGATGCTCGTCTTCCTCGAGGCCCAGAACAAGCAGTTCGACAAGATCGAAGCGATGGTCAAGGGGTTCCAGGACGCGTGCATGCGGCTGCGGTACTCCGGGCGGCCGGTCGTCGCGGCTCCCGCCGGGATGGCGCTGGGCGGCGGCGCCGAGATGTGCCTCGCCGCCGACCGGATCCGCGCGTCGGCCGAGACGTACATGGGGCTGGTCGAGGTGGGCGTGGGGCTGCTGCCCGCCGGGGGGGGGCTGAAGGAGATGGCGATCCGCCACCTCGAGGGGATCCCGGACGGGGTCGCCGCGGACCCGCTCCCGTTCCTGCGCAAGGCGTTCGAAACGGTCGGGATGGCGAAAGTCTCCACGTCGGCGAAGGAGGCCCGCGAGCTCGGTTTCCTGCGGTCCACGGACCGGATCACCCTCCAGCGCGACTTCCTGATCCAGGACGCGAAGAACACCGTGCTCGCGATGAACCGGGAAGGGTACGAGATGCCGGAGGCGCGCAGCATCGCGCTGCCCGGGCGATCGGCCTTTTCGACGTTCGCCTACGGACTCTACACGATGAAGGCGGCGGGGCAGATCAGCGAGCACGACGAGAAGATCGGCCGGATGATCGCCTCCGTGCTGACGGGCGGGGACGTTCCCCCGGGGACGAAACGGACCGAGCAGGAGCTGCTGGACCTGGAGCGCGAGGCGTTCCTCTCCCTCTGCGGCGAGGAGAAGACCCAGGCCCGCATCCAGTTCATGCTGATGAAGGGGAAGCCGCTGCGGAACTAGGAAGCAAAGGGGGAAAGACGATGGCGAAGGCATATATCATCGCGTCGGTGCGCACGGCGGTCGGAAGGGCGTACAAAGGAAACCTGAAGGACACCCGCCCGGACGACCTCGGCGCGGCGGCGATCCGCGGGGCGCTGGACCGCGTGCCGAACCTCGACCCGGCGCGGATCGACGACGTGATCCTCGGCTGCGCGATGCCCGAGGCGGAGCAGGGGATGAACGTCGCCCGCATCAGCGCCCTGAAGGCGGGGGTGCCCGACAGCGTCCCCGCGATGACGATCAACCGGTTCTGCTCCTCGGGGCTGCAGTCGATCGCGATGGCGGCGGAGCGGGTCCTGGCGGGGTTCGCCGACGTGGTCGTGGCCGGCGGCACCGAGTCGATGACGATGGTCCCCATGGGCGGCAACAAGCCTTCCTTCAACCCGGACCTGATCGACAACCGCCCCGAGGTCTACCTGCCGATGGGGCTGACGGCCGAGGAAGTCGCCCGCCGGTTCAAGGTGACGCGGGAGGACCAGGACCAGTTCGCCTACCATAGCCACAGAAAGGCCCTCGAGGCGATCCGGGACGGCAAGTTCCGCGAGGAGATCGTCCCGGTCAGCACGGTGCTGTTCCAGCAGAAGGACGGCGGCCCGCTCCTGCGCAAGGAGATCGTCTACGACACGGACGACGGCCCGCGCGCCGACACGACGATCGAGGCGCTGGCGAAGCTGAAGCCCGCCTTCGACGCGAGGGGGACGGTGACGGCGGGGAACTCCTCCCAGATGAGCGACGGCGCGGCCGTCGCGATCGTCGTCTCGGAAAAGGTCCTGAAGGAGCTCGGCGTGGAGCCGATGGCGCGTTTTCTCGGGTTCGCCGTCGCGGGCGTGGCCCCCGAGGTGATGGGGATCGGCCCGATCGCGGCGATCCCGAAGCTCATGAAACGGCTGCGGATGAAACTCAACCGCGTCGACCTGGTCGAGCTGAACGAGGCGTTCGCCGCGCAGTCCCTCCCCGTGATCCGGGAACTGTCGCTGGATCCCGACAAGGTGAACGTGAACGGCGGCGCGATCGCCCTCGGCCACCCGCTCGGGTGCACCGGGGCCAAGCTCACCGCCACGCTCCTCCATGAGATGAAGCGCCGCAACGCGACCCTGGGCCTCGTCTCGATGTGCATCGGCGGCGGGATGGGCGCCGCGGGGCTCTTCGAGCGCGCGTAACCCGGCGGGCGCCCCACTCCCGGACGAACTGCACTCCCTGGGGTACCCCCGCCATAGGAAGAACGGGGGGCACCCGGGAAAAAATTGATTGACACGCCTTGTTTGCCTGTATAATCTACTTATCCTATTACTTATGTAGTCATTACGCTCACGCTCCGGTGTCAACCGGGATCGAAAGGAGACCGACGATGTCCTCCACGTTCAAGCCGGAAACGATCGCCCTTCATGGGGGGCAGAAACCCGACCCGACGACCAACGCCCGGGCGGTCCCGATCTATCAGACCACCTCCTTCGTCTTCAACGACACGGCGCACGCGGCGAGGCTTTTCGGGCTGCAGGAGTTCGGGAACATCTACACCCGGATCATGAACCCGACGACCGACGTGTTCGAGCAGCGGGTCGCGCAGCTGGAAGGGGGGTCGGGGGCGGTGGGGGTCGCTTCAGGCCAGGCGGCGGAGACGCTCGCGCTGCTGAACATCGCCCGCGCGGGGGACGAGATCCTTTCGTCGGCCTCCCTCTACGGGGGGACGTACAACCTCTTTTCCAACACCTTCCCGAGGATGGGGATCGAGGTGAAGTTCGTCGACCCGAAAGACCCCGCGAACTTCCGGAAGGCGCTCTCGAAGAAGACGAAGGCGATCTTCGCGGAAAGCGTGGGGAACCCGAAGCTCGACACGCTCGACTTCGCCGGGATCTCGAAGGTCGCGCACGACGCGGGGATCCCGCTGGTGGTGGACAACACGATGCCCTCTCCCTTCCTGCTGCGCCCCTTCGACCACGGGGCGGACATCGTGATCCACTCCGCCACCAAGTTTATCGGCGGCCACGGGACCTCGATCGGCGGCATCGTCGTAGACTCCGGGAAGTTCGACTGGGGGAACGGGAACTTCCCCGAGTACACCTCCCCCGACCCGTCGTACCACGGGCTGAAGTTCTGGGAAGTCTTCGGGAATTTCCCGGGGCTGGGAAATGTCGCGTTCATCATCAAGCTCCGCGTCACGCTGCTGCGGGACCTTGGGCCCGCCCTGTCGCCGTTCAACGCGTTCCAGTTCCTGCTGGGGCTGGAGACGCTTCATCTGCGGATGGAGCGGCACAGCGAGAACGCCCTGGCCGTGGCCCGCTTTCTCGAGAAGCACCCGAACGTCTCCTGGGTCAACTACCCGGGGCTGCCGAGCCACCCATCGCACGACCTGGCGAAGAAATACCACCACCGCGGCCAGTACGGCGCGATCCTCGGTTTCGGCATCAAGGGGGGGATGGAGGCGGGAAAGAAGTTCATCGAGGGCCTCAAGCTCTTCTCCCACCTCGCGAACATCGGGGACGCGAAGAGCCTCGTGATCCACCCGGCGTCCACGACGCACCAGCAACTCACCCCGGCGGAGCAGCTCGCCACCGGCGTCACGGACGACTTCGTCCGCCTCTCGGTCGGGATCGAAAACATCGACGACATCACCGGGGATCTCGACCAGGCGCTTCGCAGGAGCTGATGCGGTGCTCGTTCCATCCGCCCGGGGGGTCCGCCCTCCGGGTGATTTTTTTCGTGCGCATACTTGACATTAACGTTAAGAAGAAGTACGATGACAAAACACCCCTGGAACCCGGGGAAGCATGAGGACCGAGGTGAGCCGATGGCGACCGGAGAGAAGATTCTGCACGGCGGCGGATACCTGATCGAGGACGCAACCGCGGGGAGCGTGTTCACCCCGGAGGATTTCAGCGACGAGCAGCTTCAGCTCGCCGACACCACGGACCAGTTCCTCCGCGAAAAGGTCCTGCCCCACGTGGAAAAGCTGGAGAACCACGACTTCGACCTGATGGTCAAGCTCCTGCGTCAGTTCGGGGAGCTTGGCCTGCTGATGATCGACGCTCCCGAGGAGTACGGTGGTCTCGATCTCTCGAAAACCACGAGCATGCTGGCGGCGGAGAAGGCGTCCATCTACGGCGGCTTCTCCGTGGCGTACACGGCGCACTCGGGGATCGGCACCCTGCCCCTCGTCTACTACGGGACGAAGGAGCAGAAGGAGCGGTACCTCGGGAAGATCATCACCGGCGAGTGGATGGCCGCCTACTGCCTCACGGAGCCCGACTCCGGGAGCGACGCCCTCGGCGCCAAGACGACCGCCACCCTCACACCGGACGGGAAGCACTATCTCCTGAACGGCACCAAGCAGTTCACCACCAACGGGAGCTTCGCCGACCTCTATACGGTCTTCGCCAAGATCGACCGTCAGCATTTCACCGCGTTCCTGGTCGAGCGCGCTTTCGAGGGGGTGAAGCCCGGCCCCGAGGAGAAGAAGCTCGGGATCCACGGTTCCTCGACGACCTCGCTGATTCTCGAAGACGCGAAGATCCCCGTGGAAAACGTGCTCGGCGAGATCGGCAAGGGGCACAAGATCGCCTTCAACGTGCTGAACGTCGGGCGCCTCAAGCTCGGTGCCTGCGTCACCGGTGGCGGAAAATTCGCCTTCGCGGAAGGGGTGAAGTACGCGAACTTACGCAAGCAGTTCGGCGTCACCATCGGGACGTTCGGCGCCATCCGGGAGAAGATCGCCGACACCGCGGCGGCGCTGTTCGCCTCCGAGGCCCTGGTGTACCGCGTGGCCGGGATGATCGACGACCGCCTGGCCGCCGTTCCGAAGGGGATTCCCCACTACTACGAAGCGTACCAGGAGGGGATCGAGGATTACTCCATCGAGTGCGCCATCGCGAAGGTCTTCTGCAGCGACGTCCTCGCCCAGGTGACGGACGAGGTCGTCCAGATCTTTGGCGGCTATGGATTCACGCAGGAGTACCCCGCGGAGCGCTTTTACCGCGACGAGCGGATCAACCGGATCTTCGAGGGGACGAACGAGATCAACCGGATGCTCATCCCCGGGACGCTCCTGCGCCGGGCGAAGAAGGGGGAGATCCCTCTGCAGGAAGAGGTGATGAAGGCGGTGGGACGCCTCTCCGCGGCCGCGGGGGAAGCCCCGTCGGGGGCGTTCGGCGGGGAGAAGGCGCTGCTTCGCAACCTGAAGGACGCCTTCCTCGTGCTGGCGGGCGCTGCCGTGCAGCGGTTCGGCTCGAAGATCAAGGACGAGCAGGAAACGCTGATCGCCCTCGCGGACTTGGCGATCAACGTCTTCGCGATCGAGAGCGCGGTGTTGCGTGCCGAGAAGATGGCCGCTTCCGGAAACGCCTCCCGCGCGGATCTCGCCGCCGCGGCCGTCAAGGCGTTCGCGTTCCCGGCGTCCGAGGCGGCCGTCAGCGCGGCGCGGCGCGCGGCGTTCTACGTGGGCGAGGGGAACACGCTGCAGATGCTCCTCTCCGGGATCCGGCGGGCGACCCGGTACGACGCCTCGGGACTTCTCGACGCGAAGCGCAAGCTCGCGGCCGCCGCGCTCGAATTGGAGCGCTACCCGCTCTGAGGCATAGTATGATCTGAGATATTTCTGACTGGGGGGTCCCGGATGAGGAAGCTCGCCGTCGCGCTGTCGTTCCTGCTGCTGTCGTCGCAAGCCTTCGCGTTGGACGTCGCCGGGGTGAACGTCGCCCCGACGGTTTCCGCCGGCCAGAAGACGCTCTCCCTCAACGGGGCGGGGATCCGCAAGGCGTACACCTTCGTCAAGGTCTACGTCGGCGCGCTCTACACGGAAAAGAAGTCCGTCTCGACCGACGAACTGCTGAAGGATCCGGGCGACAAGCTCATACGGATGGCCTTCGTCATGAAGAAGGTCGAGAAGGAGAAGATCGTCGATGCGTTCTCCGAGGGGTTTTCAAAGAACTCCCCGGCCGTCGCCGGGACCGCCGACGCGAAGGCGTTCCTCTCCTGGTTCACGGCCGACTTCGTCGTGGGCGACACGGTCGACATCTCCCTCGCCGCTGACGGCACGGTATCGGCCACGCACAACGGGAAGGCGTTGGGAACGGTGCGGAACCCGGCGCTTGCCCGGGCGGTCCTGCTGATCTGGTTCGGTGAGAAGCCGGCCGACGGTGGCCTGAAGAAGGGGATGCTCGGGAACGGGTGAGGTGGCCCGCCCCCACTCCCGGATAAATGGCGCTCCCTGGGGTACCCCCACTGTAGGAAAAACGGGGGGCATTACCTCGGGATGCCGTAGAAATCGACGATCCGCTTCCGGTACTCCGAGATGTCCCTCGCCAGGGACGACAGCTTTCCGATCCTCCGGTGGATCGCGTCCGTGTGGGAGTCGAGCAGCTCGATCAGCCGCGGCATGATCTTGTCCGGCATCTTCGTCTCGCCGTAGATTTCCGCCAGCTCCTGCATCTGCTGGAGCGAGAGCCCCAGTTCCTTCAATTTCAGGACGAACTTGATCCGCCGGATGTCGTCCTTCGTGTAATAGCGGATCCCCCCCTCGGTCCGCTGCGGCGGTTCGATCAGCCCCATCTGCTCGTAGAGCCGGAGCGTCCGGGTCGTCACCCCGAGCGAACGGGAAAGTTCCCCGATCTGCTGGTGGTCTTCGCTGTTTTTCAGCTTCATCCGTACTTTACCTCAACGTCAATGTTAACCATCGGCCCACCGGGTGTCAAGGTCTTCTGGTACACTTGGTGGCATGGAAAGCGACGATCTGTTGCACGGTACCTCCTCCGGCGGCGCGCTCGAAGGGGAGCGGAAGCTCGAGGCGATCCTGAACAGCCTGGGCGAGGCGGTCATCACCGTCGACCGCGACCACCGGATCTCGCACTTCAACCGGGCGGCTTCGCGGCTGGTCGGGATCCCCGCCGGGGAGGCGGAGGGGAGGGATTGCCGCGAGGTGCTCCGCGCCTCCTTCGGTCCCGCGCAGCACGACTGCCCGATGGGAGAGCTCGGCGAGGGGGGAAAACCCCGCGTCGACGTCGAGGGGACCCTCGTCCGCGCGGACGGCCGCATCGTTCCCGTTTCCGCGAGTTGGGCGTTCTTTATGAGCGAATCGGGGGAGGTCCACGGCTTCGTCATCTCCTTCCGCAGCTTCGAGGAGATCGAGCGGATCGCCGAGGGGCGGAAGTCGAAATTCCCGTTCCGCGACATCGTCGGAAAGACGCCGCGGATCCGGCGGATCTTCGACCTCATCGAGATGGTGAAGGAGTCGGATTCGACCGTGCTGATCACCGGGGAGAGCGGGACCGGGAAAGGGCTGTTTGCCCGCGCGATCCACGATCTGTCGCCCCGCAGAGAGAAGCCGTTCGTCAAGGTGAACGCGGCGGCCCTCACGGAAACGCTGCTGGAATCCGAGCTGTTCGGCCACGTGAAGGGGGCCTTCACGGGCGCCGTGTCGGACAAGGTGGGGCGGTTCGAGGCGGCTGACGGCGGGACGATCTTTCTCGACGAGATCGGCGAGATCTCCGCGTCCCTCCAGGTGAAGCTGCTTCAGGTCCTCCAGGACCACGAGTTCGAGCGTGTCGGGAGCAGCAGGACCCAGCGGGCCGACGTCCGCGTGATCGCCGCCACGAACAGGGACTTGAAGGAAGAGATGCGCGCCGGGCGGTTCCGCGAGGATCTCTTCTACCGGCTGAACGTCATCCCCCTCGTCGTCCCGCCGCTGCGCGAGCGCCGGGAGGATATCCCCCTGCTGGTCGATCACGTGCTGAAGTCTCTCCGAAAGCGGGGGCTCGACCGGGTGCGCGCCGTCTCCCCCGAGGCGATGCGCTGCCTGATGGAGTATCCGTGGCCCGGAAACGTGCGGGAGTTGGAGAACGTGCTGGAGCGGGGGGCCGTCTGTTCCCGGGGTGCGGTGCTCGGGATGGAGGACATCGCGGACGAGGTGCGGGAGCATGTCCGGTCCCGACCGAAGGTGCCGCCCGCCGTTCCCGCGCCGGTCCCCCTTGCGACCCGGGAAGACGCTCCTCCCCGATCGACGTACGACGTGCCCGCGGGGGAGAGGGACCTCCTGCTTCGTGCGCTCGAGGAGCACCGGTGGAACAAGGGAGCGGCCGCGTCGAAGCTGGGGATCGACCGCTCGACCCTCTGGCGGAAGATGAAACGCCTCGGCATCGCCTGACACGCAATGTTGCATTGAGTGAAACGAAACGTGCGCTATCCCGTGATCCTGCACCGGCATGCCTTTCCGGTCGTTGGATGATTCAGTTGCCCGTTCGATAGTTTATTGGTTTACCGTTCATTTCCTGTGGTTGGCACCACAAATGCAGTTGTCTACCGCAACGGAAGACTCCCGGGAACATCCAACCGGGGGTGGAAATGGAGGGGGTGCGATGAAAGTCGAACGGTGGATCCGGGTGGTCGCGGGGACCTTCGTGCTGGTGAGCCTCGGGCTGGGGTGGTATGTTTCTCCCTGGTTCCTGCTGTTCACCGCCTTTGTGGGGCTCAACCTGTTCCAGTCCGGGTGGACGAATTGGTGCCTGATGGAAAAGATTCTGATCAAATTGGGCGTGCCCGAGAAATAGGGGGAAGAACGATGCCGCTCTACGAGTATCTGTGCGAAAAGTGCGGTCAGCAGTACGAGTCGTACAAGCGGCTGACCGAAGAGAAGAAAGAGGAGACGTGCCCCGCCTGCGGCGGCCGCGCGGTGAAAATGGGGATCTCCCTGTTCACCGCGAAGGGATCCTCCCCCGCGGGAGGCTCCTCCTGCGGGATCGGCCCGCGCCGTTCCCCCTTCGGGTGAGCGTGATCACCGGCCCGGCGGTCGCCGGGTCAGCCGTGAGGAGTGACGAAAATGGGTGAGTGGATGCCGTTGATCCTGATTGCCGCTGTAATCGTCGTGTTTCGGCTGCTGGGCGGTTCGGGCGGCGGTTGAGGCCCCCGGTGCTGACCGCCGGCCGTGCGCCGGCTATCTCACGATGTTCAGGTTCGGCTTTATCAGCTCCAGGAACTCCATCCGCGTTGACACCCGGGTGCGGAACACCCCCAGCATCGCCGAGGTGACCGCCTTGGCGTTCTGCTTCTCCACGCCGCGCATCATCATGCACAGGTGAAACGCCTCGACGACCACCGCCACGCCGAACGGCTTCAGCGTGTCCATGAGGGCGGTCGCGATCTCCTGGGTCAGCCGCTCCTGGACCTGCAGCCGTCGGGCGTAGAGCTCGACGACCCGGGCGATCTTCGACAGCCCGACGATGTGCTTTCGGGGCATGTACGCCACGTGGCACTTCCCGAAGAACGGCAGCATGTGGTGCTCGCACATCGAGAAGATGTCGATGTCCTTGACGGTCACCATCTCGTCGTACTGCTCGTGGAAGATGGCGCTCCGCAGCACCTCCCGCGGGTCCTGCCGGTACCCTTGCGTCAGAAACGTGATCGACTTCTCGAACCGCTCCGGGGTTTTCTTGAGCCCCTCGCGGTCGGGGTCCTCTCCGATCTTGATCAGTAGGTCGCGGATGATATCCTGCATAATGAAATCATCTTAATGCAGGAGGAGGATCCCCCCAAATGAAAAAGGACCCGTCGCGGGCGAAGGAGAGCGCCGTGATGAAGGGGCTGAAGCAGGCGCTGCGCAACGAGATCGACGGCGCGGAGTTCTACCGGATGGCCGCGGGAAGCGCCCGACGCGACGCGGTTCGCCAGATGTTCCAATTCCTGATGGAGGAGGAGGAGCGCCACCGCGAGGCGATCGTGAACCAGATGCAGCGGATGTCCGAGGGAAAAGGGATGAAGTTCGAGCGGAGCGCGTCCGCGAGGAAGGCGCTCGCGAAGTTCAAGAGCCCGCTGCTCACCGACGACCTCGTGAAGGAGGGCCGGCAGGTCGAGGGCGAGGTGGCGGCGCTCTCCATCGGGATGACGCTGGAGAAACGCGCGATCGCCCAGTTCTCCGCCCTGCGGAAAACCGCCGCCGGCGACGCCCGGGCGGAAAAGGTCTTCTCCGACCTCGTCGCCTGGGAGCAGGACCACCTGGACGTCCTGACCCGGCAATACGAGCAGATGCGGGAGATGTTCTGGGAAGAGGCGCGCTTTTGGCCGTTCTAGGTGTGGGCGAGCGGCCACCCCGTGGGTAGCCCCCCCGGGAGTGCACGGGATCCGGGGGTCGCGGGACCTCCGAGGGAGGCGTGGATGCGCGCCGCGCTCCGGGAAGCGGAAAAGGGAGCCGCCGCGGGCGAGATCCCGGTGGGCGCGGTCGTGATCTCTCCGGACGGGAAGATTCTTGGCCGGGCGCACAACCGGTGCGTCACCGCGAACGACCCCACCGCCCACGCCGAGATCCTCGCCTTGCGCGGTGCGGCACGCAAGGTCGGCAACTACCGGTTGACCGGATGCCGCCTCGTCGTGACGCTCGAGCCGTGCCCGATGTGCGCCGGCGCCGCGGTTGTCGCGCGGGTGGCGGAGATCCTCTACGGTACGCCGGACCCGAAGGGGGGCGCCGTCTCCACCCTCTATCGCATCGCGTCCGATCCGCGCCTCAACCACCGCGCCGCCGTGACTTCCGGCATCCTCGCGGAGGAGTGCGCCGCCCTCCTGACCTCCTTCTTCCGCTCGCGCCGCCCTGCGCCTCCACGATGAAACCGCGGGGTCAGAACAGCGGGGAGAAGATCCGGCAGGTGTCCTCGACCAGCTGCAGGGAACGCGGCCTCCGCGCGAACCGGACGGGATCGACCGTCTCCGAGCTCTCGAGGTCCTTCAGGAACCCGTCCGCCAGCGCCTCGATCTGCGCGCGGTCGTAGAGGAACACACCGAGCTCGAAATTCAGGAAGAAGCTCCTCATGTCGACGTTGGGGGATCCGATCACCCCGACGTCGTCGTCTACCACGAGCACCTTGGAATGAAGGTTCGTCGGGCGGTAGAGATGGATCCGGACGCCGGCCGCCATCATTTCGTCGAAATACGACCTTCCGGCGAGCGACACGATCCGCAGGTCGGACGTCCCCGGGACGATCAGGCGGACGTCCACCCCCCTCAAGGCGGCGTTCCGAAGGGCCGCGCCGATGCCGTCGTCGGGGACGAAATACGGTGTTTCGATCCAGAGTCGATGCCGGGCCGCCGTGAACGCCGCGAAGACCCCTTCGTAGATGGGCCGCGTCTTCCTGTCCGGGCCCGAGGCGGCGATCTGGAGGGCGCACGTGGGCGGGGTCCCCCCCGCAAACAGGGAAAGAGGGGGAAACAGATCTCCCGCGGGGAGCGTCTCCTCCGTCGCGAATGCCCAATCGTCGAGGAACAGCGACTGCAGATCGCGCAGGGCGGGTCCCTCGATCACCGCGGCGATGTCCCGCCACTGTTCCTTCGATATTCTCGGCCCCATGTACTTCTTCCCGATGTTCATTCCCCCCGTGAACGCTTTTCGTCCGTCC